>Ga0055474_10000007_pt1 | contig 39339 bp, 32 predicted proteins | sample Muzzi_PWA_D1_FD_57680 | JGI IMG/M metagenome (GOLD analysis project Ga0055474, IMG submission 57680) | Wetland microbial communities from San Francisco Bay, California, USA, that impact long-term carbon sequestration - Muzzi_PWA_D1 | ecosystem: Environmental > Aquatic > Marine > Wetlands ... | reverse complement strand
GTTCGAGTACCGCCGCGGCTACAAGTTCTCCACCTACGCCACCTGGTGGATCCGCCAGGCCATCACCCGCGCCATCGCGGACCAGGCCCGCACCATCCGGATTCCGGTGCACATGATCGAGACCATCAACAAGCTGACCCGCACCAGCCGTTCGCTGGTGCAGGAGTTGGGGCGCGAGCCCACCGCCGAAGAGATCGGCCAACGGATGGACCTGCCGGCCTCCAAAGTGCGCAAGATCATGAAGATCGCGCAGGAACCCATCTCCCTGGAAACGCCCATCGGCGAAGAGGAAGACTCCCACTTGGGGGACTTCATCGAGGACAAGAACGCCGTCTCGCCCATCGAGGCAGTGATCTTCTCCAACCTGAAGGACCAGACCCGCAGCGTCCTCAAGTCCCTGACCCCGCGGGAGGAGCTGGTCTTGAAGATGCGCTTCGGCGTGGGCGAGGGGTCGGAGCACACCCTGGAAGAGGTGGGGCGCTCCTTCAACGTCACCCGCGAGCGGATCCGTCAGATCGAGTCCAAGGCGTTGCGGAAGCTGCGCCATCCCAGCCGCTCCTTGAAGCTGCGACCGTTCCTGGACTCCGCCTAGAACACGGTCCCGGCCCGGGAGGGGATTGACACGGAGCGGTCGAATCCCTAACATACTTTTTCCCGGGCCGCCCGGCCCCGTTTGAAGATTCCTGTTCCTCGGTAGCTCAATGGTAGAGCGTTCGGCTGTTAACCGAAATGTTGGGGGTTCAAGTCCCTCCCGAGGAGCCATCCTTCCCGCCGCCTTTTCCTTCCCGTCTCGCCCGCCGACCCAAGAACTCACCCCCCAGAAGCAGCAGGGCAACCAGGCCCAAGGTTTCCACCCAGAAAGCCCCTTTGCCCCCCGGCCAGAGAGTGATCCGATGGTCCAGCACCCGGCTGGCATACCCCGATCCGACCGATCCGACCGATCCGACCGAGGAGACGGTCGAGAGAGCCCGAAACCCCGCTTCGATCTGTCCCATCTGATCCGGATGCAAGCGGTAATTGCCGGTCCCCGACAGCGGTGGCACATCCAGAAACGGTGCGTAGTAGCGCTCCAGAATCTGACTTTCATGCCAGGCGACGGCCCAATCCTGCCGCTGCCAGGCTTCGTTGCGCCCGTGGATGTGCCAGCCCGCCTCGCTGACGTAACGATCCTCCACCGCCAGAACCTCCCGGCGGGGGGGCACGGTGGCCCATCGACGGGCGCGGTCCTCCTTCGCTGCCAGCAGTTCCTCCCCCGTGAACCAGGAACGAAAACCACCAGCCTGCCCCGCCGTCGTGTACTCCACCCAGTGGCCCAGATGTGCCCCGTGGTAGAAGCCCGCTAACAGCAAGAGCGCCAGGGCGGCGGTGCGCAGCAGGATCCGCCAGCGGGCGGGCGACGGACGGGCCAGCAGACCAGACGGCACTCCAGCAGGGCCAGACATCGACCACGGTGGCACCAGGGCCACGGCGAATAGGGTGCCGCAGAGGGCGGCGTAGGCGTTGAGGAGAACATCCAGCACCTCGCCCGTGCGCACCGGCACCAGCCACTGGACCCACTCTTCCAGAACGCCCGCCATCCCTCCCCAGAGAATCGGCAAGAGGAGGAGGGAAAGGTCCACGGGCGCCGCCCGATCCCCAAAGCGCCCTTGACACAGGCCGCGATACACCAGGTAGGCCAGGAGGCCGTACTGAATAAAGTGAACCTTTTCGACCACATCGACCCGCAGATTGCCCCGGTTGAGGACCAAGGTCTGAAGAAGCACCAACCCCACCACCACCGCGAGCAAGGCGAAACGCCAGACACGACCCGTCCGAATGCGCCCCAGCGCCACCAGCAACGCCCCGGCGCCGAGGCCCCCCAGGATCAATGCCACCACCTTCACCGCCGCGCCGGGGAAGGTGTCGAAGAGCCAATCCCGCAGCAAACCCAGAAAGGGAGCCAGGGCCAGATTCGCCAGGGTCAACAAAACGGCGGGAAGAAAACGTCTCATCGCCAATCCGCGGTCATCGAGGGCGGCGCACCACCAGCAGGCCCAACAATCCCCCCAGGAACGCGCCCACGGTATTGAACAGCAGGTCGTCGATGTCCGTCACCCGGAGCGGCACGATCAGCTGCAAGACCTCGATGGTCAGGCTGAAGAGAAACCCGATCCCCACGGCCCAGCGGAGCGCACTCCAGGCTCCCCGGTGGCGCAACAAGCCCACCACCGCCAGCCCCAGGGGCAGGAAGGCGGCGATATTGCCCCCCACATTGCGCGCCAGGTAACGAAACGCCGGATGCTGCAAGGGTTCCTCCGCCGTGCGCAATGGGCGCAAAGCCCGCAGGATCTCCTTGAAGGGGCTGAGGTTGAGGCCGGTATGACTCTCCCCCGGACGCAGTAGAACCCACAGCAGAACCCCTGCGGTGGCCAGCAGCAGGAGCCACCAGGCACCCTTGGAAGGTCGGTGGGGGGGTTGCTTCGGGGATGCCATCAGGAGAGGGACCGCGCACGTCAGGATCAGGCGTTGAGATCCTAAATTGTACCACGCAAAAAAAAGGCGCGCCGTAGCGCGCCGTTCCCAGGAGTGCGGAAGACCTCGGGGCGCGGGGAGTTGGGTACTCGCTTCGCGCCCGTCCAGTAATAGGGTTGCCGCTGCCGCGGTGGAGCGGACAACTTTCTTCAGAAATTTCCTGGAGGAGTTTCGGGGGCAAAAAAAATGGCGGCGCTACACGTTGTGGTTGTGTGCGCCGCTCCCAGGAGTGCGGAAGACCTCGTGGCATGCGTCGGGTTGTGGACCCTTTGGCGTGCCCGTCTGGTATTAGGGTTGCCGCTGCCCCCCGGGAGCGGACAAGAATCTTTCAAAAAAGTTACGGCGTCCCCGCGGAGGGTGCCAGGGCCTCCGCCTGGGTATAGACCGGCCGGATATCTACCGGTACGTCTTCCAGTCTGCCGACGGCCGTGCGCAGCGCCTCCGTGGCGGTGCCGTAGGTGTCGAGGAAGCGCTTCGTGCCCGCATAGTCCCCCGCCGCCTGGAGCGTCAGCATCTCCGCCAGAAGCTCTCGGATGGCCGAGGGGAAACGGTCGGAAACCGCCGCGAAACGGCCCTCATCGTCCACCACCAGGGCTCCCTTTTCCAGCAGATAGTTGAACTGCGCCGCCACCCCCTGCCCGTGGGCCTCGTCCAGACCGAAACGGGCGGAGCGGAAGAGACCCGCCACGTAGGTGGGCTCCAGGGAGTCCCTTAGCACCGCCGACATCTCGCCCTCGTCGATCAGGGCGAGAATGTTGTAGATCCCCATCACGTCCGCCTTGGCTTCCTCCAGCGTGGAGTACAGCTCCTGGAGCTCCAGACGCACCTCGGTCTCCCGACCGTCCAGAACCAGCTTGCCCGGTCCCAGACCGTGGGAAAGCTCGTGGTGCAGCACCTCGTCAAAAAAGGCCTCGAAGGTCAACCGCGCGCGATCCTCCGGAGACAGCACCCGCTCCGCGATGGGCACCAGGATGCGGTCATATTTGGCCCGCATGATGTTGCGCAGCAGGACCTTCTTGGAACCCTTCTCCTCCCGCACGCGCTCGTCGTTGGGCAGGTTGAAGGCGATGGTTTGCACCCCGGCTTTGGTGTCGCCGCCGGTGAACACCAGGTCCACCACGCGCATGGGGCTTTCCGTGCCCCGGTCCAGGTTCTTCTGCTCGTCCGGAATCGGCAGGTTACGCTCCAGCCACGGCAGGCGGGCCTTGTAGCGATCCAGCGCCGCCGATTCCGCTGGCAAGGCTACGGTGACGAAGGCGGTGAAGGCCGCCTTGTAGCCGAACAGCTCATCTTCGTAGGTCTCGTAGGGGCCGATGGTCACTTCGACCGGCGCTGCCAGATCCATCCACGCCTTGTCGCTGGCGTAGTAGTCATCGTTCAAGAAGGCATCGGCCCGCTGTTCCAGGAAGGTCCGCAGGGTCGGGTGGGAAGTGGTCGCGGCGGCCTGGCGAAGCTGCTCCACCGCCGAAGTCAGGATCTCACCGTACTCCCGGGAGTAGGGCACCGCCACCAGGGCACCGTCCTGGGAATGGATCACCGTGGTCAGGGAACGGAAGGCCTCGGCGTCTTCCGGATGCGCCGCCAGGTGCGCCTCGAAGGCCTCCTTGGTCATCTCCTCCGGGTAGTAGCCCGCCCCTGGCGGGTGCGGGGCCTCGCCGACGAAGGGCTCGCGCTCCTTCAGCCGGTCCCAGGGTCCGAAGTTGATGCGGAAGTACTCGCGGGCCGCCTCGGCCTGCGGACCTTGCCAGGCCTCCATGTGTGCCTGGAGCGCCGGGTTTCCCCGAGAGGCCTGGCGCAGGAAGATGGCATCCATGGACCGCGCCGCCCGCACCAGGGAGCCGAGAACCTCCCGGTCTTCTTCGGACAGGGCGCCCAGATCCGCGGTCAATTCGACCCGGGCGAATTGCGCCAGGCGCTCTTCGATATCCGGCTGGACCTCTTCCAGGGTGGGCATGGAGGCGGCCTCCTCCTTGGGGGCGGGCGTTTCGGGAGCGCAGCCCACGGGTCCCAGGAGGCTGCCCAGAACGAGCAGGCAGACCAGGGGGGCGACCGGGGGCAGAGAGAGCAAAGACGACCGAGGGAACAAAGCGATTCGAGAGCGCATAGAGTCTCCTTTCCCGTCGAGTTTACCGCGCCCCGGGGCCGCGGCGCAGGAAGGAACGGGCCGCGGCGTCCAGGAACGGCTCCCCCTCCAGAACGAAGGTGCGGCCCTCGCGAACGATGAACCGCAACTGCAATTCAAAGGGCCAGCCCCGCTCGGCCAATTCCCGGCGCAGCTCCGGGGTCAGATCTTCCGGGCGATACCCCCAGGTCTCCACCAACAGCGGGCGTCGGGAGGCGCCGCGACGCTGCCACAGCCCCGGATCCCAATGGGGATTGGTCTGGTAGCGCTGGCTCAGGTAGCTGGGGGGACCCAGCAGGATATGGGCGCGGCCCCGTTGGGTCAGGCTGCCCGGGGTGCCGGTGTCCTCCTCGCCATAGAGCAGATCCGCCGTCGTCACCCGCTCGGCAAAGAGTTCCTGGTTGGCGTTGACCGGCTCCCCGCCGACACCGCTAACGTCGCTGGGGTTCCGGCGACGCCAGAACCGCTCCTCCAGCCGCGCACGCTCCTCGGCGGTGACGGCCTGGCGGAATTCCTTCTCTTCGGAGGGCAGGAGCAGCCAGCCTATCGGCCCCAGGTCCTGATGAGACGGATGGGACGGATGGGACGGCGGCGACGACGGCGACGGCGCGGACTCCTGAGCCGCCGCAGCCCCACCCCACCCCACCAGCAGGCACACCACCACCCCGAACCACAGGACCCGGTGGGCCGCGAGAGAGGGGGGAGGGCGCCGCATGGGGGGTCAGTTGATCTCGGTGGGGGGGCCTGGGTCGGGGGCCTCACGGACTTCGCCATGGACCTGCTCGTAGCGCTGCAAGGTCGCGGTCAAGGCGCGCACGATCCGCTTCAGGTGCCCCGGACTGGTCACCACCCGCGCGGTCACGATGCCCTGGGGGGGCACCAGATTGATGAAGTCGAGGATGAACTCTTCGCGGGTGTGGGCGATGCGCAGCAAGTTGGAGTACCGCCCCTTGAGTTCCTCATCGTCGATCTTCACGTTCAGGGAGGGCTTCGGGTTGGTTGGAGTGGGATCGGCCATGCCGCGTCTCCTTGCGGTTGCTCAAGGTGTTGGTTTGTCGTCGGATTACGGTGGCTAGTGTACCGTATCTCGGTGATTATTCCTCCGGGCTCCGGGGCCGGGGCCGACACGCGACGCCGCCCTCGAAATGCCAGCGATGGCGAGGGAAGTAGACTCCGGCGCCCCGCTCTGGCGCCGTGACGGTGAAGCGCACCACTCGCCGCCGGTAATCGTATGGCGCTCCGTCCCGGGCGTGCACGGCGATATCCACGGTGTACTCCCCCGGCCCCAGCCGGAGTTCGGGACACTCGATCCGCACCGTGGCCTTGCCTTCCAGCCGCACGGCTTCCAGACCGTGCAGGTCGGTGTTGGTGCCCCAGACTTCCACTTCCCGGGGCGTCGCGACGGCGATGCCGAAGACGAAGTCCTCCAGGGGGATGGTGGTCTCGACCTGGATCTCGAAGGTCAGGGGATCGCCGCATACTACGAGATAACGCTCCCGGTCGGGCTCTTCTTCCCCACCGCAGAGGAGGCGCACGGCGGTGATCCGCGCCGCCCCGGAACCCCAGCGCTCGGTGCCCGCCTCCTCCGCCTCGCGCTGCTCCTGCTCCTGCTCCTGCTGATGCTCCCGCCCCTCCGCGTCGGCCACCGATTGGCGGTAGGCGTCGATGGTCCGCCGCGGGCTCGCCAGCAGCCGCTGCTCGCCCTGTTCCAACCACAGCACGCGGTCACAGAGGCGGGAGACCAGATCCAGGGAATGACTGACCAAGAGCATCGTCTTGCCCGCCGCCAGCAATTCCTCCATGCGCCGCACGCAGCGGTGGCCAAAGGCTTCATCCCCGACGGAGAGCACCTCGTCCACCAACAGGACATCCGGATCCGTGTGGACCGCCACCGCGAAGCCGAGACGGACGTACATGCCGGAGGAGTAGTTCTTGACCGGCTCTTCCATGAAAGCTTCCAGCCCGGAAAACGCCACGATGGAAGCGTACTGCGCCTCGATCTCGGCCCGGGTGAGCCCCAGCAGGGTACCGTTGATGAAAACATTCTCCCGCCCGGAGATCTCCGGGTGGAACCCCGCCCCCAGCTCGATCAACGCCGCCACCCGCCCGTCCACCACCACCTGCCCGGTGGTGGGCTGAAGGATGCCCGCGACGATCTTGAGCAAGGTCGATTTGCCGGAGCCGTTGCCGCCGATCACCCCGAAGGCCTCGCCCCGACCGACTTCGAAATCGATTTCTTTGAGGGCTTCGATGGTCTCCTCTTCCCGCAAGCCGCCCAGCAGACTGCCGTCCATCAGCGCGCTCTTCAGGGTCCGCAGGTGCGCCCCGGCGGTCATCCGTCGGTACCGCTTGCCCAGGCCCTGCACCCGGATGGGGGCTGGTTTTCCGTCGCTCATGCCATCTCCACCAGGGTGTCCCGCAGCCGCGAGAAGATCCATGCCCCGAGAGCCCAGGCCACGGTGCTATCGAGGGCCATCAGCAGCCACAGGTACACCGGCGGTGCGGTGCCGTGGAAGAGGATGTGCTGGTAGGCCAGGGTAAAGGGCGCAAAGGGGTTGAGCAGCATCCACGGGCGCGCTTCCGGCCATGGCAGAGCACTCACGGGATAGAGGATCGGGGTCAGAAAGAAGGTCAGGGTGAGCAGGTTCGACACCAGATCCCGGACGTCTTTGAACAGGGCGTTGAGCGCCGCCAGGGCCAGCGCCAGCCCGGCCACCAGGGGCAGCTGGAGTACCACCACCAGCGGGAAGAGCAACAGCGCCCAGCCGCCGACGGCGTATCCGAGAATGCGCCCCACCAGCAGCGCCAGCAGCACGATGGGCAGGGCGAAGAGCAGGTGCACCAGATTGGACAGCACCGCCACCAGGGGCGGCAGTTCGACGGGGAAGACCGCCTTGCGCACCAGACCGGCGTGGGCCTGCAACGACACGGTGCTCTCCAGCAGGGAGGTGGAAGCCCAGATCCAGGGAAAGAGGCCGGCGATCAGGAAGAGCGGATACGGGTCGAGCCCGGACCCCCGCTCCGGGGTGAGGATCAAGCCGAAGACCACGCTGTAGACCAGTACCAGCAAAAGCGGATTGAAGAGCGACCAGAAAAACCCCAGCACGGAACCCCGATACCGCGCCTGGATCTCCCGGCGGGTCAGGGTGGTCAACAGATTGCGGAAGCGCAGGGAGCGCCGGGCGGTCTCTAACATGTTGGCAGCCCGAGGGCCCCGGAGGTCAGTCCGAGGCCCCGTCGGCGTCGCTGCCGCCTTCCGTCAGCAGTTGCCGCTTCTCCCGTTGCAGTCGGATGTACTCTTCGCGCAAGCGGGTAGCTTCCGCCTCCAGGTACGCCTGATGGTCCCGCAGCCGCCCTTCCAGGATGAAGTAAACGCGGGGGAATTTCTGCACATCCCCCTTCTCGTCGAACTGCAAGGTGCCGGTGACCCCCTGGACCTCCTGGACGCTGCGCATCCCCTTCCAGAAGTTGCGCCCGCTGTCGCCACCCTTCTGCATCGCTTCGTAGAGCACCAGCATGGCATCGTAGCCATGGGCGGCGAAGAGTCCCGGGGTCTCGCCGTACTTTTCTTGGTACGCCTTGACGAAGTCCTGGACCAAAGGATTTTCCGTGTCTTCGGTGTCGTAGACCGGGTGGGTGATGAAGACCCACTCGGCCAATTCGCCCGCGTCACTGATGGCCTTGGGTGAGGCGAAAGCCGAAACCGTCAGGATCTTGCCTTCGTAGCCCCCCTCGTCCAACAGGCGAATGATGTGCAGAATCGCTTCGGCGTAGTCCGCCAGGTACACGCACTCCGGCTTGAGCCCCACAACCCGTTCCACCAGCGGCTGCAAATCCGTGCCGTGGGGGGGGTACTCCAGCAGCTCCACCACCTCGCCCCCGTCCTGCTCGAAGGTCTGCTGGAAGACGCTCTGGACGCCCTTGGCGTACGCGCTCTCCGCCGCCAGAATTGCCGCCTTGGAGCACAGGCTTTTGGCCGCGTAGCTCCCCATGGTGCTCCCTTCCCGAACATCGGAGGGCCAGACACGATAGAAATTGCGCGAGAAATCCGTCAGTTCCGGCGTCGAGGCGGAGGGCGATAGCAGCACGCGATTGCTCTTCTCCGCCTCCACCGCCATGGCCATCGCCTCGGGGGTGGTGACGCCACCGATCACCGCCCGGGCGCCGTCGCTGTACAACGTCTCCAGTTCCGCCTTGGCGACCTCGGGATCGCTTTCCGAGTCGACCACGGTCAGGACCATGCCCGGGGCGCCCTTGCGCTGCTGGAGCTCTTCGAAGGCGAGCTCGATCCCCTTCTGGATCTCGGTACCGTAGATCGAGGCTTCCCCGCTCAGGGGCAGCACCGCGCCGAACAGAACCTTTTCGCGGCTGCCGCAAGCCACCCCGAGGAGCCCGCAGACCAGGACGAAGAGAAGGGTTAGAGCAACGGGACGCACCGACTTGACTGTCGCACAAGCCATCTTGGACTCCTAACGTTCTGTGGAGGAATCTTCGCTTCTCTTCCAGCTTTCTAACCTAGCCCCGGGGCCGTGTCAAGCGAGGTCATCCTCGGCGCCAGGGACTTCGAAGTCCACCACCGTGGTTTCAGAGCCCTGGATGGTGGTAGGCGTCGTGGATGGTGACGCGGTCACAGACCCCATCCGCCAGTGGCAGCCGGTGGCCATGGTAGGGCACAAACACCGGCGGTCGTCGGCAACCCTGGTGTAGGATCTGCCCGTGGAGGGCTGGAGCGCGGTCGATCTGTTGCCCGGCGTGCTAGTGGCGCTGTTGGCGTTCCTGCTGGACCGCGTCCTGCGGCGCTGGTACGACCCGGTGCCGGTGGCCGTCTGGGGCATTTGCGGTGGTGCGGTCCTCCTGCTCCTCTTCCCGGTCCTCTTTCAGGGGGCGATTCTGCTGCCCCTGGACAATCTGCGGGGCGCGGCGCCCTTTGCGGATCTGGCTCCCACGGACCCCCACGGCAACCCCCTCCAGGGGGACCTGATCCAGCTCATCGCGCCGTCGCTCCACGCCGTGCGCGAGGATCTCCTGGCCGGTCGCTGGCCCCTGTGGAACGAACTGGCGGGACCCGGCATGCCCCTGCTGACGGACCCCCAGGCCCAGCCGTTCCAGCCGCTGACCCTGCCCGCTCTGCTCCTCCCCTTCCTGGCCAGCTTCGGCGCGGTGGCGGCGCTGCGTCTGCTGTGCGCCCAGCTCTTCTTCTTCCTGCTGCTGCGGCGCCAGGGGCTGAAGGCGGCGGCAGCATTGGTGGGCGCCCTGAGCTACGGCCTCGGCGGCTTTCTGTTGCTGTGGCTCGGCTGGCCCATCGCCAACAGCGCGGCACTGCTGCCGGCGGTGCTCTACGCCGCCGTTCGCTGCATCCCGGAGGGCAAGGAGGAGCCAGGGCGCTGCGATGGGGTCCTGCTCGCGACCACCACCGCGGGACTCCTGCTGGCCGGACACCCGGAGACCATCCTCTACGCCTTGCTGCTCCTCGCCGCCTTCCTGACGGTGCGGCTCGTCGGGCGGCGGGCGCCCCGCGGGCGGGCCTGCCGGATCACCGCGGGGGCTTTGCTGGTGGCCGGACTGGTGACTGCGCCGGTCCTCTTGCCCACGGCGCTGTACCTGCCCACCACCGCCCGCGCCGCCGCCCTGGGGACGGGAGGGCCACCGGCGGAAGGCGGAATCCGCGCCCTCCTCCCCACGGTGGCGCCCAATACCTTTGGCAACAGCCGCTACGCGCACTACTGGGGTCCTGGCAACAGCAACGAGGACGCCTCGGCCTTCGTGGGCACGGCGGCGCTGCTGGCGGCCTTGCTGGCCCTTCCGGGCCTGGTCGGGAGGGGGAAACGCTTTCCCCAGGAGTGGCTGGTGCTCCTGGGAGGCGCCCTGGCGGCCGCGGCGGTGGCCTGGCCGGGGCTCTTCGGCGGGGGGATCCACGGCCATGGGCGGCTGCGCATGGTGCTCGCCTTCAGCCTCGCCTACCTGGCGGCGTGCACCGTGGAGCGCTGCCGCCGGGGCGATGGCCCCCATCCCGCCGCCCTCCTGGGCGTGGTCGTGGCCCTCGCCGCCCTCCATCTGTGGGCCTATCGGGCCTTTCCCCACCCGGACGACCCGGCAAGACTGGAGATTCTGCGCCACGGCTGGCTGCTGTGGCACCTGCGCTTCCTGGCCGGGGCGGCGGCGCTGCTGCTCCTGGGCTGGGGGCTCCGCCGCTGGCGGCGGCGGGGGCCATCGACGGTCCCCTGGGCGCGCCGGGTACCGATGGGGATCGCGGGGGGCCTGGCCGTGCTGGTGGCGGCGGAGCTCTTGCTGGCCCATGGCGGCGTCAACCCGCCCATGCCCCGGCGGCTGGCCTTCCCCGAGACCCCGGCCCTGGCCTACCTGCGCGGCCATCTCGCCCCCGGAGAGCGCATGGCCGCCCTGGGCGAGGCCCTCCCCCCCAACCTGGCCCAGCTGTACGGTCTGAACGATGTGCGAATCTACAACCCGGCGGAACCCCTGGCGCTGCGTCGGTTGATGGCCCCGGTGACGGCGTACCCGGCGGGGGAGGTGCCCCGACTGACGGTGACGGAGCACCCCCTTTACGACCGGCTGGCCGTGCGCTATCTGTTGACCGAGCCGGGATGGGAGCTGCCTGGCTCCCGCTGGGTTTTGGCCTTTGACGGGCCGGATGCCCGCATCTACCGCCGCACGGGGTTGCCTTCCCGCGCCTCCGTAGGCGAGGCGGCCCTCCCCCCCGCGCCCTCTTCCGACGCCCCGTACCGCCCCCCGGGGTTCCTGCTGGGATGTCTGCTGGCGGCCTTGGGTGTCGCCTGGGGGCTGGCCCGACTCAGTGCTCTCGCGCCGCGCGAATGCGCTCGTTCTTGATGCCGTTGAGTTCATCCAGCAAGCGTTGCTTCTCGGCCTCGACGTAGGCTTCCCGGTCCCGCAGCTGGCCCTCCAGGATGAAGTAGACCCGGGGGAACTTCTGGACATCGCCCATCTCGTCGAATTGGAGCACGCCGGTGACGCCCTGGACCTCCACCAGTCCGCGCATCCCCTTCCAGAAATCCGAGCCGCTACTGCCACCCCCGGCGGCCGCTTCGGCAAGCAAGAGCATGGCATCGTAGCCATGGGCGGCGAAGGCCCCGGGCACCGTGCCGTAGGCTTCCTGATAGGCCTCGACAAAACTCTGGAGCACCGGATTGGTCGTGTCCGCCGGGTCATAGGCCGGGTGGGTGAGATAGGTCCATTCCGCGGGTTCTCCAATGTCCGCGATGGCTTTCGGGGAAGCGAACGTGGAAAGGGTCAGCACCTTGCCCTCGTACCCCTCGGCGTCCAGCAGGCGCAAGGTCTGGCCCACCTCTTCCGCGTAATCGGAAATGTAGATGCAGTCCGGGTTGATGCTCACCAACTGTTGCACCATCGCGCTGTGGTCCACATCCGGGTGGTGCTGGAGCACCTCCAGCACCTCGCCGCCATGCTCACGGAAGGAGTCCTCGAAGACCTTCTCCACATCCTGGGTGTAGGGGGTTTCCGCCACCAGCACCGCGGCCGTCTGGCATAACTTCTCGGCGGCATACTGCCCCATGACGGTGCCCTCGCGGACGAAGGAGGGCCAGATGCGGTAGACGTAGCGGGAGGCCTTTTCCACCGCCGGGGTGGAGGCCGACGGCGAGATCAGTACCCGATTGTTGGCGTCGGCGACCTGGGCCATGGTCATCGCCTCCGCGGCCGTCACTCCGCCGATGGCCGCCCGCACGCCCTTGGAGTAGAGCGCCTCCAGCTGCTGACGGGCGATCTCCTGGTCGCTCTGGGAGTCCACCACCTCCACCGCCAGGTTGGTGAACCCCCGCTCCTGCTTCAGCTGCTCCAGGGCGATCTCGATCCCCCGCTGAATTTCCACTCCATACACCGCGTCCTCCCCGGTCAGCGGCAGTACCGCGCCAAAGACGACTTTCTTGCTCCCGCCGCAGCTCACCCCGAGGGCGCCAGCGGCAAGAATCACAGCCAGGGTGAGTGCGGTCACGCGGTTCGAACGAAACGATGGTGGGAACATGCTGAACTCCTCATTCGAAAGGCACCGAGGGCCATCCATAGTTCTGGGACAGCCGGTTTCTAGCCCACACCTCCCCGACTGTCAAGGAAGAGGGTAGAATCGTTGCATGGTGGAACAAGGCAAACTCACTCTGAAATGCCCGGATTGCGCCTCGGAAATCGTCGTCGATGTGGCCACCGGCGCCGTGCTGTCCCACAGGAAGCCGAAAGCACCGCTGGCGGGGGGCAAGGATTTCGATTCCCTCTTCGCCGAGATGAACGCGGGCAAGGCCCAGGCGGAGGCGGCCTTCGAGCGCGAGAAGGCGGCGATGAAGGACCACGACCGGTTGTTGGAAGAAAAATTCCAGCAAGCCCTCAAGCGGGCCAAGGAAGAGCCGGACGAGGACCTCGGCCCCCGGGACTTCGAGCTGGACTGAAGTGCTTGTGATGCGCTGCGGTCGGAGGCTCTCCGACCCGGGGATCACCGCGGGCTCAGGAAGAAGTACACCGGCGCCTCGCCCACCTCCACCGCCACGCCATCGGGCGGCGGCAACTCGCCGCCATCCCGATCCATCGCCCCGAGGGCGGGCCGGGGAAGGGTCACCGACTGCCGCCCCGCCACCGCCCAGGCCACCACCGTTTCAGCGCCCTCGCCGTCCTCGCCGTCCTCGCCATCGATGAAGCGATACGCCCGGACCGGGGCATCGACCGCAGTGGGGACCAGGGGACCCAGGCTCGTGCGACCCCCGAGGCGGGCGACCAATGTCCTCAGCGCCTGGAAGCTGGGCCGCCGCCGCAACGCGCCGTCCGCCGCGCCAGCGGTGGAGACCAGCCCGTAGCCCCGGGCGATCAGCTGCCACCAGTAGGCCCGCTCCACCATCCCGCTGGCCAGCGCGAGGATGTAGTAGCGCACCAGATAGTTCGCCTGGGACTCTTCGTCCACCGACACATCCCGCCCGGCGGGGGAGTGGGGTCCCTCCCACAACGGCCAGTTGAATTCCGTCACCCAACAGCGATCCCCGCTGCTGCGGGCGGTCTGGGCCACCGCCTTGAGAAGGGTGACCTTGTCCACCGTGTCCAGCCCCGCCTGGCGGTTTTCCGGCGCGCCCCGGCGATCGACGTAGAGCAGGGCGGAGACGATATCGAAATGCAAGGCGTGCCCCTCGGGGGTGCGACGGCGGCGATTGAGCACCGCCACCGTGGCGTGATACTCAAAATCGATCACCCCCGGCCCCAGGAGTTCCAGCCCCGCATCCGGTGGCAGGTGGGCGCCGTGGCGCCGCAACTCGTCGGCGGCCCGGGCCGCCAGTTCCAGATACTCGCCGTAGCTCCACACCCCCCATTTGCTGCGGTTGATGGCCTGCCCCACCTGGAAGTGACGACCGAAGGGGAGGAAGCGCTCCGCCAGTTCGGCGATGGCGGCCTGCCAGCGCCCCGGATCTTTCACCAATTCCCGGTTTTGGGGCAGGGCGAAGGCCAGTTCGTAGCCCCGCGCGTGGAGTTCTCGGGCCAGGGCCTCCTCGGCGCCGTGGCCCTCCTGCCAGGGGTGGAGACGGAGCAGCAGGCGCTTTACGGCCAGGGTATCCACCGCTTTGAGCAGCGCATCCGGATCTTCCGGCCACGGTCGCAAGCAGAGGCCCACGCCGTCGAAGCGCACCGGTTCGCGATACAACCCGCGGCGCAGCTGGCGGTACTGGCTCCACAACCCCGGCAGCTTGCCCAGCACCAGCCCGGCACTGGCCGCGTGGCCCCCCGCATCCCCCAGACGCACCCGCAGCTTTTCCATCCGTCCAGCATGCTGGTGGGGCTGGTCCGAAAGAGGGTCCCAGACGATCTTGTCTTTCGAGGAGGCCCCCTCCGGAGCCTGGGGGATGTGCGCGTGGGCCGTGCGCGGACGAAAGGGCTCCAGCAGCGAACGCAAACCCCCGCGGATCTGCTTCTTGGTCTGAATGCGGCGCAGAAACCCCCACTGGTAAAGACGGTATAGCGCGCGGCGATACGGCGTGCTGTCGTCGCCCCAGTACGCATCCAGAAAACGCTCCTGGTGCTCCCGGCGGAAGATGGCAAGGCGGCAGAGGTCGCGGGTGCGTTCACTGACCGTCAGGCGTTTGCCGCTGCGGGTGCGGTTCAGGTCGATGATGTGGAGAGGAGGTACGACCGGGCCGTTCACCCCGCCTTCGGTGCGCTGCAACAGAACATTGCCAATGGACAGATCCCGGTGCCAGAAGCCCGCTTCGTGCATGCGCCGCAACAGGCGGCCCAGGGTGTCGAGAAAGCCCTCCAGGTCGATCTCGGGAAATTCCTCCCAATGGCGACCTTCGTTGGCCGCCCGCAGCAGGTAGCGGGCCTCCACGACATCGCCGAGATCGCGGGTGATGAAGAAGGCCGCGCCACCGACATCCTCCGGCTCCAGCAGCAGGACCGGCTCCGCCGTGGGCAACCCTGCGGCTCGAAACGCCCTGGCGACCCGCCAGCTGCGCAGCGCTTTGGAGCCCCGCAGTCGGCGGCCCAGGCGCTGCAACACGCCGGGTCGGTCGCGGAATTGTTTGACCACCACCGGCAAGGTCTTTCCCGCATCTTCAGGGCGGGCGATCACCATCCGGGCGGTGTAGATGTAGTTGCGGCCCCAATGCAGGGTCTTGACGGCGTTGGCGGGATCGATGAGGCGACCGACCTCCTCTTCCAGAGAAACCTCGGCGGCGGGATGATAGGCGCGGACGATCTGGCCCTGGAAGCCCCGCCAGCGGAAGGGAAGGACCGCGGGTTCTTTCTCGTCGGTCCCGGTCGTCCCGGTCGTCCCGGTCGTGGGATCGCTATCCTGTTCGCCGCTGGGCTCCATCGTCATGTCTCGACGATTTCGAAGCGTTCTTGGTGCAAGCTTGGATCGCTCTCCAGGTGGATCTCTTGATCCATGGCCTGCTCCAGTTCATCGAGGATCGCCCTCTCCTCCTCCACCAGGGCCCGCGCCACTTCCGGATGTAGGCGGACTCGCAGCCCGTCGGGCCGCCGCTGGGAGAAGCGATCCAACAACCGGCGGCGCAGCCCCAGGCAAATCGTGGAGAGGGATTTGATGCGCCCGCGACCGCGGCAATACGGACAGGGCTGGGTGAGTTGACGGCCCAGGCTGGGGCGGGTGCGTTTGCGGGTCAACTCCACCAGACCGAACTCGGAGATGCCCAACATCTTGCTCTTCGCCCGATCCTTCTCCAGTTCCTCCTCCAGGACCGCCAGCACCTGTTGCTGGTGTTCCTCCTCGATCATGTCGATCAGATCCAGGACGATAATGCCCCCCAGATCCCGTAGACGGATTTGCCGAACCACCTCCCGGACCGCTTCCAGGTTGGTGCGCAGGACCGTCTCCTCCAGGTCCCGGGAACCCACGAAGCGGCCCGTGTTGACATCGATGGCCACCAGGGCTTCGGTGGGGTGGATCACCAGGTAGCCACCGGATTTGAGCCACACGCGACTCTTGAGCGTCGCCTCGATTTCCTCGTCGATCCGGTAGTGCTGGAAGAGGGTCTCTTCGCCCTCGAAGAGGTGCAGGCGATCCAGGAGCCCCGGCTGCACGTCCTCCAGGAAGTGGCGCACCCGTTCGTAGCAGTCGTCCCCCTCCACCCACAGCTCCGAGAAGCGGCTGGAGAAGATATCCCGCACCACCCGGCGGGCGAGGTCCAGGTCGTGATGAATCAACGACGGCGCCCCGGCGCTGGCGGCCCGCCGATGGATTCCCTGCCACAGCTTCGCCAGGTACTCGACATCGGCCTCGAACTCCGCTCTTCCCTTGCCTTCGCCGACGGTGCGCACGATGAGTCCCGTGTCCGGAGACGGCGCCACCTCCTCCAGCAGGCCCAGCAGCCGTTGCCGTTCCTCTTCGCTCTCGATACGCCGCGAGACGGCGAAGTCCCGTGTGGTTGGCAGAAGCACCAGATACCGGCCCGGGAGGGTGATGTGGTTGCTGATCCGGGCCCCCTTGTTGGGCAAGGGATCCTTGACCACCTGCACCAGCACTTCCTGCCCCTGGTTCAGGAGATCGCCGATGTTGGCGGTGCGAAAACGCCGCGGGGTGGCGGGCGGCTCCTCCCCGACGGTGGCCGCCTCCCCCAGCGCCGGATCGTCCAGCTCGACCTCCAGCGCGGCCCCCCGGACATCGGAGACATAGAGGAAGGCGTCGCGCTCCAATCCGATGTTGACGAAGGCCGCCTGCATCCCCGGTAGCACCCGGGTCACCCTGCCCTGGTAGACGTTGCCCACCAGGCCCCGGCGCCGCACCCGTTCGACGAACAGCTCCACGAGCTGCCCATCCTCCAGGACGGCGGTACGGATCTGATGGGGGTCGCTCTCGATGAGCATTTTGCGGTCCAAGGTGGCTCCGGCTCCTTTCCGTCAAGCGGGTCTATTCAACCATCCCCCCCTCGGCAGCGCAACGTGGCAAATGGCCGACCACGCCAGGGGGGAGATCACCGGTTCACGTAACGCCGCAAATCCACCCCCAGGATCAGTCCCGTGGCGACGAAGATCATCAGGGTGAAGGTGCCGCCGTAGGACAGGAACGGCAGCGGAATGCCGGTGATGGGCACCAGGCCCACCACCATGGCCGTGTTGTAGAGCACGTGGAACGCGATCAGGGAAATCAGCCCCACCACCAGGAAGATTCCCGCCCGATTGCGGGCGCGAAGCGCCACCCGGGCGCCACTGACCAGATAGATCCCGTAGAGCAGGAACACTCCGAACACCCCCCGGAACCCCCACTCCTCCGCCAGGACGGAGAAGATGAAGTCCGTGTGGCGGGCGGGCAGGAAGCGCAGCTGGCTCTGGGTGCCCTGCATGTAGCCGCGGCCCGCGAGGCCGCCGGAGCCCACCGCGATCTTGCTCTGGCGCACCTGGTAGCCCGCGCCCAGGGGGTCGCTCCCCGGCGCCAGGAAGGTGGTCACCCGCTGTCGCTGGTAGGGCTTCATGGCGAACGTCCAGACACCAGCGCCCAGGACCATCCCCAGCAGGAGCACCGCCACGATCACCCGCAGCCGCACCCCCGCCACCAGGACCATCCCGGTGAGGATCGGCAGGAACATCGCGGCGCTGCCCATGTCCGGCTCCAGCATCACCAGGCCCATCGGCGCGGCGCACAGCACGGTCGCGATCACCAGGTGGCGCAGCGCCAGGTGGCGCTGGTTCGCCCCCGCCAGATAGCGACTCAAGAGGAGCGTGACGGCGATCTTGGAGAGTTCCGAGGGTTGCAGGCTGACCGGCCCCAGGGAGAGGCGGCTCTGGGCACCACCGGCTTCCTGGCCAAAAAAGTACACCAGGACCAGCAAGCCCAACCCCGCACCGTAGAGGTACGGGGAAAGATCCAGCAGCGTGTGGTAGTCGAGGCTGGCCGCGGTCACCATGGCGACGAACCCCACCGCCACCCAGATGAGCTGGCGGGGGAGATAGTCGATGGCCAGCTCCGAGCTGGCACTGTGCACCGTCGCCAGCCCGACGCACGCCAGCGCCACCGCCGAGCACAGGAGCCCCCAATCCACCGCCGTCAGGTAGCGTAGCGGTTGCTGCCCTTCACTGATCGAGGTGATCGCTGAGGGAGAGCGCGAGATATCTCTCATAAAACTCCTTGACCAGGGGCGCGGCGGTGCCGGATCCAGAGCCTCCGTGCTCCGCCAACAGCACGACCAGCAACTCGGGGGCCTCCGCTGGACCATACGCCACGAACCAGGCGTGGTCGCGCAATTCAAAGGGTAGCTCCCGGCTGTCGATCCAACTCTTTTGCCGCACCACCTGGGCGGTGCCGGTCTTGCCCGCGAGCTGAAAGTTGGGCAAACGGGCCACGCGACCGGTGCCCTCCGGGGCCTGCACCACCGCCACCAGACCCCGGTGTACCCGCTCCAGAACCTCGGGGTCCAGGTCCGCCTTCACCGCGGGTGCCGCGGCCCCGCGCCACAGGTGGGGCTGGATCCGCGACCCGCCGTTGGCCACCACCGCGACCATCCGCGCCATCTGGAGCGGGGTCGCCAGCAGCGCCCCCTGGCCGATGGAGACGCTCACCGTTTCCCCGGGATACCAGGGTGCCCGCCGCACTTGCAAGCTCCAGCGCAAGTCCGGCACCAGTCCCGCTTTCTCCCCCTCCAGATCGACCCCCGTCGGCTCTCCCAGCCCAAAGCGGCGCGCGTAATCGGCGATGCGCTCGATCCCGAGCCGCTGCCCCGCATGGTAGAAGTAGACATCGCACGACCGCTCCAACGCTTCCTCCAGGTTGACCCAGCCATGACCGGAGCGCCGCCAGCAACGGTACCGATGGTTGTACAAGGTGGTGGCACCGTTGCAGAACACCCTTTCCTCCGGTCGCACCACCCCTTCCATCAAGGCCGCCGTGGCCACGACCATCTTGAATGGGGATCCCGGTGGATAAACATTCTGCACCGCGCGGTTCTGTAGGGGGTCGTGGGGGGCATCCTGCAACGCCTGCCAGCGGGATTGTTCCAGGCGGCGGGAGAACAGATTGGGATCGTAGGACGGGGAGGAGGCCATGGCCAGGATGGCGCCATCCCGGGGGTCGAGGGCGATGAGCACCCCGACATGATCCTGAAGCAGCCGTTCCGCCTCCTGCTGCAAGCGCAGATCGAGGGTCAGGTGAAGATCCTGGCCCGGCGCGGCGGCCGTGGTGGTGGATTCCTCCACCAGCCGCCCACGGCTGTCCACCACGACCTCCTGCTCGCCACCTCGACCCCGCAACAGAGCATCGTAGACCCGCTCCACCCCCTGGCGACCCACCAGATCGCCGCCCCGGTACGGGGTGTCCGGTCGGGCCAGCTCTTCCTCCGGCACCTCCCGCAGATAGCCAAGAATCTGCGCTGTCTGGGGGCCATGACGATAGATCCGCAGGTGGCTGATGGCGATTTCGAATTCCGGATGTTCCAGACCCGCAACCCCGAAACGCGCCACCTCCGCCAGCGAGAGATTTTCCGCCAGGAGCACCGGTTCAAAACGCGACACCCGACGGTAGCGCTGCAAAACCTGCTGGAGGGCCTCCGGGGCCCGGCCCAGGGTTTCGGCGGCAAACTGCACCGAGGCTTCCAGATCCGGTTGACGACTGCGATCGAGCATCAAGTTGTAGCTCGGTACATTCTCCACCAGGACCCGCCCCCCGCGATCGTAAATGATGCCCCGCAGCGGCTCCAGGGGACGTTTGCGCAGGCGGTTGTTCTCCGCCAGTTCCCGATAGCGCTCCCCGTGGGCCATCTGCACCGACCAGAACCCCACCATCACCAACAGCATCAACGTGACCATCAACCCCATCAACACCCGCACCCGGCGGATCAGTTCCGCGCGCTCCTCGCGGACCTTGGCATCCCCAAAGGTGTTCATGGCGGCGTCCTCATCGTTTGCCCTGGTGGCCACTGGCCCGACGCCAGCGCCGCTCCTGGAAGCGCTTTTGGAGCCGCCCCAGGGTGCCGTGGAGGATCGTCCCCAAGACACTGCTGGTGGCGACGGGCAACAGCGCCCAGGGCAGTGAGGGCAGCGCCGTTCCGGCCTGGAGGAACCAGTCCAGACTGAAGAGAGTGGCGCGTTGGAAAGCCGCCGCGAAGACGAACACCGCCAGCACCCCGACGGCGCGCTGGGTGACCAGTCGGCGGGCCACCAGAGCGGTGCCATAACCGGTCAAGGTATTGGCGAAGCCGTAGAGGCCGAAGAGGCCACCGCTCAAGGCGTCGCAGGTCAAACCGCCCACCAGCCCCCCCCACATCCCCGGCAGGGTCTTTCCGGGCAGGCCGTTGAGCACCACCAGCACCAGAAAAACATCCACCAACCGGGGGAAGTCCGGGACCAGCCGCGTGGCCGTGAAATGCACCAGCAAGGCCAGAACCAGGCCGATGGTGAAACCTTTAGCGCTCACCGGGTACCGCTTTCTTGATGTCTTCCAGGTCCAGGGACCGGGACTGGAGGTACACGTGGTCCAGGCTGCGGAAATCCACTGCCGGGGCGAGACGGATCTGATGGAAGAGGTCGTTGCCGGGCTCCACCTCGGCGACCGTGCCGATGGGAATCCCGCGGGGGAACACCCCGTCCACTCCAGAAGTGATCACCCGATCGCCGACCTTGACATCCGACTGACGGGGTAGATAAGCCAACTCCAGATCACCGGAACTGGTACCTCGCACGACCCCTTGATGCCGCGAACGCTGCACCATGGCGCCGACGCTGGCAGCGCGATCCGTGATCAGCTGCACCTTGGCCAGGGAACCACTGACCACGATCACCCGACCCACCAGACCCTCCGCGATCAGCACCGGCGCATTGCGCTGGGGGGAGGCCCCCGGAGCGTGGACCACCAGAGTCCGCACCCACGACGCGTGGTCGAGATAGAGAACGTCCGCGAGGGTCAGATCCCCCCCGGGGGGCGGCGTATAGCGCACCGCCCGCGACAGGCGCTGCACCTGGTTTTCCGCGTCCTGGAGAGCGATCACCCGCTGTTTCAGCTGCTGATTCTCGCGCCGCAGCGCGCCATTGTCCGCGCGCAGGGCGCCGAGGCTGTCGAATCGGCCCGCGATGCCCGCCACGCCGCTGGAGATCCCGGCGATCAATCGACCCGGGACGGCCACGACCTTGAGCGCCAGGGCCTGCAAGCGATTGCCGCCGGTCGGGTCGGGAAGCTGGGCGGAGAGCAGCAGCAACTGGCCCACCAGAAGGGCGATGAGAAACCAACCATTGCGGCGTTCAGTCAAGGCTTACCGGATTGACACTTTGCGCAACAGGTCCATGTCGTAGAGCATCTTGCCGGTGCCGAGCACCACCGAGGCGAGGGGATCTTCCGCCGGGATTACCGGCAGCCCCGTCTCCTCCCGCAGCCGCTGATCGAGGCCCCGCAGCAAGGCGCCGCCTCCCGACAGCACAATGCCCTTGTCCATGATGTCCGCGGAGAGTTCCGGCGGGGTTCGCTCCAACGCCTGGCGCACCGCATCGACGATGGTCGCCACCGGCTCCGAGAGGGCCTCGCGGATCTCCTCATCGGTGATGGTCAGGGTCTTGGGCACCCCCTCCACCAGGTCGCGCCCCTTGATCTCCAGAGTCAGCGGATCCTTCAAGGGATGGGCCGACCCCAGTTCCCACTTGATCTGCTCCGCGGTCCGTTCGCCGATCAGCAGGTTGTACTTCCGCTTCAGGTACTGGATGATCGCCACGTCCATCTCATTGCCCGCCACTCGCACCGAGCGGCTGTAGACCGTGCCCGCCAGGGAGATCACCGCCACATCCGTGGTGCCGCCGCCGATATCGACGATCATGTTGCCGGAGGGCTCGGTGATCGGCAGCCCGGCACCGATGGCCGCCATCATCGCCTGCTCGACGAGGAACACCTCCGAGGCACCGGCCCGCTGGGCCGAGTCCCGGACCGCGCGCTTCTCCACCTGGGTGATCTCGGAGGGCACCCCGATGACGATCCGCGGCCGCACCGGCATGCGACGACCGTGAGCCTTGCGGATGAAGTAGTCCAGCATCCGCTCGGTGACCTCGAAGTCGGCGATCACGCCGTCCTTCATGGGTCGGATGGACTCGATATTGCCCGGCGTGCGGCCCAGCATCTGCTTGGCCTCGTTGCCCACCGCTTCGATCTTGTTGGTCAATTTGTTGATCACCACCACCGAGGGTTCTCGCACCACGATGCCCCCCTGGCGGGTGAAGACCAGCGTGTTGGCGGTGCCCAGGTCAATGGCGAGGTCTTTCGAAAAGTAACGTAGAAGGCCGAGCGGCATAGAGGTGATCGCTCCCCGCGGATCGCGGTTGTTGAAATCAGAGACTGTCGACGTAGACACGCACCGGACGGACGGTTTCGTTCCCGTAGGGATCTTTGGCTCGCACGTCCAGGAAGGTCCAGCCCTCTTCGTAGACTTGCAGGGTCTTGGTGAAGGCGCCGTCGGCCCCCACCTGGGCCGGCTCGCCGCGCACCAGGACGCTGGCCCCGGGTTCCGTGGTGCCGGAGATGATGAAGATACTGCCATAGGTCTGCACCGGCAGCACGCTGAGTTCCGGTGGGTCCGCGTCCCCCTCGGCGCCGGGGGTACTCTGGGACGCGCGGAATTTCCGCGCCTCGCTCCACTCCCCGGGACTGCCGTTGGCGTTGATCGCCCGCACCCGCCACAGGAAAGCCCCCTCGCCCAGCACGCCCAGGGTCGCCCGGGTTTCTTGGCGATCCGCGCTCTCCACCACGTTGTCCACGAAATGGTTGTTGCGGGAAACTTGCAGCTCATAGCGCGAAGCGCCGTAAACCGGCTGCCAGGACAGCACCAGTCGGCGGTCTGGATCGACCCCCACCTCGACATTGTCCCGCGGCCCGATGATCTGCGGCGTGCGGGGAATGGACCGGGGCTCGCTCAGGCGGTCACCGCGCTGGGCCACCTCCTGAAGCGCCTTCAGCTGACGCGTTAGCCCGCTCCCGGAGGAGATCTGGACCGCCCCCTGGTAGGCCGCGATGCGACCACTCTGGGTGTCCTCTTCGTAGGTCACCGTCGCCGAGGAATCCTGGCGCACCTCGGCGTCCGCCCCCGGGGTCGAAACGCGGTTGGCGGCATTCGTGGTCGAAAGGTCCAGCCAGCCGTAGCGCATCTGGATGCCGCGTCCGCCCGGAGTACCGGCCACGGTGCGGGGGCGGGAGACGAGGAAGAGGGTGCCGGGGCGCACATGGTAGAGGGTGCCATCGACGAACATGATCTCTGTCGAGCCACCATCCCCGGTGCGCACGTAATAGCCCTCGCGCAAGGTCACTCGACTCCGGGCTTCCTCCCAGTCGCCGTGCTCCCCACGCCGGAACTCCACACGACCGGCGACGGAGATGAAGTGGGCCTCGCCGACGGAGCCCTGATCCTTCAACGCGTCGCGGATGGACGACAACAGCGCCACGGAGCGGCGGCTGTTCTCCAACGATTCCGCCATCCGGTCGTTGGCGAAAAGGTCCCGGGCTCGTCCATAGGTGTTCCAGGCGTCGTCGTACTGCTCCCGAAAGGCGCTGAGGTCCTGCTCCTTCTGCACCGCCCCCACCAGATACCGCGCCTCCTCCAGGGTCTCCGCAGCGGCCTTGGAAACCGCGTGGCTCTCCCAATACCGCCAGCCGAAAGAACCCACCACCGCGAGCACCACCAGGACACTCAAGGTGATCCACCCTTTCAGGGCGGCGGCGGAAATGCTGTACCACTCGTTTTGACCGCTCAGTGTGAACCCCTCCCACAAGAAACCATGCCGTGGACCTGAAAATATAGCACACCACCGGCACGGAACTTGCCAGTGCCCCGCACCACTGCTAGACTCCCCGCCCTTGCGCCAAGGGAGTTTCGCCGCCGAAAGGAGACGCTTGTGCTGAATTTACTTCGCGAGAACCTCAAATCTCTGAGTTGGGTTCTGTGGCTCGTCATCATCGTGTTTGTCGGTCTTGTCTTCCTGGAGCTGGTCCAGGCCCGCCAACAAGGCGGGGGAGGGGCGGGCGATGCCGCCGCCTGGGCCGCCGATGGCGACCTGAAGGTCAGCCGAGCGGAACATAAAAGGGCTTATGAAGTGCTTTTAAGTCAATACCGGCAGATCCTCCAGGGCCAAGTGACCCCAGAGCAAACGAGCTTTCTCCAAAGGCAGGCCCTCCAGGGGGTCATCGAGAACAAGATCCTGGCAGCGGAGGCGCGGCGAGTGGGCTTGAAAGTCACGGACAAGGAGTTGCAAGAGAGTATTCTCGCCATCCCCATCCTCAAGGATGAAAACGGGCGGTTCATCGGTACCGACCTGTACAAGAGGACGGTGCGCAGGTTCGACTACTTGAGCATCGAGGACTTCGAGGGCTCTTTGCGGGAGAGCTTCCTCATCCAGAAGCTGCAGGACGTCCTCAACGCCTCGGTCTTCGTGACCGCAAACGAGGTGGAGCAGGCCTACCGCGATCAGGTCGAGCGGGCGAAGATCCGCTACATCACCCTGCCCGACAGCGGTTTTGCCAGCGACGTCCAGATCTCTCAGGAAGACCTGGAGAGCTATTACGAGGCCCAGAAGGCCGACTACAGCTTGCCGGAACAGCGGGTGGCCCGCTATCTCCTGGTGGACAACGTCCTGCTGCGCAACACCCTGGAGATCACGGACGAGGACATTCAGAATTATTACAACGCCAACCCGGAGCAATTCTCCCAGGAGGAGCAGGTGCACGCGCGCCACATCCTGCTGCGCACCGATTCTCGCTCCGAGGAGGAGGCGCGGCAGCAGATGGCGGCGATCCGTGCCCAGATCGAAGGGGGCCGGGACTTCGCGGAAGTCGCCCGGGAGTCCTCCGAGGATCCTGGGTCTGGAGCTCGCGGCGGTGACCTGGGGTTGTTCCCCCGGGGTCGCATGGTGCCGGAATTCGAGGAAGCGGCCTTCAGCGCCGAACTGAACCAGCTGGTCGGCCCCATCACCAGCCCCTTCGGCGTCCACCTGCTGGAGGTCACCGAGCGGCGACCGGCGGGACAGCAGCCGCTGGACGAGGTCCGGCCCCGAGTGCAGCAGATCCTGGTCTCCGAACGCCTCGGGGCCGTCTCCGAGGAGCGCGCCCAGGATGTGTTGGCGAAGCTCAAAGAGGCCGCCGACACCCCCGCTGAAGAGCGCTTCCAGCAGATCGCCGATGAACTCCCCTACGCCTCCCTCAACGAGACCGTGCCCTTCACCCGTGGCGACCTCATCCCGGGCATCGGACGCTCCGAGGAATTCGCCGAAGCCGCCTTCGCCCTGGAAGAGGGGGGAACGTCGGAGCCGGTCAAGGTCCCTCGGGGCTGGGCCATCCTCCAGCTGAAAGAGATCAAGGCCCCCCGCCTGCAAGAGCTGGCGGAGGTCGAGCCGCAGGTGCGCCAGGCGGTGCGGGCGCAAAAGCAGAAAGAGCTGGCGGCGGCGCGCATGGAAGAGGCCCGGGCGGCGGTGACGGCGGGCAAGAGCCTCGACGAGGTGGCCGGGGAGCTGAGCCTGACCGTGCAAGAGAGCAACGAGTTCGGTCGCACCGGCGGGGTCGCCGGGCTGGGGGATAGCGGTACCGAGGTGGCGGCCCAGGCGCTGACCCTGGAGGTCGGCCAGGTCGGGCCGGTGGTGCAGGGAGACCAGGGGGCGACCCTGTTCCAGGTCACCGAACGGAAAAGCTGGGATCCCCAGGAGTTCGAGGGCCGCAAGGAGGAGATCGAGAACGGCGTCAAGCAGCAGAAGTTGACCCGTTTGCTGGCCTCCCTGGTGGAACAGCGGCGGCGGGAGTTCAACATCCAGCAGGATCCCCGCCTGGCCCCCACGGAGGTCACGCCGGGGCAGCCGGGAGCGCCCTGATCGCGGCGTCCCGGACAGCGCACCGAGACACGGCCCGCTCGCCTTCCCGGGAGCGGGCCCTTTCTTTGCCCCGGCAGCGTACAATCACCCCATCATGATCGGATACTTGAAGGGCACCGTGCTCGACATCACCCCCGAACGCCTCCTGCTGGATGTCGGGGGGGTGGGATACGAGGTGCATATCTCGGTGCCGACGTTCTACGCCATCGACCAGAAAACAAACCCGGAGACGCCGGACGCGGAACCGGTCGGCCTTCACATCCACACCCATGTGCGGGAGGACGCCCTCGCCCTCTTCGGCTTCTGGACCCCGCTCGAAAAGCTGCTCTTCGAAAAGCTGATCGCGATCAGCGGCATCGGCCCCAAACTGGCCCGCACCATCCTCTCGTCCCCGCCGGAAGACCTGCTGCGGGCGCTTGCCGAAGGCGACCTGGCCTTCTTGAGCAAGACCCCGGGAGTGGGCAAGAAGACCGCCGAGCGGATCCTGCTGGAACTCAAGGACAAGGTCCGGGATCTCGCCACGGAGCTGCCCGCCAGCGCCCAGCCTGCGGCTTCGGTGCAGCGGGGCGGCGACGACGATCTGGTCTCCGCCCTGGTCAACCTGGGCTACAAACCCGCCCACGCCGAGGAAGCCGTGCGGGGTGCCCACCAGGACGCCCCGGAAGGCACCTTCCACGAACTCTTGCGGCGGAGCCTCAAGCGGCTCTCCCGCGTCTGACCACGCGCGCCGCGGACAATCGATACAATCGTCCCCATGGATGCCGACCACCATCTGCTCAACGCCTTTCCCGACGAGGAAGACCTGGGCGTCGAGCAGACCCTGCGCCCCCAGCTGCTGGATGACTACGTCGGCCAGGAAAAGGTGGTCGACAACCTGAAAGTCGCGATCCGCGCCGCCCGCATGCGCCGCGAGGCGCTGGACCACGCCCTGCTCTTCGGACCGCCGGGCCTCGGCAAGACGACCCTCGCCCACATCATCGCCCACGAGATGGGCGTACCCATCCGCACCACCGCTGGCCCGGTGCTGGAGCGAGCCGGGGATCTGGCGGCGATCCTCACCAACCTGGAGGTCGGCGAAGTCCTGTTCATCGACGAGATCCACCGCATGGGTCCGGCGGTGGAGGAAATCCTCTACCCCGCCCTGGAGGATTACCGCCTCGACCTGATCATCGGCCAGGGTCCGGCGGCGCAGACCGTGGAGATCCCCCTGAAGCGCTTCACCCTGGTGGGCGCCACCACCCGGGCCGGTTCCATTTCCGCCCCCCTGCGCGCTCGCTTCGGCATCGTCCACCGGCTGGATTTCTACTCTCCGGAACTTCTCACCCACATCCTCACCCGCTCCGCCCGCCTGCTCGACATCCCCATGGCCCCGGAGGGTGCCCGAGAGATGGCTCGCCGCAGCCGGGGCACGCCGCGCATCGCCAACCGGCTGCTGCGCCGGGTGCGGGACTTCGCCCAGGTCGAGGGGGAGGGGGTCATCGATCTCGAAACCGCCCGCCACGCCTTGGGGCGGCTGGAGGTCGATGAATACGGCTTCGACGACCTGGACCGGAAGATCCTTGACACGTTGATTCGCCACTACGCCGGGGGTCCCGCAGGCCTCAAGGCGCTGGCGGCGGCGGTGGGGGAGGATCGCGGCACCTTGGAGGACTTCTACGAACCGTACCTGATCCAGGAGGGCTTCCTGCAGCGCACCCCCCGGGGCCGCGTCGCCACCCCCCGCGCCTACAAGCACCTGGGCTATCCGGTTCCCCCCGGCTCGATCGGTCCCGGCGGGACCGACCAGACCACCCTCTTCTAGAGCCCGCGAGCCCTCCCGTGCGCCGTTCCGCTGTCCTGCTCTTCAACCCTGCCGCCGGTCGCCAGCGCGCCGCCGAGACCGTGCGCCGCCTGGTGGACGTGCTCGCCGCCGCTGGCATCGATGCCGAGCCCCGCCCCACCGCCGCCCCGGGCCACGCCACCGCGTTGGCGGCCACCGCCGCCCGCGAAGGGGCCGAGATCGTCTTCGCCTACGGCGGCGACGGCACCCTGCGGGAGGCGGCCAAGGGGCTGTTGGGCACCACCGTGCCCCTGGGACCCTTGCCCGGGGGCACCACCAACGTCCTGATCCGCGCCCTCGGTTTACCCCGTCACCCGGAGCGCGCCGCCCGGGTCCTGGGGACCGCCACTCCCCGTCCCATGGACGTCGGGTTGTGCGGCGACGAGCTCTTCCTGATGATGGTTTCCTCAGGGCTGGACGCCCGCATCCTGCAACACCAGAGCCCCCGCTGGAAAGCCCGGCTCGGCCCCGCCGCCGTGGCCCTGGGCGGGATCGGCCAATGGTGGCGCTACGGCTATCCTTTGCTGGAGGTCGAGTTCGACGGCCAGCGCCGATCCGGCACCCTGGTGGCGGTCTGCAACATTCCCCTCTACGGTGGCAGCTTCCGCATGGCTCCAGAGGCCCGCATCGACGATGGCCTCCTCGACCTGGTCCTCTTTCGGGGCCGCGGTCGCCTCCAGACCCTGGGCTTCGCCCTCAGCCTCCTGACCGGTCGTCACACCCGCCGCCACGACGTCGAGACCCACCGCGTCCGGGAAGTCCAGCTCCTCGCCCCCGAAGCCCCCGACCTCCAGCTCGACGGCGACCCCCTGCGGGGCGTCCGGACGCCGCTGACCGTGCGGCTGGCGGCGGAGCGTTTGTGGGTGCTGGGGGGCGGCGGTTGAGTGCTGGGAGCCTGTTGCGAATAGAAACGTATGCCGCCTGGCGGGCGGCACGAGGTCCCCGCAGCGTTGCATTCTTGACCCATACAACCAGTATTGGCCTACAAATCCGCCCTTCGGGGCCTCTCGTGGCGCTGGGCCATCCACCCTCCGTCTACGCGCAACAGACTCCTAGAGGAGGTCGCGGAAGGAGGCGATTTTCATGCGGAAGCGGTGTTCTTCCAATTTGGTTTTGAGACGGTCAGCCTCCTCTACGGTGAGCTTTCCATCCCGGATGGCCAACAACAGCGCACTGGCCGTCGTCAGCAGGCGGTCTTCGCTCAAGAGCCTCTTGGCCTCGCGACGAAAGGCTCGCTTCTCATCACAGGCGATCAGCCAACCCCGATGGTGGGCAAGGGAGAGACAGGCTGCCTCCCCTGGCTCGATGATCTCCAAGAGGCTCTGATAGACGGCGATCTCCTCTGTGCCTTGAAGCACCACTCGGCGCACCAGCCCTCGATCGATCCCGTGCTTGAGCCTCCTCACCTGAGCCTTTCGATGAACTTCCCCGATGACCTCCGCCGGTACTACGAGTTGTAAGCGACTCGATGCCGCCAGAAGATCCAGGCGGTCGAGAGCAAGAAAGTTGATCAAAACAGAGGAGTCTACAGCGCAGCAGGCGGCGTCCGTCAAAGCAAAGACTCCGGGATCAGGACATCGAGAACCTTGTCATCCAGTCCGGAAAGCTCCAGCAGGGCCTGAGCCTCCTCCTTTGTGTGCCCCACCATGGTTACCAGAACCAAGAACTTCCTGCGTGAGATCGCCTCGCGCCGGAGGGCTTCGAGAGCAAGTCCAACAAATCGATGGGCAAACTCATAGCGTTCTAGCTCGGGGTGGACCTCCCGTAGGCCCAAGAGGCGTGCGTACTCACGCCCCTCGGCACCCTCTTGATCTTGTAGTTCCTGGAGCTGCGGTCGGGTAATCCAACCTAGATTGCGCAGTCGATAGAGCGCCGCTTCGCGGCTCACTCCGAAATGGTGGGCCAGAAGCACAACCTCGGGTAGTTGGATACGCTGGTTCCTGACCGTACTGCGCCCGCGTACGGAAATCTCTCCCTCCCCATCAAACACCTCGGCGCGACGACTTCGTCGCTCCCTGCCCAGCGAGGCCAGAAACTCGACCACGCCTACTTCGGGCATCAGGAACGTTGCCGCGAAAGCATTGGCCCGTACTTCTCTCAGGTCGGCCTGATCGGATCTCACCGTAACCATTCCCACGCGGTCTGCATCCAGGAGAACATGGGCATACTCATGGGCGAGGGAGAAGCGCCGTCGCGGCCCACCGTGGGCGCGGTTGATCACGACCAGTGGCGCCTCTCCCGGCGGGCGCAAGGTCAAACCTGAAACTTCTTTGGGCATTTCCACCCATGCTGTCCGCACCCCTTCCGACTCCAGCAGCTCGGCAATAGAGTGGACCGGACCCATTCCAAGGCCGAGGCGTCGCCGCTCTTCCGCCGCAAACCATTCTCCCTGATCGACCGCCGTCGGCATCGAATTTGGCGTTGCGGGTGCGTACTGAGGCGTGATCTCGACGCGGGAAATCTGTAAGCGCTTCTCCAGGTTGCTCAACTCTTGCCCCAGGCGGATACAGTCGCGGACGAGATCCAGCAGCTTCTTCCGGTCCACGAGATCTGGACGCCCCCGAAAGAGGGCCACCACCGCGTCTTCCCCCCGAAACTCCTCGGCAAAAAAATCGCCCATGCGGCGCCCAAACAGATACGCCATCCGCTCAAACTCCATGCTGGACACGGCTCGTTTCCCCTGCTCGAGTTGGGACACCGCCGGTCGCGAGATGCCCAGTTCCTTGGCCACCTCTTCCTGGGTCATGCCGCTCGCTTCGCGAGCTTCCTTGAGCCGCGCTGCTAACTGTTCTTCGCTGATCATGGAATTGCCTCCGTTTCCACCTGAAACCAGGAAAGATTTTAATACATGCCGACCGATTATTGGCCATTCCTGTACGTTTTTCATACATATGTGCCGGCCAAGGTCTCCTCGAACCGGATAGACTTCCCAGCCTATGAACGAAGCCACCCTCGACCCACGCACCCTCGACGCCCTCTTCTCCCCCCGTTCCGTGGCCGTGATCGGGGCTTCCCGGAAACGGGGCTCCATCGGGTTTGCCATCCTCCACAACCTGCTGATGCGGGAGTTTCACGGCGCCGTCTTCCCGGTCAATCCCCACACTCCGGTGATCCACTCCCTGAAGTGCTACCCCACCATCGGGGCAGTGCCGGATCCGGTGGATCTGGCGGTCATCGTGGTGCCCAAGGCGCTGGTGGAAGGGGCGGTGGACGAGTGCCTGGCCGCCGGTGTCAAGGGGCTGGTGGTGATCACCGCGGGCTTCGGCGAGACAGGCCCCGAAGGGGCGGCCCTGGAGCTGCGCATCTGCCGCAAGGTGCGGGCCGCCGGAGCGCGGATGATCGGCCCCAATTGCATGGGGATCATCAACGCCGATCCGGCGGTGCAGCTGGACGCCTCTTTTGCGCCCACCGCCGCGCGGCGGGGCTCCATCGGCTTCGTCAGCCAGTCGGGGGCCTTGGGGGTCGCGATCCTGAACCTGGCGGAGGATCTGGGCATCGGCCTCACCCAATTCGTCTCCATGGGCAACAAGGTGGATGTCTCCGGCAACGACCTGCTGGAGTATTGGGCCGAGGACGACACCACCCGGGTCATCGCCATGTACCTGGAATCCTTCGGCAACCCCCGCCGCTTCACCGAGATCGCCAAGCGGGTCAGCCGCCAAAAGCCCGTGCTGGTGGTCAAATCCGGTCGCACCGCCGAGGGCGCCCGGGCCGCCACCAGCCACACCGGGGCGCTGGCGGGCACCGATGTCACCGTCTCCGCCTTCCTGGAGCAATGCGGTGTCCTGCGGGTCAACACCATCGAGGAACTCTTCGCCGTCGCCCTGGCTCTGGACCGCTGCCCGCCGCCCCCCGGCAACCGCGTGGCGGTGGTCACCAACGCGGGGGGGCCGGGGATCATGGCCACCGACGCCTGCGTCAACCTGGGTCTCGCCATGGCCGAACTCGCCCCCCAGACCCAGGACCGCTTGCGCGCCTTCCTGCCCCCCGAGGCGAGCGTCGCCAACCCCGTGGACATGATCGCCTCCGCCCATGCGGAGAATTACCGCCGGGCTTTGAAGGAAGTCCTGGCGGATCCGGGAGTGGACATGGTCATCGCCATCCACGTCACGCCCCAACCCACCCGCCCCATGGATGTGCTGGACGCCATCGCGGAGCCCGCCCGGGCGGGGGTCGAAAAGCCCGTCATCGCGGTCATGATGGCCACCGACGATTTCTACGACGACCTGAAGGGGCGGGACGACCTGCCGCCGGTCTACCGCTTCCCCGAGACCGCCGCCCGGGCGCTGAGCGTCCTGCACCGCTACGCCGCCTGGCGCAACCGCCCCGTCGTGGCGCCGCCGGAGCCCTTCCCGGTCGATGACCGCGAGGTGGCCCGCCTCCTCGCCCGGACGCCGGAGGGCTATCTGCCGGAAGACGACGCCTACCGCATCCTGGACCTCTACGGCATTCCCGTGGCCCGGCGACACCTGGCGGCGGATCCGAACGAGGCTGCTGCCGCCGCCGCCACGGTGGGGTTTCCCGTGGTCCTCAAAGCGCTCGTTCCCGGGCTGGTGCACAAGAGCGACGCGGGGGCCGTGGCGCTCAATCTGAAGACCCCCGAGGACGTGGCAACCGCTGCGGCTCAGATGGTCGAGGCCCTGGAGCCCACCGGCTTCCTGGTGCAGCGCATGGTCCGGGGTGGCCCGGAAGTCATCTTCGGCCTCTCCACCGATCCGCGCTTCGGTCCCTTGCTGATGTTTGGCCTGGGGGGCAAATACGTCGAGGTCTTCGGCGACGTCCGCTTCGGTGTCACCCCCCTCGACCCCCTGGACGCCGAGGAGATGATCCGCGGCATTCGCGGCTTCCCGTTGTTGGAAGGCGTCCGCGGCGAACCCGGGGCGGACCTGGACCAGTTGCAGGAAATCCTCTTGCGCCTGGATCAGCTCGCCCGGCACCACCCGTCGATCCGGGAGCTGGACATCAACCCCTTCATCGCCTGCGCGGACCGGGACGCGGCGCGGGCGGTGGATGTGCGAGTGCGGGTGGGGGAGAGCTGACCAACGACCACGTCAGGCAGCATCGACCTCGAGCTTCGTGACTCTTCCTAGGTCGAGGCTCTTGCGCGCCTTCCATAGGTCGAAGTTGTGCTGCATCGCGAGCCAACTCTCCGGACTGCGACCGAGCGCCACCGACAGACGCAGCGCCATTTCGGGGGAGATCCCGCTTTGACCGCGAATGAGCCTTGTCAGGGTCGATGGCACCACATCCAGATGTTCAGCCAGCGTACGAAGACTCACCCCGTAGGGAGCCAGGTAGGTCTCACGGATGAATTCGCCAGGGTGCGGAGGGTTGTGCATGGCCATCAATGATAATCCTCGTAGTCCAGATCGTGGATATGGCCCCCGTCGATTTGAAACGTGAGGCGCCAGTTGCCACTGACCTTGATCGCCCAGGTGCCGGTGCGCTGCCCCTTTAGGGGATGTAACCGAAAGCCCGGGATGTCCATATCTTCTATCGTTGTTGCGGTCTCCAGTGCTGCGAGTTGAAACCGGAGCTTGTCGCGGTGGTCCGCATGGAGGCCAGATGGGCTGCCGGTTTGATAGAAGCGCCTCAGGCCCTTTTGGCGGATAGATTTGATCACCTGGCCGAGCGTAGCGTGTTGCGCACAAAGCAACAAACCAGCTGCGTCAAGGTCTAGGTACGAGCTCTTCCCGCAAGCGCCGCATCGCCTGCTGGCCATCCGTCACGCGGCCTGCGCGAATACCTTCCTCCGCCTCTTTGATCAGGTCACAAAGATCGGTATGGACGTGCTGCTTGAGAGACTGGGGCAGGCTCACCTTTACGCCTCTTCGTCCAAGAGTAGGTCGCGAAGTAGCATCCGCCCGCGTCTCGTAATATTGTTTCCTTCATCGAGAACCCCATGTGCAACAAGGTCTCGAACGAACCTGCTGCCCGTTTCCGAGCGCACAATATTCTTGAAATGAGCACTTAGCTCGCTCAGAGGGGCTTCGACTAGTAGCTCCCGGGGAATGTGGCCAGATATTCTTCGCCGAAGGTATTTCAGTAGCCCACTTGGAATGCCACCTATCTCGTTGCCGACCAGTCGCCCGTTAGCCTCTTCCATCCACTGTGTCAAATAGGCGATTTCACGCCTTGCGCCCGAAAGTTCTCGCTCTTGCTCTTGAAGGTTTCGCAGTAAGGTTGTTTTCTCTTCGTCATCGTCTGAGCGGGCTTGCTCTAACAGTTTTTCTATAAGCTGTGCTCGCTCCTCTTCAACCTTTTCCAGCTGTCGCTCTTCCTTTGCTATATCTTTTTCCGCCTGGGCTCTGTCAAATGGAATTCTCTCTACAGCGGACTTCAGACCATAATATCCCTGATTGAGATTCGTAAGCTTTTCGCCGAAACCAGCTTCTACTCGACCTAGAACCTCGGATACTTCACGAGTGAATTGGTAGGTGTTGTCGTAGAAGACGTTAGATGTGTCGGTGGCTTTCAGGTAAAATAAAACTGAAAGCCCTATCGAGAACATCGCGAGCAACAGAGCAAGCAAATCTGAAAAGTCGAAGCCGGACATCATGGTAGTGAAGTCTGCTTGCCAGACCTTCACACTAATCACAGTTGTCGCAGTCACAACAACGAAGATTTTAAGCCAATTGTTGCGGACGGCAATATGTCCACTCGACTGAGGTTCTCGGTCGGCTCTCCGAGTCATCATTGTTTTTGCCGCTCAGAAAATTTTGTTAAAATTGCTCGCTCTACTGCATTCAAGTGGTGAACGCAGGGCGCCGGAAGGTTCCAATAACGCGACTGCGCAGGGGGGGCGTTCGGACCAGCTATAGATTACCCACAATACAAACGCAGCATGCCCAAGCCGTGGATCATTATTACTATTTCATGCGATACGCTCGAATCGGAGCGCCTCTTCTACCTCTGCGTCCCCTATGTCGCAGGCATACGCCAACTCGCTAACACCTTCACCCTTTCGAAACCGCCTGGAAAGATCGGCGGTGGAGATTTCTGTGCTCGCAAGGATAGGTTGGCCGAAAGAGATGCGGGGATCGATAAGGATCGTTTTGGGCCCAGGAAAATCATGACCGGGAAGGATTGGATAAAGCCGCTGTGCAATACCGCGGGAGTCTCGATCAACTCGTTCCAGTAATTGGCCCAAGACTTGGCGCATTGCGAATTGACCTTCTTGGTTTAGGTTAATCAGGTCACCCAACCTGCCAACGAACAGGGCCCCTCCATAAGTGTAGACCTCTTCGTGGAGCAATAGCCTGTCGATCTTCAAACGTTCCTCAGCAAACGCCAACGCTTGCCGGACTTTGGGCATGGAGACTCTGTGGAGGTCGAGGTTCCGGATAGCCCGCAGTACGTGGGCCTCCACGAGGTTCTCGAAAGAAAGGCGCGAGTCCTTAGTGTCTGGAGTTTGGATCAGTGGATTCTGAGATGCTCGGCCTCTACTAGAGACAGCCTTTCGTCCCTTCACCCAATCCCGCAACGTCGCCTGGGGTATATCTAGGTAGTACGATGACTGTCGGATCGAGTACCTGGGCAGTTGCCCCGGATCCTTAGGGGTCAGATTTCCTCTCATTTCTCACCCCTTTTCACAGTGCTGCTTGGGTGACTAACTACCTCGGCTCTATGCTGACTGTCAAGAAAAGCCTTGCGGGTAATCCCGAACTTGCCTTCGAGAAACTTCTGGTTCTCATCGACCCACCGATCAATCATCCACCAAGCGATCTCCGCCGGACTTAGCCCCTTGGCCTCAACCAACCTCTCAAAAACCCAGGCGCTATAACCTTTGATCGTTGGTTGAGGCTTCACTGGTGGGACTTTGTCAGCCACGGTCTTCTCCAGGTCGATTCCGGCTTTTTCCCAGGAGCATGGAGGAGCATGGTAACACATGCAATCGCATGCGGCAAGATGTGCTTGAGAGCGACCTCACCCCGTCCGCATAAAATGCCACCGCAGGTCCCCCTCGAAGGGAATGTAGACCTCCGGTCGAATCCGGTCGGCGAAATCCCGTAGGAGCGCGGAGAGGGGTTTGCCCCGCGCGGCTTGTTCCAGCGCTTCGGCGGCGTCGGTGCCGGCGCGGCTGATGTAGGTCTGCCAGATGGCCTGGCGGACGGAGCCGGTGCTCAGGGAGACATCGGGCATTTGACCGGCGCCTTTCTTGAGGACGGCGAGCTTGGCCTTGATGGACCGCTCGTCCTCCATGGGGAGGCGCTGCCAGGGGGTGAAGGGCTTGGGGACCAGGACGCTGGCGCCGAGCTGGATGTGGCCCAGGATGCCGGTCTTCTGGGCCAGTTCTTCCAACATGATCTGCCGCGCCTGGGCCGCCAACTCCAGAATGCCGTAGATATCGTCCATCGTCTCGCCGGGCAAGCCGACGATGAAGTAGAGCTTCAGCTGGCTGATGCCGCTTTTGAAGATCAGCCGGATCTTTTCCAGCAGCACCGCGTTGGGGATGGGCTTGCCCATGGCTTTGCGCAAGCTATCGGTGCCGGTTTCTGGCGCCAGGGTGATGGAGCGGGAGCCGGAGGCGCGCAGGGCATCCAACACGCCCTCGGTGACCGCGGGGATGCGGATCGAAGAGACGGCGGCGCGAAAACCCAGATCGACGGCCTCGCGGAGAATGCGCTCGATCTCCGGATGGTCACCCACGGCGGTGGCGACGAAGCCCACCTGGTCGGTGACCGGGCGGGCGCGCTCCATGGCGGCGAGGATGAAGTCGGTGGGGTGCCAGCGGAATTTGCCCATGCCGAAGGTGGCCCAGCAGTAACGGCACTTTTCCGGACAGCCGCGGGACATTTCGATGAGGAATTTATCCGACAGCTCCGTGTGGGGGGTGACGATGGCGGTGGTGGGCAGGTGACCGGGCTCGCGCATCTGCTCGGCGGACAGCTCCAGCTTGCGGAGTTTCCCCAGGCCCTCCAGCTCGTCCACGGGGTGGTAGCGGGGCACGAAGAAGCCCGGCTCCGCCGCCAGTCTCTCAATCACCGCGTCCCGGCCCTCTTCTTCCTCCAGGGTGGTGAGCAAGGGCGGCAGAATGTTCTCCGCCGCGCCGAGGGCGAAGATATCGACGAATTCCGCCATGGGCAGCGGGTTGATGGCGGCGCAGGAGCCCCCCATGATGATCAGCGGGTCCCACGGGCGCCGCGCTTCCCGCCGCAGGGGGATCCCCGCGCGGTCGAGCATTTCCAGCAGATGAACGTAGTCTTCCTCGAAGGAGACGGAAAAGGCGATGCAGCCGAAGGTGTTCAGGGGGGCGTCGGTTTCCACCGAAAGAGGCATGCCCGCGCCATCCGCGAAAAACCGCTCGCAAGCCCAATCGGGTCGCCGATGGATCAGTTCATAGACCCGCTGGAAGCCCAGGCTGGACATGCCGACGGCATAGCGGTTGCCGTAGGCCAACGCCAGGCGGAAGGCGCCATGGGGAGAGAAGGCCTCCACGGGCCGCTCGTCGGCGCGGATCTTGGCCCAGTCGTGGGTTGGGTGTTTCTTTTGTTTTGGCATCGGTGCTTTAGCGACAGGGATCCGGCATCTCGCGGGGAAGGAGGGCAGGCACAGGGGCCTGCCCCTACAACGCCGAGGGAACGTAGGGGCGGCCCCCCGTGGCCGCCCGTTGCCTCCCGCTTCGCAAAGGTCTGAGCACTCTACCTCAACCCCCAGCCCGCACCGGCAAGCTCCACGGCTCCGCCTCACGGTAGCGCAGATCGGAAGCGCGGACTTCGAGGGTGGCTTCCGGGCTCGCCGGGACCAGGGCGTCGCCGGTCCAGGGTTGCCAGTCGCCACCGCTCCAACGGTACTCGACCCCGGCGACACCACTGGCGTCGTCGTGGCTCTCCAACCGCAACGCACCCCCCGCAGCGAGGCTGACGGCGCCGTTCACCACCTGCCCGGGACCGGTCAGCACCGCCACCACCGTGGGGGGCTCGAGATCCGCAAGGGCATTCTCGATGATGAAGGGCTGGGGTTCGCTGGGGAAGCCGTCGAGCCCGGAGAGGCTGACGGCGGTCACCCGCCAGTAGAGGGTGCCCACCGGCAAGGGCTCCGCGAACCACCGCAGCGCCTCCAGGTCGGCGGCGCGGGCCACCAGCCCGGAGCACTGGGCATCTTCACACACCTCGATCGTGTATCCAGCGGCCCCGTCCACCGGCGACCATTGGAAGGGCGGGTTGGAATAGCCGAAGCGCTCCGCGACCGCCGGGGCGTTCAGCACGGGTGCTTCCAAGAGGCGTTCGGGGGGATTGGGGGGGCCGTCCTCCGGCACGGTGGTGCCCATGCCCTGGGCCACCGCCACGCTGGCCCCGGCGGCCTCCACCTGGCTGCTGCCGCCGTAGGCCATCACCGCGGCGCCGCCGGTGTCGGACTTGCGGGCGCGGGTGCGGGAGGCGCCATCGGCTCCGGGCGAGGGCACGGCGCGGGTGCCGCCGACGAAAATCTCGATCTCCCGCTGATCCGACGGGGCGACCTGTGCGGCCAGCTCCGCCTGTCCATTGCGGATCTCGATGGCTTCCCGCTGCACGCCCTTCAGGGTGGCATCCACCCGTTGCAGATAGACCAGGGAGTTTTCTCCAATGGCGAGGCGAGAGGCATCATCCAGGGCCAGTTCCGCCGACGAGGCGACGTAGGTCCGGACCCCATCCTGTTCCCGCAGGCGGTCCCCGACCTGGGTGGGCTCCACCTGGTTCGGGAAGCGGCGACTTTCCACATTGCGGGCCACCAGAGTGACCACGGCTTCCCGCTTTTCCGAGGGCCGACTGGTGATGATGCGGATGCTCTGCCCCGGGGCGAGGACGTTCGGGTCCCGCAGCTGGGGGTTGAGGCGGTAATTCTCCCGCCACAGGGCGGGGTTGCCAAGGTAGCGCTTGGTGATGCCTTCCAGCGTATCCCCCGGTGTCACGGTGTGCCATTCGACCTGGTCACCGCTGCGGGGAAGAGGGCGCAAGGTCATGGGATCGGCACTCTGCTCCTGGCCCAGCACGGGAACCGACAGGCTCAGGGCCAGGCCAACCAGGAGCAGACTACGGATGGACGACCCGATCCTTCCATGGTTCTTCATCGCGCACCTCCCGTGCCGGAGCCGCCCCGAGCTTTTTTGACCTTCACCGGCCAGCTGACCAGAATCTCGTTGCCCACTCGATCCGTGGCACGAGCTTCTAAAGTGGTCTTTCCTGGGGTCTCGAAGACGATGGTGTCTGGAGCATTGTGCCAGACACCATCCAGAGCGTAGCTTTCCGTGGCCACGCCCACCCCGTAGTCCACCGCTTTCAGTGAGGCTTCACTGCCCTGACGGACCTTGATCGGCTCTCCCGGCAGGAGGACGCGCCCATCCGCCAGCCGGAGCTGGAAGCGCGGCGGGGTTCGATCCACGCCCCAGGCGATTTCCACCCAGCCTTTGTTGCCCGCCCGATCGAAGGCCGCGATGTACACCTTCGGCGCCCAGGTCTCGAAACGGGCGGGGCCGGTGGGCGGGTCCAGCGGCAGCACGGCGCCACCGCTGACGCTCCATTCCAACCGCTCGACCCCGGCCCGGTCATCCGTGGCGGTGACCTCCACGGCCACCGGCGGGCCATAGATGGCGCTACCGTCCGTGCCGGTGGCG
>Ga0055474_10000006_pt1 | contig 40561 bp, 35 predicted proteins | sample Muzzi_PWA_D1_FD_57680 | JGI IMG/M metagenome (GOLD analysis project Ga0055474, IMG submission 57680) | Wetland microbial communities from San Francisco Bay, California, USA, that impact long-term carbon sequestration - Muzzi_PWA_D1 | ecosystem: Environmental > Aquatic > Marine > Wetlands ... | reverse complement strand
GCGGGGATCGGCCCGGTGAGAAGCCGCCTCATGGCGCCTCCCCCCCGTCGGCGCGGTCTTCAGGCTCGGTCGTTGGCTGATCGCCCTCGCGGGGCGCTGCTTCCCCGGGCGCCGAGGGGGTGACCCGAGGCTGCTCGCCGCCGGTTTCCAAGACCCTATGCCGGGGAGCACGTTCCGCCTCGGTCGGCTGGACGGCGGGTGGACGGTTCGCGGAGGCTTCGGCCTCCGCCTTATCTGCCGCCGGATCCACCGGCGTATCGTCGGTCGGGCGCTCCCCTCGGACCGTAGTTCGCAGCCGCTGGGCCTTGCGTTGGACCTCCGCCCCCGCCGGTCGGGTTCGCGTTCGGGGGCGTACCGGGACGATCGGTTTGACGTCGCCCCGGGCGGCGAAGACGACATAGTCGAAGTCGAAGGTACCGCGCCCCTTACCCAGTTCCTGGACCGTGATCCCGTCCGGGCTCTTTTCCACCGCTGCCAGTCCGAAGGTATCCGCGGATCCGGGGGTCAACTGTACGGTGAGGGTCTTGGGGTCCGCCACGGCGGCGAAGTGTTCAGGGAAACGAATGCTCCCCTTGCCTTCCCGCACGCTGCCGGTGCCGCGCACGTAGATCCCCGCTTCCGGCCCTTCCAGACTGACGTAGAAGATCTCCTGCGAAGGTTTTCGGGGGTGGGGAATCAGAAAGGCGTTCATATTCTTGAACACCGTGCCGGTGTTGCCGTCCAGAGTGATGGTCGGGGTGCCGGTGCTGTCGTAGAGGGTCAGAAAACCCGCCCGATCCGTGGGATGCGCCCACAATTCACCGCGCAGCATTCCCTCCTGGTCGCCCTCGAAACCGAAGACCCGGACGGCGCCGTCGTTAGGATCGGCGGCGGAGACCTCCCCGGCGGTGACCAGGCGGCTGTTGCGTTGGCCTCGAAGGGCGAGAAAACCGCTGTTGTCACCGTCTTCCAGGCCCAGATGCGCCTTGACGAAGCTATCCACATCGCCGAGCGCCAGATCACCCTGGTTGGCGGCATCCACGGTCAGCCCTGCCCGGGTTTCCCCGCCGCTCTCATGCAGGCTCAGTCCACCGTTGTCGGTGCCGTCATCGACGAAGAGGGCGGCGCTGGGATTGCCGGTGGAGGCGTCCAGGATGAGATCTCCCTGGTTGCTGTTATCCACCGTCAGACGGACCCGCGCGGCGTTGGTCTCGCCGTCCAGAAAAAGACGGCCGCGACCGTTGCCGCTGACATCGAGACGCGCCCTCTCGGAACCGTTCGAGTACAGCCTCAGAACCCCGGTATCGACATTGGGATCGGCCTCCAGCAGGGCCGCGTTGGTGCCCGACTGGCCCCGCAGGCGCAGGCTGCCGTGGTCTCCACCATCGACATAGAGCCGAACCCGCTGGGCGTCGTCGCTGCCATCGAGGAAGAACCGTCCTCGCCCGCTGCCATCGACATCGAGGAGGGCCCGGGAGCCCCCGCCCGCCGCGAAGAGTTGCAAGGCCCCGCCATCGGTGTTGTCGTTGACCCGCAGCCAGGCTCCGGGCTCCCCGGTGGCAGCGCGCAGTAGGAGATCGCCCTGGTCGGAGCCATCGACGTAGAGGCGAACCCGCTGACTGTTGTCGGCGCCATCCAGGAAGAACCGCCCCCGGCCCTGGCTGGTGACATCGACCCGGGCGCGGGTGGAACCGCCGGAATCGTTCAGCAGGAGGATGCCGGCGTCGGAGCTGTCGCCCACGGCAAGCAAGGCCGCCTCTTCGCCGGCGGTGCCCCGCAGACGCAGCCCGCCCTGATCCACGGAATCCACATAGAGACTCACCCGGCTCTGGTTATTGCTCCCATCCAGGGTCAGAGCGCCCTGATCGTCGTCGTCCACCCACAGCTGAGCCCGTACGCTGCCGTTGGCACTGGAGAGGCTCAGGGCTCCGTTGTCGTTGTCGTCCTGAGTCCACAGCACCGCCGAGTCGTTGCCGGCGGTGCCCCGCAGACGCAGCCCGCCCTGATTGACGGAATCGATGTAGAGCGTGGCGCGAGCACTGTTGTCGCTGCCGTCCAATTCCAGATGCCCCTGACCCTCACTATCGACCACCAGCCGAGCGCGCACTGTGCCGTCCGGGGCGTAGAGATTGAGCCCTCCGTTGTTCGTCGTGTCATCGACGAAGAGCAATGCCGCGCTTTCTCCCGTATCGCCGCGCAAGCGCAGACCTCCCTGTCCTTGCGTATCGACATAGGCGTTGAAGCGTTCTGCGCCATCGTCGTACAACACCAGGAAGCCCCGAACGTTGTCGGTGCTATCGACGGAGAGGCGGGCGGCGTTGTTGTCCGTTCGCCCGCGAAGAATGAGGAAGGCGGCATCCTTGTCGCCGTTGTAGGTCAGTTGCCCTTTGGTCTGGGCTTCGGCGACCGTAGTCACCGACAGCGTCATGAGGAGCCCGAGGGCCCACAAGTAACTTCTCTGCATGGAAAATTCTCCTTTTGTTGAACCAGCTGATCCCACGGAGTTTCAAGATCCGTGCCGACCGATGGACAAGAAAAGGGGAGGAATCACCCAGAAAATCGCGTTTCCCTGTGGTTCAGGGGCTATTTCGAGACATCCGAGCGACTGGGGTGCCTGGTTTGTGGGCAGGCCAACGCCAGGAATCTGGCGTCTTGCGAGGGTGTGGGGAGGGAGTGCCCAATTTGTGGGCGGTCTTGACCGCCTCCCAGAACGCGTCCAAGAAATCGCCTGAAGTTTCGTCAAAAAAAGAGGCTGGCACCTTTATCGAGCCAAGGGATCCTGCATCCTGTGGGCAGCTTATGCACCCTTTCTGGAGCGGTTGCTACGCCTGCTGTTCCCGCGCCTCCGAGGCGGGGACTGCCACCCGTTTTTCCTCCGTTCGATCAGGGCGATCGAGAATCCCTTCCAGCATGGGCAGCATCCAGGCCAGTCTCCGGGCGCGGATCACCAGATCCCACAGCGGCTCGAATTTCTTCCAGCCCACCGCGTAGGCGAAACGGCGCAGCCGGTGGGGCAGGGTGCCGCCGTGGCGCGCCGCCCGCGCGATATTCGACCAGCGGTAGAAATCGCGGTAGGCCCGCCAGTACCCGGCCTCCAGCGTGGCAGTGCTCAGGTGCCGGGGGCGGAACACCGCGTGCCGGGTGTCGTAGAGCCGCCAATCCCGGTGCAGCAGCCGCCCCTCGCCTTCGATGCGATCGAAGTACGCGGTGCCGGGGTACGGCGTGGCGATGTGAAAGGTGGCCGTGGTCAAGCCCTGGGACACCGCCCAGTCCACCGTCCGGGCGAAGACGTCCTCATCGTCGTCATCCAGACCGAAAACAAAGCTGCCGTTGATGGAGATCCCCAGATCGTGGAGGCGGGCGATGGCTGCCCTGTAGTTGCGCTGCAAGTTCTGCGTCTTGTTGGCGCTTTGGAGGTTGGCCTCCGACAGGGTTTCGAAGCCGATGAAGACGCTCCGCAAGCCCGCCGCCGCCGCCAGCTCGATGGTGTCCCCCCGCAGGATCGCATCGACCGTGGAGGCCCCCTGGAACAGCCGTCCCATGCCGCGCATGCCGGTAAACAACGCGCGGGCGAAGCGCTGGTGGCCCAGCAGGTGATCGTCCAGAAAGTACAGATGCCGCCCCGGAAGGCGATCGATCTCCGCCAGGGCGTCGTCCACCGTCTGGGTGTAGAAGCCCTTGCCCCCGGCGAAGAAGGCATCCTTGTAGCAAAAGTCGCAGTGGTGGGGGCAGCCGCGGCTGACCACCAGCGAATTGGGCACCAGGTAGCGGGAGCGCTGGATCAGGTCGCGACGCACCGGCGGCACACCGACCAGGGTCCGCGCCTGGCCGACGTAACGGGGCTGCAAGCACCCGGCCCGCAGGTCGGCGAGGAGGCGCGGGAAGGTTTCCTCTCCCGGTCCCAGGCAGATGGTATCGGCATGGCTGGCGGCTTCCTCCGGCAGGGAGGTGACGTGCAGCCCCCCCAGCGCCACCGTCGCCCCCCGGGAACGATAGAGATCGGCGATCTCGTAGGCGCGGTGGGCGTTGGTGATGTACACCTGGATGACCACCAGTTCCGGATCGTCGTCCAAACCCAGCGTTTCGACATGCTCGTCCACCAAGGTCAGTTGGTCATCCGGTGCGCAGTACGCCGCCAGGGTAGCCAGGCCGAGGGGCGGAAAGAGGGAGTATTTGATGGGCCGAAAAAAGGGGCTGGTGGCCTCGGTGAGGGCGGGCAGAATGAATTTGATTCGCATGTCGGGGAGGGTAAGAGGGCATTGTGGCAAAAGACGGGCAAGGCTGAGGTCTATTTGAGGCTGATTGTATGATCTCTGGTAGCATATGATCCGCAGCCAACTTGATGCGGCCCCTGGAGAAGCACCATGCGCACCACCATCCATGTAGCCGATAGCGTGTTCGAAGACCTGATGCGCTTTACCGAGGCCAAGACCCGCACACGAGCCGTGAATCAAGCCTTGACCGAGTGGGTTCGTCACCAGCGGATCGAACGCCTTCGCTCCCTGCGGGGAAGACTCCACATCGACACCGACCCCAAGGCCCTGAGGCAGCTTGAAGTCGAAGAGGTAGAGTCACTCCGTGGCTGATGTCCTGGTGGATTCCTCAGCCTGGATCGCCTATTTCCGCTCCGGCTCCGACGCGGTCAGCGAGTTGGTGGACCAGTTGTTGGCCGAAGATAGGTGCGTTCTGTGCGGCATCGTCGAAATGGAATTGTTGCAGGGCGTGCGACCACAAGAGCGCGAGGAGTTGGTGGATCTGCTCCAGGCGCTGGCCTATGTCGATACCGAGCGGGAAGACTTTATCGCGGCCGGAAACCGTATGGCCGACTTGCGACGCGCCGGGATCACCATCCCTAACAGCGATTGCCTGATCGGCGTCCTGTGCGTCCGCCATGAACTGAAGCTGCTGACCCTCGACGGCCACTTTGCTCACCTGCCCGAAGTCGCCGGACACCCCGCCTGAAGACACCCCAGAAAGAGGCTGGCACCTTTCCACGAACCTTTCGTCGCCTGCGCAGACCCTTGTGCCCCGACGGCGGTAGTGCGGCATAAGTGTGCTAAAGTCCCGCGTCGTTATGGATGCAATTCACGTCCGCGGCGCCCGCGAGCACAATCTGCGCAACATCGACGTCACCATCCCCCGGAACCAGCTGGTGGTGATCACCGGGGTGTCCGGTTCCGGCAAATCGTCCCTCGCTTTCGACACCCTCTTTGCCGAAGGCCAGCGGCGCTACGTGGAGTCGCTCTCGGCCTACGCCCGGCAGTTCCTCCAGCAGATGGAAAAACCCGACGTGGATTCCATCGAGGGCCTCTCCCCGGCCATCTCCATCGAGCAGAAATCGGTGTCGAAGAACCCCCGCTCCACGGTGGGCACCATCACCGAGATCCACGACTATCTGCGCCTCCTTTTCGCCTCCGTGGGCACCCCCCACTGCCCCAGCTGCGGCCAGGTGATCCGGCCCCAGACGGTGCAGCAGATGGTGGACCGGGTGCTAGGCATGGAGGAGGGCACCAAGCTGGTGCTCTTCGCCCCCTACGTGCGGGGCAAAAAGGGGGAGTACAAAAAGCAGCTCACCCAGATGGCCCGGGAGGGCTTCATCCGGGCCCGCATCGACGGCGAGATGGTGGATCTGTCCGGCGAACCGCCGACCCTCGATAAGCAGAAGAAGCACTCCATCGACATCGTCATCGACCGGCTGGTGGTCAAGGCGGGGATCGATAAACGGCTGGCGGATTCCCTGGAGACCGCCCTCAAGGTGGGCGATGGCCTGGTGGTGCTGGCCCCCCAGGGTGGGGAGGAAGAGACCCTCTCCCAGAGCTACGCCTGCATCGACTGCGGCACCAGCCTGGCGGAGATCACCCCGCGGCTCTTCTCCTTCAACAGCCCCTATGGCGCCTGCGAAGAATGCGCCGGTCTCGGCACCTTGATGGCGGTGGACGTGGACAAGATCATCCCGGACCCGGACCTTTCCATCAAGGAAGGGGGCATCGCCCCGTGGCCCGCCACCGGGCGGTCGTGGCGCATCCGCATGGTGGAGACCCTGGCCGAGGCGATGAAGTTTTCCCTCGACGATCCCTGGAAGAAGCTGCCGAAGAAAGCCCGGGATGCCATCCTCTACGGCGCGGACCAGGAGCTGACCTTCGAGATGAAGGGCAAGCGCTCCAAATACGAATGGCGCGACAAATTCAAGGGGGTCATCCCCGGCCTGGAACGCAAGCACAAGGAGACCGGCTCCGCGGCGGTGCGCGCGGAGATCGAAAAGTACATGTCCGTCAGCCGCTGCCCCGGCTGCGCCGGGCGGCGGCTGCGACCGGAGGCCCTGGCGGTGACCATGGCGGGCAAGGCCATCGACGAACTGTCGGCCATGCCGGTGGCGGCGATGCGCCGCTGGACGGAGGCCCTGGAACTGTCGCCCCGGGATCTGGCCATCGCCGCCAAGGTGGTGCAGGAGATCGGCGACCGGCTGAGCTTCCTGGACGATGTCGGCGTGGGGTATCTGACCCTCGACCGTTCGTCGGCGACGCTCTCCGGCGGCGAGAGCCAGCGCATCCGCCTGGCGACCCAGATCGGCAGTAAATTGATGGGCGTGCTCTACGTCCTGGACGAGCCCTCCATCGGTCTCCACCAACGGGACAATGCCCGCCTGATCCACACCTTGCAGGGCATGCGCGACCTGGGCAACTCGGTACTGGTGGTGGAGCACGACGAGGACACCATCCGGGCCGCCGATTGGGTGATCGACCTGGGGCCGGGAGCCGGGGTCCACGGCGGCGAGGTGGTCGCGGAAGGCCCGGCGAAGGCGATCGAGGCGCAGGGCGACTCCCTCACCGCCCGCTACCTGCGGGGGGAATTGTCGGTGCCGGTGCCGAAGAAGCGCCGCAAGCCCCGGGAGGAGCCCCTGGTCATCGAGGGGGCGCGCCAGAACAACCTTAAGAACCTCACCGTGGAAATCCCCCTGGGGGTATTCACCGTGGTGACGGGGGTCTCCGGCTCCGGCAAGAGCACCCTGGTCAACGACATCCTCTACAAGGCGCTGGCCCGCCACTTCCACCGCGCCTCCGACCGCCCGGGGGCCCACGACCGCATCCGGGGCCTGGAACACCTGGACAAGGTCATCGCCATCGACCAGAGCCCCATCGGGCGCACCCCGCGCTCCAATCCGGCCACCTACACCAACGTCTTCAACCACATCCGGTCGTTGATGGCCAAGACCCCGGAAGCGCGGATGCGCGGCTACCAGCCGGGGCGCTTCAGCTTCAACGTCAAGGGCGGACGCTGCGAGGCGTGCAGCGGCGATGGGCAGATCAAGATCGAGATGCACTTCCTGCCGGATATCTACGTCACCTGCGAAGTGTGCGGCGGCAAGCGCTACGACCGCGAGACCCTCTCGGTGCGCTACAAAGGCTTGAACATCGCCGAGATCCTCGACCTGACGGTGGAGCAGGCGTTGGAGATCTTCGACGCCATCCCCCCGGTGCACCGTATCCTCGACACCTTGAACGAGGTGGGCCTTTCCTACATCAAGTTGGGGCAACCCGCCACCACCCTTTCCGGCGGCGAGGCCCAGCGGGTGAAGCTGGCCCGGGAGCTGTGCAAGCGCTCCACGGGTAAGACGCTCTACCTCCTGGACGAGCCCACCACCGGCCTCCACTTCGACGATGTCGGCAAGCTCCTGGCCCTGCTCCATCAACTGGTGGACAAGGGCAACACGGTGCTGGTCATCGAGCACAACCTCGATGTCATCAAGACCGCCGACCACCTGCTCGATCTGGGTCCCGAAGGGGGCGAGGGCGGCGGGCGCCTGCTGGCCAGCGGCACGCCGGAGAAGGTGGCCCGGGTGAAGAAGAGCTATACGGGGAATTACTTGAAGCGGGTGCTGGCGTAAAACCTTGCCGTAACGACAAATTGTAGTTACAATGCTCGAGGTACGCATCGAATGGGACGAGGCCAAGCGGCGAAAGAATCTGCGCGATCATGGTCTCGACTTTGCTGATGCGCAAGCCGTGTTCCAGGGATTCACGGCGTCTATCGAAGATGCCCGAAGAGATTATGGTGAACGACGTTACCTGACTTTTGGGCTTTTGCAGGGGCGGGTTGTGGTGATCGCCCACACGGAACGCGGCAAGGCCATCCGCGTCATCTCGATGAGAAAGGCCGTTAAACATGAGCAAAGAAGTTACTTCGCCCAACTCCCAGACGGATTTTTCTCGCCTGGACGCCATGAGGGATGAGGATATTGACTTCTCAGAGATTCCTGAGATTTCGCCTGAGATGTTCGCCAAGGCGACCGTGCGCAAAGGCTTGAAGCCGGTTGAGCGCAAGGTGCAGCTGACCTTGCGACTCGATGCCGACGTTCTCGGCTGGTTCAAAGCTCACGGCAAGGGTTACCAGACGCGGATCAACAGCATCCTCAAGGCCTACAAAGAAGCCCATGAGGTCACCGGCTGACCTCCGCAAGGCGCCTTTATGTCACGAACCCGATGCAGGCGGACCACCTCCGGCTGATCCCGGTCGAAGAAAAAGGCCTGCACCGCTTCCCGTGCGTTCGGTCGGAGTTCCTCCCAGGTATCCGCCTGGGTAAACAGGCTCTCGGTGTAGCACAGCGGACTCGACCGCAGCGATTTCGCCCCTCAGTTCCCGAACAACCGCGGGATCAGCAGTTGCAGCGGGAAGCGGTGCAGCGCGCCGGTGGCGACGGACACTTCGTCGAAGCGTTCGACCCCATCGGCTTCGACTCCCTTGCCCCACAGCAGGACGGGCACCGGATCGGCGGCGTGCTGCCCCGATTCGGACAGGGTGGCGTGGTCGGCGCTGACCGCCACCCGCAAGGGTCCCTTGTGGGCTTTGATCAACCGGGCCAGGGCTTGATCCGCCTGTTCCAGGAAGGCCACTTTCAGGTCCGGGCGGCGATCATGGGCGGCGATGTCCGCCCCCTTGAGGTGCACCACCACCAGATCCCGGTTCTTCAGGGCCTCGTGGGCGGCGCCGAATTTTTCGTCAAAATCCGTGTCGAGGTTCGCCGTCATGGCCTCCGTGATCATCGTCTCCGCCCCCAACCAGGAGGCGATGCCGAGGATCGTCCGGTCCCCACTGATGCAACTGACCCGCAACGGCAAGCCCGCCTGTTCCAGGGGAATCAGCCGGTGGATGCGGCCCGCGCCCCGGGAGAGCAGGGCATTGGCCAGCGGCAGGCCCGCCTTCTTGCGCTTGCGGTTGACCGGGTGGCGGGCCAGCACCCGCCGCGCCTCCTGCTCGAAGAGCGCCAGAACCCGCGCCGTCAGCACCGCCCGCTCATCGCCCGGGTCCAGCGGTCGGGGCACCAGCGGCGGCCCCGGGGAGGCCCCTTCCCCGGGATCGGAACCCTGGATGGCGGAGGTCAACCCCGGCCCCTGGAGGACGACCGCCAGGCGGTGCTCCGTGGTCGATCGCACCCGCACGTTGATCTCGTCGATCTGGCTCCCGGGCAGATCCAGGGCGTCCAGCGCCTCCGCCAGCTCTTCGGCGTGTTCCCGGATGCGCCCCGCCCGGCGGTCCACCACCCGCCCCTGGGCATCCAGGGTCGCGAAGTTTGCCCGCAGGGCCACATCCCCCGGAGAGAGCCGCAGCCCCGCTCCCACCGCTTCCACCGGCCCTCGCTTCAGGGCGTAGGGGGATTGGCCGAACAGCGCCAGGGTGCCGGCGGCGGTATCCGGCACCACCTCCGGGGCGACGGGATCCGCCTGACCGCAACGCCCCTCCCGGGCCAGCCGATCCAGGCAGGGGGTCTTCGCCGCCTGCAACGGCGTGCGACCACCCAACGCCCGCACCGGGCGGTCCGGTAGACCATCGATGATCAACAGGAGCGTCGGGATGGGCGGCGCGGTCACCGCCTCACTGTAGGCCAGCTGCGGGACCCGGGTGCGGAGGACACCGGTCAGGACCCGCAGGGCCCGCTGCAAGGTGCGCTCCGGGTCGGTGGTGTCCACCATGGGGACGTCGTGATTCTCCGCCTGATGCAGGATGTGCTCCTGGATGATCCGGATGGCGGGAAAGTGTTCCAGGTAGCGTTCCGAACTCCGCCCCCGGGCCGTGTTGCGCATCAGGAACCGGGAGCGGTGCACCTCCTCGTCGAGGGTGGTCAGGGCCAGCAAGGTCTGGTACGACATCCCCGCCAGATCCTGGAAGGGGACCGGTCCCGGAAGGAGGTGGACCCCCTCCACCAACATCCCGACGTTCTCCTCCACGGAGCGCTCCACCACGGCCCGCACCCCCACCAGGATGCGCGTCGCCTGCTCCTCGTAAGCCCGGATCACCCGGCGGCGAAACCCGTCCTCGGTATCGTGGTGGGCTTCATCCTCCGCCAGATGCGGGTCGAGGAGGTCGCCACCCTCGAAACTGGACCGATGCACCGAGGGCAGAATGCTGGGGGAAAAGACCATGCGCATGACCTGGCGGATCACGTCCGTGCCGGTGATCCGGTACAGGCGCAGCAGCGGCGCCATATCGAGAGCGAGGGTCGATTTGCCGGTGCCGCTGGCGCCGGTCAGGTAGATGACCACCGGCTTGGGCAGGCGGCGGAGGCTGCGCACCACCCGGTAGCGGGCCGCGGTGCCGGAGCCTTCGGAACGCTCCAGGAGGTCCCCCACCCGGCGCACCAGCTCGTCGCTACCGAGGCGCTGCAAGCCCTCCTTGCGCAGGCTGTCTTGCACCTCCGTCACCAACCGATAGGCGCGGTCCAGATCGACCCCGGCGGCGTACATGCTGCGGGCCAGAAGCCCCCGCGAGAAGGGGATGGGCTCGGAGTCGCCGGTGACCACTTCGATCTCCGGCACCGCGGGGATCGGCGCCACCAGGGTGCCCGGTACGCCGGCCCCGAACATGGACTCCAGCTGTTCCTGGAGCAGATCCTCGAGTTCCGCGGTGGAGACCTCCTCCCGCTCGGCGATGCGATCCCGCAGCGCCCGGGCGGCGGCATAGGCGTCGTCGAAACTGAGCCCCCGCTGCATCAGGTCATGGGTCACCATTCCCCGTAGGAAGCGGTAGGTGTCCCCCTTGGCGTTGCGCACCAGGATCGCCCCGGACCTGGTCTCTCCCTTTTTTGCCATGGTCTGTTCAGATCTCCTGTGCGCGCAAGCCGGGGACCTGGGCGGTCACTTCTCGCCACAGCTCCAGGTACGCCCGCGCCGGAGGGCTCCAGGGGGCAAAGAAGGGCACCGGCGCGCGGCGCGGCCCCATCTGCTCGACGATACTGGAATACGGAATGACGGTCTCCAGGAAAGTCTCTCCCTCGGCACCGCCCAGGGCGCACACTTCCCGGTGCAGCTTCTTGCGCCGATCCACCATGCAGAAGAAGGGCAACACCCGCAGCCGTCGGCGCTCCTTGCGCTTCAGTTGCGCATCCAGATGGGCGCGCAGCTGTTCCAGGGTGCGCAGCGACAGGGTGGTCGGAATGGTGGGCACCAGCAAGGCATCGGCGGCGATGAAGAGGGCCTCCGACACCAGCGAGATATTCGGTGCGCAGTCCAGAAAGAGGACATCGTAGGACTCCGCCAGGGGCTGGAGGATCCGGGCCAGCTGTCGGGTGGGCTTTTTGGTGCCGTCGAGAGCCAGGTCCAGGTGCCGGTAGGAGAAATCCGCCGGCAGCAGGTGGAGGCGTTCGAAATCCGTCGCCCGCACCAGCTCATCCAGGACGGATTTGCCCCGGATCAGCCGCTTGCCGCCCCCGGACACCTCCGCCTCGATGCGGTAGTAGAAGGTCGCCGCCCCCTGGGGGTCCATATCCCACAGCAGGGTGCGGGCCCCACTCTGGGCCGCCAGATAGGCCAGATTGACGGCGGTGGAGGTCTTCCCCACCCCGCCCTTGATGGAATAGGTGGCCAGAATGATCATGCTTCGGTCCCCTCCAGCAGGGCGGCGAAATGCCGCTGCACTCGGGGCGCGGCAAAGGCCTCGAAACGCCGGTGAAAACGCCGCCGTTCCCGCGCCTGCCCCGCCGCCAACTGACCCTGCAACCGCCCCATGGCGAGGAGGGTATCAGCTCCCTTTTGGGGGTCCGCCGCCAGATCCTCCGCCACCATCTGGTGGGCGAATCGTTGCAGGGTCTCCTGCTGAACCTCGAAGTCGTTGAAGTCCCCCAGGGTGTCCTGCAAACGCTTCAGCGCCCTGACCGGCGGCTGGATTCTCTCGGGGGGGAAGGCCCCGGCGAAGATCTCCAGGAGATAGCGCAGCTTTTTGGCATCGATGCGCAACCGGTGCAGCGCCGCCGCCGGGGTGCTCCGGTGGATCTTCGAACCCTTCTTGAGCACCCGCCGCAGCGCGCGGCCGATGCGTTCCGCCGCCACGGCGCCCACTGGACGGGCCGCTTCCGGAGCGCTGGCGTCCGCATCGGGCGCCGCCACGAGCCGCTGCCAGGCTTCCAGCAGATGACGGTACCGCTGGCTCCCCAGGGTGCGCGCCAGCCGCCGCTGCTCCTGGTGTTGGTGGCGCCGTAGGAAGGATTCCAGGGGCGCCAGATGCTGCCGCACCGCCTCCGGCAGCGCCGCCTTATAGCTGGGCATCTTCAGCCGGTAAACATCGAGGTCGCGGGTCGGACCGGTGCGATCCCCCAGCCACTTGAGTTCCCGCCGCAAGGGCTCGACGGCGGCGGCGGGAAGCACCTCCCGCACCTGCCCGAGGGCCGACCGGGTGCGCCGCACGGCGACCCGAAAATCGTGCAGGAACTCCGAATCCAGATCCTGGCGGGTGCCCTCCTCGTTGCGTTCCACCGCCGCCAACAACTGCCCCAGAACGCGGCGCAGGGCCTCGGCGGCGGGCATCTCCGGGGCCAGGGGCACGATCACCTTGGAGGAATAATCCCCCGGCTCCCGCCCGATGGCGTGGAGCGCCAGGGTAAAGAGACCCTCGGGACAAGGGACCGCGCCCAGCGCCTCCAGCCGCGCCGTCACGGCCTCCGCTTCCGTTCCGTAGCCCTTCAGGGGCTCCACCCGGATCAGGTTGGGGATCGCGTCCCCTCCTTCGACCGTGCCCTCCTCCAGGTGCAGACGGACGACGGTCTTGCGCCGTGAATCCAGCAATCGTACCTGCTCCCCCTGGAGGCGCACCGCCACCAGCGGCAGCAGGCGGCGCATCGCGACGATGGGCGCGAGGGCGGGCGGGACGAAGTCCGGTGGCGCCACCCCATCCCAGCTCTCGGCCCCTTCGTCATTCTCCAAGGAGAGCCGGGCCTCGCCCCCGGCGGTGCTCTCGGTCCACAGTCGCAGGCCGCGTCCGTGCAGCCGCCAGTCGAAGGTATCGAACCACTCCCGGCGGCGGCCCGGTTGGACCTCGCGGCGGATCTCCCACTCTTCTTGCAGGGCCGCCAGCGCGCCGTCCTGGCCCTCCGGAGGCAGTTGCAGGATGGTGTTCAACGCTGCCCCTTTACTCCGCGACCGCCTGTAGTTCCAGGCGACGGTGGAACGCGGCGCGGAAGAGGGGTGCTTGCTTGCGGGTCTCGGCGATCTCCACATCCGGTCGCTCCGTGGCTTGCAGCTTCAGCCGCACCACCTTGGGTTCGATCTCCGCCTGAAGATCCTTCACCCGCCCGGCCCGGGAGCGCTCCAGGAATTCCGCCAGCCGCAGGCAGAGGGTGAGCTGCCGCAGGCGAATCTCGTCGTCCTTGCTCAGCAGCTTCCTGAACTGTCCGATTTTGGGCATACCACTTTGATGATAGCGCACCAACAAGATGATCAACGCCTGCTCCCGATGGTCAAAACCGGAGAGCGGTACCGCGGTCAGCAAATACGCGCCGTGTTTGTGGTGACGGTAGTAGGACACCGCCGTGCCGATATCGTGCAGCGCCGCGGCGGCGTCGAGGATCAACGCATCGCGCGGGTCCAGGGCGTGCAGGGGACGCAATTCCTCGAACAAACGGCCCGCCAGTTTGCGCACCTGGGCGGTGTGTTGCGGCGGCTGTGGATAGCGGGCCAGGAGTTGATCGACACTGAACCGCGCGACGTCCGGAACCCGGTGGGGAGCGGGGAGAAAGTGCTGGTAGAACGCCCCCTCCCGCAAACCGTGGCCGGAGATCAGCAGCCCCGGTCGGTCAGCGCGCCGCAGCAGCCAGCGGTACACCACCGCCCCGGCGACGATGACATCGGCCCGGTCCGGGTTGATCCCCGGGACCCGCGCCCGCTGCGCCGTGGTGAGCCGCAACAGGCGATCCGTCAACGCCTCCAGGGCTTCCCTCTCCAAGAAATAGCCGTGCAGCAGAGTCAGCGGATAGTTCAGGTGCCGCTGCACCGCCCGGGCCAGGTTGCGCACCGTGCCGCCCATGCCCACCAGGGGCAGCGCATCTTTCCTGGCCCGTTTCAGGGTGCCTTTGAGTCCCTTGTCCAGCGCCGCCTCCAACGCCTTGATCTCCGAGGCTTTGGGACGGTCGTTGGTGAAGAAGCGTTCGGTGGTGCGCACCATGCCGAAGGGGTAGGCGCCCCCCTCCTCGAAGACACGACCAACCATCCGCGACAGCTGCATGCTGCCGCCCCCCAGATCCACCACCCAGGCGTCGGCGAAGCGGAAGCCGTTGGCCACCGCTTCCACCCCCAATTGGGCCTCCTCGCGTCCGGAAAGGATGCTCACCGAAAAACCCAGTTGGGCGATGGGGTCCAGCAATTCATCCCGATTGGTGGCCTCGCGCAGGGCCGAGGTGCCGATCAACTGCACCTTCTTTTCCAGGCCAGTGCCCTCCGCGAAATCGGCGAACATGCGCAGGGCGTTCAAGGCACGGCCCACCGCCGCCGGAGACAGGGTGGCGCTGGCCCCGAAGCCTTCCGCCAGCCGCACCCGCTCCCGGATCTCATCCTCCAGGCGGTACCACTCCCCCGGCTCGTAGGCGTAGACCACCAACCGGGCGGTATTGGAGCCCAGATCGATAATGGCCTGGCGACGCATCAGCGGCGCCTGCCGGGGCTGGGACGAACCCGAAGAGAGGGCAGAGTGTTCACGGCGCCTGATCGTAGCACCGCTTCGTGACACGGCTGTCACATGGGTGCCGCGAGCCCGCCGCGCCATCCCCATAGTTTCGCCTGGAGAGTTGTCAAACCCGCCCATCCGGGCACTGAATACCGTCAGGAGAGACACCCCATGAAGAAGATGCTCATCGCGAGCGCCGTTGCGTTCCTGGTCTTCGCGGCCTCCGCCGAGGCGCAGCGGGATCAAATCCGCATCGTTGGCTCGTCCACCGTGTACCCCTTCGCGACCAAGGTCGCCGAGCAATTCGGTCGCACGACCCCCTTCAAGACACCGGTCATCGAGAGCACCGGCTCCGGCGGCGGCCTGAAACTCTTCTGTGCCGGGGTTGGCGTCGAGCACCCGGACATCACCAACGCCTCCCGCGCCATCAAGAGTTCCGAGGTGGAGAGCTGCAAGAAGAACGGCGTCACCGAAATCACCGAGGTGAAGATCGGCTATGACGGGATCGTGCTCGCCAACTCCAAGAAGGCGGGCCAGATCAAGCTGACGCTGAAGCAGGTCTACAGCGCCCTGGCCAAGGAAGTGCCCTCCGACGACGGCAAGCTGAAGGCCAACCCCTACACCCATTGGAACCAGATCGACCCGTCCCTGCCCGCCATCAAGATCGAGGTCCTGGGACCACCCCCGACCTCCGGCACCCGGGATGCCTTCGTGGAACTGGCCATGGAGGGCGGCTGCAAGGAATGGGACTGGGTGAAGGCCCTGAAGAAGACGGACAAGAATAAGTACGAGACGGTCTGCCACTCCATTCGGGAAGACGGCGGCTACGTCGAAGCCGGGGAGAACGACAACCTCATCGTCCAGAAGTTGGAGGCCAACCCCAGCGCCTTCGGCATCTTCGGCTTCAGCTTCCTGGATCAGAACGCGGACAAGCTCCAGGGCAGTGTCATCGAGGGCGTCGAGCCCACCTTCGAAAACATCGCCGACGGCGCCTACCCCGTCTCCCGCCCGCTCTTCTTCTACGTCAAGAAGGCCCACGCGGGGGTGATTCCCGGGATTGCCGAGTACCTCAAAGAGTTCACCTCCGAGAGCGCCTGGGGACCGGATGGCTACCTGGCGGACGCGGGGCTGATCCCCATGCCCGATGGGGAGCGCAAGAAGGTTGCCGCGGACACCAGGGCTCTGGCCCACAACGTCGGTCAATAACCGCGTCCAACCCGACAAGGGCGGCCCCCTCGACCCCGAGGGGCCGCCTTCTTGCTTGATACACTCTCCACCACGCATGGACCAGCACAGCGAGCATCCCCATTCATGAACAGTCTGCTTCTGATCTTCCTCCTCCTGGCCCTGACCACCCTCGGCTACCAGTTGGGTCGGAAACGGGCCGTGGCTCTGGTGGACCACCCCCGCCAGCTGAGTTCCTTGCCGGGGTATTACGGCTCCTATGTGATCCTCTGGTGCCTGCTCCCCGCGGTGCTCATCCTGGGCCTGTGGACCGCTCTCGATGGGCCGGTGATCGACCGCCTGGTGATCGCTGACCTACCCCCGGAGATCCTGGCCAAGAGCCCGGATGCGCTGGGTCTCTACGTCAACGACCTCAAGAATCTCGCCACCGGCAATATCGTCAGCAGCGAGCAGGACGCCACCCTGGTGGCCGCCGCCGACCACTACCGCCACCTCCTCCGGGTCAGCGCGGTGGCCAAGGCGGCGCTGGTGCTCGCCCTCGCCCTGCTCGGCCTTATCCTGAGCTACCGGGCCATCACCCCCAAACTGCGGGCCATGGTCACCGTCGAGGGCGCGGTCAAAGGGTTGCTGATGATCGGCTCCACCATCGCCATCTTCACCACCGGTGGCATCGTTCTGTCGCTCCTCTTCGAGGCCATCCGGTTCTTCGGCAAGGTGCCGATCCACGAGTTCCTCTTCGGCCTGGAGTGGAGCCCCCAGACGGCTCTGCGGGCGGATCAGGTGGGCTCTTCCGGGGCCTTCGGGGCGGTGCCGCTATTCACCGGCACCCTGCTGATCAGCGGCATCGCCATGGTGGTGGCGGTGCCCACGGGGTTGCTGTCGGCCATCTACATGGCGGAGTACGCGCGCCCTCGCGCCCGCACGGTGCTGAAACCCGTGCTGGAGATTCTGGCGGGCATACCCACGGTGGTCTACGGCTTCTTCGCCGCCCTCACCGTGGCGCCCCTGATCCGGGGTTGGGGAGAAGGGCTGGGGCTCGATGTCGCCTCGGAGAGCGCCCTGGCCGCCGGAGCGGTGATGGGGATCATGATCATCCCGTTCATCTCCTCCCTGTCGGACGACGTCATCACCGCCGTACCCCGGGGGCTGCGGGAAGCCTCCTACGGTCTGGGGGCCACCCAATCGGAAACCATCCGGCGGGTGATCTTCCCGGCGGCCTTGCCCGGCATCGTCGGTGGCATCCTGCTCGCCGTCTCCCGGGCTATCGGGGAGACCATGATCGTGGTCATGGCGGCGGGCCTCGCCGCCAACCTGACCGCCAATCCCCTGGAAGCGGTGACCACCGTCACGGTGCAGATCGTCACCCTGCTCGTGGGGGATCAGGAATTCGACAGCGCCAAGACCCTGGCGGCCTTCGCCCTGGGGCTGGTGCTCTTCCTGGTGACCCTGGTCCTCAACATCATCGCCCTCAAAGTGGTGCGAAAATATCGGGAGCAATATGAGTAACGCGGAACGGCACCGCCACCCCCTGCTCAGTTCCGAGCATGTAGCGCGTCGCCTGAAGAAGCGCTACGCCTCGGAGCGCCGGTTCCGGGCTCTGTGCATCAGCGCCGTGGTCGTGGCCTTGGGGTTCCTGGTGATCTTTTTCACCAACATCATCTCCAAGGGTCACAGCGCCTTCCTACAGACAGAGATCCGCCTGACGGTGCACTTCGACCCGGAGATCCTGGACCCCGAGGGCACCGGAGACCCGGCGGTACTGGGCGAGGCCAACTACCTCTCTCTGGTGCGCAACGCGCTGGGCCAATCCTTCCCGGGGGTCCGTGGTCGCTCCGAGCGCCGCGCCCTTTCCGGCCTGGTGAGCACCGACGCCACCTTCCAGCTGCGCGACAGGGTGCTGGCGGACCCGGCCCTGGTGGGCCAGAGCCGCGATGTCTGGGTGCTGGCCTCCGACGATCTCGATCAATTCGTCAAAGGATTCATCCCCCGCGAACTCCCCGAATCGGACCGCCGGGTCAGCGACCAGCAGATCGAGTGGATGGATGCCCTCACGGCGGACGGGCGGGTGGAGCGGCGCTTCAACCGCGGTCTGTTCACCAACGGCGATTCCCGGGAACCGGAGATGGCGGGGATCTGGGGGGCGGCGGTGGGTTCCCTCTACACCATGCTGGTGACCCTGCTCCTCTCCTTCCCGCTGGGGATCGCGGCGGCGGTCTACCTGGAGGAATTCGCCCCCCGCAACCGCTGGACGGACTTGATCGAGGTCAACATCAACAATCTGGCGGCGGTGCCCTCCATCGTCTTTGGCTTGCTGGGGCTGGCGGTCTTCCTGAACTTCTTCCAGTTGCCCCGCTCGGCGCCCCTGGTGGGCGGTCTGGTGCTGGCCCTGGTGACCCTGCCCACCATCATCATCGCCAGCCGCGCCGCCCTGACCGCCGTACCGCCATCGATCCGGGAAGCCGCCTACGGCCTGGGGGCCTCGCCGATGCAGGTGACGGTGCACCATGTCCTGCCCCTGGCGCTGCCGGGCATCCTCACCGGGACCATCATCGGTATGGCCCGCGCCCTGGGGGAGACGGCACCCTTGCTGATGATCGGCATGGTGGCTTTCATCGTCGATATCCCCGGCAGCATCACCGATCCCGCGACGGTGCTGCCGGTGCAGATCTACCTGTGGGCGGACCTGCCGGAACGAGCCTTCGTGGAGCGCACCTCGGCAGCCATCCTGGTGTTGTTGGGCTTCTTGATCCTGATGAACCTGATCGCGGTGATCGTGCGCCAGAAGACCGAACGCCGCTGGTAACCCACGACGAGGAACCGAAGAGCATGACCACTCCCTCGAAGACCACTCCCGGCGCGCGGCGCACCAAAATCCTCTTTCTGTGCACGGGAAACTCCGCCCGTTCGATCCTCGGGGAGTTCCTGCTGCGGCACCTGGCCGGGGATCGTTTCGAAACCTTCAGCGCCGGGGCGGACCCCACCGGCACGGTCAACCCTTATGCTCTGCGGGTACTGCGGGAGATCTACCACCTTGACACCACGGGGGCCGAATCCAAGAGCTGGCAGGCGCTGGCGGATGTCGATCTGGACTGCGTCATCACGGTCTGCGACAACGCCCGGGAGAGCTGCCCCGTATGGCCCGGACGACCGATCCTCGCCCACTGGGGCATGCCCGATCCCGCCGCCGCGGCCGGGGACGACGCCACCAAGTTTGAAGTCTTCCGCCGCGCCGCCCTGGAGATCCATCGCCGCCTGGAATTGCTGATCAATCTACCCATGGAAAAACTGGACCAGGAACGGGAACGGCTGCAAGGGCAGTTGGATTGGATCGGGGCCAGCTAGTCTTCCCAATAGGAAAACACCACATCGGCGCAATCGATCTGCCGTGAACGACCCGCGTGCCATTGAATCCACGCACGACTCATCAGCTCCAGCCGGTTTCCTTGACCGTCTTGCCGTGGCATCCCCCAGAATGTCAGTTCAATGCTTTGCACATCTACCGCGGCCAACGAAAACAACTCGCCGGTGCTCGAAACCCCATCGTGACTGGCGTCGATCCATACCTGAAGATCCGTAAAGGAAGCATCCCGTGGATCGATCACTCCATCGGCGTTACCGCCGACTGAGCGAAGGTCCAGTTGCGCCAACGCCTGGAAACCGTTTTCGGCGGGCCAGCCGCTGATCATCGGCGTGAAATTTCCGAACAGCTCGGCGCCGCTATCGATCGCGCCGTTGCCGTTGCGATCCATCACCAGGAAGCCATCTCTGGTTCCCGCGCTGGTCCAACTGATCGCTTCCAGCAAACCATCCGCGTCGATATCGAAGAGCACGGGATCCCGGGCGCTGGAAAGATGAAATCCATTACGGTCCAGATCGAGGATCAACGGCGTCGGATCTTGAGGATCACACACAAAGTAGGTCAATAAATCGCAACTTTCAACCTTGGGCTCCAAGGGCGTTTCGCTCTTCTGATCCGCGACCTCGCATTCCTGAGATCGGACCGCGCGGTTGGTTCGCCAACGCAGCGGGAGTTCCCGATCCAGGCGTCGTGGCCCCATAGCCATGGGATTGGTCGGTGAGTCACAGGTCGGGTGGCCGAGCCCGAGGTAGTGCCCCAACTCGTGAGCCACCGAATCTGCGGCAATGGCCCGGTCGGGGTAGCAGGCGCGCACTTTTCCTCCGGAATCTTCGGTTTCACTGTAGAGCGTTATGGTCGCTATGTCACCGGTCATAGATCGGGTCGTTACAGCACAGGCACTCATTCCATCTTCAGACTCATCAGCTGTTCCTTCGACATACCGCACAGTAACGGTCGCCGATTGACTCCCTGATTCTCGAAACATCGGGAAGTCTACTCCGAGTGTGTTGCAACCGGATGCATTCCAACTTCCAATAGCATCCGTAATCCCACCGACGACCGAACCAGGAAAATCACTGGCCGGATCCTTTTGCACCAACGTCCCACTATGAGGCGCTGAGTTCGGAGTCGTTGTCACAGCAGCAAATAGCGTAGAGATAGATAAACTGACCATGCCGAGGGCTATGGATACAACCGAAAGGCCGCAAGAGGGAGACTTCATGGCTGCACTCTCCAGGATGTATCCTGAAAGGACAGGCCTCTGAGGTTTTTCAAGAAATCATTCGCTCCGGACGGTAGACCCTCTCCGCGGAGTCGTTCCGGTAGTCCCACATCACCGTTCGAACGCAAGACGATCATACCCGTATCGTTCCCGATCCACAGAAACTCACCGTAGTTTCTGGTGCTTCTTTCGTTCTTGGAGCGATCCACAAAAAGTACTAATCGGTCACCGATTTCTGGCGGTACTGGGTAACGGTGATTGGTATAACAAAGATGCACACCACCGACAACGAAATCACCGACTGGAATGTAGAAATAATAGAATGAATAGCCGGAAGATTCTCCCTTCAGCTCCTCCTCCACTTCAACCCTCAGGAACGTTCCGCCGGTGACTCCAGAAAACCCATGCACCAAACCTGTAACCCGGGCAATGAACACCCAGTCAGAGGTCTGAAGAGCACTGCGCAGGGTGGCGCGATACTCGTGTGGTTCATTCCCGATGGCGTCGGTCAGAACGCGCACACAGCCATCCCGCTGTGGCCAGCGCAGATGATCTCTGATACCTGCGCCAGGGCCAAGGAGCTTTTCATCGATCTCACCGCCCTCCGTAATCGCCCGCGACGCAGCGACGAAGTAGGGTCGATCAGTCCCCCACTCCGCGGCGTAGTAGACCTCGGGCATAGGGTCGGATTCAGCACCATCGACCGGTGGGGTTACGGATAGCAGGACGAGCCACGCGAAGACGAATCGATGAGCCATCAGGAAAACTCCTTTATGCCGAAAGCGCACAATCGAACAATTTTAGAATCGTAGCATGACCCGCCTCCGACGAAAGACCTGCCCCTGAAGCGCCAGCGGAGCGCGCGCAGCGCGTATAATGGCCGCCGAGCGGGACGGGAGATCCCCATGTTTGGCAAGACCCATCTGCAAGTTCGTGTGACCAGTGACGGGGGCTGGGAAGTGATGCGCTTCACCGGTCGGGAGAGCCACCACGCCACCCTGGAGGCGGCTCTGGAGCACGCCGAGGCGCTGATCCTCGGCGATCTGGACGGTGGCTTCAGCTCCGTGCAAATCCACCGCTGGAACGGGGTCATCGAAACCCGCATCTTCCAACAGATGGCATATCACGTGAACCCGGCGACCGATCCGGTCTTCCGGGCCACCATGGAATTGCGCTGAAAGGGCTCCACCGCCCCCAGGAGGGGAACGGTGGAGCCGATCGGTCCGATGGCAATCAGGTCGATCAGAAGGTCGGCGTGATGACGTTGCTGACCGTGCAGGTGCTCAATTCCACCGCCTGCATCAGCACACTCACCCCCGAGAGACCCCCGCCGAGGAACAGCGGGAACTCGAAATTCCCGGCGGCATCGTTGGGGCCACTGGTGAGGATTGTCGGGTTGGTCGTACCGACGAAAACCCCTGGACATCCCGGCAACGCCAGGGGTCCGGCGACCGTGCCATAGATCAGGAACGTGGTGGCCCCCGGGGTGCCATTGGTGGTCGAGAACTGATTGGTGAACCCGGCCGTGCCAGGCACCGGATCGTAGATCCAATAGGTCTGGGGATTGGTGCCCCAGGCGATATCGGCCATCAAGGGCACCGCCAGGCTGGGATCATCCGTCGACAGTGCCAGGAACGGCTCCATCAACTCGTTGGGGGTCAGCACCGTGTCCCAGTGCGACACCGAGGAGCCCGGTTGCACCGGATTGGGGGCGTACATCTGCACGAAGCCGGTCGCCGCGTTGATGCCCGCGGTGAGGATGCCCGAAGCCGCGGTGACATTGGCACCGGACCACACCAGGTTGCCGGTGTTGATGGCGGAAGCGGCCCGCTGGGCGTTGCTCATCGTCCGCCAAAGCTGCCCCGAGGTGGCATCGAGGAGGAAATGGTTCCAGACATCATTCAGGAAGGGCGGTCCCAGGAGGGCCCCGGTGCTCTCGTTGACGAACGAAGAGAAGCCCAGCCCGTGCCCCATCTCGTGGAGAATGACCGTCAGGAAGTCGATGTCACTGCCCGGCGGCAGGTTGTCGAAACCGTAGTACCAGTTCAGGCCCGTCAGGCAGCCCGGCATCCCGATGTTGCTGTTGAAGAAGGCGATGATGTCATCGTTGGCGGGATCCTGGTCCGCTCCCGCCAGGGCATTGGCCAGGGCAGCGTGATACCAGGTCTGGGTGAACACCGCACCGGGGAAGTTGGCGCTGACGCTGATGGCGCCCGCGGCGCCCAGGGTGCCGCTACCGGCAGTGCACGCCAACGGCGTGAAGGTCGCCTGGACGTTGATGTTCACGTTGCTGTTGAGGAGCAAGCCCCAGATGTTGCCCGCCCGCTGGAAGACATTCAGCCGTTGCTGCCCGAGGGTGGTCCCGGGGTTGTTGCCCACCGGCGCCACCGGGGTTGGGTCGTCCAGCCCCGCGCCGGTGCCCGCATCGAGGTTGATGATGGTGACCGTGGCCGCTTCCGCGACCGGCGCCAGGGTCAACGCCAGCCCCAAGAGGAGGAGGACACTCAGAATCTTGCTCTTCATGGTGCCACCTCCTTGTCCTCGGTGGCTTCCTGGGCAGTTTCCTGGGCAGTTTCCTGGGCAGTTTCCTGGGCGGCTACGGCGGGAGGATTCACCACCATGTGGCTCGGCATCGCGACGCTCGCCGCGTGATAGTCCAGCACCACCTTGCCGTCCTCACCCACCGTCGCCACCGCGGCCTTCAGGAACGAACCACGGAACTGAAGCAGCAGGCTGCCATCGGGCCGTTCGATCGCCGGTTCCTGGGCCTCGCTCTTCTCCGGCAGCTGCCCGTCCGGGATGCCGAAGAGGGCGGCGCCTTCCTCCGCCGTGGGCGCTCGCAGGGCACCGGTCTCCGGATCGATCACCACCCGCATGCCTGCGGTGGAATCCGGCAGGGCTTCGGTCTGGGTGGACGGCACCGCCGGGGCCTCATCCAACGGACACTCCCCCGCTCCCGCCACCAGCGGCAAGGCCAGCACCGCGAGAGTGAGGCCGAGCACCGGGAGTGCATTGATAAATTGATTTGAACGCATGAAAGATTCCTCCTGTCGGTTCATCTTCAGATATTAGACATAGGACACCAATAGAACTATGCGGAATCCGAGCCCGAAGTGAATAAGACTGCGGTACGCTTCGCGGCGATGACCCTGCGATCCCTCGACCGACGCCACACTCTTGCCGCCCTCGTCTGTGTCTGGGCCTGCGCGGGCCTCTACCCCACGGCCAGCAGCGCCTACGTGCCCGGAGTGCCAACGCCACCACGGCCCGGGCCGGTGCCCAGCGGCTGGGGTGGGGCGATCAACGATGCTTTCGGCGGTGGCTTGCGTTCCAATGCCGATGATTTCCGGACCCAGACCCTCTACGGTGCCTTGCGCTTCGGCGAGGAACGGCGCTGGACCCTGGGCATCGACTACAGCTTCTTGACCAACAAAGGTCGAAGCAACGCCGCCCGGGTCGATGAGTTGACCCTGACGGTGGGTCGCACCCTCTTCGAGCGGGAGGACCGGAAGACGGGGCGTTTCGCCTGGCTCGTGGCGGGGCTGGGGGGGCGCTACACCGGCGATCTGGCGGGGGAGAAGCTCCAGAATGAATGGCACGATCTGCTGGACTTTGCGCCGGTCCACCTGCCCTACGAGACGACTTCCGAAGCCCACGGAGTGGCCTTCGTGCACGGCAGTTGGCTAGGCACCCGCTTTCCGGGAGCGGCATGGTGGCCCCGGGGCGGCAGCTACGGCACCCTGGGCCTGGGCCTGAACGGGAGCCTCCTGGTGACCAGCAGTGGCGAGGTGCAGGGGGCGTTGGAAGGGCGGCTGGTGCTCCTGGGCCGCGATGGGACTTTGTGGGCCGGAGTGCGCCGTGGGGTGCGGGAGGGCGACACCCCGGACGCCACCACCGCTGCCGTGGCGCGGCGGGAGGAAGGATGGTGGCTCACCTACGGCGCCAGCCTGGGCAATGTCTTCTTCGAAGGCAGCCAGCACCTGGACTCCGACGCCGCCGTGGGCCGCATCGGGTGGCTGTGGCGCCCCCCCGCCGACCCGCCCCACGGTGAGGCGCGCATGGCCGGGGAGGCGGGAGCGATCCTCAACGGTCCCGGGCTCGGCCTGGCGCTGCGCTGGCACAGCGCAGCGTTCCGGCGCCTCGGCTCCTGGGGGGAACGCACCGCCATCATCACCCGTTTCGCCTACGGCAACGCCGCGGGCGACGATCCGCCGGATCAAGAGGTGCGTTTCCAGCAGTTTCTGGTCGGTCTGGATCTCGAATTGCGCTCTCGGGGTCCCGGTTTCCAGGTCGTGCCCTTCGTGTACTTGACCGCGGGGGTGCGTTGGGAGCAGGTGGAAGACGACGGCCCCAGCCCCGTCTTCCCGGAAACCTCCGCCAGCGCCGTGGTGCTGCAAGGGGGCGCGGGCCTACGCTTCCTGCTGGGGGCGCGGGCCGCCCACCGGGATGGCCTGCGCTACGCGGTGGGCCTGAGCGTCGATGGCTGGTACCCCAGCAGCGGCGCTCGCGACAGCGCCCCTGGGGTGCCGGATTTCCGCTTTCTGGAACCCCACATCACGATGGGGTTGCGCCTCAGCGTCCTGACGGATTGGTGACGGATGGGTGACGGATGGGCAGGGAGCGCGAGCGGGTTCAGCCCGGAGCGTACGGTTCGAAACAGCGGCGGCAGCGGGCCTCGTAGGCGTCCGTATCCCCCACCTGTACCTGCTCACTGCCCCCCGCGATGCGCTGGCTGTAGTGCGCCGATTGACCGCACCGCACACAGACGGCGTGCATCTTATCGACGTACTCCGCCAACGCCAGGAGGGCCGGCATGGGACCGAAGGGGGAGCGGCTGAAATCCTGGTCCAGCCCGGCGACAATGACCCGGACGCCGGCGTCCGCCAACTCCGTCACCAGGGTCACCAGTTCCGTGCTGAAGAATTGCGCCTCGTCGATCCCCACCACCTGCACACCCAGCATCAGTTGATCGCGCAGCTCCTGAGCATCGGCGACGGAGATGGCATCGAGGCCACGCTTGTCCCGGGTGACCAGGCGATCCGGCCCGTGGCGCGTATCCGCCATGGGCTTGAAGACTTGCACCCGCTGGCGCGCGATCACCGCCCGCCGCATGCGGCGCACCAATTCCTCGCTCTTACCGGAAAACATGCCTCCGGCGATGACTTCAATGTGGCCCATGGAACGTTCATTCATAGATTCAACCCTCAATCGGGCCGACGATCATACCGTGATCGGCGCCCCATTGCTCCCCCCGGAAGGGCTTTGCTAGCATGGAGGTCTCATGACCACCAATACCATCGACGCTATCGACAAGAAGATCTTCACCTACGAGGAGGCCCTCGCCACCTTTCCCGATGTCCGGCGGCGTACCGAGATCGCCGTGCGCCAGATGGAGGCGCTGGTCAATCAGCTCAAGAGCCGCGACGATCTCCAGGCCCGACAGGCGGATCTGGAGGAGGCGTGCCAGGGAATTTTTGAACACTGGGCCCAGGACATCACCGACCGCCACGGCTGCGAGGTCAAAGGGCTCTGGCTGGTGGATTGGGACAGCGGGGCCGGGTACTACTGCTGGGAATACCCGGAGCCCAACCTGGCGCATTTCCACGACTACGACGAGGGATTTGCCGCGCGCATCCCCATCAACTGAACCTCGCCCACGGCCCACGCCCAGCATTCTCCATGCCGCGAAGCGCTACCGGGACAGCCCCTGGAGCCGCTCCAAAGTCAACGCCGCCAACGAAGGCACCACCGCCAGCGCCTCTCCGGGGGTCGCTGCCAGCGCCTGATCCAGCACCTCCGCCAAGACCTCGGCGGAGTAGGTGTGGGCCACCGCCAGGGGGGTCACTCCAGCGGCCACGGCGGCGGCCAATCCCGGTGGGGTGTCTTCGATGGCCAGGACCTCGTGGGGGTGGACCAGGCGATCCGGTAGCGGGGGCTGGGCATTGAAACGCTCCAGCCCCAACAGATACCCCTCCGGGTCGGGCTTGCTCCGCTCCACATCCTCGGCGGTGATCAGCACCTTGAAGAGATCCCGAATCCCTTCCTGGGCCAGCGCCCCTTCCACTTCCTCGTGGAGCGCACCGCTGACCACCCCGAGCATCCAGCCCGTTTGGTGACACTCCCGAACCAGTTCCACCGCACCGGCAAAGAAAGGATAGCCATCCCGGCGGATCGCCGCCTGGTAATAACTCGCCTTGCGGGTGGTCAAACGCATGACGGCCCCCAACCCGGCTTCCTGACCGGCGGCCTCCAGAATGGCGGTGAAGCAGGCTCGATCATTCAGCCCCAGGAAGCGGCGGTGATACTCCTCCTCAGCGAAGGGGATGCCTTCCTCCCCGAGGACCCGTTGGATCAGCTTCCAGTGGAGGGGCTCATCGTCCACCAGGACCCCGTTGAAATCGAACAGCACGGCTCTCAACATGACTTGATCATATCCCGCTATACTCAGGACCGGTTGACTTCCCCCGGTGGGAACGTTAACTTGTCGGATGGTTTTCGATGACTATGATTTGGCGTATAGGAGATCCTTGATTATGGCAACAACCACCGAACAATCGACCACCTCCGAGGTTGCCGCGCAGGTCCCGGCGGCCCAATTCCCCATTCGAATCACCCCCAAGGCCGTCCAGATGGTCAAGATCACCCGCGAGCAAGAGGGGATCGATCCTGGCTACGGACTGCGCATCGCGGTGCGTGGCGGCGGCTGTAGCGGTTTTGAATACGCCCTGGATTTTGAAGAGGATTCCCGCCCCAACGACTGGGTCCACGAAGAGGACGGTTTGCGGCTCTATATCGATGCCGTCAGCGCCCGCTACCTGGAAGGGACCGAGATCGACTACGTCCTGGGCAGCACCGGAGCCGGCTTCAAATTCAACAACCCCAAGGCCGTCGGAACCTGCGGCTGCGGGTCGTCCTTCGCGGTCTGACGAGTTTCCACGGCCTCGTCTAGGAGTCCGTGGAACTCTTCGATTCGGACAGCGGCAACACCACGACGGTGCCACCGGTGGCGGCCAATGCCAGCTGTGTTTCCGGCTCGAAGGCGCGCCGCTGGACGATGGCCAGAGCCAGCGCTGGATCCAGGAAGGGCGGACCCGCGACACTGGAGATCGTGCCGACGGGACGCCCCTCGAAGAGGAGTTCGGCGCCTTTCTCCATCACCGCCCCGCCCTCCCCCCGCAAGCGCCGCAACTGGCGGCTCACCTGGCCCCGGTAGTGCAACCGGGCCACCACTTCCTGACCCAGATAGCACCCTTTGGTGTAGCTGACGGCGTCCGTGAGACCGGTCTCCTGGGGGAAGTTCTCGGGGCCAAAATCTTCGCCAAACCGCGCGATCCCGGCGACGATGCGCCAGGCATCGAGGGCGGCGGGGTCCAACGCTTTCAACCCGGCTTGCCCCAGAGCTGTCGTCACCGCCTCTTTCCCGGCCTGGGGGACCCACAGGGTGTAGCCTTCGACCCCCAGATTCCCCTGGGCCACCACCCGCACCGGGGTGCCCTCCATGGTGAAGGTTTGATGGCCCCACGGCTCCGTGGGCACGGGCCAGTCCAGCCCTTCCAGCAGCGCCGCCGCCCCGGGTCCCGCCACCATCAGGCCGACCGCATCCACCCCCGAGACCACGGCGACCTGGTCCGCGAGGAGGTATTTTTCGAGGTGCTCCGCGATGGCGGCGACCCGCCCTCGGGGCAGTTCCAGCCACAGGCGATCGTCGAGCGCCAGCACCGTGACATCGGATTGCACTCGCCCCTTGATATCGGTGAAGAACCCGTAGGTGCCGCTCCCCGCCTCCAACCCTTTGATCTCGCAGGTGACCTGGCCATTGAGAAAACGGTGCCGGTCCGCCCCCGTCAGTTCCAGGATCTCCACCCCGGAACGGGCCAACAACCCGCACATCTGCCCTGGTGAATCCACGCCTTCTGTTGTTCGATCCATAACGCGGAATGCTAGCAGGTTACACTCTCCCCATGAGCACACCACCGATCTCGAAACCGTTTACCCTGGACACCCCCTCGGGTCATGCAATCCACGGCCTGGTGGACCTGCCGGACGCCCCGGGACCGCGCCCCACCGTGGTGATCTTTCACGGCTTCAAGGGCTTCATGGAGTGGGGTTTCTTCCCTCACCTGGCGGCATTGCTCCGGCAACGGGGCTTCGTCGCGGTGCGGGCCAACTTTTCCGGCGGCGGCATGGTGCCCGGGGACGACCGCGTGGCGGACCCGGAAGCCTTCCGGGACAATACTTTCAGCCGTGAATTGACCGAGGGCCTGGCGCTGCTCGCCGCGACGGCGGAGGCGACCCTGATCCCGGAGCTCGCCGGGCGGGTGGACCCGGAACGCCTGGGGCTCTTCGGCCACAGTCGCGGCGGCGGCACCGCAGTGCTGGCGGCGGCGACGGAACCGTGGCGCGATCGCCTGAAGGCGCTGGTCACCTGGGCCGCCGTCTCCACCTTTGAACGCTTCGATGAAGCCACCAAGGCACACTGGCGGGAGCGGGGAGAAATCTCCATCCTCAACGGCAGGACCGGCCAGGAACTGCCCTTCGGCGTCAGCGTGCTGGAGGATCTGGAAGCCCACCGAGAAGCCCTGGATATCGCCGCCGCCGCCGCACGGCGCCAGGCCCCGTGGCTCATCGTCCACGGTGCGGAAGATGAAGCGGTGGCGGCCAAGGAGGGGGCCGTGCTGGAGCGGGCGGCGGCCCCCCTGGTGGAGCGGCGGGAGATCCCCGGCGCCGGTCACACCTTCGGCGCGAAACACCCGTTTCAGGGGCCCACGCCCCATCTGGTGGAGGCGTTGAACCTCACCCAGACGTGGTTCCGGCGGTATCTGGCATAACTGCCCGTCGCGAGAGGGAAACAGCGGAAGAGGGGCGGGGGGAAACGAGACGGAAAAGCTAGATCGGCGGCAGGGCGTCGCCCTCGATGGTCTCCAGGTTCTCGATGCCCTCCACCTCGTAGATCTCCCAGCGGCGCTCGCCCTCCGGGCCGGCGGGCCGCACGTAGACCGTGAAGGGGTGCATGGCGGCGGTCTCCGGATCCATGGGTCGGGGGACCGGGATCTCGCAGCGGCAGCGGAAGGCGCCGGGGAGGTTGGGCACTGCTTCCCGGGGCCGCCCCCGCAGGGCGGCGAACAATTCTTCTTCGTAGATCATCACCTGGTGCAGGCGTTCGAGAAGATCGGGATGGATGACTACTTTCGCCATAGGAGTCCACTATTATGCCGCAAAAGTGGCCAGCGGTGCCCGCGCCGCCCAAAGATCTTCCACAACCCAGTCGGCGCCCGCTTCCGCGAGGGCCTCCGCGCGGGTAAAACCCGTCGCCACCGCCAGCACCGGCACGCCACTGGCGCGACCGCAGGCCACGTCCAACAGGCTATCGCCGATGATCAACGTCTCCCTCGGTCGAAATCGTCGCCCGGTGGCCGCGAAGGCCCGTTCCAGGGCCACCGGCGGCAAGGCGTTGCGATCCACGCCATCATCGCCGAAGGCACCGAAGGGGAAGAACCGGTTGAGGTCGAAGCGGGAGAGCTTGATGCGCGCCCCATCGCTCCAGTTGCCGGTCAACAGACCCACCGTCACATCCGGTCGCAGGGCCAGTTCCTCCAGAAGTTCCAGCACCCCCGGCAACAAGCGCATGCGGCGAACGTCCAGCCCGGCCTCCAGACGCTGGAGGTAGCTACGACGCATGGCGGGCAAGCCCGCCTCGACCTCGTCCTCCGGCAGGCCCACATCCCGCAGCAAATCGTGCACGATGCCCGGGTCGGTGCGCCCCGCAAAGCTGTAGCCCGCGGTCTCCACGGTCTTGCCGTAGACCTCCCCCAGGGCACCGGTGAAGAGATCCCGGACCTGGGAACCACATTGCACCAGAGTGCCGTCGATATCGAACAGGATGAGCCGCATGATCAGGCGCTCATCGTACCCTGTCCCACCCGCCGGAGGGAAACCCCCGCCAGGATCACCCCCAAAAGGGCACAGAGCCACCCCAGCCGCCAGGTCCTCGGCTGGTAGCGCAGAACGATGCGATGGCGACCGGTGGCGGTGGGATCGAGGGCCACCCCCAGGAACGCCCCCTGGATCCGTATCGGCGGCGTGGCCTGGCCATCCACCCACAACCGCCAACCGGGGATGGCGGGCTGGCTGGTGGCCACGACCGCCACCGCCGCGCTGTCTTCCGTCGAGAGGGCTGCCGACGAGACGGCTGCCGACGGGGCCAGGTTTTCCACCTCCACCGTGATCGTGCCCCGTCCCACATTCAGGCCATGCAGCCGTAGGGCCGCGTTGCGATACCGCCCTGGGGGGGGCAGACCGACACCCCCCGCGGTCAGCTGTTGGGGATCTTCCAGGGCGAACACCGGAGCCGCCGTCACCGCCACCCCCTGCGGCGAGAAGACCCGGGGAAGCGCGTCGGGGTTGCCGAACACCAGGGCATCCTCCCCGGCGTAGGCTTGCCGCACTCCGGGATGGTGGAAGGCATAGTTGCCGGGGTGGTCGAAGAGGTAACGCACCCCCAGAAAATCGAGCACGGGATGATCCCAGGCGGAGAACTGGCTCCAGCTATCCCGAGTGGGCGTCGCCAGGGGGCGAAGAAACTCCACGTACGGGGCGAAGGCCATGGGGTCGTAGCCCCGCACGTCCTCCAGATCGAAGTAGGTGGCGGCATGGGGGGTGAGGGCCGCGTTCAGCCCGGCGACCCGGTAGCCGGGCCGGGCCTCCCCGCTGCCCTCCCGCAACCGCTCCTGGACGAAGGCCACCGCCGGAGTCGAAGGATAGAAGCTGATCGCCCCCACCCTCGGTACCCAAGGCCCCAGCAGAGCCACCTGAGGCAGGAGCAGCAGGGCGAAGAGGCCCGCCGCAGCGACGCGCCGGGTCCATGGATTCACGGCGCGCAGCCCGGGCACCGCCACCACCACCAGGACCAGCACCACGGCGGGGAGGAGCGCCAACCACGGTGCCGGGGCCGCCACCCCGGAGCCCTCGGCATGGTGATGGATCACCGCCTGAAGCGCCGCCAGCGCCACCGCGCCGATCGACACTCCCAGGAAGGCAGCGCGTCCCCCCGTCCGACGCGCGGAGCGCTGCCAGGCCACCGCCGTCAACACGGACACCGCCAGCGCCCACCACAGGCTCCAGCGCTTGACCAGGGAGTCCCGCAGCAGGGGGATCCACTCCACGGGACGCGACACCAGGGGCGTGTGAGCCGCCACCGCCAACCCCAGGAGCCCCAGGAGCAGCCACGTCCACGCCAGGCGACGATGGCGCCCTCGACCGAGGGCTACCGGGAGCAAGGCCAGCGCCGCCAGCGCCACCGCACCCCCGCCCAACTCCGCCAGATTCTCCGGCCCGCGCCACGTCCCCCGCCGAGGATCTCCCCAGGCGAAGAGGTCCACGGTGGGCACCAGGCGCTCGAAGACCTCCGCCCAGGGGGCTTCCAACTCCACGGGCGCGGCGCCTTCGCCGGGGGCCATGCGCTGCTGCCACTCATAGCTGCGAGGCAGGTTCTCCAGCACCGGCAAGAGCACCGGTGCCGCCAACAGGAGGGAGAGGACCGCCGCCACGCCGATCCAGCCCACGGCCCGGCCCAGCCGCCGAGGGCCACCCCCCAACGACAGCACCAACAAGGCGCCCAACACGACGGTGTGCAACAGCGTTTCCGGATGACCCGCGAAGACCCCCAAAGCCCCCAGCACCGCCAGCGCCACCGCCGGTCGAGGCCCCGGGCGCCGCGCCAGGCGGAGCATGGCCAGCAAGATCCACGGCGCCAGCGCCGCGACATAACTGTGAGGATGGAGCCGCCAGAAGTGCAGGAACCCGCACCCCACCCACACCGCCACCCCGGCCAAGGCCGCGCCCTCCGAGAGCGCCAGCCCCCGCAGGAGGAGAAACATGCCCCACACCGCCAGCAGCAAGCGCGCCGCTTGCACGAAGGTCGCCGCCCGGGGCGGCGGCAGCCAACGGGCCAGGATCTCCAAGGGAAAAAGCACCGCCGATTGGGCGTTGCCCAACAACGCCGCGCCGCCGTGGGTGGCCGGGTCGAAGAGCAAGCCACCGCGGGCCGCGTGCCGCCAGGGCTGCATCTGCGCCAGGGGGTCCGCCAGCAGCGGATTGACCTCGAGGACCCCCGAGGACGAAGACCCGGCGAATTGGCGGATCAGGTCCGGATGACACCAGGGGGACACTCCGGCCAGGAGACCGTTGGGAGCCAGGGTGCGTCCGGGCAGAAAGCCGACCGCCGTGAAGAGGAGGGGCAGTAGGTTGAGTACCAGCAGCGCCCACAACGAAGGGCTGCGGCGCCCGTCACGGCGCAAAACCCACGCCGTGCCCGCCGTCAGAAGGAGGGCCAGGGCCAGGTAGGAGAGGGTAAGAAGAAGGACGCCCATGGTGCTGTCGATGCATCGACGACAGCGTTTCTATCACACCCCCGGGTGGTCGTCAGGGCTCCTGGGAGGACTCAGTTGGCAGTGCCCGCGACGTTGACCGGCAACGCATCGTCCCGCCACGCGGGGCCGTAGAGATCCCGGTATTGGGCACGGGAACTCAGGACCTTGCGCAGGTAGTTGCGGGTCTCGTGGAAGCCCACCTTGGTGAAGTACTCCTCCAACTCGCCACTGAAACAATAGGCCCGCCACTGGCGCGACTGGGGTTCGCCAGCGTTGTAGGCGGCGACCATCTGATGCTCGACGCCGTGGAAACCTTCCCCGAGTTCCCCCAGGTAGGCGGCCCCCAGGGCCACCGCCGTGGGCGGCTCATACAGATTCGCGGGCATGATCTGGCCCTTCAATCCCGCCTTCAACGCCAGCCGCCGCGCCGTGGGGAGGACGAACTGGGTCAGACCCCGGGCGGCGGCGGCGGAGACGGCATCCGCCTCGAATCGACTCTCTTCCCGGATGATGGCACTGAGCAGGTGGGGGTCCACCTCAAAACGCATCGCATGGAGCGCGATCAACTCCTGGTGGGTGGGGGGGTAGAGGAGGCGACGGTACTCCTGGGGCAGAAGATCCACCGGGATCTGTCGTGGCACCCGCTGCGCGAGGATCTCCATCTGGAGCAAGGCGGGTCGATCCGCTCCTCCGGCCCGCAACAAACGGCTCCCGGTCAGCGCCAGCGACGGGTTCGTCACCGGGAAGTGCCGCCCCACCATGGGTGCCCCGGCGGACCACACGCCCAGCGCCAGGAGCATCTCCTCCGGGCGCTTCAAAGGCGACCGCCACAGCGGCCATTCCGCCACGGGCACGGGAGCCATGCGCAAATAGGGGGCGACACTGGGATCCTGCAACAACAACCGAGTCAGGCGCTTGCGAACCCCCTCTCCGGCGGGCGTCTGGCGCAACAGCAACCACGCCTGGTGCAGATCTTCCACCTTCGGCGAGGCCGCCAGCTCCTGGGCCCGCGCCCGGGTCGCCCGAACCATGACGGGCGAGCCCTGGAGTCTCTGCCGCGCCCCCAGGGCCAGCGGATGGTAGAGATCGGCGCGCAGCACCCGAAGATAGCTCTGCACCGCGTCTTCATGCCGTCCCTCAAGTTCCTCCAGCCGACCTTGCCAGTAATCCACCTCCAACGCCGCCGAGCGCTCCCGGCGGGCCTGTTCGAGCCACGGTTCGGCCCGATCCCCGCGCCCCTGCACCAGATCCGAGGCGGCCAGGAAGAGAGCGGCCCGGGAAGCCATCCTCTTCCACTGGTGGCGACTGGTCAGGAGTTGGTAGAGGTGGGAGGCGGCCTCCTCCTCCCCGGTGCGCCATTCGAGACGCAGGGCCGCCAACAGCGACGCCGCCGCCCAGCTGCCGGTGGGCTCGGCGTTGTAGGCCAGGCGGTAGGCATTGGCGGACTCCTTGAAGCGGTGCAGCAATTCCAGACAGCGACCGCGTTGGAAGAGGCTGCGCGCGCGCTCTTCTGGAACCCGCGCCGAGGAGGCCAGATCGGCGTATCCCACCGCCGCGCTGGTGTAGCGCTCCAGCCAGAATTCCCCCCGCACCAGGTTGTAGCGATCATCAAAAGTGCCCACCGAGGATGCGGGGTTGTGCAAGGCCATGCGTAGATACTGCACCGAACGCTTGAATTCCCGATTGTGATGCAAGGTCCGGCCAATGAGCAGCAAGACTTCCGGGTCGCCCTTGTCGTACGGGAAGGCCGCGACCCACTCCGCCGCTTGCTGGGCCACCTCGTCTCGAGTGTCCTCCCGGAGCAGCTTCAGCAGAGCGGTGTGGGCTGGTTCCCGGGCGCCCTGCCGATGCTGGCAAATCGCCTGGCGGAACTGCAAGCGGCGGCGGTCCTCCGAGGGCAGCGTGGCGAGAGGAATGCCCAGCAGAACCCGGCAATCCCCACCGTGATTCAGGGTGCGATCCAGCAGCGCCACGGCATCGGGGATCAGGTCCCGGGGGGCGCCATCGCGCAGCAGGGTGGCCACCAGCCCCGCCGCCACTTCTGGGTGATGGATCCGCTCTTGCTGAAGGGCCAGGTGGTAGCGGCTGTAGGGGTAGATCTCCGGCGCTTTTTCCAGCGCCCGCCCAAAGGCTTCCTGGGATTCTTCCGCCCGCCCCATCTCGGCGAGCAGCGTGCCGCGCAGGAAATCGAAACCGAGGGGCCGCACCGCCTCGGGGTTCTCCTCCAGCAATTGCTCGACCCGGGTCAAGGCATCGAGGTTCCGCCCCGCGACCCGCAGTTCGAGTATTTCCAACCGAGGATCCTCGGCGACCGGGCTAAGGGCGAGAGCAAGGGCGAAGGCGAGACTCATACTTGGATAAAAACCCCGACAACGTAAGGTTGCTCGGTATCGACGGTGAAGCCTTGGAGGCTGTGGTGCCATCAGGGGCGGTGGAGGATCCCGAACCGTTACGGAATCCGTTCGACCCTGGCGCCTAAAGACTGCAATTTTGATTCCATCTGTTCGTAGCCCCGGTCCAGGTGATAGATGCGATCCACCACGGTTTCGCCCTCCGCCACCAACCCCGCCAGCACCAGACAGGCGGAGGCCCGCAGATCGGTGGCCATGACGTGGGCTCCCGAGAGGGGCGAGGGGCCGTGGACCGCGGCATGGCCACCCTCCACCCGTACATCCGCCCCCATGCGCACGAGTTCCGGGGCGTGCTGGAAACGGTTCTCGAACACCGTTTCGGAGATCCCGGCCACGCCGTGGGCCTGGGTCATCAGCGCCATGTACTGGGCCTGGAGATCGGTGGGAAAGCCAGGATGGGGGGCGGTGACCACGTCCTGGGAGCGCAGAGGACCGTCGGCGACCACCCGGATCGCCTCCGATTGCACCTCCACCTGGATGCCGTTTTCGGTCATTTTTTCCAGCAGGGGCGCCAGATCGGCAGCTCTCGCCCCTTCCAGGGTGACATCGCCCCCGGTGATCGCCCCGGCCAGCAGGTAGGTGCCCCCTTCGATGCGATCCGGAATGATCGTGTGGTGGGCGCCCCCCAGTTGGGCGACCCCTTCGATGGTGATCGTCTCTTCCCCGGCGCCTTCGATGCGGGCACCCATGGCCCGGAGCAGCTGCGCCAGATCGACCACCTCCGGTTCCCGGGCGCAATTCTCCAACACCGTGGTCCCGGCGGCGAGACAGGCGGCCATCAGGATGTTCTCCGTGCCGGTGACCGTGGGCATGGCGAACCGGAAGCGCCCCCCTTGGAGACGGCGGCATCGCACTTCGACGTAGCCGTGCTCCAACTGGACCTCCGCCCCCAGGGCTTCGAGCGCCTCCAGATGCTGATCGATGGGACGCACTCCGATGGCGCAGCCGCCGGGCAGCGACACCCGGGCATGGCCCCGGCGCGCCAGCAGCGGCCCCAGCACCAGGACGCTCGCCCGCATCGTCTTGACCAGATCGTAGGGCGCCTCGTCGGGGCTGCCCGCGCCGTTGGCCTGGAGGCGGACACCGCCCCCCTCCAGCAGGTCATGGCCGACCCCAAGATGCTCCAGCAAACGGGCCATGGTGCGGATATCCCGCACCCGGGGCAAGTTGTCCAACTGCACCGCGGCGTCGGTGAGCAGGCTGGCGGCCAGGGCCGGCAGAGCGGCGTTCTTGGCGCCACTGGCCCGGACGCGACCGTGCAGACGATTGGGACCGAGGATGCGAAACTTTTCCAAAGGAACGTTCCTTTCTCACCAGGCTAGCGTTTCAGGATCACCGTGCGGGGGATCCCGCCGTAATCTTCCACCATGCGCTCCAAGTGCAGGCCCCGCTGCCGGGCCGCCGCGGCCACCGCCGCCCCCTGCCCCGCGCCGATCTCCAGGAGGAGTCCGGCCCCCGGGGACAGCCCCCGCGCCGCGTCCAGCAACGCCTCCACCGCCGCGAGCCCACCATCCTCCGCATAAAGCGCCAGAGAGGGTTCGAAGGCGGTGATCTCCACCGACAAGGCTGCCGCCCCGGCGGGATCGATGTAGGGTGGGTTGCTGACCACCAGATCGAAGGTCGAGAGAGCCACCGCCGTCGCCAGATCCGCGGCGGCCCAGTGTATCCGTTCCTCGACCCCATGGCGGCACCCGTTGCTCCGGGCCACGGCCAGCGCCCCCAGAGAGAGGTCCGTCGCCACCACGCGGGCCGTGGGCAGCTCCAGGGCCAGGGTCACCGCCAGGCAGCCGGAACCGGTGCCCACATCGAGGATGCGAGGCGCTCCAGGCAACGGCCACGCCAGCGCTGCCTCCACCAGATGTTCCGTCTCCGGGCGCGGGATCAACACCCGCCCATCGACGTGGAAGGGGCGCCCGTAGAACTCCTTCTCTCCCTTCAGGTAGGCCATGGGTTCCCCCCCCAGGCGGCGCTCCAGGAGGGCGCGGAAACGGGCCGCCGTCCCGGGCTCCACGGCCACCTCGCCGCGAGCCAGCACCTGGGCTTCGGACCACCCCAGAACCCACCCCAGGAGCAGCAGGGCCTCCCGGCGAGGCGGGGCGAAGGAGGCCGCCGCCAGACGGACGCGGGCGTCGCTGAGCAGCTGGTCGACCGTAGGGACCGTAGGGACCGTAGGGACCGTAGGGTCCGTGGGCGGCGTGGTGGCGGTGGTGGACACGGGACGATTGTATAAACTCTCGTGGTCTCCGGATGGCCCCTCTTGGACAAAAATAAGGCGCGGCGGGATTCTTGCGTCCCCCGCCCGCCCCCGGAAGGAAACTCTCAGCCGTGCTCTACCTCGGGCAGCAAGCCGGTCTCACCGCGGCGTTCCTGATCCTGGCGTACCTCACCGGCTGGGCGTGGGAGAGGGCTTGCCTGCGGCGGGTGCCCCTGGGTCCGCTGCGCCCCCTGGCCCGCTGGTGCCTGGGGTTCGCCACCTGGATGGCCGCGGTATTCGGTCTCGCCGCCACCGGGTTGCTGGGATCCAGGAGCCTGCTCGTGCTCGCCCTCGGCGTGCTGCTCGTCACCGGGCTGCTGCGTCGCCACCGGGGCGGACGCCGTTTCCCCTGGCCTCTGCGCTGGCCCATGGCCGTGGCGCTGGGCCTCCTGCTGCTGCCGGACGCGCTCCTGGCGCTCAGTCCGCAGATGTCCTGGGACGCGGCGGTCTACCACCTCACCCTGCCGCGCCTGTTTCTGGAACACGGCGGCTTTCGTCCCGTGCCCTTTCTGGTCTACGCCCACTGGCCCGCCAATGGCGAGATGCTCTACACCGCCGTGCTGGGCTTCGGAGAACAGGTGGGGTTGGGCGCCTCGGGGAGCTATCCGGCAGCCAAACTGCTGCACTTCGCCTTCGGCTTGCTCACCGCCTACGCCCTCGCCGTCGCCGTCACGGGTGCTCGCCGCCGCCGCGCCACCCCGTGGCTGGCCCCCCTGGTCCTCGCTCTCTTCCTGGCCAACCCGGTGGTCTTGGAGGCCTTGCGGGTCGCCTATGTGGAGCTGATCCAGGCTTTCTTCCTGACCGCCGGGGTGCTGTTCCTGGACCGGGGACTGCGCCGAACAGGCACCCCACTCCCCCGCCCGGGCGGTCGTGCCGCGCTGGTCCTGGCGGGCCTGTGTGGCGGTGTCCTCGCGGGCCTCAAGGTCAGCGGCTTTCTCACCACCGGGGTGCTGGCGATCGTCCTCCTGGGGGCTGCGGGGCGACGGCTCGGCGGGCCGCGCCGAGGCTCCGGGAGGCTGCCCGGGGTGTTGGGCGCCCTGGCCTGGTTCGGCGGACCGGCCCTGATCCTGGCCCTGCCCTGGGGGATTCGCTGCTGGGCCGAGACCGGCAATCCCGTCTACCCCTTCCTCTACGGTGTCTTCGGCGGTCCCCACTGGAGCCCGGAATTGGGAGCGCGCTTCGCGGCGTGGCAGCAGGGGATCGGCATGGGGCGGGAAGCCCTCGACTACCTTCTGCTGCTGCCGCGAGTGATCCTCCAGGGAGGGCACGGTTACGACCACTTCGATGGCGCCGTGGGGACCTTCTGGCTCCTCCTGCTGCCCCTGAGCCTCATTCTTGCCGCCCGGCGGCGGCTGACTTCCGCCAGCCGCCTGGGGCTGGGAGTGAGCGCCCTGGTCTTCCTGCTGTGGGCCGCCTCCTCCCAGCAGACCCGCTTCCTGGTCCTCCTCCTCCCCCTCCTCGCCCTGGCGGCGGGGGAAGCCCTGGTGTGCCTGACTCGGGGAACGCGCCACGGATCCCGGATCCTTCCCCTGGTCACCGGCCTCGCCGTCCTGGGGGTGGCGGTGCTCCACGGATCGACCCTGGCGACCGGCTATCGCACCCTCGCCATCTACGGTCGCCAGACGCCCACGGCGATCCTCGCTTCCGGCGAACCGCCCATTTTCCGCTTCATGGACCAGCGGCTCCCGCCCCAGGCCCGGGTGCTGATGTTGCACACCAACCGGGGCTTTTTCTGCCGCCGGGAGTATCTGGCCGACAGTTTTTTCGAGGCGTCCCAGATCGCCCAGTGGCTGAAGACCCCCGAGGCCGCGGACATCGATGACATGGCCAACATTGGCCAACGCCTCCGCGCCGCCGGCGTCACCCACGTCCTGGTGGCGCGAAAACCCACGGCGGCCAGCTACCCCGAGGCCCTGGGTCGGTTGTTGGGCGACCCCGCGCAGGCCCGGTTGGTGTATCAAGACGACCACACCTTCCTGCTGCGCCTGCGCCCCGGAGCCTGGTAGGCTCGGGGTTCGTCACGTCAACCCGAAGGAGAACGAAGTATGAAGAACACCACCCTCACTCTCGCCCTTTTCGCCGCTCTTCTGGCCGGTCCCGCTCTGTTCGCAGCGGGTGGCACCTCGGTGCCCACCCCGGCCCCCAGCGGCCCCCAGAAGAGCTCCGCGGAACAGGCGGCGGACCACTACAACAAGGCGCTGGAGTTGCGGGATGAGGCCTGGGCCTTGGAGAAAGAGGCCGAGGGCGCCCAGGGGCCGGAGCGGGCGAAGCTCGAGAAGAAGACGGGCAAGCTCTTCCAGAAGGCGGTCAAGGAGCTGAAACAGGCGGTGAACCTGGACCGCGACTTCCACCAGGCGCACAGCAGCCTCGGCTATTGCCTGCGCCGGACGGGCCAATACGAAGCGGCCCTGGAGGCGTACAACACCGCCCTCTCCCTCGCCCCCACCTACGCCGAGGCCATCGAGTACCGCGCCGAGACCTTCCTGGGGTTGAACCGGATTCCCGAGGCCAAGACCTCCTACGTCACCCTGTTCAGCCGGGACCGCGCTCGCGCGGACCAGCTCATGGCGGCGATGAAGGCGTGGGTCGCCGAACGCCGCGAGAACCCCGCGGGCGCGGATCCGGCGCAGGTCGAGGCCCTGGGGGAATGGCTGAAGGAGCGGGAGGAACTGGCCCAGCAGACCGCGTCCCTCTCCCACTTGCCCACCCAGCGGTGGTGAGACCGGGAGAAGTCGGACGAAGGGCGCTCTCCCGGACCACCCTGATCACGGCGGTGATGCTGGGCTGCGGCCTCGCCACCGCCGGGGAAGCGCCCTTTGTCTGGGATCTTCCCCCAGGCTTCCCCCCGCCCGCCGTACC
>Ga0055474_10000005_pt1 | contig 40617 bp, 37 predicted proteins | sample Muzzi_PWA_D1_FD_57680 | JGI IMG/M metagenome (GOLD analysis project Ga0055474, IMG submission 57680) | Wetland microbial communities from San Francisco Bay, California, USA, that impact long-term carbon sequestration - Muzzi_PWA_D1 | ecosystem: Environmental > Aquatic > Marine > Wetlands ... | reverse complement strand
TGAGCCCCGCCACGGCAATCCGACCGACCGACGATTTCCCTGGGGCACCGTGGCGTTCCAGACAGCGCAAGGCGTCGAGCACCGCCCGCCGGTGCACCTGGTCCAGCGCCGCCCGCAGCGGCAGGTGGGTGGAAAGCAGGGCCACCTTGAGATCCGGCGCCAGGAACGCCATCAGGTAGTCGCGCCCATAGCGCTCCAAACCCGCCGCCGCCGCCAGGTACTCCGTATGGCCGGTAAAACCGGGCTGCTGGTGGCGGGCGATGGAAGCCTTGCTCAGAGGGGCGGTAACCAGGGCGTCGGCGGTCCCGCTCTGGGCGAGGGCGATCCCCACATTGAGGGCGGCCAAGGCGCCCGCGGCGTCTCCGGGACCGGACTCCCCGAGGGTGATCCGTCGCCGCTCCCCTACCGGATCGACCACGAGAATCCGCTCCTCCCCTTCGAGCCCGACCAGTTCAGTGCGGTTATCCGGAATCCCGGGGAGGAAGTGCAAGCGTTCCCAGGCCAGCCCTGGCACGGTGTCCCGCACCGCTTCCAGGGCTGCCCGCTCCGCCACCAGCAGGAGGGTGCGAGGGGCGGTCTCGGGGGAACGGCTCAGCAACCGGAGGAGGATCTCCGGTCCGATACCAGCGGGGTCACCCTGGGTCAGGGCCAGGAGGGGACGACGGGAGGGTGGCGGACCCTCACGCGTCATTTTCAGAGGCGGAAGCCGCGGCAACGGCACCGGTATTGCTGGTGCGGCGACCCCGTTTCCTCAACTCCTCTTCCTTGAACATGTAGCGGATATTGTGCTTGAGGATCAGCAGATTCGGACCCTTGGCCCGGTTGAGCTTGATGGCGCCCTTGTCGTACCACTCGATCCAGCCGCGCAGCTCCTCGCCATCCGTCAAGATGACGACCATGGGAGTTCTGGAGGCCATCTGTTTGAGATAGTAGAACTCCTCCGCGTTGGTCTGCTCCGGTGGGGTCTGTTTGCGACGCACGCCGCGGCCAGCGCTGGCTTTTACGTCGTTGATGTCGGGACGGATCAGTTTTCGATTACTCATAGTCATGGAGCACCTGCCATACCTTTGGGTCGGCGTCCTTTTTTCTGATACTGGTCGTCTTCGTACGCCAGGCAGCACAGAAGTCTGCCACATTGCCCGGAGATCTTGGACGGATTAAGGCTCAAATTTTGCCGCTTGGCCATCTGGATGGAGATCGGTCGGAAGTCCTTGAGCCATGTTGAGCAACAGAGCGTTCGGCCACAGACTCCGATGCCGCCCAACAAACCGGCTTCGTCCCGCGCCCCGACCTGCACCATCTTGACGCGCACGGAGAAACGCTGGGAAAGATCCCGCACCAGTTGCCGAAAGTCGATGCGACCGTTGGCGGTGAAGTAAAACGTCGCCGCTTTGGCGTTGAGGGCAAAGTCCACCCGGGAAACCTTCATTTCCAGCCCCAGATCTCGGGCCTTCTGCTGGCAGAATAACTTGGCGTTGCTCTCGTTCTGCCGCTGGCGCTCGAAGCCGGCTTCATCTTCCGCCTTGGCATGGCGCACGATGGGGATGGCACTCGATTTCTGGCACGGCTTGAACACCGGCATCGGCGATTGCTCCACCCGCCCGAAGGCCAACCCCTCTTCCGCCCGCACGATGACCCGGTCACCGCGGGCGTAGAGTTCACCCTGCGTTCGACAAAGGGTGAGGTTCGTCTCCTCCCGGAAACGGACTCCGACAAACGTATCTTCAAGGGCGGTGGACATCCCTTTGAACTGGCAGCCACCACAACCACTCATGGAAATCTCCTTATTGCAGGCACCCTGAGCGAGAGCGGGCTTGGAGGTCTTCCCGCATTCCAGTGTAACTGCACTCGCTGCATGGTTCCCTGCTCAAAGTATCGCACCCCAGGACCGGGGCGTCAACGTTCGCTCCCCTCTCCGGCGGCCTCTCCCATCAATACGGATCGCCCGATATCTCGGCGCAGAACTTTGCCGGGCCAGTGGATCTCCCCGGCGGCGGCGTAGGCGCGCTTGAGCGCGTCCAACAGCCGCGGGCCGGTGGCGCAAACGTTGAGCACCCGGCCCCCGGTGGCCACAAAGTGGCCGTCTCGCTGGACGGTACCGGCATGGAAGACGTGAACGCCCTCGTGGTCGGCGACCGCGTCGAGGCCCTCGATCACCTCCCCCTTGACCGGCTTGCCCGGGTAGCCTTGGCTGGCCAGCACGATACAGACGGCCGCTTCCTTGCGAAATTGCAGCCGCGACACGGTGAAGCCACCGCGCGCCCCCTGGGCGAGAATGGGCACCAGGTCATCCTCCATGCGCAGCAGCAGGCATTGGGCCTCGGGATCCCCCAGGCGCACGTTGTATTCCAGCACCTGGGGGCCGTCGGTGGTCAGCATCAAGCCCGCGTACAGCACCCCCACGAAGGGGCGCCCTTCCTCCGCCATGCCGCGCACCGTGGGGCGCAGGATCTTCTCCACCACCCAGGCCCCCTGCTCGGCGGAGAGCAGGCCCGAGGGGCTGTGGGAGCCCATACCGCCGGTGTTGGGGCCGGTATCCCCCTCGCCCAGGCGTTTGTAGTCCTTGCTGGTGGCCAGGGGAAGGATGCGCTCGCCGTCGCACAGGGCGATGAACGAGACCTCCTCGCCCTCCAGAAAGCCCTCCACCAGTACGCGGTTGGAGGCGGCGCCGAAACGCCGCTCGTCGAAGAGAACTGTCAAGGCTGCCTGCAACTCCGCCTCATCGCGACAGATGAGGACCCCTTTGCCTCCCGCCAGACCGTCGGCTTTGAGGACCACCGGCCATCCCAAGGCCCGCGCCGCCCGCTGCGCCTCGTCGCGATCATGGGTCACCTGGAAGGGGGCGGTGGGCACCCCGTGGCGTTCCATGAACTGTTTGGCGAAGACCTTGCTGCCCTCCAGTTCCGCCGCCTGCCGGGTCGGACCGAAGATCGGGAGACCACGGCTTTGGAACTCGTCCACGATGCCCAGGGTCAGCGGGAGTTCCGGGCCTACCACCGTCAGATCGATCTTCAGGTCCTGGGCGAAATTGGCCAATTTGTGGGTTTCTTCCGGCGCGATGGGCACCGCATCCGCCAGCTGGCTGATGGCGGCGCTCCCGGTGGCGCAGTAGAGCTGCTTTATGTTCGGGCTCTGGCGCAATTTCCAGCACAAAGCGTGTTCGCGCCCTCCCCCTCCGACAACCAAGACCTTCATCACGTTTCTCCCTGCAGTGCAGTGACGGCCAGTACGTCCAGAATATCGCCCGCGTCACAACCCCGGGACAGGTCGTTGATGGGGCGTCTCAAGCCTTGCAACAGCGGACCCACGGCCCGCGCTCCCGCCAATCTTTGGGTGAGCTTGTAAGCAATATTACCGGAGTCGAGGGTGGGAAAAACCAGGACATTGGCGGAACCGGCCACAGTGCTGTCCGGCGCCTTGCGCCGCGCCACCGCAGGCACCAGTGCCGCATCGACCTGCAATTCGCCATCGAAGGCAAAATCCACCCCGCGCCGGGTCAGTTCATCCCGGGCCGCGGTCACCCGGTCCACGGCGGGATGGCGGGCGCTCCCCTTGGTGGAAAAGGAGAGCAAGGCCACCCGGGGCTCCTCCTCCAGCAAGGCTCGGCAACTGGCCGCCGCCCCCACGGCGATATCGGCTAGCTGGCGCGGCGTGGGCTCGGGAACCACCGCACAGTCGCTAAAGATCATTCCGCGACCGTCCTGTAACTGCATCAGAAAGCAGGAGGAGATGGTCCGCAGCCCCGGCTGCGGGCCGATCCCCTTGAGGGCGGCCCGCACGGTGGCTGCGGTGGTGGCCACGGCGCCCATCACCGCCCCGTCCGCCTTGCCCACCGCCACCCGCAGCGCGGCGTAGAACAGGGGGTCGAGGGCCATGCGGCGCAACGCCTCGGGATCCTCCACCTTGCCCGCCAGGCGCTGCGCCAGGTGGGCGATGAGCTCGGCCAGGTCGGGGTCCTGGACGGGATCGAGCATCCGCTCGCCCGGCGGTACCGGCAGACCCGCGGATCGCGCGGCCCCGGCAATGGCCGAGGGATCCCCCACCAACAAGGGGATGCACAGGCCTTCCGGGACCGCCTCTTCGGCAGCCTGAATCACTCGTGGATCCGTGCCTTCCGCCAACAACAGCGTCGCCGCCCGCCGACGCGCCCGACTCCGCAGCCGTTCCAGGGGGTAATCCATGCTCTGATTTCGTGGTGAATGCTTTCACGGTCTTTGGGTTTGTCCTCGTGCCCACCGATTGTAGCAGCTAGCTGTCACGATCTTGGCGGTGGGGCGCACTCTACATGATGAGGATGTTGTTTTTATTGTATTGGATCCCTTGAGGAGGTGCTCGATGAATGTCCCTCTGACCTACGGTGGCGGTGGCCTACCGATGGAGGCGCGCCTGGAACGACTGGAAGGTGACCTGCGACGCCTGCGCCACGACCTGAAAAACGCGGAGGCGGTGCTGGGAGAGCGGAGTTCCCTGGTGGAGTTGCTCCGTGGCTACTCACCGCTCCTGCCACCATCGGGAAATTCGAGTCGCGAGCGGCAGCTCGCGCATCTATTCGATTGATTTCAGCCTTTTCGCCGAGTGCGGAAAATGGTAATGGCCCGGGTTCACCCGGGCCATCTTGTTTTGGTCCTGTCGACGCAACCTGACCCTCGGGGGGCAGGCTGCGGGAAGGTCAGTAGCCGCCGCCGCCACCGGCTTCTTGGGCCACCACCACACCGCACGCCGCCCGACCTCCGGCAGCCCCGGTGGGCTGGCTCTCCAGGTCGTCCGCCTTCTCGTGCAGCACCACGGCGCGACCGACCACGGAGTTGGGGCCGGGATCGACCGAGAGGGCATTGGAGGTGAGGGTCAGGGTGCCCGTCCCATCCTCGCCGATGGTGATGTTGCCCAGGTCTCCCGCGTGGCTCTCCGGCTGACCAGGTCCACCGTGGGGATGACCGGCGGGGTTGAAGTGGTCGCCAGCGCTGGTGAAGTCCCCGCTGCATTCGCCGACCTCATGGACGTGTAAACCGTGCTCGCCGCTGCCGGTCAAGCCCGCGACCTCGGCGGTGACCGTCACGGAATCCCCGTTCTGGGTGAAGGTGACCTTGCCGCTGATGCCGCTACCTTCCTGGCCCTGCAATTCCGCGACGGCGACCGCTGCGGCGGGGGTCGGCGCTGGCGCCGGGGTCTCCGGGGGCGGGGCCGGGGCCACCTCATCTGCTGCCTTCTTCTTGCCGCAGCCGATGGCGGTGATCAACAGCACCGCCATGGCGAGGGTGGTTAAATTTCTGAATCTCCAATTCCTGTGGACCATGGAATCCTCCTGTCCTCTGTTCCTTGTGTTTCCAAAGTGGTTTCGACCTTTAACGATCCTATCGCACATCGCCTCCAGAGGGCTGCGATAGAGTTCCGCCATGGACAACGCAGCGCGCGAGGATCAGGAAGCGACCCCGACCGGAGCCTTGGCCGAGGCGCTGGTGGCGGCGCTGGCGGTGGGGCGGGAGCTCACGACCGGGACGGTGGCGGATTACATCCCTGAACTGGCGCGGGTGAATCCTGACAATTTCGCCCTCGCGGCGTGCACGGTGGACGGTGATCAGGAAAGTGTCGGCGACGCCGCTGTGGAGTTCACCCTGCAATCGCTCTCCAAGCCCTTCGTCTATGCCCGCGCCTTGCAGCGGAAGGGTGTGGAGGCGGTGCACCAGCGGGTGGGGGTGGAGCCCACCGGGGATCCTTTCGACTCCATCATCCGCCTGGATGCTGCCAAGCGGCCCCACAACCCGATGGTCAATGCTGGAGCCCTGGCGGTCACCAGCCTGCTGATCGACGAAGGCGCGGAGGGTTCGGCCCAGCGCGGCGCGGCGATGGTGGACCTCTTTTCCGCCTTCGCGGGGCGCTCGCTGAGCGGCATCGACGAATCCGTGTACCAGTCGGAACGCGCCACCGGTCACCGCAACCGGGCCATCGCCCACCTGCTGAATAACTTCCAGATCCTGGCGGCCCCGGTGGAGGACGCCCTGGACCTCTATTTCCAGCAGTGTTCCGTGCGGGTGACGGCCCCGGATCTGGCGGTCATGGCCGCGACTCTGGCCGCCGGGGGCTGGAACCCGGTGACCGGGCGGCGGGTTCTGGAGCCCCACCGGGTGCCCCCGGTGCTGACCCTGATGTTCATCTGTGGCCTGTACGATGACTCCGGTCGCTTCGCCCTCGAGGTGGGGCTGCCTGCCAAGAGTGGGGTTTCCGGGGGCATCCTGGCGGTCGTGCCGGGGCGGATGGGGCTCGCCGCGTACGCCCCGCGGCTGGATGAGCACGGCAACTCGGTGCGCGGTCTGGCGGCCCTGCGCCACTTGAGTGCCACCCTGGCTCTCCACACCTTTGCCTGCCCTGCGTCGTCTCAGGGCGAGTAGAATGGACGGCATTCGAGGGCGCACGTCGGAACGACGCCGCCCGTTGATCACACACCAAGGAGGAAGACATTGCGCTTTACCCTGAAGACCTGTTTCTGTTTGCTGAGCCTGTTACTCATCGCGGGAGGACCCGCGGCGGCCACGGACCTGACGATCATCTCGAAGGTGACCAATGACAAGGGCACCGACACCAGCACCACTTACATCACGGAAACGCGCTTTCGCATGGTCGGTGCGGAGGCCGACATCATCTTCGAGATCGACACCGGTCGCATGATCCAGGTCGATCACAAGAAGAAGAAGTATTTCGTCACCTCTCTGGAGGAATTGAACGCCCAGATGGCGCAATTGACGAAGATGTTTGACGAGAACCCGATGCTGGGCAAGATGATGGGGGATTTGACGGCGGACGCCCAGGTGCGGAAGTTGACGGACACCCGCACCATCGCGGGCTACGAGTGTGTGCACTACGTCCTGGATCTCGGCAAGAACATTTCCGTCGATCTGTGGGTGGCGCCCGATCTCAAACCGCCGGTCTCCTACCACGATGCCCGCAAGCTGCTCTACGCGCAGATGGGGCCGATGGCGAAGCAGTTCGAGAAGATGATCGACGAGTTCAAGAAGATGGAGGGCTTCTCCCTCGCCTCGACCACCGAAACCAAGTTCATGGGGCGCGAGATGGTGGTCAAGGAGGAGGCTCAGGAGGTCAAGAAGGGACCCATTCCCGCCGCCACCTTCGAGCCCCCGGCGGGCTATAAACAGGGCAAATCACCCTTCCGGCAGTGACCCCCCGTTCGGCTTCGCCCCCCAAGGGCCGTACACCGCGAACGCGGCGCCTCCGATTCTGGGGGCGCCGTCTTCTGCTCCTGGGCTGCGGCCTCGCCTTGCTCTTTGGGCTGTTCCAATCTCTCACCTGGCCGGATGTCGCGGGCCTGGCCGAGGATGCACCCCGATCGTCCGCCTTCATGGACGCTTACCAGAGGCGGACGGGCCAGCCGCCGCTCTACCGCTGGGTGCCCCAGGGGGCCATCTCCCAGCACCTGAAGAAGGCGGTCCTGGTCTCCGAGGATCTGGAGTTTTTCTCCCACGACGGGTTCTCCACCCATGAGATCAAGGCGGCGTTGCGGGACGCGTGGCAGGAGGGCAAATCCTTGCGGGGGGCCTCCACCCTGACCCAACAGCTGGCCAAGAATCTCTGGCTGGCCCCATCCCGCAACCCGTGGCGCAAGGTGAAAGAGGCCCTGCTGACCCGCCAGCTGGAGCGGTCCCTTACCAAGCGCCGGATTCTGGAGCTGTACTTGAATGTCGTCGAATTCGGCCCGGGGATCTACGGTGCGGAGGCGGCGGCCCAGAGCTATTTTGGCTGCTCCGCCGCCGCCCTCACCTCCCGCCAGGCGGCCCAGCTGGCAGCGTCACTTCCCAACCCCACCCGCTGGAACCCCCGCCAGGACAGCCCCACCGCCCGGCGCCGCACGGAGCGCACTCTGGCCCGCATGAAGGATGTGGACTGGCTGGATGGATGGCTGTGAAGGGGCGTCGAATCGCTGACTCGACGGGCCATCCGTCGCGGGGACGCTGTTCCGCCTACCGGGCCTGCCGCACCAGCTGCACCACCGCCTCCAGGTGCCCCGTCTGGGGGAAGAGATCGAGGGCGGTGACGCTCTCCAACCGGTAAGCGGGACCCAGGACGCGCAGATCCCGGGCCAGGGCGGCGGGATGGCAGGAGACGTAGGTCAGCCGTTCCGGACCGCTCTCCAGCAGCACCCGGCGGGCGGGGCCACCGAGCCCGGAGCGCGGCGGGTCCACCAGCGCCCGATCGGCTTTTTTCGGCATGCGGAGCACCCAACTTTCCACCGCGATGGCTTCCGGCTCGATATTCGACAGGCGGTTGAGGCGGGCGTTGGTGCGTCCATAGCGGGCGGCGATGCGGTCCGATTCCACCGCGATCACCTTCTTGTAGCGTCGCGCCAACGGTAGGGAGAAGAGTCCCACTCCGGCGTAGAGATCCAGTGCCAGTTCCCCTTCCCAGGGTCCCACGGCGTGTTCCATCAGGGTCTCCAGGAGCCCTCGGTGGCCCTGGAAGAAACAGCGGGCATCGTAGCGGAAGGTGAAGTCACCGACCTTCGACGACAGCTCGCCCCGGGGCAGGTCCCCGACCACCGGCGCGGTGGTGAAGCGACCGTCGTCCCCGGCGGCGAGATCCAGACGGCGGGGCACGGTGTCCCCGGCATCGTAGAGCCGCTGGGCGAGGTCGGGCAGTTGTTCCTCCAGCGTGGGCACCAGGATGGGGCAGCGTTCCACCGGCACCACGTCGTGGCTGCCCCGGGCGTGGTACCCCACCGTCACCCGTCCACTGTCCGCATCCATCGCGGTGTGCAGCTGGGTTCGCAGGCGGTACCCCCACGGGTCGCCGGTGATCAAGGCCACCGGCTCCGGGGGTCGGATTCCCGCCAGTCGATTCAAGGTCTCCAGGAAGGCGGCGGCCTTCAGGCGGCTTTGTAGGGCATCTTCCAGGTGCTGGAGATCGCAGCCGCCGCAGCGGGCGAAGTAGGGGCAAGGGGGCTTGCGCCGCCCTGGACCCGGTTGCAAGACTTCGAGGATGGTTCCCCGCGCGTAATCCCGCTTGCGCTCCGTCAGCTGGATCCGCAGGCGATCTCCGGGAGCGGATCGAGGCACGAAGATGGGGATGCCCTCGAAACGCCCCAGGCCATCCCCTCCCGCGACCAATTGATCGATGGTCAGTTCCAGCCCGTCGATCGCCGCCAATCGTTCGCTGGCCGGGGGGCGGGGCGTCTTTCCCTGGCTCTCGGGCGGCGCGGAATCAGATCTCACGGTATAGCCAGCGGCGGATGGGGTTCAGCCGCTCCCGGACGCTCGCCGGATCGGGATCGATCTGCCACAGCGCCGCTGCCACCGAGGAGAGCAAGGAATTGCCATCCTGGGGGGTGAAACAGAAGCCGTAGATCTCTCGCTGGTTGCGCACCATCAGGGTGGGCAAGGACACCACCGTCTGAGACAGGATGCGACCGTAGTAGCCATGATCCCGACCGAAGCTGAAGATCAGGTTGGCCTCCCGCTTGTCGGTCACCGCCACCCGCGGGTTGCCCTTCAGGCGCTCGACGACCTCCTCGACGGTGATGTCGCGCCCGACCCGCAGATTGAACCAGATGGAGTGCATGTACTGGCTGTTCAATTTGGCGGCGCTGGAGAAGAGATCGAGATCCAGATCCAGCGTCTGGAAGACTCGGAAGGCGTCGCGGGCGTGGTGGGTGCCGAAGTCCGGGTCATCATGCTTGCCCACCTGGGGCGCCGGGATGAAATCCTTCACCTGGGTGATGTCATTGGCCCGACGCATGCAGACGAAGGTGCCCGATTCCAGCGTCGTCGCCGACCCCTCCGGTTCCATACACAGGGTGCGCACCAGGGTCGTGATGTTGTGGGTGTTGCAGGAGACGATCTGCAGGAAGCGATCCTCCCCCGGCACCAGCACCTCGTCGTTGATCCCCCGGGCGTACGGTTTTCCGAACCCGGCCTCGCTACCCTGGGCGAGGAAGCCCTTGGGACCCGCCAGGTTGTTGTAGTACTTGGCCTTGTTTTCATTGCCGGCGGGGGTGCAGTCGATGATCACCGTGGCCCGTTCCAGCGCTTCCTGGGCCTCGTAGCTCACGGTGTATCCCAGCGCCTCGAAAGCGTCCTTGCGGTCGCTATCCACCGCCAACTTGGCTCCCCGTCCGGTCAGGTGCTTGATCTTGGCTCGATCCGTGGCCAGGGGGGTCCGCTTGTGGAAGGTCACTTCATCGACGCCCATCTTCGAACCAAAATCGGTGAACAGGTCGATCAGCGGCTCGCCGATGGTACCCGTACCGACAACATGAATGATGTTCTTCATGATCTCCTCATTGGGGTTCAGCTGTTCCGGGTGGCCGCCGCGGGAGGTCGACTGCCTGGGCGGGCTTCAGAGATTACCACACGCCTCACGCCCCACCCCCTCTCAGGGCTCGGCGTCCGGTTCCGCCGACCCCCCGTGCCGTTTGCCCCCCCGCCAGTTGGGATCGCGGTTGGCGAACTCGTCCAGCGCTACGGGCACCTCCACCAGGGTGCGGGTGACCGCCGGGTCGCAGAGGTCATTTTCGCATTCGTAGGTGTAGACGTTCCACTCCTCTCGCCGCGCAAAGCCACTCAAGGTTTGATATGTATTGCAGTGGCCGCATTTGATGGAAATGTTACGGATATGAATGGAGTTGTGCTCGGTGCTCATGATGGGAACAAGGCTAGCAAAATTCGCAGTCCCGTGGCTGGCGCCGTGGCTGGTGCTGGTCGCTAGTGGCCTGGCCCTGGCGGAACCCCAGTCCCCCGGGGACCCGCCCCCCGAACCACCCCTGGCCGAGGAGGGCGCGCCACCCCAGGGCATCTACCAGGAGAGCGTCGAGGTCCGTTGGGTACTGGTGCCGGTGGTGGTACGGGGTCCGGATGGCTATGTGAAGGGATTGGGGAAGGAAGACTTCCATCTGGCCATCGATGGTCGCCCCATTCCGGTGGCCAGTTTCGAGGCCGGCGAGGACGCCCCGGTGAGCCTGCACCTGTTGCAGGATCTGTCCGGCAGCATGGCCAATGCCAACAAGTTGGACATGAGCTGGCGGGTGTTGAGTTTCTTCCTTTCCAGCGCCGAGCCTCGGGACGAATACGCGGTGACCACCTTTGCCGGAGGCGAGGTCACCGTGCAGGTCCCCTTCACCAGCGATCTCTGGGAGGTGCGCCGGAACAAGCGTAGCTGGCAGCCCTACGGCGTGACGGCCCTCCACGACGCCGTGGCCTGGCTGCCGGAGCTGACCCTCGGCAGTCGCAACGCCAAGCGGGTCGCGGTCCTGGTGACCGATGGTGCTGACAACGCCAGCGTCATTCTGCCGGAGCAGGCACGGCAAATGGTGCGCAAGGCCGAACTTCCGGTCTACGTGCTGGGGCTGGGGACCGGGGTTTCTTCCGTCGGGAATCGGGATGGGGACCCGCGGTACCGCTACGCGGATCTGTTGCGCCTGCTGGCGGAGCAGACCGGCGGTCGATACGTCTCCATCGGTCACCCGCGGGAGGCGCGGAGGGTGTGCGTCGATATCTGGCAGGATTTACGCCATCAGTATGTTCTGGGCTTCCGGGTCGACCCGGGGGACCCGGGAAACCAGGATCGCTACCATGAGATTCAGGTGACGGTGAAGGGCAGGAAGCGCACCGCCATTCACCGTCAGGGCTACCATGGTGGGGCGCCGAGCCCTTGAGACCTGATAAGATCTTGTCTATAAATAGGATCCCCGCAATCGAGGGAGAGGAGGCTTACGTCAAAATGAGGAAGAACATGATGAAGAGTGGAAGCAAGAACGTTGTCCTGGCCGGGATGATGGTTTTCGCCGTCGTGGCCCTGACGACCACCGGCTGTGCGACCAAGAAGTACGTCCAGGAGCAGGTGACGGCGACCGAAGAGCGGGTCGAGCAGCACATTGATCAGGTCGAGGGGCAGGTGGAAGCGAACCAGACCCGTCTCGGCGAGCAGGAGAAGCTGATCAAGGCCAACGCCGAATCCGTGGCCAGCGCTTCGCAGAGTGCCAAGGAAGCCTACGAACGAGCCATTGCGGCGGGCGAACTGGCGGAAGGCAAGTTTGTCTACGAAACGTCTCTGTCCGATGAGGATGTGAGCTTCAGTTTCGACAAAGCCGGGCTGAGTGATGGCGCCAAGGCGGCCCTCGACGGCTTTGCCCAGAAGGTCAAAGGGGACAACAAGAACGTCTACATCGAGGTGCAGGGGCATACCGACTCGGTGGGCAGCGAAGACTACAACTTGAAGCTGGGACAGCAGCGGGCCGAAGCGGTGCGGGACTACCTGATCCGCGCCCATGGGTTCCCGGTGCACCGCATCGCCGCCCTCTCCTACGGGGAGAGCGAGCCGGTGGCGGACAATGGCACCCGGGAGGGCCGTTCGCAGAACCGCCGCGTCGTGTTGGTGGTGTTGCACTGACCGTCGGCTCGGTCGCGGACCGATAGAATCTGCTACATCCGCTGTAAACAAAGAACGGGGCGCCATGGCGCCCCGTTTTGCTTGGCTCCAGTGGGTCTGCCCGGCCCCTCAGCCGGTCTGGCCCAAGGCCCCTTCGATCAGCTGGCGCAATTGGGCGGCACCCACCACCCCGGTGCGGGCGAAGATGATCTGTCCCTTGCGGTCGAGCAACACCACCGTGGGCAACCCCATGACCGCGAACTGACCGCTGACCTTCCCCGCCTCGTCGAGGAGGACGGGATACGGGAATGGGTTCTCCTCCACGAAGCTCCGAACATCGTCCGCATCCTCTTCCACGTCGATGGAGAGAACCTCGAAACCCTGGTCTTTGTATTCTGCGTAGAGCGGTTTGATGATCTCCGCCTGAGCGTGGCAGGGTACGCACCAGGTAGCCCAGAAATCGAGCAGGACGACCTTCTCCGGATAGTCCGGAGTGCCGAGCAATTCCCCACCCAGGGTCGGCAGCTGAAAGGGTGGCGCCTGGGTGCCCTCCGCGACCTCCGACTCCACGGGTGCACAGGATAAACCGATGCTCAGGGTCAAGAGGACCCCGAGGATCGAAAGAATCGGGGAAGGGCTAACACTGCGACGGGTTTGGTGCATCGTGCTCATGGCGTCCAAGGATAAGGCATCGGTGCGCGAAAGGAAAACCCCTCTTGTGGATCAGGTCAGATCGGCCCTCAGCCGTCGTTCGCGGTCTTTGGGGCGGCGCTGCGGAGGGCCTGGATCCGGGTGGCTAGTTCCGTGCTGGCGGCCTCGTCCCAGAGCAGCACGACATCGCGTCCCGAACAGCGGACCGCCATCGCCGCGGGGTTTTCCGGCAAGGCGTGGAAACTCAGCGTCTGCGGTTCACTCTCGCGCTCCGCCCTCGCCTCCAGGCGGATGGTCAGGAAGGCGGGAGCAAGGCCAACCGCTTCCTCAGCCTGGAGGAGGCGCCGGGCCCGGGCTTCCGTCAGGAGATCGACCAGATCCGCCGGAGCGGTACCGCGGAGGGCCTCTCCATCCCGTGTCCAGACGCCCTCGGCATGGCGCAAGACCCATTCCCCCCGGTCATCCCGGAGGTCGAGGAGGGCGATGTCAAAGGGCGACAAGGTGGTGAGCGCCAGCGATCGCCACGCTTCCACCGGGAGGCGCGCCAGGGGGAGCAAGGCCGTGTTCAGGGTGAAAACCAGCGCACCGCTGCGCCCATAGACGCCATCACCGTCGGCAGTGAGGTTCCCCAGTTCCAGAAGGAAGGGCTCTTCCTGCCCCTGGAACCAGACCTCCACCGTGGCCGCCGGAGGTGCCAGACCGAGAGCCGCCGGATCGGCACCATCCTCGAAGGTCGCCACCCGCAAGGTCTCCAACTCCCCCAGGAGTTCACCGATGCGCACTACATCCGCGCGATCCGGTGCCGCCAGGGTGCCCCCGGAGACCTCGAAGATTTCCCCGGCTCCCAGGCGCTGGAAGTGGACGGGGGGCACCCCGATGGGCGAAGCTCCGGCGAGGCGCACCCTCTCCACCTGGTAGCGACTGCCGGGAAGGAGGTCCCGGGCCCGCCAAGCATCCACCGGTCGTTGGAATTGCTGGATCAGGAGATCGTCCACGACGTAGACCGTCGCGGTGCTCGCCCCGCCGGCTCCGTCGGCTCCGTCGGGTCCGGCGGGTCCGGCGGATCTCTCCGGCTCGGGGGCCACCACCACCCGATCCGTGGCGGGCAGGGCGTTGCCGAAGCGCAGGGCGCGCTGCTCTTGCGCGGTTTCCACCACGACCCGAAAGCGAGGGGGCACGAGACCCAGGGCCGTGGCGTCCACCCCCGTCTCTTCCCGGTACCAGCGCAACTCCACCAGAGCGCCCACCAGATCCTCCACCGACCGGGCATCGGCCGTGGCGGCCAAGGGCGCCACCAGGCGCCAGTGGGTCGCGCCGCCGTCCCCAGGATCGCCGGGGTCGTCGCCAACGGCTCGGTCGGGGGCGGGCTGGCGTTCCAGCCGCAACCGCGCGCCGTCCGGCCCGGTCACCTCCACGGCGGTGACCGCACCGGGCTCCCAGGGCCAGAGTCGCCGCGCCGCGTCCCGGCTCTCCTGGGCCGTGGGCCGATCTTGCTCAAAAAACCAGAGGTAGGCACCGAGCCCCAAAACCACGAGGGCGAGGACCATCACCGTGCGGGGTCGCATGGTGCCTATCGCCTCCGGCGCCGCAGGACGACGATGCCCACCGCCACCGCCAGGGCCGGCAATCCCAAGGTCAGCAGCCAGGTCAAGCGCCGCGCTTCCGGAGCCGTCAGGTGGAGGGCCAACTGCTCCGGCGCCTTGGGGGGAATGCCCAGGAGGGTCTCCCGCTGCACCAGCCAGTTCAGGGTGTTGTTGAGGAAGGCGGCGTTGTTGCCGTTGGGGAGCATCCCGTTGGCGGCCAGGGCGGAGCTGCCGATGATCACCATGCGGGGAGCCTCCACGGCCACCGCCAGAGAGACGGGTCCCGGGGTGTCCCCCTCGTCCCGGTGCAACTCGATGGGCGCCGCCAGGTCGCGCTCACCCCAGCCCTGGCCGCTGGTGAAGACCAGTTCCGTCACCGCGGTCTCCGTCTCCCCCTCCACCGCTCGTACCGAACGGGCGACGGAGAAGAGGACCGGTGCCCGGGCTTGCTGCAACACCCGGGTGATGGGGTGTGCGGCGTAGCGCTCGACGGTGAACGTCTCGTCGGAATAGAAGGGCACCCGCCCCAGAGGATCCACCGCCAGATCCTCCACGACTTCGATGCCATAGCCCCCGAGCCATTCTCCAAGCCCCGTGGCGCCTTCGTCCCCGACCTCTGGATCGAGCAGCAGGAGCAGGCGCCCACCCCCATCCAGGTAGCTGCCCAGGGCCGCCAGTTCGCCGTCCAAGAACCGGGTCTGGGCGCCCGCAATGATCACCAGATCCGTCCCCTCCGGCACGGTTGCCCGTTGCATGGAAGCCCAGGGCGCCATGGTGAAATTGTCTTTCCCCAGCAGGAGGCGCAGTTCACTCAAGCCCTCCGTGGAGGGGTCCTCCAGGCTGCGCTCCCCGTGCCCCGTGGTGTAGACCAGGGTGGGTTTGCGCTCCTCGGTCAATTCCAAGATGGCACTGGAAATCGCCTCCTCCCCCTTGAATCCACTGACCGTCCGTCGCCCCCCCTCGAATTCCATCTCCATCAGGTCGGCGGTATCCACCACCCGCTGGTCGTCCCCAGCGGCCAGGACCACCACATCCTGCCGTTCGATCTGGTACTGGTCCACCAGGCTCTGGGCCTCCAGTGGGTTGCGCAAGCTGTCGATGAGCCGCACCCGGACCTTTGGGGAAGCCGCCTCGTAGCGTTGCAGCAGCTCCAGCATGGGCGCGAAGAGTTCGTTCTCGGGGTCCAGGAAAACCACCACGTCGATCTCCCTGTCGAGGCCCTCCAGCAGCGCCAGGCTTTTGCCGGAGAGGGTGTAAAGGGACGTGGCGGTCCAGTCGAGCCGCTGGTAGTAGCGAGCACCCAGCATATTGATCATCAGCACCAGGGCGAGGGCCAGAAACGCTCCCACCCCGGCCAGGGAACCGCGAAGCCATGAGTCCTTCCGTGCCATCCCTACCTCCACTTGTTCGCCGCCAGCACCCGGGCGCTGAGGAAGAGGAAAAACACCGTGCCCGTCAGGTAGTACACCAGGTGGCGGGTATCGACGATGCCGCGGCTCATCTCGCTCAAGTGGTTCCACAGATTGAGATGCTCCAGGACCGCCCGTCCGCCGGGATCGATCACCGAGGGCTCCATCAGCGTCGGCAACAAGAGCAGGAAGAAGTACGCCGCCAGGGCGGTGACGGCGGCGACGATCTGGCTCCGGGTCAACGACGAGGCGAAGGTGCCCACGGCCAGAAAGAAGGCCCCGATGCCCAGCAGACCCAGATACCCCGCGGCCACCGGTCCCCAATCCACCGCGTCGTAGCTTTGCAGGATCACCGCGTAGAGCAACGTCGGCACCCAGAGGAACGTGTAGAACGCCAGGGCGGCGCAGTACTTGCCCAGCACGACCTGCAACTCGGTGATCGGCGAGGTCATCAAGACCTCGATGGTCCCGGATCGGCGTTCCGCGCTCAAGAGGCGCATGGTGATGACGATGCACACCCCGGGAAAGATCAGCAGATAGAGGAAGACATTGCTGAACAGGAGCTGCATCGGGGAGCCCAGGGGAGGCCCCTGGGGGCCGCTCAATTCGCCCAGGATGAGAGTAAACACCCAACCGTTGATCAGCAGGAAAGCGGCCAGCACCACGTAGGCCATGGGGGAGACGAAGTACCCGTGCAGTTCCCGCCGGAAGGTCGCCAGGATACCGTTCATGCTTCCCCCTCCGTCAGCACTTCTCCGACGGCCCTATCCTGGGTGGTCAGACGGACGAAAACCTCCTCCAGGGAGGCCTGCTGTTCCGCCAGTTCCACCAGGACCCAGCCCCGGGCCACCACCTGACGGAAGATATCGGCGCGGGGATCCGTGCCGTCTTCGCATTCCACCACCCACCCTCCCGCCACCGCGGGGGAGGGGCGTACGGAACTCACCCCTGGCACCTGGGTCAGAGCACTTTCGGCGTCGGGCGCGGCCCCCTCCAGGACGACCCGCACCTCCCGTCCGGCCATCCAGCGACGGCGCAGGTCCGCGGGGGTTCCCTGATCGATCAAGGTGCCTCGATCGATGATCAACACCCGGTCGCACAGCAGTTCCACCTCCGGCAGAATGTGGGTGGAAAGGATCAGGGTGGAGCGACGCCCCAACTCCCGAATCAACTCCCGGATGGCGATGATCTGCTTCGGGTCCAGCCCCACGGTCGGTTCGTCCAGCACCAGAACCCGGGGACGATGCAGGATCGCCGCCGCCAGACCCACCCGCTGGCGGTAGCCCTTGGAAAGGGTGCCGATCAGCTGACGGCGTACGCTCCCAAGAAGGCAGGACTGGAGGGTCTCCGCGATACTCTGCCGGGCGATCCCCCGGGGGAGCTCCTCCAGCCGAGCGCGATAGGTCAGGTACTCTTCCACCCGCATCTCCGGGTACAGGGCGACATTCTCGGGCAGGTAGCCGATGTTCCGCCTCACCGCGGCGGGCTTGGAACCGTGGAATAGATCCTCCCCATCCAGAGTGACCCGCCCCTCACTGGGGGGCAGAAAGCCGGTGAGCATGCGCAGGGTGGTCGTTTTTCCCGCTCCGTTGGGTCCCAGAATACCGAGGATTTCTCCCTCCTGGACCGAGAAGGTCATCCCGTGGACCGCCACGAAGTCACCGTATTGTCGATGGAGGTTCAGGGCCTCGATCATGGGGTGTCTCCTGCCATCGTGCCGACTCCTTTTTTCGCCCCGGGCCGCGTCGACCCCGGGTCCCTTTGATATCCTTGCCGCATCATGACCCAAGACAAGGCCACCGGCGTGAAATCAGCCTACGAACTGGCCCTCGAACGGCTCGACCAGCAGGGTATCGAACGCCCTCGCAGCGAAACGCTGAGCGACGCGACCCGACGGCGTATGGCGGAAGCCCGGAGCAAGGCTCAGGCTCGGCTCGCTGAGTTGGAGATCTTACACAAAGATGCGCTCAAACGAGAGACCGATCCTGTGCAGATTCACACTGCGGAGACAGAGTACCAGCAGGAGCGGCGACGGATCGAGGACCGTCTGGAGAACCAACTGGCCACGCTGCGCCAGGGGTGACCCGCCCGCGGGCGAGATCCGAGAGCAACCATGGAAGTTCGGCTCGATAAATGGCTCCAGGTGGCGCGAGCCTTCAAGACCCGCAGCCAGGCCACCCGGGCCTGTTCCCTGAGCCGGGTGCAGGTCAATGGCGAGGTCGCCAAGCCCCACCGGCGGCTCGCCATCGGCGACCGCGTGGAATTCGTCAGCCGCGTCCCCGGCGCGCCGGACGACTGGATCCGGGTGTGGGTCGTTCAGGAACTGCGGGACAAACCCCTACCCAAAAAGGACGTGCCTCGCCTGTACGAGGACCAGAGCCCCCCCAAGCCGGAGGCCGACCCCGCGGCCCGCCTGTTGCGCAAGCCAGCGGGAAGGCGAGATCGTGGGGCGGGGCGACCGACCAAGAAAGAGCGTCGGGACCTCGACCGCCTACGCGGCCCGTGAGAATTCCGTTCCCCTGCCCCTGAATAGCAAAAAGCCGGAGCGCTGCGCTCCGGCCAGTTGCCAAACCCCATCCAGGCAGATCGTTTCGCCTCAGTCCCCGTCGCTGAGCCACGCGATCTGCTGGGTCCGGTTGAGATAACTGACGATTTCCTGGATCAGTCCCAGGGTGGCGATCTCTCGCTCCGCGGCGTGTTGGAACAGAATCAAGGCGGCCATCACCTCGCGCCCCAGTCGATGGCTGCGGAAGATCGGCAGCATCTCCCCGGCGAGATCCCGGATCTTGTCGGTGCGGTTGGCCTTGGCATAGAGCAGGGCCAGATCCAGGCAGACCAGCCCCTGGTCATAATCCATGCCCCGCTCGCAGAAGGCCTGGCTGACCTCGAGGAAGGCATCCTCCGCCTGCTGCTCTTTGCCCAAGGAGGCGAAGATCGACCCTTCCACCCACCGCATCCTCATCATGTTCAACCGGTCACCTTGCTTTTTCAGCAAGGGGCGCGCCTGACTGAGGACTTCCAGGGCCTCTTCCGGGCGATCCGCATTGTTCAGGTAGAAAGCAAGGTTGTTGAGAGCCAGGGCGATCATGCGTGGCTCGCGCCAGCCTTCGATCATCGGGATGCCTTCCTGCAGCGCCTCCAGGGCTCCCTCCGGATCGTTGGTCCACCACAGAAGGTGACCCTTCTGGACCAGCGCACGGCCCACCTGGTGAAGGTCTTCCGCGGCCCGGTAGACCTCCATCATCTGATCAAGGAGGGCATTGGCCTCTTCCACTTTCCGCAAGTTACTGTAGAGGGTCACCCGGAAGGACATGACCTCGGCCCACTCGAGAGGTTCCAGAACCCCTTCGCTGAGCAGATCTTCGACCTGAGCGAAACACTCTTCCGCGGCGCTGAAATCGGACTTGATGCGCAAGGCGTTGGCGAGATAAGCGAGACTGCGAACCTTCAGCGCCTGCAATAGCGAACGGTCGTAGGATTTGTCGTCGAGGCGCTCAACGACTTCGCGCGCCAGCAACGACGCGTCCAAAGCCTTGGTGGGATCATCGAACCAGGACTCGCGGCTCTTCTCCAACAGCATTTCGGCCAACAGGTAGCAGGTGAACCGTGGCTGGGTGCGCACCAGTTTCAGGCGATCCGCCGATGGTTTCGCCAAGAGCTCAGCGTACAAGATCGGAGCCTTCATTTGCTCCTCCACCGCCAGCCGGTCTCCAGCTTTGACCCGCTCCGCCAGCCGGTCTCCAGCTGAGGCATCCGACGAAAGGGGAGGCGGTACCTCGGCGGCGGCAGTCTTTCGGTCCTTGACCACCTTGGCCAGCTCTACCCAGGGCATGGCAGCGAGGCTCCCGTTCGGCTTCGTATCCTGTGACATCCCTATATACTCCTCAACAACACCGCAAGTGCGCGAAGGGTAGCAGAAAGACTGCCCTATCTGCTATATTTCGCATTTACCCTTCCATTATTAATAAGACCAGAGTCCAGTTTAGAGCAAAGGCAAACGAAGCGCAAGGGGTCAGGGAACTTTTCTCATTCCTGGCCCCAAGCGTGGTTTCGTTGGGCAAGGCACTCACAGAGATCGACCATTGGGTTCGATACTCGGTCCAAAATCGGGATCTATCGACTCAGGGGCCTGGGTCAAGCCGCTGTCGTCCGTGCTAGGGGTCGTGGTATTCCCGCCGCCGAAGACAGACTTCCAAATATCCAGGAAGAACTGCACGGGCGACCAGGAACTGGATAACTCTCCTTGCGGTGTCTGATCGGCGACGGGCTCTATGGCCAGGACCGAGGATGACAGGGATAGGGATACAACCAAAAGCACAGCAATGCCGATTACACGGAATCTTCTCGTACGCATCAGGACTCTCCTTCCAGACGGATCAAATACGCTCTCCATACTACCTGACCAAGCGGTCATTCAGCACGCAGCCGAAAGCGCCTGGAAGGAAGAGTTGCGAGAGCGCGGTATCTCACCTAACGAACTCATACCTTCTAACCGAATACCTCCTATGCTTTATAAGCAAAAGAGTGAGGGTGGGTCATTTTACCAGAGGAGCCTTCCCTGCTCAAGAGGCATAACCCAAGCGCCTGGCAGAGCGCTGCCGAGTGCCCTGCCCACTCCAAAACCTCTCCATCACCGGCGGCGGGCCAGATCCACCGTCTCACCCGCGGACATCAAATTGCCGGAGACCGGGTCATATACGGCCACGAGGAGTTCCTGCTTGGTGCGGCGCAGGGTGACTTCCGTGTCGTACCGTAGGAAGTGCCCCGCCGTGGGAGGTTCCGGGCCGCTGACCTCCAGCGGAATCACTGGAATTTCGGAGCGTCGCCCCTCCGCGTCGATGGCTGCGATGCGCAGGTCCAACTGTGCGACGTACTCCACGGGTCCACTCCCCGAGCGCGGCAGGATGGTCACATGATCGACAGGCACGTAGATGGTCAGGGAGATCTGGCTCTTGCCCCGCCCCGCCTTCCGGGCCTTGCCCAACTCCAGCCCCAGCGGCAGGGGGCTGGGGGAGTTGCCGAAGAGCAGGGCGCTCTCCACCATCATGGTCACTTCACTGCTGCGCGACAGATCCTGGAACCCCTCCCGGGCGCGGACCTTGAACCGCTCCCCTCGCACCTTGACGCGGATCTCGTGCACCCCATCGTCCCCCTCCCAATCCGGGGTGAAACCGAGCCAGTAATAGGAGCGCGTATCCTCGTACACTCGCGGCAGGACATCGAGTCGAACGCTGTCGAGGAGAGCCACGCCGCCGGTTTCGGCGGCCAGGTAGTTCAGGGAGGCGTGGATTTCCTGTTCGCGGACGAAATCCCTGCGAAATCCCGCGTTCGGCCCAACGTCCGCCTCGTCATCCAGCGCCTGGGAGATGAGCCCGGGAACATCCACCGGATACAGGGTATACCCCAGACGATTGGCCGTGTCGGCGAAGCTGCGGAAGAGCTGCGGTCCGCCCATCAGATCCTGGTCGTACACCAGCCGCTGATTGTCGCCCACCGTGAAGGAGGCCGGAGCGAAGGGCCACCCTCCGGAGAGCACCAACATCACTTTGCGGCCCGGTGGAGCCGCAAAACTGCGCAGCGTGGCGATGGCGGCGGAGACCATTCCCTCCACTTGCTCCGAAAGCTGTTCCGTATACGCCTCCTCGTCGATGTCCAGGCGGCCGGTGTTGCCGAACCGATCCGACGTCCGTCCACCGATCCCATCCAACGTTTCCCGATCCAGCAGCGCGGAACGCCGCTCCGCCACCCGCTGCAATCCATAGGCGGGGCGCCGCTCGGCTTCCTGGAGGGCGTCGGTCAGGCGTTTATCGGAGCGGCTCCAGGTGGTGAGCATGGAGAGTCGGCGTCCATCGAAGGCCACCACCGCCATCCGATCCTGGGGGCCGAGCACCGGCAGGTCCTCCATCAGCCCGCGCAACCCCGCGTCTCGATCCTTGGCGATGGAAAAGAAATCGTCGATGAATAGCAGGTAGCTGGTTCCCACCGGTTCTCCCGGCGCCAGTGGGGGCACTCCCGCCAGTCCTCCGGTCGCTACCTCGCTGGCCCCCTCTGCCCGGCGTACGGCTTGCCCCCCGAGCACCTCGGTGAAGTAATCGATGGGAACCTCCCGGCCATCGACCTCCAAGACAAAGTCCTCCACGGGGAGCCCCGCCACGCGTACCCCCTGCCGATCCGTGACGACGATTTCCAGGTTGATCACCCGCACATCGATGACTTCGCCAAAGACCCCGGGCAAGGCCTCCTGGGCTTGCACTGGAGAGAGCAGCAGGACACCCCCAAACACCAGCCAGAGTAGGTGCCAAGGGTACGAACGGGTGTTGCGCGAAACCATCATGCTTCCTCCTGCGTTCATCGAATCCCCAAAGGGCAGCTCACCGGTACTGGCGTCACCCACCATCCTCAAGGATACCGCTTTCCTGGCCCCCGGGGGGAGGAGTCCTGATCCTGGCACGATTCTGGAATAGCTTCCGGGCAGAATTGGGAAGATATGATACCCTGGCCGTCTATACAGTGAAAATTAGTTGTAGTCAGGCGCAGCTTCTGCTTCTCCAGAAGCAGTACCCCGTCGCTATTGTCTGGTTCCACTGCCCCAATTGCCCCGAGACGGTGTCTGCAATGGCACCCCCTCGAAGCGCTTGAGGACAGTGGGCGGAATCGACCCCTCAGAACCGGGGTTCAAGGAGTCCGGAGATGGTTCGAAGAACTCTTGTCTCGACCGTATTGTTCGCCATTTTTCTAGTCTCTCCCGCCTGGAGTCCTCCGGGCACCATGGGTTCGGCGTCCCCGAACATCCTTTGGCTGGAGCCGGGAACCGCAATGGATCGCTCCTTCTTGGCGCCTGGTGAGGAGCACTTTCCGGTGGACCTCCGCCAGGGCACCCGGATCACGGGGTCCGTGGATCAGGGTGGGGTCGATGTGAGCCTCGGAGTCATCGACCCGGCGGGTAACCGGTTGGCCTTTATGGATCTGCTGACCGGCTCCCGGGAGACCGACGCCATCACCCTTACCGCGGAACTCTCGGGGCGCTACACCTTCGTGGTGAAGATCCCTCCCTCCGTGCTCACCACCGCCGCCTATCGCTTTCGGTTCAGCCCGGTGGAACCGGCCCAGTGGAACGACTGGCTGCTGAATCAGGCCAACAGAACCATGGCGACGGTGGTCGAAGCGTGTGACGCGGATACCGATCCCGCCGTGCCCGAGAGCCAGTTCCAGGCCCTGCGGGATGCGGAGCAACTCTTCCATTTTGTGGGGGCGGAGCGCGCGGCCTTCATGGCCCTGAGCGTCCGGGCCCGATGCCACTATTTCAATGAGCAATATGAAGCTTCGTTGGCCGCGTACCAGCAGGCCGCGGCGCTCTGCGAGGCCCTCCAGCTCGGCGGTTGTTCCGCCAATCTCGATATCAGCATCGGTCGGCTCCATCGCACCCTGGGGCAACCTCAGAAGGCGTTGGAAACCTTCCTGAACGCCGTCCGGCAAGCCGAGGCCGAGCAAGCCGTCCGCACTCAGATCACGGCGCTGGTCGATCTGGCGGCCCTCTACTCGTGGCTCGGGGATACCCCCAACGCTTTGCCAAGAATCGAACAGGCGGACGCGTTGATGGAGAGCGCCGAGATCGAGCCGAGTCGAGCCGTCCTCCAGACCCTGGGCACGATCTTCCTGGAGAGTGAACGATTTCCTGCGGCCAGCGCCCGGCTGCAACAGGCGTTGGACCGGGCCTCGCCGGGTGCGCCGGATGCTGCCCACGGCATGATTCTCTTGCGCCTGGGGGAAGCCGCGCTGCAGCAGCACAATCTGCAACAGGCCGAGATGCACGTGTCCGATGCCCTGGAGGTATTCGAGGAGATCGGTCACCCCGTCGGTCAGATGGAGAGCCATTTTCTCCTGGGGCGCACCCTGGACGCGGAGGGGCGGATGGAGGAGGCCGCGGGGCACTTGACGAGGGGGCTGGAACTGGCCGTCTATCTGCGGGATCTTCATCCCCAGATCGAGGCCCTGTTTCTGCTGGCTGCCCACGAGCATCGCCAGGGGCATTTTCACGCCAGCCTGGAACGCCTCGCGGAAGCCGAAGAGCGGGTGAAGAAGTGGCTAAACCAAGGCCAGGTCCTCTACCTGCGGGAGCTGAGCTCTGCCTCCTTGGCGCCCCTCTACCGGCTCACCATCGATGTGCTGATGCACCTTCACGAACAAGACCCCGAGCACGGTTACGCTCGGCGCGCCTTCGAGACCAGCGAACGATCCCGGGTGCGGAGCCTGTTGACCCTGTTGCGGACGCGCAACCTGGCGGATCGTTATGCCACCGCCGAGCAGATCGCCCGCCGGGCCGCTCTCGCCAGGGAGATCGACCAGCTGATCCAGAGCCTGCGGGCCGATCCCCAGGCAGACGCGACCCAGCACAATGCGCTGCATCATGCCCAATTCAAGCTCCAGAAACTCCAGGGAGAGATCCTCACCCAGAACCCCGCCTACCCCCGTCTCTTGGCCATGGAGGCCGTCTCCGTGGAGCAGGTCCAGCGTGACATTCTGGATCCCGACACGGTGTTGTTGGAGTTCAGCCTGGGCGAGGAACGCAGCTTCCTCTGGAAGGTCACCCAGGACACCTTCCAGACCTTCGAGCTCCCCGGTCGTCAGGCGATCGAAAGCCTGGCCCGGGAAACCTATGCCCTGCTTATCGCCCCCGGGGAAACCACCACAAAGAACGGGGTCAGTCCCTGGGAAACCGCGCGGCGAGCGAGAAGCCAGTACCCCATCGTGGCCCGACAGCTCAGCGAAATGCTCCTCGGGAAAGCTCTCGAGGAGATCACCGCCGACCAGCGGCTGCTGGTCTCGACCGAGGGCGCCTTGCTGTACATCCCGGTCGCCGCCTTGCCGGATCCTCGCTATCGGGGTCAGGAGCCCTCCTGGGAGCCCATTCTGCTGCGCAACGAGGTCGGCTACCTGCCCTCCGCCTCCAGCGTGCCGCTGCTCCGCCGAGCTTCCTGGGAGTTGCCGAAGGCACCCCGGATCACCCTCGTCACGGACCCCGTCTACAACCTCACGGACTCCCGAGTCTCCGGGTCGCCCAGGCCCGGGACTCGTAGTTCTCAGACCCCCATCGCCCCGACTCGAGGCTTGTTGTCGGCGCCCCAGCGCCAAGCCATCGACCCCCACGACCTCCCCCGGCTCCCGGGAACCGCCGCCGAAGGGGACAGCATACGCGCCCTGGGCGGGGGCGCGCGCTTCACGCTGCTGGAGGGCCACCAGGCGACCCTCCATCAGGTTCTGGGGCCTCCCCTGGAGCACGCGAATATTGTTCACTTCGCCGTCCACGGCCTGATGGACGATCGCAACCCGCAGCTTTCCGGTCTCGCCCTGAGCAGCGTCGATGCCCACGGCGAAGCCATCGACGGGTTCTTGAGCTTTCACGCCATCTCCAACCTCCAGACCCAGGCGCAACTGGTCACCCTGAGCGCGTGCCGCACCGCTCTGGGGAAGGAAATCCAGGGCGAGGGGTTGATCGGCCTGACCCGGGGCTTCCTGTACGCCGGAGTTCCCCGTGTGGTGGCCAGCCTGTGGCAGGTGGGGGATGAGCAGACGGCGGAACTCATGCCCAAGTTCTACCAGCGCATGCTCCAGCAGGGGGAGCGACCCGGTGAGGCCCTGCGTCGGGCGCAGATCGAAATCTGGCAACAAGATGAGGACCGCGGCACGCCGTACGGTTGGGCGGCATTCATCATGCAAGGAGATTGGCAGTAGGACTCCAGACCCATCGGGGTGAAACGTTTTGGTGCTTTTGGGCACTGAATAATCAGGACCCGTACCAGTGCGGAACGGGAGCGCTTCGGGGGGAGAAGCTTGGAGCCTGCCAGATCTATGGACCAAGGAGGAATGTTATGCCCAGCAAATTGAACCTCGTGCCCCAGAATTTCGTGTCACAAATTGTCACGGATCCCGCTAACCCACCCGCCACACTGCTGCTTCGCGGCTTCTTGGGGGAATCGACCGATGCCACCCACATCAGGATCTACCTCGATGTGGAACTGAGCCGCTTTATCGACGCCCCGCGAGACGCCGTGTTGCATGTCGAAGAGGTGCCGACCCAACACAGCCCCCTGGGAGGGTGGATGGTGTGGGTCGAGCGCCATGCGCCGCTGCGTCGGGTGCAGGTGGGAGAAGGGGCCGCCACCTTCCTCGAAGGGGGCCTCACGGCCTTTCCCGTCGCCCCCTCCTCAGCGACGCGGCAGGCTTCGCGCCGTCCTATGGAAGGGGTAACCGACACCTGTTCCCCGCCTCCCACGGAAGACGCCAGCTGCGCGACCTCGCTGCAACAGAGCACCTGCGTACCGGATACTCAACCAGGCAATTGCTACGCTCCCGAGCAGCCCGGTATGTGGGAGGGATTGCTGGGAGCTTCCGGAATTCGAACCGACGTGGCGATGATCAGTCCAGAGACGGCGCAACGCTGCCAAGGTTGATCGCCTTTTCCCTGAACCCCCGGTCGAGCCGGGGGTTCGTTTCCTTTGCGGAGCGGAGAAACGACGATGCCTACCCAAGACAATGCGGTACCGCCAGGGGCCACCCGGCTCCCTATCCCATCGGTCAGCATGGTCCCAAGGTGGTCCAAATCTCGCCTTTTCCTTTGGAAGACCAGGGCGTGTCCACCGCCACCGGGAAGAATCGTCCGGATGCCGTCCCTGATCTGTTCCGGCGCCAGAAGCGACCTACAGTCTTCTTCTTCCGGCATCGTTAGAATGATCCTGGGGGCCAAAAAAATGTCTAAGGGCAAAAAATCCAGCACCACTAGGTACAAAAAAGACTGGGCATTGACCGAAAATGCCTGGAGAATGTTATTACAGTGTCTTGATCAAGATCCCGAACAAGCAGGGCGGAAGTATGAAAAGATCCGTGGAAAGTTGATCAAATTATTCGAATGGAAGAACTTCCATCATCCGGAAGATTTGGCTGACGAAACCATCAACCGCGTGGCACGCCGCATTGAAGAGGGGCTGGAGATCCGAGCAGCGGACCCCGCCGCATACTTCTACCAGGTAGCACGCCTCGTTACCAAGGAGGAATTTCGTGGTTTGAAACGCTGGTCCCAGGCGATGATGGAACATAAGCACCACTGCAACATCACCAGTGCGCCATCGGAGGAAGCCGATCCGCGCCTGGGGTGCTTGCGACGGTGCATCGCCGCGCTCCCCCCGGACCAGCGAGACCTGATCTTGAAGTACCACGCCGTAGACTCGAAACATAGGATTCCGCAGCGGCGACAGCTCGCCTTGCAACTGAAGATTCCATTGAATGCTTTGCGCATCCGCGCGTGTCGGATCCGATCCCGGTTGGAGGACTGCGTCGAGAAGCGGTTTCAGACACTGCAGAAAAATTCACTCTGAGTCTTTTTTATGATGCAGTAAGGAACGATAAGGGGGGGGCAAGATGAATACGACCAATGAGGTGATGACACGCTACATCCTGGGTCAACTCGATGATCGGGAGAGCCAGGAGCTTGAAGAGTCCTTCTTTTGCGACGATGCGGTGTTCGATGCGCTGATGGTCGCGGAGGGGGAACTCATCGAGGCCTATCTTCACGGAGAACTCTCGGACGAGCAGCAGGCTTTGTTCGAGAGCCAGTTGAAAACCTCGCCCAAAAGGCGCGCGCGGGTGGAGATGGCTCGCCTGCTGGTCGCCGAGGCGCAGCGAAATCAGGGGTTTCCCCCCGGGTCCACCCGTGGAGGGCCCGCCAACGAATCCGGCTCCACCCTCGGTTCGGGGATCGCGGGGGCCGACCTCCCCGTGAGCAAACCCGGTCGCCGCACCCTGTACCGTGCCCTCCCGGCGGCCGCCTGTCTGGTGATGGCGGTGATCACCGGCTGGAGTTGGCAGGAGGCGAATACTGCCCGCCAGGCCAAGACAAGCCTGGAGGAACTGGCGGATAGCGAAATGAAGGCCAGGATCCAGGCCCAGGAGCAGTTGGCCGCAGCGCCTCAGAACCTTGCCCTGGAGGTTCCCGTCCACCCGACAATCCGTAGCGGCGCCCCTGTGCCGGAGCTACCCATCCTCGAGGTAACCTCCGAGCGCGGAGTGGTGACTCTTCTGATTCGCTGCTTCTCCCTCCAAGACTTCCCCACCTACCGACTCGAGGTGTCCCTCATTGGCAGCAACCAGAAGTGGATCCGCACGGGAATGGTCCTGGACGACAGCGAAGATGCCGAAGCCAGTTTCCTCCCCGAGTTCTCCGCTCGGGAGCTACCCGCTGGCGAGTATGAAGTCTCCATCTTTGCTGAAGGGGAGGGCGCGCAGGAGATTGCTCTGGCCGGGCAGCGATTCCAGATCGAGAAATCGACGCCTCAGCCCTGAATACCCCCCTCGGTCATCCCCCGGGGATCGAGGGCCGCTTCCAGTTCCTCCGGGGAGAGCACCTGGCGCTCGGTGGCGATCTGGCGCACCGTGCGCCCGGTCTTGAAGGCTTCCTTGGCGATGGCGGCGGCGGCGTCATACCCGATCTTCGGCGCCAGCGCCGTGCACATGGCCAACGATTTCTCCACCATCTCCGTCAACCGCTCCGTGTTGGGCTCGATCCCCTCGACACAGCGTTCCGCCAGAACCCGCGAGGCGTTGGCGGTGATCTCGGTGGATTGCAGCAGGTTGTAGGCGATCACCGGCATCATCACATTCAGTTCAAAATTCCCCGACAACCCTCCCAGGGTTATGGTGGCATCGTTACCCACCACTTGCGCCGCCACCATAAGGACGGCCTCCGGAATCACCGGGTTGATCTTCCCCGGCATGATGGAACTGCCCGGTTGCAAACTGGGGATTTCGATCTCGCCGATCCCGCAGCGGGGACCGGAAGCCAGCCAGCGGATGTCGTTGGCGATCTTGGTCAGCGACACCGCGATCGTCTTCAGCGCGCCGGAGGTCTCCACCGCCGCGTCCTTGGCCGCCAGCGCCTCGAAGCGATTGGCCGCGGGCACAAACGGGTGGCCGGTGCGCTCCGCGACGCGGGCGATCACTCGATCCGCAAAACCCGGCGGGGCATTGAGCCCCGTGCCCACCGCCGTTCCCCCCAGCGCCAGTTCCGCCAGCCTAGGCTTGACCGCCGCCAGCCGGGCCAACCCATAGCGCACCTGCTGGGCGTAGCCGCTGAACTCCTGCCCCAGGCGCACTGGCACCGCGTCTTGCAGGTGGGTGCGACCGATCTTCACGTGGTCGTCCAGCTTCTTCGCCTGCCCCTCCAGCGCCTCCGCCAACCGGGCCAGGGCGGGCTCCAGATCCTCCACCAGGGCGCCATAGGCGGCGACGTGGATCGCGCTGGGAATGGTGTCGTTGCTGGACTGGCCGGCATTGACGTGGTCGTTGGGGTGCACCGGGCTCTTCGAGCCCACCGTGCCCCCCAGGATCTCGATGGCCCGGTTGGCGATCACCTCGTTGGTATTCATGTTGGTGGACGTGCCGGACCCCGTCTGGAAGATATCCAGGGGAAAGTCCTTGTCGTGCTGCCCCGCGATCACCTCATCCGCCGCCTGGATGATCGCCTTGGTCAGTTCCTGGGGCACGATCTCCATCTCGCCGTTGACCACCGCCGCGCCCCGCTTCAACATCCCCATGGCGGCGATGAAGCGGCGCGGAAAGGTCAAACCACTAATGGGAAAATTCCGTCGCGCCCGTTCCGTCTGGGCGCCGTAATAGCCATCCGAGGGAACCTCGATCTCCCCCAGGCTGTCCGTCTCAACTCGGTTGGCGATGCGGGTGGAAGCCATCTCTCCTCCTTCGGGTTCTTCGTCGTCGGTCGCTCCATGGGGGATTGTATCGAGGTTGGCTAGAATTCTCTTGGCTAGAGTTCTCTTGGCAAGTTCCCCCCATAGAAAAAGGCGGCCCGGAGGCCGCCTGGATGCGATGCTCGATACGAATTTGCCGCGATGGCTCAGGGCGCCGTGGGGGACCGCGGTCCTCCCAGATCTGGCACCGCGAAGTCGAACACGTCACAACGGGTCACGTTGTTGGCGCCATCGACGATCTCCAGTTCAAGAGATGGTTTTTGTGCTGGATCGATACGAGTCGCGGTCAGGTACACCGGAGCCAGAATGCCCTTGGTGAAAGTCGGAATATCCAACTCCACGTTCTCCTTCTGGAGAACGCGGATTTCCGCCAGACCGTAGCCGCGATCCTCGAGCCTTACCTTGACCGAGAGCTGTCCACTGGGATTCCTGTTCGGCTCCAGGGGAGTGCACTCCGCCGGGGTCTCGTCCATATCCATCACGGTGAAGGGTTTTTCCACCAGATTGCCGCTGAATGGATTCACCTTATCCGCTGCGATACCCAGCACGACATAGTCCCCCGGCGGCATCCCCGCGAAGGAGAACGTCACCGTGGCGGGCGTCTCGTAGGAAGCTTGTGAAGTATCCTGGAAGATGATCTCGTCGAACCCGACATTGGGGTTCTCCACCACCATCTCGATCAGCGGATAGTCGAAGTCCCCGTCATCCACCTGGATCGTGACATCGAACGGCTGGCCAGCGGTCAGGCCGACCGGTGCCGCGTAGTCCACCGCTGGACACTCGTTGGCGTCTTCCGACCCGCCCGAGACATCCATGCAAGTACCGCCGATGAAACTGTCCGTCTGAACGAACACCCCATGGCCCTGATTCTCAATATGACTGTTCACCGAGATATCGGCCAGGGCGGTGTGGGGGTCCAGGATGGTGAGGTTGTCCACCAGCATACCGGGACCCACCGTCAATTCCACCGTGGGGTCAGCAAATAGAGGCTGCTCCGTCTGCACCAACACGCCACTCACCGACGAGTTGGCGACGACGACGTCGGGAGTCAGGGTCACTGCGTCGGCCGATGGCGCCGGATGATCGTCACTGATCTCGACACTCTCCATCGACATCGTGAAACCGGCTGTGGTCAAACGTTGAGAGGCAAACTGCCTCCCTTGTTTGGCCGGTCACGTCCATGGGTTTTGGGGGTCGTCCGGGTTCTGTTCGGCAACCTGCGTGATGACGATCTTTGACCAATCGACCTCGTCATGTTTGAAGTCGGACTTGCGCTCGCCTTTGGACTTGTACGTACCGTCGGCTTGCTTGACTTCGATCTGAATCCAGTCTTCACCGTCTTTTTTGATCCAATCGATCCGGAAATCCTTAAGCGCCGGACACGGGCGCTTCATGCTGGAAGCCCGTCAACCCCAGATCCCTTCGGTTTGCGTCTGGTCGCCAAACTTCCAGGTCACCTGGCAGCGATTCCAGAAGGGGCGCAAGAGTTCCGCACCCACTCCCAGAAGCTCGTTGCCGTCCGTATCGGTAAAGAACGCCGAGACGCCGAAGCCTTCGAAGCGGTCAAATTCCACCTCGGGAATCTCCGTGTTGAGTTGCACGCAGGCCGCGTTCTTGGGGACGACGATCTCGACGCCGTCTCCAATCCCGAAAGTCTGGATGTGCAATTGGCCGCCGCTCTCCGTGATCACGGCGTTGCCGATGGCTACGAAGACGCTGGTGTCCACAATGCCATCATCAAAATCGTCCTTCAAAAGGGTGCCCGCCAGGACTGAGCCCGCACTCAGCGCCAGAACGAGCACCGCCAGGACCAGCACGGCTGGTCGGGTCGGATACTTCCGTCTTCCACTCATGAAAACCTCCTATTGTAGATACAGAATCTCTACACGAGCATCGCAAAAAGATAAAAAACAAGGCAATCTGGCAATAGGAGTGCCGCCCATGGGCCCTTTCGGGACAAAATCCCCCAATCCTCACCGATTCAGCGCGGGCACCGTTACATGCCGCTGGTCGTGGGGAGCTGACTCTGGATGAGCATGCCGATGGAGAGGACGACCGCCGCGATCATGGCGAAAAGAGAGCCGAGGAAGAAATAGACCCCCGCCACGATCCCCGCGAGCACGATGCGGGCACCCCAGGAATCAACCTTGGCGAATAGCAGGACCGTAAAGACACTGAACGCCAGGAACGAAGACAGCATGCTCATGGTGGGTTTTGAACCTCTCGTCAGGTAGGTGGGCGGAGATAGCCGCGTTTTAGGCGGAGCTTCTCTTCGAAGGGCAGCCCATAGTCCCGTCCGTAGAGGCTCGCTTCCCAGGAGCCGTAGATGGGGTTGGGCAGGAGGATCCACTGCCGACCCCATTTGTCGGCGTGTTGCCGGGCCAGTTCAATCCGGGTTTCAGGCTCTTGGGCTCGGGCTCCAGAGACAAAGTCGTTCAGGTCATCACCCAGCAGCAGCAGAATGCGGTGGGTCTTCGCCACCGCCTGGCGCCGGGTGATCTTGTCGGAGCCCCAGTCATTCTCTCCCTTGGTCAGGACCCGATCCTCGCTCTCATCGAGGGGTAGGCCCTCGCTCTTCAGGTTGTCCCGGGTGGCCACTTCTTGCTCTGCGGATCGATTGGTGACGTAGAAGATGGTCACCCCCTGCTGATGGGCGCGCTCCAGAAACGCCTTGGCGCCCGGTAGCGCCTTCGCCGCCCGCAGTTCCACCCACTCCTTCCAGACGGCTTCCGAGTACGGGATCCCTTCCACCGCCAGGCGCGCCTCCAGGGGCGAGTTGTCCAGGATGGTCTCGTCCACATCGGCGATGATCGCCGGGGGCAGGTCCGCGTACGCTGTACCAACCTGTTCCACCGCCGCCGTCCAGGTGGGATCCGCCAGGGCTGCCGCCAGCCGGTCCCCGGCCATCCCGAACGCCTGTTCGGTGAGTCCCTCGTACTCGGCGGCGGTCTGCACCCACAGGGTGCCCAGTTGCACCTCATGGGGACCCTGGTGGCTCGTGGTGGGGGCGACCGTGGGCGCCGGGTGGCCAAGGCACCCGGTCAGCAGGACCGCGAGGATCCCGAAAAGGGATGGGTTTCGTGGGTTCATGATGGGTTGCCTCTCGACTGATGAACGCGTAATTTCATGCCCCTCAACCCCGCCCCAGCAGCTCTTCGACGGTGTGGCCGACATCCCGCGCAATCTTGCGCAACAACGTGGGGGAGATGTCCCGCCCCGAGTGAAACGGGACCGTCGTGCCGCGGCCATCCGGATGACGATACTGCCGATGCGAGCCACGCCGTCGAACCTCGGTGAAACCAAGGCCCACCAAAAGAGCGGCGACTTCGCGAGCGGTAAGGATTGGAACCGAGCCCACAACTACGCCACACGAATCGTCTGCAGGGCAACGAATTCGGATTCCAATCGTGGCTCGCCATCCTCAAGGAGCATCGAGATCACCTCTGCCAGATTCTCTTCCAACTCATCCAGAGATGCGCCTTGGCTGTGGGCGCCGGGCCAGCCGGGGACCGAACCGACGTAAAGATCGGTCTGAGGGTCCCGCTCCACCACGACGTTGAATGTGCGCATTTTCCTATCCTCCTTGCACTCAGGATCCTGCGTAGATAGCTTACCCGACAGGGCCGCGAGGAACCTGGGCGTTTGGGTCCTACCCGAACATCATTCCTCAAAACGCCGCCGTATCCCCCACGCTGGCGAAGTTGCCGCTGGGGTTGTGGTAGGTACGCACGGCGCCGGTTTCTGTGTCGGTCACCACCAGATCGTACTCCACGTTCGAGAGCGCCCCGTAGAACACCCAGAAGTGATCGCTGAACACCCGCGCGTCGAGGACCTTGAGCACCACCTCGACGTTGTTGTCGGTGAAGAACCAGAAGTAGCCTGTGTCTTCCGTCAATTCGACGGCATGGCCCACGCCGGAGTTGGCCTGGAAGTCGGTCCACTGGGCCTCGACGGAGAACCGTCCGTCCGTCAGACAGAGACGGGTGGAGGAAGGCGCGCAGGCGGCGCCCATGGCTGCGGGGTTGAAGCTTTCCGTCACGAGGGGCGCCGGATCGCCATCGGACAGCGGCACCATAATGCGCTCCGTCCCGCTTCCCAGGCTTTTGACCTGCGCACCATTCGGCCCGAAGGCTTCGGTATCGCCAACGCTGGCAAAGTTCCGCCCCGGGTTGAAGTAAAAACGCCGGGCACCGGTTTCCGTGTCCGTGACCTTCAGGGTGTATTCGACGTTCGAGAGCGCCCCGAAGAACACCCACTGGTGATCATTGATCACCCGGGCGTCCAACACCTTGGTGACGACCTCGACGTTGCTTTCGCTGAAGAACCAGAAGTAGCCGGTGTCCGGGGTGAGCTGCACGGCGTTGCCGCGCCCGCGGTTGCCCTCGAAGTCGAGCCAGTCGATTTCGACCTGGAAGCGGTTGCCGCTCAGACATAAGGCTGTCGCTGAAGGCTGGCACACAGGCCCGTCCATACCGGGAAGGGGGATACTCCACAACGCGTCGTCAACGACTCCATCGTCCCCGGTGAAGAAGTAGACATCCCTCCAGTTGAAAATGGGGCGAGGCGATGAGGACTCTGGTCCTGGTGCCAGATCGACAACCAATCGTGTTCCTTCGGCTGTCCCATCCGTCACCCAAAGTTCCCGGCCTTGGAAAGACGTGGCCGCATCAAAATAAACCCAATCTTTGGTTGCGCGCAAACGGAAAGGCTCCGCGCTGAGCCTACCGGGAGAGATATCCTTCACCAGCACTGTGCCTTCGGGTGTTCCATCCGTCTTCCACAACTCTTGCCCATGAATTCCATCGTCGCCGACAAAGAAGATATTGCCCCTGGCAGACACCAGAGGGCTTGAGGAGGAGGAAGGAAAATCGCGGAGAGTTTGCCAGTTTGTACCATCCGTAGTGCTCAGCAAACTTGCTTTGCCTTCTCCGTCTTCCCCATGCGAAGCAAAATACAGGTAGAAACGGTTGTCGTCCGCATAGATGCCTGGGAAGTCTGAAAGGGGCAGCTCCCCCATCAGGTACCTCCGCTCGGCAAGTTTGGTGTCAGGGTCTACAGACCACAATTCAGACCGGCCTCCGCTAAATCGGACAAAAAACGCTTTGCCCTGCCACTCTACGACACTGCTGTCGAAATCAATGCTGTCCTGTGAATTATCGGGTGATGTAGAGAAAAGTTCCTCGGTGCCAGCTTGAGTTCCATCGCTGAGCCACAATACATATTTGTAGCCTGATCTATCGGGCTCAGCGCCCACCCCCATGGCCAACAATTTCTCGCCCAATGGAACCAAGTCAAAAATTCCCTGGGGAAAGGCGAGCGGGACCGAAAATGCTTTCTCGGTATTCTCAGCCGTACCATCGCTTTTCCAGATATCCATATAAAAAAATTCATCCAGCCGCGGGAAATAAATAAAATCACCCACGGCTGTGGCGGGGAAGGTGAGCATCTTCCTCTCCAGCAGGAGCTCTCCGGCCCCTGTCTCCGTGGATATTCTCCAGAGTTGACTACCAGTGCTCGAACCTCGCGTCAACCAGATCAGATGTTGACCGCAGAGAAAGAGCCTCTCCGAAAGGACGAGCGCAGAGGTGCTAAAGATTTCCTCAAGAGCATAGCTGTTTGGATCTCCCTGCAATTGGAAAACCTGCTCTCCGATTGCAAAATAGAGCGGGCCGTCCTGAAAGTTTGCCGACCAAGCTGAGCCAAATGCAGCGACGTGGCGCTCCAGGTCGCTCACCAGGACCACGCTCTTTTTCGTCTTGACCCACAGCTCCCGACCATGAATCTCATCAGCAGCGGCGAAGAAAAGCCTGCCGTCGGGATGCCGAATCAGTTGCGGTGGGCCATTCCAGAAGGGAGGGGCACTGGTTCCGACATTACTTTCGAAGGCCAGTCCGTCTGTGGTGATCCGACTTGTCCCACCAGTAGTACCATTCGTGACCCAGAGTTCAAAAGATTGTTCGTCGTTGGGTCTGGCGAGAAAAAATAGCTCGCTGCCTTCTTGTCGGATCTCCGGAGCGTATTCTGAACCACAATGGGTGGCGCAAAGATCCTTTATCTTCTCAGGTCCCATGCCGTCCACCTCGATACTCCAGATGGACACAACATATTCGGAAGAGAGAGGTTCTCTGAAGAGAGTCTTAAAGACAAGACGGTCCCCTTGAACTAGGAATCGTGTGTTTGGTCCGGGCACTGGGCATTGGCCTTGTTCACAATCATAGGTCAACATACGAACTTCGCCTGTATTGCGATCCACGAGCCACAAGTCTAGATTGCCAAAGTCATTCTCGGCACTGAAAAAAAGAATGTCACCCTGAAGGGAGGCAAGCCATTCCCTTGGCTGGGATGGTGTCCGGCTTTCCGTGAATGCTGGGTAGAGGCCTTCCGGGAGCGTCGCGAACTCCTTTGTTCCCGGTAACGAGCCGTCGGTTTCGTAGACTGTAACGTTGGTCTGATCTTTCCTGGTTGCTTGGAAAAGGACTTTTCCGTCGCCCACCCAAAACCGGGAAGAGATAGACGAATAGTCTTTCCCGGGCAGCAATTCTCTCAGTTTTCCCTGCGCAGCATCAACCGCGAAAAGTACGTTCTCGAGGCCACGGTGAGCTGTGAATACAAGCTGTCCATTAAGGACCGCCAAATCAGGTTCAAAATCTTCAGGAAAACTCACGTCGCTGACCGTCAACGTAGAACGGGTGCCCGCAGGGGTTCCATCGCATAGCCAAACTGTCCATTGATCCTTCGTGCCATAAAAAAAGGCGAGTTCTCCCTTCACTTCCAGGAATTGAAAGAGATTCTTATCTCCGGTACCATCAAAGGCGCGCAAGAGTTGTGTTCCGTCTAGAGTTCCGTCCGTGACCCACAGTCTCAGGGTGGCGGTCTCCGGGCTGCGCGTCTGGAAGAAAAGTCGATCTTGCACTGCCCGAGAAGTCTCAACCAAGACCAGGGAGAGTGAATCCATATCCACTAGTCGGCTAGTAAGTTCTATTGTCCCCTTGCGAGTCCCATCCGTCGAAAACAACTGGGAAGATGTTCTCCAGATGAGCCGCCTGTCCTGGAACTGAGCCAGAATTTCGGGATCCCCCCCACTATTACCTTGGCGAGCCCCCGGAAGCTGCCAGGTCCCAAGATCCGTTCCATCGGTAATCCACAACGCCCTCCGGAAATCCCTAGTTCCGGTCTTGAAAACAACTCGTTCCCCAAACAGCCTCAGATCGTGAGGTACGGACGCGCCCGTTGTCGGTCGGGCTCCCTTCGGCCAAACCAGGGTCGGTGCCTCCGCGTGGGCAGATGGGAGCCAGGAAAGACAGGCGACCGCAAGACAGACGCAGCACAGGATAGAGGCTTTTCTCATTACGTGTTCTCCTTGACAGGAAACATCAATCGGAAGCCCCATAAATCTCCTGCAACGACCGCACCGAAATCCGGTCCCCCTGGACAGCCCCGATGGCTTCGACGATGGCGGTGGCGCCGGAGAGGGTGGTGATGCAGGGGATGTCGTATTTCAGAGCGGTCTTGCGGATCAGGGCGTCGTCTTCGGCGGATTCGCGGCCCAGGGGGGTGTTGATGACGATCTGGATGTCGCCGTTGATCAAGGCATCGACGACGTGGGGGCGGGCCTCGTGGACTTTGGCGATGGGGGCGACCTCGACCCCTTGCCCCTGGAGGTAGGCGGCGGTGCCCTGGGTGGCGACCAGACGAAAACCCACCACCCCCAGGCTGCGGGCCACGGGGACGAGTTTTTCCTTGTCGCGATCGTGGACGGATAGGAAGGCGGTGCCTTTGAGGGGCAACTCGTGACCGGCGCCGACCCACGCCTTGGCGAAGGCGTTGCCGAAGGAGCGGGCGGCGCCCATGACCTCGCCGGTGGATTTCATCTCCGGTCCCAGGACTGGATCGACCGCCGGGAAGCGGCGGAAGGGGAAGACCGGGGCCTTGACGAAGAAGCCGGGCACCCGGGGTTCCTCGGTGAAGCCCAGCTCCTGCAAGGTCTGGCCAGCCATGACCTTGCACGCCAGGCGGACCAGGGGGACGCCCACCGCCTTGGCGATGAAGGGCACGGTGCGGGAGGCCCGGGGATTGACCTCGATGACGTAGATCTGCCCGTCGTGGAGGGCGAATTGCACGTTCATCAAGCCCACGACGCCCAGGCGCAGGGCCAGGCGGCGGGCGATGGCGCGCATCTCGTCCAGGTGCTCCGGGCCCACCAGGTAGGGGGGGAGCACCGCCGCCGAGTCGCCGGAGTGGATGCCCGCTTCTTCGATGTGTTGCAGGATGCCCGCCACCACGGCGGTCTTGCCGTCCGCCAGGAGGTCCAGATCGAGCTCGAAGGCGTCCTCCAGGAAGCGGTCCAGGAGCACCGGGCCGCTGGAGGAGATGATCGCCGCCTCCTTGGCGTAGCGCTCCAGCATGGCATCGTCGTAACAGACGGCCATGGCGCGCCCTCCCAGGACGTAACTGGGCCGCACCATGACGGGGTAGCCGATCCGCTTCGCCACCACCAACGCCTCCTCCACGGAGGTCGCGGTGCCGTGTTCCGGCTGGCGGATGCCTTCCTCCCGCAACAAGGCGCCGAAGCGCTGGCGGTCCTCCGCCAGGTCGATGGCGTCCGGGGGCGTGCCCCAGATGGGGACTCCCGCCGCTTCCAGCCCCCGGGCCAGTTTCAACGGGGTCTGGCCGCCCAATTGCACGACCACCCCGGCGGGCTTTTCCCGCTCGATGACGGCCAGGACGTGCTCCAGGGTCAGCGGTTCGAAGTACAGCCGGTCGGCGGTGTCGTAGTCGGTGGAGACGGTCTCGGGGTTGCAGTTGACCATCAAGGTCTCGATATCCAGCTCCTTGAGCCCCAGGGCCGCGTGGACACAGCAGTAGTCGAATTCGATCCCCTGGCCGATGCGGTTGGGGCCGCTGCCCAGGATCAGCACTTTCTTGCGGTCCGTGGGTTCGGCCTCGTCCTCCTCGCCCCAGGTGGAGTAGAGGTAGGGCGTGGTGGCGGGAAATTCCGCGGCGCAGGTATCGACCCGCTTGTAGACTCGCTGGAGGCCCGCCTCCCGTTGTGCCGCCCGCACCGCTTCGGCGGTGCATCCCAGGAGCCCGGCCAGGCGATCGTCCCCAAAGCCATCCGCCTTGGCCCGGCGAAGTAGCGGGAGGGGCAGGGTCTCCAGGGTGAATCGGGCCACCTCGTGTTCCAGCCGCACCAGGGTATCGATCTCCTGCAGGAACCACGGATCAACGTGGGTCAAGCGGGCGACGTTGTCCACCGTCCAGCCTTCCCGCAGGGCGGCGAAGATGGCGAAGAGGCGGTGCCAGTTGGGCACCGAAAGGCGGCGCCGCAGGAGCACCGGATCGCCTCCGCCTTCGATCTGGCGTTCCAGGGTCTCCGGTGGTTCGTCCATCTCCAGGCTCGACATGGCCTTCATCAGGGCTTCCCGGAAGGTTGAGCCCAGGGCCATGACCTCGCCCACGGATTTCATGGAGGTGCCCAGGACCGGCTCCGACTCGGGGAATTTCTCGAAGGCCCAGCGGGGGATCTTGACCACCGTGTAATCCAGGGTGGGCTCGAAGGCGGCGAAGGTCTCGCCGGTGATCTCGTTGGGGATCTCGTCCAGGGTATAGCCCACGGCCAGCAGGGCGGCGATCTTGGCGATGGGGAAGCCGGTGGCCTTGGAGGCCAGCGCCGAACTGCGGGAAACCCGCGGATTCATCTCGATGATCAGCCGCTCGCCGGTCTGGGGATCGACGCCGAATTGGATGTTGGAACCGCCCGTGGCCACGCCGACCCGGCGGATGACCTTGAAGGCGTCGTCCCGCAGTTCCTGGTATTCCAGATCCGACAGGGTCTGCTGGGGAGCGACGGTGATGGAGTCGCCGGTGTGCACCCCCATGGCGTCGAAGTTCTCGACGGAGCAGATGACGATGGCGTTGTCGGCCACGTCGCGGATGACCTCCAGTTCGAATTCCTTCCAGCCGAGGACGGATTTTTCCAGCAGCACCCGGTGCACCGGGCTGGCCTTGAGGGCGCCGGCCACCACCTCTTCGAACTCGTCCCGGTTGTAGGCCACGCCGCCCCCCTCGCCGCCGAGGGTATAGCTGGGACGGACGATGACCGGAAAGCCGATCTCACGGCTGGCCTCGCGGGCCTCGTCCAGGTTGGAGACGTAGGAACTCTGGGCCACCGGCAGGCCGATTTCCTCCATGGCGTCCTTGAACAGGAGCCGATCCTCCCCCAGTTGGAGGGCCTCGATACTGGCCCCCAACACCTCGACCCCAAAGCGCTCCAGGGCGCCGGATTCCTGCAAACCGATGGCGAGGTTGATGCCGGTCTGGCCACCCACGGTGGGCAGCAGGGCGTCGGGGCGTTCGCGCTCCAGGATCCGCTCCAGGGTCTTCACCGTCAACGGCTCCACATAGGTGGCGTCGGCAAGTTCCGGATCGGTCATGATGGTGGCGGGGTTGGAGTTGACCAGAATGATCCGGTACCCCTCCCGCCGCAGCACCCGGCAAGCCTGGGTGCCGCTGTAGTCGAATTCGCAGGCCTGGCCGATGACGATCGGCCCGGAACCCACGATGAGAATAGACTGGATGTCGGTTCTTTTTGGCATATCGGGAGCAGAGTGTACCGTTAAGGGTAGGGGAGAGTCATGACCACCGTATTTCTTGACCTCGCGATCGCCCTGGGCCTCGGTTTGTTGGTGGGGTTACAGCGCCAGCGCACCCACGCCGACCTGGCAGGGATTCGCACCTTCCCGCTGGTCACGGTGCTGGGGGCGGTGACGGCGCTGCTGGCCCAACCCCTGGGCGGCGCGGGTTTGTGGCTGGTGGGGGCGGGGCTCCTGGGGGTGGCGGCCATGGCGG
>Ga0055474_10000004_pt1 | contig 42670 bp, 37 predicted proteins | sample Muzzi_PWA_D1_FD_57680 | JGI IMG/M metagenome (GOLD analysis project Ga0055474, IMG submission 57680) | Wetland microbial communities from San Francisco Bay, California, USA, that impact long-term carbon sequestration - Muzzi_PWA_D1 | ecosystem: Environmental > Aquatic > Marine > Wetlands ... | reverse complement strand
GGGGTGCGTTTCCTCAAGGGGGACGTCGAGACCCTGAAAGCCTTCTTCCAGTATTTCGACCCCACCCCCACCTGCCAGCCCGCCATCACCGTGCCGCGGCGCTGAGGCTCGCGTCCCGGGAGCTGCCCCGCCCTGGCCCATCCCATACTGGCCAGGGCGGGCGGCTCAGTCCGTGGCGAAGAGGGCGAGTTCCTCGGCATCGTCGGACAGCCGCAGGTTGTTCTCGAAGCGAAACCCAAGTTTTTTCAGCAGCCCGATGGAAGCCCGGTTGTCGGGGGTGGTGATGGCGAGGATGCGGTCCAGGCCCAGCACGGTTCTGCCGTGGAGTAGCGTTCCGGCGGCGGCTTCGTGGGCGTAGCCTTGCGCCCGGAATTGGGGTAGCAGGGCAAAGCCGAGATCGACCCCATCCAGCGACTCCCGCCGCAGCAAACCGCAGATCCCGATGGGGACGCCGCCATCCTTCAACTCCGTCCGCCACAGTCCGATGCCGTGGCGTTCATACATCGCCAGGGGACCTTCCCGCAGGAATCGCCGAGCGTCGTCCACGGAGTGCACCCCTCGGTCGCCGATGAAGCGGAGCCAGTCCGGATCGTTGACCAATTCCCGGATGAAGGGCGCGTCGGTGAGCTTGAGGCGCCGAAGGATCAGGCGTGGGGTTTCCAGGATCATCGATCTCTCCATGGGATCGCCATGAGCGCAGGGCAGTCCTTCGTTCTCGTCTGGGCCATGGCCCGCAGCCTACTGGATTCGGATCGGGCCGTGCTCGGGGGAGCGTGGGTTGATCGGCGGAACCCGCAGAGAGGGACCGTCAAGGTCGAACAGGTATCTCTACAAGAAACTTTGTCACGATTTTTTGTTTTGGGGCACATGCATAGAGTTGTGAGTTGGATGGTATGGCTTTTCTCTTCCAATGGAGCTAAAGTCTCCTTCTGCGATTATTTTGCATGGAAGGTTGGGTTTTTTCGGAGGCTGCGTTGGGAAAGAAGACGCTTGGTATCGCTTTCATGCTGGCTCTGTTCTCCGGGACCACCGGGGCCACGGGGGACGTGGTGCGGGTGCCCGTGTTCATCACCCTGCCGGACGGCGCTCCTGAAGAGGGGGTGCAGGGACATCTGGTAACCCGGCTGGTGGCCACGGAGAAGGGGCTCGTGGAGAATGCGCTTCCCCTGTCCCTGCCGATGCGGCTCAACTTTGCTTCCCCTTCGGGGCAGGTGGTGGAGGCATGGGTGGAGGCGCCGGGGTACTGGAGTCCACGGCGCTTGATCGTGGGCCGCGAGGAAAGCGATCCGGTGCGCATTCCCCTGTTCGCCACCGGTCGTCTGCGGGCCAAGGTCACGGTACCCCCAGGGGAAACCTTGCCCACGAGTTTGCAGGCCCGCTTCGAGCCGACCGAGGTCGTCGATGGGAAAGAGTCCAACAAGGAAGATGGAGCGGAAGCAGCGAGGATGCCTCGGGGCGTCGTGGAATGTCCCATCGCTGCCCAAGGCGAGATGCTGTGCGACCTGCCCGCAGGACAATTCGATGTGCGGCTGCGGGCGGAGGGCTTCGTGTCTCACTTCCGTTGGGGGCTGAAGGTCCCAGCCGGGGAGACCCGCCTGGTGGGCAACGTGCCCCTGGAGCGGGGCGGCTCGGTGGTGGCGTGGATCGAAGCGGAGAGCGCCACCCCGGTGTCGCTGAAGGAAGTCCGGGCGCGGCTGGAAGTGGTGGAAGCCGGGGGCGCCGTGGCGCGGCGGGAGCGCCAGCGACTGGACCGCATGGCCCTGGATGGAAAGGTGACGGAGCGGGGCTTTGTCCACTTTCCCGGAGTGCCCCCCGGACAGTATCGGGTCGCCGTGGAGAGAAGCGGCTTTGGCAAGGCGTACTCGCCGCCGGTGACGGTGTTCGAGAATGTGGAGACGTCCCTGCGCGGGCCGGTGGTCCTGAAGCCGGAAGCCCGGTTGACGTTGCGCCTGTTTCCCGCCCGCGATCCCTCGGACCAGCCCTGGTGGGTGGAACTCTACGATACCAACCTGGCGGGCTCCTCCATCGACAGTCGAGCCCGCGGGGAAGCCTCCGAGGAAGGGGCCTGGAGCCGGGGCGGTCTGCCCCAGGGGGAGTACCGGCTGGTGGTGCAGGCCAGCGACGGTTCCCGCTGGCTCTTCGACACGGTGCTGGTGGACCAGGCGATGATGACCCAGGAAGTGGAGATCGGCATGGTCGCCCTGGATGGCACGGTCACCCTGGGCGGCGATCCGATCGCGGCCCGGGTGCATTTTGGCGGTCGTCGGGGCGCCCGCAGCGTAAGTTTCTTGGCGGACGAGGACGGTGTTTTTGGCGGCGCCCTGCCCTTCCGGGGGGAGAGCGAAGAGTGGGTCGTGGACGTGGTGGCGGCGGAACCCGCGCTCGAACGTCGCCTGGTGGGGGTCACCGTGCAGCGAGGGGAAGCGGGGCGCGCCACCGTCGCTCTGGAATTGGACGCTCTGCGGGTGACGGGAGAACTGGTGGAGGCTGGCGGCGAACCGGTGGCGGGGATGGTCTTCCTGCAGAGCCTGGAAACCGGTCTGCCGGAACAGCGGTCGGTGGGGGCGGACGGCAGTTTCACCTACCAAGGTTTGAGCGCGGGGAGCTACTTTCTCCAGGGGTATGCCTCCGGTGCCACCACCGCCTCCGAGCGGCGGGAGGTGGAGTTGAGCGGGGATACTGCCGCGCCCTTTGTGCGCCTGGAACTGACGCCCCCCCAGACCTTGTTGGGCCAGGTGTTCTCCACTACCGGGCCGGTGCCGGGGGTGCGGATCCTGTTGGAGCCTCGCCGCGACGGAAAAACCGCGGCCATGGTGACGGCGCCGCAGCAGACGGACGTCACCGGCAGATTCCAGGCGAACCTCCCGGGGGGCAGTGACGAAGTGATCCTGACCGTGGCGGCCCCGGGGTACGGTTTGAAGATCCTTTCGGTTCCGCCGTCCGGCAACGTCACCGTGCCGGTCTACCGGGGGGGGGGTACCTTGGTCTTGCGCTTCCCGGGCGCCGGTGATCCCTGGGCGGCCCTGCGGGGAGCGGTGCTGCGTCAGAACGGTCATGCCCTGCCCTCGGCCTCCCTGGTCCGTTGGGCAGGCCTGCAGGGCGGGGGCCTCACCGAGGCGGGGGCATTGCGCATCCCGCGTCTGGAATTTGGCCAGTACGAACTTTGCCGTCGCGGCGAGGGGCACCGCAACGCCTCTTGCGTCGGGGGCTTTTTGCCTCCGGAAGGGGAACTCCCCTTGACTCTGCCTTGAAACATTTTTTTTGCAAAGGAGCTGACGCCATGCCCAAGAAGAAACCAGGAATGTGGATCGTTCTGGCGCTCGCGCTGTCCCTGTCGATCGCCCTCGTCGCTCCGCCCACTGCGGGAATCGATGTTTGCGTCGCTTGCGGATCTTTCTGGATCCCCGACCCCAGCGGGGGGCCCACCAAGTATTGCGAATCCTGTTTCGCCGATATTGGCCCCGCCGTGGGCTGCTGGGAACTCTTCCCGGACAGCGATGGCTGCTCCGATTGCTCGAATATCGGCTACGGACTCTGCGACCTTTAGGAACCTGTAGGAACCTTCGGCTGCTATCAGGGTTCGTGCCGTCAAGCCTCTCTGCGGAATCCCGCCTGCTACACTGCGGCGCCACAAAGGAGGACGGAGCACGATGGCGAAACGCAGGTTTTGGTTGATGAAGAGCGAGCCGGATGTCTACGGTATCGACGATCTGGAGCGGGACGGTTCCACCTATTGGGAAGGGGTGCGCAACTACCAGGCGCGCAACTTCCTGCGCGACGATGTGCAGGTGGGGGACGGGGTGCTCTACTACCACTCCCGGCAGGATCCCCCCGGCATCGTGGGGCTGGCGCGGATCGCCAAGGCGGCGTATCCGGATCCCACGCAATTCGATCCGAAGAGCAAGTATTACGACCCCAAGGCCACGGAAGAGAATCCCCGCTGGGTGGTGGTGGATCTGGAGTTTGTCGCCAAGTTGGACCAGGTGCTGTCCCTGGCGGAGCTCAAGGACGATCCCAAACTGGCCGAGATGTTGGTGGTTCAGAAGGGCCAGCGCCTCTCCGTGCAGCCGGTGGAGGCAATACACTGGCGGCACATTTTGAAGAAGGCCAAGATCCAGGTCGAACCCGGGAGGTGAAGGATGACGGCGATGCGATGGTGGTGGATCGTGGGCATCGCGGTGGCGGCGGGAAGCGGCGCGGTGACGGTCGAAGCGCAGCTCTGCACGGCGGATCGTGACTGCGAGGACGGCTTGTTTTGCAACGGGTTGGAGCGCTGCGCGCCGGGCGATGCCAGGGCGGATGTGCACGGTTGTATCCCGGCCTCGAGACGGGCGTGCGCCGAGGGCACCCGGTGTTTCGAGGATGACGACGCCTGCCGTCGAGCCTGCGCCGACAACGACGGCGATGGGCATTCGGCGGCCCATTGCGGTGGCGATGATTGCGACGATGGGGATGCGAACCGCTTCCCGGGCAATGTTGAGGTGTGCGATGGGGGGAGTCACGACGAGGATTGTGACGCCACCACCTTCGGCACCCGGGATGAGGACCAGGACGGCGAGGTCGATGCGCGGTGCTGCAACCGCGATCCGCGTGGGGTGGAGCATTGCGGGGCGGATTGCGATGATGAAAACCGCTCCATCTTGCCCAACGCCCAGGTCTGCGATGGTCGGGGGGTGGCGATTTGTGGGGCCGGTCTTTTCGAGGCGGTGGCCTGCACCCCAGGTACGGTGTGCATCCCCCAGCCCAACGGCACGGGCGTCTGTGGCGCCGAGCCCGCGGACTATGCCGTGCCGCCCCGCTTCGTCTCACCCAAACCGCGCCCCCTGCCGGGATCGGCGGCGATGAAGGAGCGGTTGGAGGCGCGCCCACCGGTGATCAAGCCGCGGCTCCAACTCCGCGCGCCCCCGGCGGGGGCGGCGCCCAAGGCACCACCCTCTCAGAAGAAGGACGGCGGCGGGGGCGTCAGCGAGTAACGGCGGGCCTTGCTCCGTCGCCTGAAGGGGACACACGGAAATTCTCAGCATCGGGAGGAGCATCATGGATCTTTGGGGACCCCTGGCGGAGCGCTACGGCACGGCGCGACCGCGCAAGCTACTGGCCCTCGATGGCGGCGGCATCCGGGGGGTCATGACCCTGGAGATCCTGGCGGAGATGGAGCGCCAGTTGCGGGATTTGCATGGCGGTGATGAGAATTTCCGGCTGTGCGACTTCTTCGACTACATCGGGGGCACCAGCACCGGCGCCATCATCGCCACCGGGCTGGCGCGGGGCATGTCGGCGGAAGGATTGCTGGAGTTCTACCAGGAAGTCGGCCCGGCGATGTTCCAGAAGCAGTCCTTCCTCAAGCGACTCCTCCGGGGTATGTACCAGCGGCAGCCCCTGGCGGATGCGTTGCAGGAGACGTTCGGCGCCGACACCACCCTCTTTCCCGAGCACTTGCGCTGCCTCCTCCTGGCGGTTACCCGCAACCGCACCACGGATTCCCCGTGGCCCATCAGCAGCAATCCCCTGGCCCAGTTCAACGACCCCGCCGCCGCAGATTGCAACCTGAAGATTCCCCTGTGGAAACTGGTTCGGGCCAGCACCGCAGCGCCGATCTTCTTCGAGCCGGAGGAAATCGAACTGGAACCGGGCAACCCGAAGTCGCGCTACGTCTTCGTGGACGGCGGCATCACGCCCTACAACAACCCCGCTTTCCTGCTCTACCGCATGGCCACCCTGCCCCAGTACCGCCTGGAGTGGGAGACCGGGGAGGACCGCCTGATGCTGATTTCCGTGGGCACCGGTGCCGCGGCCACGGTGGAAACCACGGTGTCGAGTTCGCGCAACGCCCTGGTCAACCTGGCGGGGCTCCCGGGAGCGTTGATGTACGGCGTCTTGATGGATCAGGACATCAACTGCCGCACCGTGGGTCGTTGCCTCCACGGGTCGCCCATCGACTATGAGTTGGGGGACATGATCCCGCGGGACGAAGACGGCGCGCCGATTCCCCTGACCCAGGATCTGGGCCGGGACTTTCTCTACGCCCGCTACAACGCCGACCTCACCCGCCAGGGCCTCGACGCCCTGGGGCTGGAGGATCTGGATCCGGCGCGGATGCAGCGCCTGGATTCCATCGAGGACATTCCGGATCTGCGGCGGGTGGGGCAGGCGGTGGCCCGAGAGGTGCGGATGGCGGACTTCACGCCCTTTCTGCCCTGAGTCTGCGGTGGCCTGATACAGTTTGGTTCGTGAAAAATAGGACCCCGCTTCCCTTTCCTTTAGCGCTGTTGACGGTGCTGATCCTGACCGCTTGCAACCCATCTTCCCCGACCGCCCCTGCCGTGCCGGATCGGACCCCCGGGGTTTCCTGGGAACTGGCGGAGTACCGGGTGGCGACGGTGGAGGACCCGGTCTACGACCTTTCTTTCCAGATTCCCAAGGGGGCCAAGGAGCCGATTCTGGGGTCGCTGCGCTTGACCTTCCGTTTCCGGGAGGGCATGGTGCCGGTGGTGTTGGATTTCGCGGCGCCCGCAGAGCACGTCAAGGCGGTACGGGTCCTTCGCAAAGGCCAATACCAGCCCGTGGAGTTCGTCTTTGAGCATGGACACCTGGTGATTCCGGCGGCAGCGTTCGGCAAGGCAAGAGCGGATCAGGAGGAAGGAATCGAGGTCGATTTCGTGGCCGGGGAGGATTCCCTGAACCGCGGCGAGGACTTTCTCTACACCCTCTTCGTGCCGGATCGCGCCCACCGGGCCTTCCCGTGCCTGGACCAGCCGAATCTGAAGGGACGTTTTCGGTTGCAACTGGATACTGCGGCGGGCTGGCAGGCGGTGGCCAACGGCACCCTGGAAGAGGCGCTCTCCATGGAGGGCCGCACTACCTGGACCTTCGCGGAAACACCCCCTCTGCCCACCTATCTCTTCTCCTTCGCGGCGGGCCGTTTCCAGGTCGAAGAGGCGGTGGTCGAGGGCCGGGCGATGCGTTTCCTGCACCGCGAGACGGACGCCGAAAAGTTGGCCCGCAACCGCGAGGCCCTCTTTCAGCTCCACGCCGAGGCGCTGGCCTGGCTGGAAGAGTACACGGGGATTGCCTACCCCTTCGAGAAGTTCGACTTCGTCCTCATCCCCGCCTTCCAGTACGGCGGCATGGAACACCCCGGGGCGATCCTGTACCGCGACAGTTCCCTGTTGCTGGACGAGACCGCCACCCAGGAGCAGCGGCTGGGGCGCGCTTCGCTGATCGCCCACGAGACGGCCCACATGTGGTTCGGCGACCTGGTCACCATGGACTGGTTCAGCGATGTGTGGATGAAGGAGGTCTTCGCCAACTTCATGGCGGCGAAGATCGCCCAGCCGGCCTTTCCGGAGTTGAACCACGATCTGCGTTTCCTGCTGGCTCACTTTCCCGCCGCCTACGCCGTGGACCGCACCGCCGGGGCCAATCCCATCCGCCAGCCCCTGGACAACCTGAATGAGGCGGGGAGCCTCTACGGCGCGATCATCTACCAGAAGGCCCCCATCGTGATGCGCCACCTGGAGCGGATCGTGGGGGAGGACGGGTTGCGGACCGGTCTGCGGGAGTATCTCGATCGCCACCGCTTCGGCAATGCGGGGTGGCCCCGGCTGATCGAGATCCTCGATCGGCAGAGCCCGGAGGATCTCGCCGCCTGGAGTCAAGTCTGGGTGGAGGAACCCGGCCGGCCCACGGTGGAGCCCCAACTGGAAGTGAGGGAGGGGACGATCCAGCGTCTGAGATTGCAGCAGAGGGATCCCGGAGGCGGCAGCAAGTGCTGGAATCAACCGTTGGAGGTGGTTCTGGGCTACCCCGGTGGGGGCGGTGTGCAACGCTTACCGGCTCGCTTCACCGGCACGGCCACCCGGGGCGTGGGGGCGGCGGTGGAGGTGGTGGAGGTGCCTGGCGCCCAGGGGCTGCCGACGCCGTCCTATCTCCTTCCCGCCGGGGGCGGGCTGGGCTACGGCTACTTCGCGCTGGATCCGGAGAGCCGCGATTATTTGCTCGCCAGCCTGTCTCAGTTGGAGGAGCCCGTGCTGCGGGGCGCCGCCTGGTTGGCCCTGTGGGATGCCTTGTTGGAAGGGGAGATCGCTGGGGGGGATCTGGTGCAAACCGCTCTGGAAGCGTTGGCGGCGGAGTCCGACGCCCAACTGGTGGGGCGCCTGACCGCGGATCTGCGCGTCGCCTTCTGGCGGTATCTGGAACCCGCTGAGCGGGCGCGCCTGGCCCCGGCGGTGGAAGCGGTGCTCTTCCAGCGCCTGGTGGCGGCGGAGGATCCGGGGCTCAAGGCGACGTTCTTCCAGACCTTCGCGGCGCTGGCCACCACCGACGAGGCGGTGGGACGGCTGGAAGGCGCCTGGCGCCGGGGCGAGATCGCCGGGTTCCCGCTGGCGGAGCAGGACCGCACCACGGTGGCGCTGGAACTGGCGGTGCGGGAGGTGGACGACTGGCGGAAGATCCTGGAAGAACAGCTGGCGAGCCTCGACAACCCTGACCGCAAGGCCCGCTTCGCCTTCGTCCTGCCCGCCCTGGCCGCTGCCCCGGAAGAGCGCGACGCCTTCTTCAACACCCTGCGCTCGGCGGAGAACCGCGCCCACGAGCCGTGGGTGCTGGAGGCCCTCGCCTACCTCCATCACCCCCTGCGCTCGGAGAGCGCCCGCAAGTACCTGCGCCCCAGCCTCGATCTACTGGAAGAGATCCAGCGCACCGGCGACATCTTCTTTCCCAAGCGCTGGCTCGACGTCACCCTCGGCGGCCACCGCTCCCAAGAAGCCGCCGCCATCGTCCGCACCTTCCTGGACGAACACCCCGACTACCCGCCGCGCCTCAAGGCCAAGCTCCTCCAATCGGCGGACGGATTGTTCCGGGCGGCGGGGTAGGGCATGCAGGTATACCTCGATATGTGTAGCATCCAGCGCCCGTTGGACACGAAGAGCCAGGTGAGGGTCGCAGTCGAAGCGGAAGCAGTCTTGGGTATTCTTGACCTTATCGAGGTGGGGTTGGTGCAACTGGTCGCCTCCGACGCACTGTTTTTTGAAGCTGAGAGAAATCCTCAGCCGGTCAGAAGACGATATACTCTCGATGTTTTGGCCAAGGCAAAGGTCTTTGTACGGACTGACGCGGCGGTGGAGAAGCGAGCGCGCTCTTTGCTGGCGGAGGGAATCAAGCCCCTCGATGCCCTGCATCTGGCTTCAGCGGAGGCCGCAAAGGCTGATTTCATGTGCACCTGTGATGATCGATTCCTAAAGCGAGCCAAGGCTCTGCGTCCCGATGTTACCAAGGCCGTCTCACCGCTTGAATTGATCATGGAGATAGGATCATGACCCCTCAAGAGAGACCGCTAAGCGAGATCACCCAACAAGCGATCGATCTTCTATCCAAAGAGATGGGCATCGTAGCGACCTTGCGTTTCCTTGGACAGTTTTCGACGGGATACGGGAACTACACCGAGGAGCGTGATGCTCTGTTTCAAGATCTGACTTTGGATCAGATCTTGTCTGACGTCAGACAGGCCCCCATGGGCTCCAGCAGCCGTTGACGAACCTCCCAAGGTCTCTATTGCCGCCCCTCACAACTGATCCCAACCCCAGATCGCGTAGCGGGTGGCCTTGTCCACGTTGTGGCCGCAGGTCTTCAGAGTGAGCAGGATGTTGCCCCGGTGGTGGCTCTCGTGGGCCACCAGGTAGCCGAAGGTGGTGAAGAGGCCCTTCTTGAAGCCGCGCCGCTTGGGTTGACCTTCCAGCACATCGACCAGGAAGGTCTCCACGGCGGCATCGGAGGCGGTGAAGGCGGCTTGCAATTCTTCGCGAGTGGGGGCGTCCTGGGCGGAAAACTTCTGGAGCCCCGCCGCCAGATCCTTGGCCCTTTTTTCCAACTGCCAGACACGGTTGGTGAGGACGTGGGCGAATTGCCCGGCGACATCCCGCCCACCCCGCCTGGACAGGGTGCAGGCCAGCCCTGCGTCGCTGACTTTTTCCAGCAACAGGTGGTTGATGCGGCAGTTGGTCCGCCACGCGTCGATCAGCGCTTCACGCATAGTGCGATGGTACCGCATGCAGGGCGAGTCCCTGGTACGCAGGGCATGAGAGATTGGGTGCAGGGATGGGCCGCTGTTTCCAGCGAAGGGACTGCCCCCTCGTCCGCAATGCGCAGCCGCCGCCGCAAGATGAACAGGATAGACTTGGAATCTCAGGAGCACCCGCGAATCACCACGGTGTGCCAACCACATCGAAGCCAGGAGGCCCGACCATGAAATCGATCCGCAACAAGACTCGAGGCCCCATTGCGGTGCCGTTGCCGCGGGGAAAAAAGCTGCACCTGGGTCTCGGCAAGACCGGGGAGATCACCGTCGAGGCGGCGAGTCATCCGCCGCTGCTGAAGCTGGTGGAGGCCGGACAGGTCGAACTGGTGGACACCGCCGCCACCCACACCGGCCACGCCTCCGACGGCGCGAAAGTGCACGGCTCGACCCCCGGCCACACGCACAGCGCGCAGCCGTTTCGCAGCGGCGACCGCTGAGGCCACGGGGCTCCGCCTACGGGGCCAGCGCCCGCGTCGTGAAGACAGCAGCCCCCATGGGTTTGGACAGGGTGCGGGCTAACCCTCCGTCGCTGGTGGTATCCAGCAGCAGGGGGCGGGTGCAGCGGTAGGTCCGCCACGCCGCGATCCGGGCCTCACGGGGGCGCATCGCCCTCCTGGACCATCGCCAAGGCGACCGCTTCCGCCACCCGAATGCCGTCCACCCCGGCGGAGAGGATCCCCCCGGCGTACCCGGCGCCCTCCCCGGCGGGGTAGAGACCCCGGGTATTGAGGCTCTGCAAATCTTCCCCCCGGACGATGCGGATGGGGGAGGAGGTGCGGGTCTCCACCCCCGTCAACACGGCATCCGGTCGCGCGAAGCCGGGGATCTGCCGTTCGAAGGCGGGGATGGCTTCGCGGATGGCCTCGATGGCGTAGTCCGGCAAGGTCCCCGATAGATCCCCCAACCGCACGCCGGGGGTATAGGAGGGAAGGACGGCGCCGAACTCGGTGGAGGGCCGACCGGCGAGGAAATCTCCCACCAGCTGGCCCGGCGCCTCGTAGGTGCCGCCCCCCAGGGCGAAGGCCCTTTCCTCCCAATGGCGCTGGAACTCGATCCCCGCCAAGGGATTTTCTGGATTGCATCCCGGGTAATCCTCCGGGGTGATGCCCACCACGATCCCCGCGTTGGCGTTGCGCTCGCTGCGGGAGTACTGGCTCATGCCGTTGGTCACCACCCGCCCCGGCTCGGACGCCGCCGCCACCACCGTGCCCCCGGGGCACATGCAGAAGCTGTAGACGGAGCGACCATTCTTGGCGTGGTGCACCAGGTGATAGTCCGCGGCGCCCAGCAGGGGATGCCCGGCGTTCTTGCCGAAGCGGCAGGCGTCGATCATCGATTGGGGGTGCTCGATGCGGAAGCCGATGGAGAACGGTTTGGGCTCGATGTGCACCCCCCGCTCGAAGAGCATCTGGAAGGTGTCCCGGGCGCTGTGGCCCACGGCCAGGACGGCGTGTTCGGTGAGGATCTCTTCGCCATCCGCCAGGATCACGGCGCGCAACTGACCGTCCTCGATGCGTAGATCATCCACCCGGCTCTGGAAACGGATCTCCCCGCCCAGACGCTCGATCTCGGCGCGCAGGTTCTCCACCATCTTGACCAGCTTGAAGGTGCCGATGTGGGGTTTGTGGACGGTGAGGATCTCCTCCGGGGCGCCCGCCTTGACGAATTCCGTGAGCACCTTGCGACCCCGATTCCCCGGATCCTTGATGCGGCTGTAGAGCTTGCCATCGGAAAACGTCCCGGCGCCGCCCTCGCCGAATTGGGCGTTGGATTCCGGCTCCAACCGGCCCTTGCGCCACAGGGCAAAGGTATCGACGGTGCGTTCCCGCACCGCCTTGCCTCGTTCCAGGATCAGGGGGCGAAAGCCCATCTGGGCCAGCAGTAACCCCGCGAAGAAGCCACAGGGCCCGGTACCGATGACCACCGGGCGATGGCGGATTTCCACCGGTGCTCGGGCGACGAGGTGGTAGGTGGTGTCGGGGGTGGGGCGCACATGGGGGTCCTGCTGGTAACGCTTCAGCAGCTGCGCCTCTCCCTGGACGTCCACATCGACGGTGTAGGTCAGGCGGATGGCATTGCGCTTGCGGGCGTCGGTGCTGCGCTTGAACACGGTGGTGGCCCGGAGCCGCTCCGCGGGGATGCGGAGCTTCTGGAGGATCGCTGTCTTGAGGTCGTCCCCGGTGTGGTCCAGGGGGAGTTTGATCTCGGTGAGCCGCAACATGGCGCGATTGTAGCCAAAAAAGCCCGGACCTCAAGGTCCGGGCTTTTTTGGCGAGGGCCTACTCCCCCCAGGAGGGGAGAGCAGGCCAGAGCCTGGCGATCTTAGAGGTTGACATCGACGCCAGCGAAGGCGGCGATCACATCGTTGGTGTTGTAGCCCAGGTCCGAGGCCGCGTCCACGACACCCTGGCCGCCACTGACGAAGTTGGAGCTGGGGGTCCAGTAGTTCTGGTTCGCCTTGGCGAAGCAGCGGAAAGCCTTCTCGGTGTCCCAACCGGAGGTGGTGGCCAGCAGGTAGAACGCCTTGTTGAAGACGCCGCTGCTGTAGTGCACATCCAGACCGCTGGTGTAGTCGTTGGCGCTGCCGATGGAACGACCGTCCTGGGGCGGGTTGGCCATGTAGCGCAGGGCGCCGTTGCCCTTGAAGATCTGCGCGCCGACCAGGAAGTCGTTGCTGCCCAGCATGAAGTACTCGGCCGCTTCCCCGGCGATGTCGGAGAAGGCCTCATTGATGCCGCCGGACTGACCGCTGTAGATCAGGTCGGAGTTCTGGTCGGTGAAGCCGTGGGACACCTCGTGGGCCGAAACGTCCAGGGAGACCAGCGGGTAGAAGGTGTTCTTGCCGTCGCCGAAGACCATGGCGGTGCCATCCCAGTAGGCGTTCTCGTAGTTGCGGCTGTAGTGGACCTTCATGGCCAACTGGAAGGTCAAGGGCGCCTGTCCAACCCACGCGGAGTACATGTCGAAGACCACGCCACCGAAGAAGAAGGCGTCGTTGATGGGCGAGTAGGCACCGTTGATCTGCTTGTAGGTGTTCTCGAAGCAGCCGTAGGAGAACGGGGTGGTGGAGCGGTCGGAACCGCGGTTCTTCAGATCCACGGCGCGCACGTTGGCGTTGTTCATGGTGCAGGTGCTGCCGGACTGGCTCACTTCGAAGGCCGCGAAGTCGGTGCCGTAGTGGTACTGGCCGGTCTTCAGGTTGCCCCCGGGGCCGGTGCCGTTGGCGGTGGCCAGGCGGTCGAATTGCAGCAGGACGGCGCCATTGTGGGCGTCCAGCAAGAAGACCGGGCGGGAAGGCTGGCCGCCGTTCTTGACATCGGTGAAGAACGACACGGCATAGGCCAGGTGGGAAGCCCCCTGGTCATCGACGTAGACCACGAGGTTGCTCTCCTCCCGGGCGAAGATCGGAGCATTCAGGCTCCGCTTGCTCGGGGTCAGTGCCTTGGCGGCCTGGATGGCGTATTCGCCATCGAAGCTCGGGGTCACGGTGCGCAGGTCGTCACTGATGCCCTGAACGGCGCGACCGTGCAGGCGCACGATGTTTCCGGCGGCATCCTCGGTCACCACGATGTGCTCGCCCCACACCGGGACGCCACGATAGAGCTGCTGGTAGCGGTAGTGGCTGAGGCCCGACGCGTCCGTGCTCTGGCGCAGGAGGTCGAGGCGCTCGTCCATGCCCAGGCCGAGGCGAGCGCTGACCGCACCGGCCTTCTGGGAAGCCTGGAGAAGCGCGGCGTCAGAGAACCGCAGATCGATCCGCTCCGCAGCCGATAGGGACAACGTCGAAAGCATCAAACCCAGGCCAGCGATAGCCCATCCCGTCTTGTGAATCGGTTTCATCGAGACTCTCCTTCAAAGGAAAAAAGGTTGTTGCAGAGCAACCAAGGCAAATTGAGATACTGGTAATAAAAGGGCGCGGGGAGGTGGACAGAAATATAGGCCCGTTGAAGATTGATCGACTGCTATGCTTTCGCCCATGATACGCAATCAATCGCTGGCCCGATTCGCCCTGACGTTTTCCCTTTGTTTGCCATTCTTTGGTGGTGAGGCCCTCCGGGCGCAGGGGGTCCCCGCCGCTCCGAAAATATTTTCCGCCGAGACTCTCTGGCAGTGGCGTTTCATCGCCGATCCGCAGATTTCTCCCGACGGCAGCCGGGTGATCTACACGGTGGTGGAGGTGGACCGGGCCGCGGATGGCTACCGCACGGATCTGTGGTTGCTGGACCGGAAGAGCGGCGAGACCCGACGGTTCACCAGCCATGAGGCGGCGGACTCCCAGCCCGCGTGGTCGCCGGATGGCGCGCGGCTGGCCTTTCTCTCCGCCCGCTCCGGCAAGCCCCAGATCTATGTACTGGCAATGACCGGCGGCGAGGCGCGGCAGGTGACGGATCTGGAAGAAGGGGTGAGCGCGCTGGCGTGGTCCCCGGATGGCGCACGACTGGCCTTCGTTTCCACCACCTTGACGGCGGCGGAAAAGGCGGCGGAGGAAGAGGCCCAGAAGGCGCGGCAGGAAGCGCGGGAGGCCCCCCGTCGGGAAGCCGGGGGGGAGGTGAAGGAGACGGCGGCGGAGGAGGTCGTCATCGACTCGCTCCTCTTCCGCCGCGATGGCAGCCCAGGGTATCGGTCGGCGGATCGTTTCCGCCACCTCTGGGTGGTGGCGCTGGAAGGGGAGGATGGCCGCCCGGGAGAGCCGCGGCGGCTGACCCAGGGCGACTACCACCACGGGGAACCGGCGTGGTCGGCGGACGGCACCGCGCTCTTTTTCAGCGCCGTGCGCAAGGCCGATGCGGAGTACACCCTTGGGGATACGGAGATCTATCGCCTTGCCTTGGATGGGGTCGATGGAGCGGATGGGGCGGAGGGCGCTACCGGGGAACCGGTGGCGCTGACCGAGCACCGCGGCGGTGACAGCCAGCCGATGGTCTCGCCGGATGGGCAGTGGGTGGCGTACCTGACCCGGGACCAGGGGGATCCCCCGGCCACCCACGAGCAGACGGAGTTGATGGTGATGCGCCCGGACGGCAGCGAAGCCCGGCGGCTGTCGGTCCGTTTTGATCGTTCCGTGGGCAGTGGGACCGGCCACGATGTGGCGGCCCCGGTGGCGGGCGGGGATACGGTGCGCTGGGCGTCGGGGAGCGATGCCCTCCTGTTCACGGCGGCGGACCATGGCCAGACCCATCTGTACCGCGCCCCCGTCGATGGCCAGCCGGTGGAGCGCTTGACCAGTTTCCACCAGGGGGATCTCCAACATTTCTCCGTGGCCCGGGACGGTACCGTGGCGGCCATCTACTCGACCCCGACCCAACCCTTCGATCTCTACACGGTGGCCGATCGGGATATCGGTCTCCCGCCGGAATCCCACTGGCAGCGGCACACCCGGCTCAATGATGCAGTGATCGGGGATGGGATGGTGGGGTACGAGGCGATCACCTACCCCTCCTTCGATGAACGGCAGATCCAGGGGTGGATCGTCAAGCCCCCGGGCTTCGATGCAGCGCGGCAATACCCCGCGATTCTCTACATCCATGGCGGTCCCCACGGCATGTACGGCACCACCTTCTTCCACGAATTCCAGATGCTCGCCCACGCGGGGTACGTGGTCCTGATCACCAACCCCCGGGGGAGCACCGGCTACGGCCTGGAATTCGCCACCGCCATCCAGTACGCCTACCCGGGGGAGGATGTGCAGGACCTGATGGCGGGGGTGGATCTGTTGCTGTCGAAGGGGTACGTGGATGACCAGCGCCTGGGGGTGGCGGGGGGCAGTGGCGGGGGCCTCCTGACCTCCTGGATCGTCGGCCACACGGATCGCTTCGCGGCGGCGGTGGCCCAGCGCAACGTCACCAACTGGTACAGCTTCGCGGGCACCAGCGACGTGGGCTACATGAGCACCCGCCGCTGGTTCCGGGGCGGCCCCTGGCAGGACCCGGAGGACTACCTGCGCCGTTCCCCCATCGCCTACGCGGACCGGATCACCACGCCCCTGCTGCTGATCCACAGCGACCAGGACTACCGCACCCCGCTAGAGCAGAGCGAGCAGCTCTACACGGCTCTGAAGATCCAGAAGAAGCAAGCCCGTCTGGTGGTCTTCCCCGGCGAGAGCCACGGCCTCTCCCGCGGCGGTCGCCCCAGTCACCGAGTGGCCCGGTTGCGGCACATTCTGGGGTGGTTTGATCGGTTCTTGCAGGGGGAGGATTGAGCGTGGCCCGGCGCTGCTGACCGGCAAGGGGCAGGCACAGAGACCTGCCCTTGCTTGCCGCTCACTCACGAGTGGCAACAGACATTGTCGCTCATGAAATGGAATCGGTGAGCGACAACGGGATTCCAGGATGGTATCGTTTGCAGATGAGCGGACCCGTTCACTACCGCCCAGGCTCGTTTCCCCCTTCCTCTCTGCGGTGGGAGGTATTGATCCCCCATGTCGGGCCCGCCGCGGCGGCCCTGGCACGCTATGACGGGATGCTGGCTGCGATGCCGAACGCCGATGTCCTGCTGAGTCCGCTGACCACTCAGGAAGCGGTGCTGTCGTCCCGCATTGAGGGGACCCAGGCCACGATGGGCGAGGTTCTGGAGTTTGAGGCTGATAACTCCCTCTCCGACTTTTCCGAAGCTCGCCGCGAGGACATCCACGAAGTGCTCAACTATCGCAAAGCAATGCGTCGTGCCGAGGATCTGTTGCAGACCTTGCCACTTTCGGTACGAGTGATGCGGGAGGTCCACACCATCTTGCTGGACGGTGTGCGGGGCCGGGGCAAAGCCCCTGGCGAGTTTCGCAAGGTGCCTAACTGGATCGGGCCGCCCGGCGGTACCCTGGAGGAGGCACGCTACGTGCCCATCGCCGCGAACGCTTTGCCTCGGGCGATGGCTGTCTGGGAGCGCTTCATCCACGAGGATGTTCCGGATCGCCTGGTGCATCTCGGCCTTTTGCACGCGGAATTCGAGGCGCTCCACCCGTTCCTGGACGGCAATGGTCGGCTGGGGCGCATCTTCATTCCCATTTTCCTCTGGCAACATGGGCTGTTGCATCGACCAATGTTCTATTTGAGCGCCTATCTGGAGTCCCACCGAGAAGCCTACTATGACCACTTGCTGGCGGTCTCCCGGGAGGGTGACTGGACCGGGTGGTGCCGCTTTTTCCTGATAGGGATCCGCCAGCAAGCGGAGGACAACCTGAACAAGGCCCAGGCGATCCTGTCGCTCCACGAGGCACTGAAACCCCAGGTGATCGAATGGACGCGCTCCCAATACGCGGTCCCCGCCCTGGACTGGATCTTCCACCGACCGATTTTCAAGAGCACAGACCTCGTCGCCAACGCGCAGATCCCCGCCCCAACCGCCCGCCGCCTGTTGACGACGTTCAAGACACAGGGGCTGGTCCGGGAGATCTCCCCCGGTCGGGGTCGCAAATCGGCGGTCCTGCTCTTCCCGCAGCTGCTGAACATCGCGGAGGGGCGGGAGGCGTTTTGAGTGGTGTGTGTAGAGGGACCGCTGCTGGGAATCCGGCCTCTCCCGCGGCGGTCGCCCCAGTCACCGGGTGGCCCGGTTGCGGCACATTCTGGGGTGGTTCGATCGGTTCTTGCAGGGGGAGGATTGAGCGTGGCCCGGCGCTACCCAATGGCACCCTGAAGGGTGCCCCAAGGCCAGGCCACCGCAACCCCGGGTTCACACCCGGGGCTACCCAATAGCACCCTGAAGGGTGCCCAAGGCCAGGGCAGGCACAGGGGGCCGCCCTCCGACTTCCAAGAGCGCCGCTTGAGGCATCTGCTGCTTCCGGGAGTCCCCCTCCGCCTCTGCGGAGAGAGGGGGCGCAGTGCCCTTGGGTTGCCCCTACCGCGAAAGCGTCGTATACGCCCCCACCGGGATCTCCGTGTGGGTCGTCTCGGTGCCATCCGGCCAGAGGACGGTGACCTTCTCGACGGCGGTGGCGTCGCCCAGCCCGAAGAGGACGCGAGGATCGTGGGCGGAGGTGTAACTGCCCGCGGTCTTGACCCGACGCTGAAGGACCTGGCCCCCCGGTAGCGTCAGGCGAACCTGGGCGCCCAGCAGGTCCCGCTGGCCGGGGGTGCCCACCACGCGAAAGCCCACCCAGTGCCCGCCGGGAGCCTGGTTCAGGAGGAGGCGGGCGGCGCCGTCGTTGTTGATGACCAGCAGGTCCGGGTCGCCGTCGTTGTCCACGTCGCCCACGGCGACACCCCGGGAGACGGCCAGGCGGGCGAAGGCGGGACCGGCCTGGGGGGTGACGTCCTCGAAGGTGCCGTCGCCCCGGTTGTGGTAGAGCTGGTCGCTCTGTTTGAGGGGATACACCTCCCCGGCCTGGACTTGATCCGCCTGCACCTTGACCGCGCCGTTGACCACCGCCACGTCGAGCCAGCCATCCCGATCGTAATCCAGGAAGGCGGTGCCAAAGCCGGTGTAGTTCCAACTGGGGGTGCCCAGGCCCGCCTCGGCGGTGGTGTCCTCGAAGAGGCCATGGCCGTCGTTGCGGTACAGGGTGTTGGTCTCGCGGGCCAGATGGGCCATGAAGAGGTCCTCATCACCGTCGTTGTCCACGTCCGCCGCGTCCACGCCCATGGAGGCTTCCGGCTGGCCGGCGCGGTTGACGGCGCTCCCCGCCAACAGGGCTTCCTCCTGGAAGGTGGGGTTCTGGGCGTCTCCCTGGTGGATCCACAATTCGTTGGGGATCTGGTCGTTGGTCAGGTAGAGATCCGGCCAGCCATCGCCGTTGAAGTCGGCGGCGACGGCTCCCAGGGTGGAACCGGGGCGGCTGCCCGGTCCGGCGCGACCGGTGATGTCCTCGAAGGTGCCATCGCCCCGGTTGCGGAGCAGGCGATCCGGCTCCGGCTGGTAGGCCAGGGGACCGCAGTAGTCCGGGGCGCCGCTGGCGTCGGGGCAGATCTTGTGGGTGGCCAGGGTGAAGTCCACGTAGTTGCCCACGTAGAGATCCAGGAAGCCGTCCCGGTCGAGGTCGAAGAACACCGCGGGCACGCTCCAGCGGGGATCGTCGGTGCCGCTGGCGGCGGTGACATCCCGGAACGTGCCGTCCCCCTGGTTGCGCAGCAGGCGGTTGGGGCCGAAATTGGTGACGTAGAGATCGGTGAAGCCGTCGTTGTCGAAGTCGCCGCTGGCCACCCCCATGCCGTAGCCCCCGGCGGGGATGCCGGCGTCGGCGGTGAGGTCGGTGAAGCGCAGCTGGCCGGTTTCGACCAAGTCGTTGCGGTACAGGCGGTCGGTGAAGGGTTCCCGGGCGTTTCCCCGGGGGGGGAGGAGGGCGTCGGCGACGGTCTTGCCCGGCCCCAGCATGTGCCCTTGCACCAGGTAGAGGTCCAGGTCGCCATCGTTGTCCAGGTCGAAGAGGGCGCCGCCGCCGCCGGTCATCTCGACGAAGTAATACTCCCCCGACAGGCCGTTGAAATAGTGGAAGTCGAGCCCCACGGCGTCGGTGGCATCGACGAAGAGAGGCGCGCCCATGGGGGTGGCCGCCGCCGCCGTCGGTGGCTCCGGGGTGACGGAGGGATCCACCGTTCCCGGTGTCTCACCGCCACCACAGGCGGTCAGGAGGGCGATGGCGAGCAGGGGAGCGAGGCGAGGGAGCGCGGTGCGCGGCATGATGGAATCCTCCGTCGAGAGGGTGGGATGGTAGCACGGTGATGGTACCCACCAGCCGGATTCGGTGGCTGTGCTAGGGTGATTTTTCGATGGTTGGAACCCGCCCCCCTGGTCGTCTTCTGACACTCCTCGGCGGTGCCTTGGTGCTGCTGGGGTGCGCCGTCGGTGGAGATGCTCCACCGCTCCCACCCAGCCCCTCGCCACCGGACGCCTTGACGGTGCGGGTGGTCGGGGAGCATTACGGTTGGAGGGTGATCTTCCCGGGGCCAGACGGTCGTTTCGAGACCGCCGACGACGGGATTTCGGGGCCAGACTTTCATCTTCCCGCCGGGGTTTCCATCCGGTTGGAGGTGACCAGTCACGATTACCTGTACCTGCTGAAAGTGCCGCGCTTCGCCATCAAGGTGATGGCGGTACCGGAGATGACCATGACGGCGGTGGTCCGCATCGAAGAACCCGCGACCGGCGAATTGACGGGAGACCCCATGTGTGGGTTTCAACATGGCGATTTGACCGGCCGTGTGACGGTGGAATCGTGGGAAGATTTCTACCGCTGGCAAGGTTCTCTCTAAGAACCCACCGCCGTGATGCCCAAAAGCCCAACGAGGATGATGATGAAGAAAATTCTGTGCGTGCTCCCCCTCTCCCTGACCCTCGCTCTGACGGTCGCTCTGCCCCTGGCCCTGCTCTCCGCCTGCTCGCCCTCCGAACAGGCAGGTCGGGTGGAAGGCCCCTCCGATGCCGCCACCGAGAGCGGCGTGCCGGTGCTGGGGCGGGTGCCCTTCTTCTCCCTGACGGAGCAGTCCGGCCTGCGTTTCGACGGGGCCGAACTGCGGGGCAAGGTGTGGGTGGCGGACTTCATCTTCACCCAATGTACCGCCATCTGCCCGCTGCTTTCCGCCCAGATGGCGCAATTGCAGCGGGATCTATCGGGCCGGGAGGGCTGGCAGGATGTGCGCCTGGTGAGCTTCAGCGTCGATCCCGAAAACGATACGCCCCAGGTCTTGCAGACCTACGCCACCAAGATGGGCGCGGACCCTCTGCACTGGCGCTTCCTGACCGGCGAGCGGGAGACGATCTGGCGGCTCACCCGGGACGGCTTCAAGTTGCCGGTGGAGGCGCAGCCGGAGAATGTGGAGATGCCGATTTTGCACAGCGCCAAGGTGGTGCTGGTGGACCGCGTGGGGCGGATCCGGGGCTACTACGATGGTCTGGATGCGGCGGATCGGGAAAAGCTGCGGGCGGAGCTGGCCCTGGTGCTCGCCGAGACGCGGCCCCTGCCGGTGCCGGAGGATGTGGCCAACCCGGCCTGGATCGGCCCTCGGCAGGCGGCGCAACGGGCTGCGGCGGAGGGTTGGAGCACCTTCCACGATTTCCACTTCACGGATCGGCAGCCGAGCAGTGGGATCACCTTCCTGCACCGGATCACGGAGGATTCCGGCAAGGCGTACAAGTCCAACCACTACGACCACGGCAACGGCGTCTCGGCGGCGGACGTGGACGGCGATGGGCACCTGGATCTGTACTTTTCGAATCAGGTGGGGGGCAACGCCCTGTTCCGCAACCGGGGGGATGGCACGTTTGAGGACATCACGGCCTCCGCCGGTGGCGACAGCGGGGCGGATCTCGGCCTGGCGGATCGGATCGGGGTCGCCGCGGCCTTCGCGGACGTGGACAACGACGGCGACGCGGACCTGTTCGCCACCTCGGTGCGCGGCGGCAACGTCCTCTTCCTGAATGACGGCAGCGGCCATTTCACCGACGCCACGGCGGCGGCGGGGGTGGCGGGGCGCCAGGAACACGCCTCCGGCGCGGTGTTCTTCGACTACGACCGGGATGGCTTCCTGGACCTTCTGGTCACCAACGTCGGTCGTTACTCCACCGACGAGGTCGGCCCCGGGGGCTATTACGTCGGCTATCCGGTGGCCTTCGACGGTCACCTGAAACCGGAGCGGGCGGAGCGTTCCACCCTCTACCGCAACCGTGGCGACGGCACCTTCGAGGATGTGACGGAGCGCGTCGGGCTGGTGGAGACGGGGTGGAACGGTGACGCCGCGCCGGTGGATTTCAACGGGGACGGCTTCCTGGATCTTTTCATCACCGACATGCAGGGCCACGACGAGTACTACGAGAACCAGGGAGGCGAGCGCTTCGTGGCGCGGCGGGAGGCGGTCTTCCCGGCGACCCCCTACGGCACCATGGGGATCCAACTGTTGGATTTCGACAACGACGGGCGCATGGACCTCTTCTTGACCGACATGCACACCGACATGGTGCGGAAGTTTGCCCTGGACGAGGAGAAGAAGAAGCTCCCCGCCGACGACATGCCGCCGCTGGAGTACTTGAACTCCGATGGCAACCACATCCGTGGCAACGCCTTTTACCACAACCTGGGGGACGGTCGCTTCGAGGAGATCTCCGACCGCATCGGGGCGGAGAATTACTGGCCTTGGGGGCTTTCCGCCGGAGATCTGAATGCCGATGGCTTCGAGGATGCCTTCCTGGCCAGCAGCATGAACTACGGCTGGCGCTACCAGGCCAACACGGTGCTGCTCAACGAGGGAGGCGAGCGCTTCGTGGACGCGGAGTACGTCCTGGGGGTGGAACCTCGCCGGGGTGGCTTCACGGCCCAGCCGTGGTTCGACCTGGATTGCTCCGGCGCCGACCGGGAACACTTCCTGTGCCAGGCTCCGGAGGGCCAGGAGAAACCGCAAGGCCGCTTCGAGGTCTGGGGAGCCCTCGGTTCCCGCGCCTCGGTGCTGCTGGATCTCGAAGGGGATGGCGATCTGGACATCGTCACCAACGACTTCGATTCCCCCCCCATGGTCCTGGTCAGCGACCTGACGGATCGCACGGCGGTGCAATACCTGAAAGTGCAACTGGTGGGCGACCCCGCCAAGGGGTCGAACCGCGACGCCTTCGGGGCCAAGGTCACCGTACGGGGCGGGGGGCGGACGTTCACGCAATGGCAGGACGGGCGCTCCGGGTACCTCTCCGGCAGCCGCATGCCCCTCTACTTCGGTCTCGGTGCGGCGGGTTCCATCGATGCCGTGGAGGTCACCTGGCCCTCCGGGGAAACCACCACGGTGGAGGGACCGATGACGGTCAATCGCGCTTTGGTGGTGACGGAATGAGGCCGTCGATCCCTGGGTCGGTGGGATAGGATCGCCAGGTCATGAAGAATCTACGCCGTCTCTTCCCCTACTTCCGCCCATATCGGGGGCGCATGATCCTGGGCTTGTTGTGCGTCGCCTGTATGGCCGGAATGGCGTTGCTGACCCCGGTCGTGGTGGGGCGGGCGGTGGATCGGCTGGTGGAGGATCTCCAGGGCCGCTGGTTGCTGCTCTACGGCGGCACCTTGATCGGCATCGCGGCGGTGCAGGGGATCTTCAGTTTTTCCCAGCGCATGATCCTGGTGCGGGTGAGCCGCGGGGTGGAGCGGGACATCCGGGATCGGTACTTCCGGCATCTGACACAGTTGCCCCAGCGCTTCTACCACGATCACAAGACCGGCGATCTGATGGCCCGGGCGACCAATGATCTGGAAGCGGTGCGCCTGCTCTGCGGCCCGGCGATCATGTACAGCGCCAACGCCGTCTTCGCCACCATCGGGGCGCTGAGCCTGATGTTGATGGTGAATGGCAAGTTGACCCTCATCGCGGTTTGCACCATGCCGCTGGTGGCGGCGGCGACGAGGATCTTTGGCCAGCGCATCCACGGCCATTTTCTGCGCGTGCAGGAGCAATTTTCGGAGGTCTCCAACAAGGTACAGGAGAACTTCTCCGGCGCCCGGGTGGTGCGGGCCTACGTCCAGGAAGAACAGGAATCGAAGCAGTTCCGGATCTTGAACGAGGAGTACCTGGAGCGCAATCGCCGCCTGATCCGGTGGTCCGCGGTCTTCCACCCGATGCTCCAGATGTTGATGGGGATCGGTTTCGTGTGGGTGATCGGCTACGGTGGCCTGTTGACCTACCAGGGGCAGATCACCGTCGGGGAACTGGTCAAGTTCAACCTCCTGTTGAGCCGCCTGGTGTGGCCGATGATCGCCTTCGGCTTTGTCATCAACCTGATCCAGCGGGGTACCGCCTCGTTGGGCCGAATCCACAAGATCCTGGAGGAGGAGCCGGAGATTCGGGATACCGCTGCGGGCACGGCGGCACCGGTGGAAATCGGTGGCGCGGTGGCGTTTCGCGACCTGACCTTCCGCTATCCCGATACGGACGCCCCGGTGCTCGAAGACATCGACCTGGACATTCCGGCGGGCAAGGTGGTGGCGTTGGTGGGACGCACCGGTTCCGGCAAGAGCACGCTTCTTTCGCTTCTGCCCCGGCTGATGGATCCGCCCCCGGACAGCCTCTTCGTGGATGGCGTGGATGTGCGTCAGGTGCCGCTGGACTCTCTGCGCCAGAGCATCGGCTTCGTGCCCCAGGAGAGCTTTCTGTTCTCCGCCACGGTGCGGGAGAACGTCGCCTTCGCCCGTCCCGACGCCCCGGAGGAAGAGATTCTGAAGGCGGCCCGCGCCGCGGGGCTGGAGGACGACCTGGAGGGGATGCCCCAGGGGCTCGATACGGTGGTGGGGGAGCGGGGCATCACGCTTTCCGGTGGGCAGAAGCAGCGCGTCTCCCTGGCCCGGGCGATCCTTCGGCAGCCCCGGTTGCTGCTGCTGGACGATTGTCTGTCGGCGGTGGATACCCAAACGGAGGAGAAGATCCTCCGCAACCTGCGCCAGGTCTTCAAGGGGCGCACGGTCTTCTTGATCTCCCACCGGGTCTCGACGGTCAAGGAGGCGGATCTTATTCTGGTCCTGGAGGGCGGTCGCATCGCCGAGCGGGGTAGCCACGAGGAACTCATCGCTCGCGGTGGTCTGTACGCCGATCTGGATCAGCGACAACGGCTGGAGGAGGAACTGGCGGCGGTGTGAGGCGCGGTGGAGAAAATCCCCCAGTCCTCCTGGTAAGACTCCCCCCTTTGAGAAAGGGGGGAAGTCGGAATCTGTCCCCGTTCCGCACCCTTCAGGGTGCCCTTGGGTAGCCCCGAGTGTGAACCCGGGGTAGCGGTGGCTCCCATGGAAAGGGGCCGGATGGACCACGGGGGCCGCCCAGGAAAGGAACCGATCATGAAAATTCTCATCACCGGCGGTACCGGCCTCATCGGGCGGCGATTGGCGGCGGAACTGGTGGCGGATGGCCACGAGGTCGTGGTGCTGACCCGGCGCCCGGAGCGGGCGGATTTGCCGCCGGGGGTGGAGGCGGCGGGGTGGGATGGACGCACCTCCCACGGTTGGGGACCGCTGGTGGATGGGGACACCGCCCTGGTCAATCTGGCGGGGGAAAACATCGCCGGGGGGCGCTGGACCACCGGGCAGAAAAAGCGGATCCGGGAGAGCCGCCTCGACGCCGGTCGCGCCGTGGTGGAGGCGGTGGGCAAAGCGCCCCAAGCCCCTCGGGTCCTGTTGCAAGCTTCCGCCGTGGGCTATTACGGTCCCCGGGGGGATGCGGAGGTGACGGAGCAGAGCCCCGCCGGGAAGGATTTCCTGGCATCGGTGTGCGCCGCCTGGGAAGATTCCACCGCGGCGGTGGAGGAGCGGGGGGTGCGTCGGGTCGTGTTGCGCACCGGCGTGGTGCTCGATCCCGAGGGTGGGGCCTTGCCCAAGATGATGCTGCCTTTCAAGCTCTTCGCGGGGGGACCGGCGGGAGACGGGGAGCAGTGGATGCCGTGGATTCACGCCGCGGACGAGATCGCCGCGATCCGTTTTCTCCTCGATCAGGAAGACGCCATCGGCCCCTACAACTTGACCGCGCCGCACCCGGTGACCAATGGGGAGTTGAGCCGCGCCCTCGGCAAGGTGTTGCACCGTCCGGCTCTGCTGCGCGCCCCGGCTTTCGCCTTGCGTCTTGCCCTGGGGGAGATGGCCGACGTGGTCCTCACCGGCCAGCGGGCCTTGCCTCGGCGCCTGCTGGAGGCGGGCTTTCGGTTCCGGTTTCCGGAGATCCAGGAAGCGCTCAGGGATCTGTTGGGGTGAAGACCTTCCGCAGCCGTTTCCGGGTAGCCGCTCCCTTGGCGAAGGTGGCCGCTTTCCATCGCCGATCCACCAGCCTCAAGGCGGTCACGCCGCCGTTGATCCCCATGTTTTTCAAGGACTTACCGGAAGAGGTCGGCCCGGGAGAGACGATGGCCTTCACCCTCTGGATGGGGCCGTTTCCGGTGCATTGGGTGGCGGCTCTGGAAGCCTTGCCGGAGGGGGTCGATGGCGAGGAAGGCTTCCAGGACCGGCAGGTGAAAGGGCCTTTCGCCCTGTGGGTGCATCGCCACCGCTTTCGTGCAGCGACCCGGGGTGATCAAGCAGCGGACAAGGTGGGTGGCACCTGGGTGATCGACGAGATCGAGGCCCGCCTGCCCTCGTTCTCGCGCCATCCTCTGCGCTACGTGCTCGCCCTCCAGATGTGGCTCGGTCTGCCCCTCCTGTTTGCCTACCGACGGTGGCGGACGCGGCGTCTGCTGGCACCCTGAGGCCCGCCCGAGGGGGGACTGGCTTTGGACGGGATTCCGGCTCCGGGCGTATTCAGCGGTGAACAACCTGGAGGACTCGCAATGCAACGAACAACAAAACGCGCCCTACCCCTTCCCCTGCTGATGCTCCTCACTTCGCTGGCGGTCACACCCATGGCCTCGGCAGCGGATGGCGCGCCTCGGCTCCATCCCAAGAGCCGGGCGGCAGTGGAATTGACTTTCCCGGAACCCACCTCCGTCCAGGAGATCTACCGGGCGCTGGGGGCCGCGTCCGGAGTGACAGTGCTCTTCGATCCGGGATTCCGGGATCGAGACATCCGGATCAATCTGCCGAATGTTGGCCTGGAGGAGGCGCTTTCCCTCCTGAACCAGGCGTCCGGTAGTTTCCACAAGGTGCTCAACGAGACCAGCATCCTGGTGGCTGCGGACACCCCCAAAGATCGCCGCGAGCACGAAGACTTGATGATGCGGACCTTCTTTCTGGAAAACGCCGACATCAAGATGCTCATGACCAGCCTGCGCAGTCTGGTGGACGCCAAGAAGATCGCCACCAACCAGGAGCAACGCACCCTCACCGTGCGCGATACCGCCGCCAAGGTGGCGGTCATGGCCCGGCTGGTAGAGATTCTGGACCGCAGCCCGGAAGAGACGCAGGTCGATGTGATGGTGCTGGCGGTACCACCGACGCTCCTCAAGGGTTTGAAGAGCGACAGCGAAGGGGTGCGCCTGAGCACCGCCGATCTGGAGGGCCTGCGGGCCGCCGGGGGCGTGACCGTGTTGGCGGAACCCAGCCTCAGCATCCTGGCGGACGGTCGGGGCCTCCTCTCCCTGACCGACGCGGTGCCAGTGCGGATTCCGGAGGGAGATCGAGCGGGGGATGACCGGGCCGGGTACAGCTACGTGGATGTCGGGCTCAACCTCAAACTGCGCACCCGGGTCCATCCCGCCACCCGGGAGGTCAGCCTGGAGGCGGATCTGGAGATGGAGAGTCTCCTCCCCGCCCCGGGGGATGCCATGCCGACCCGGCGTCATCGCCAATTCGAGGCCGGGTTGCGGCTGGGTGAAGGGCAGAGCTACCTGATCACCGGTCTTCTGGAAGCTTCGCCGGGGAGTCCGGGGCTCTTCGGTGACCCGCGGACCAAGAAGGGGCAGCAAGTGGTGGTCGCCCTGACGCCCCGGATCCTGCGGGAACCGGGCCTGACCGCCGAGGATCTGGAGGGGCTGTGGGTGGGGACGGAAACCCGCATCGCGTCCCCCGGGAGGCTCGAGGCCGAGGACGGCTCTGGCCCATTCGCCGGTGATCCTGAGAGCCGCGAGGCCGTGCAGCGGTTGCTCCGAGAACGCCTCGCTCGATTGCCCCGGGGGTTGCAGGGGGCCGAGGAAGAGGGGGACAAGAACACCACCGACAGCCAGCCTCCTGGGCGGTGAGCGATGTGGGCACTTCCCGCCGTGGTCCTGCGCGGCGGGGGGTGTTACGGGTTATCCTGAGGCGCGGATCGCCTACACAAACTCGATGTGGTTCCACATCTCTTCCGGTTCCAGATTTGGTGGATCAGGAATAGACCGCGCACGGTTTCGCCAATCGTCGATTCTCGGTGTAAGAACACGATACCGGCATGGGCAAGACCGCCTTGGGCGAGGCGAAGGAAGTCATCGTCCCGGGTGAGCGTTACCCGACCCTTTGCATGCGCCAGGGCCAGATGCTCTTCATCCGTCGCCCCGAGCATCCCGGCATCGGGCACAGTCAGCACGTCAATGCCTCATTGCCGCAACCCTTTGATGATGGCCCGGGAGATGTGTTCGTCCGTGTAGAACCGAATCCGCTCAGGCACGGATTCTCAGGCCCTCAAGCTTGGACGCCAGTTTGGATGGGATCTCCGCGCGCAGAGCCTGCGCGAAAGCGTGGCTCGCTCGGATCGAGTCGTCGATCTCTTTCCGATGATCAAAGTAGTAGGCGAGGGCAGCATAGACCTCGGCGAGAGACAGGTCGTACTCGGCGGCGATCTCATCTGCGCCCAAGCCCTGATGTTCGTGCCAGATGACGATGTTCTGGACCGTGATGCGGCGACCCGCGATCCTGGGCTTACCCCCGGCAACTCCAGAGGTTCTTTCGATGTGGGAGACCAAGGTTGCTGTACTCATGGCGCCCTCCACCCTAACGCACCCTGCAACCAACCCACAATCGCCGTTCCCGCCTCTTCCTTATGCTGTCGCGGCGTGTAAACCCGGTAGCGGTCGATGCGGGTCAGGTGGCGGATGAAGTGGCTGGCCTCTTCCATGGGTTCCAGGGTGCCGTCGGTGCGGCGCACCAGCACCCGGCTGGTGCCCAGGCGGTGGGGATCCTTGGCGGAGTGGGAGATCAGCAAGCCGAGGGGGCCGAACCGTTCTTCGATAGTCGGCAGGACGGCCTCGAAACGGGCCTTCTCCTCCTCCGTCATGTGCTCCCGGCTCTCGTAGGCCACCGTGAAGCGCTCGCGCCGGGTCAGGGCGCGGGCGTGGACGCTGTCGGAGGCGCGCATTTCGGCGGTCACCGAGATGTCGTCCTCCGTCAGGAACCGCTCCGGCTGGTCCGACCAGCGCCGCCCGGTCTCCCGTAGCCAGGCGTTGAGATGCAGTTCCAGCACCTTGCCGGTGGCGTTGAAGTAGACCTGGGTGAACATGTAGTAGCGGGCCAGCACCAGGGCTTCCAGGGCGTGGACGCCGCCCTCGTGGACACCGATTCCCCAATCGCCGGTCTCCGGGTCCTGCAAGGGCAGCATGGTGTCCAGCAGCCGCTCCAGATCAAAGTTGCCGTAGCGCACGCCGCAATAGAGGTTGTCGCGCATCAGGTAATCCATCTTGTCCACATCCAACTCGCCGGAGATCACCTGCCCCAGGAGTCGATGCCGCGGGTCGTTGCCCTTGCCGCCTTCCAGGATGTGGATCACGCGCTCCACGGTCAGGCCATCGCCATGGGCCGCAAAGAGGTCCCGGACCTCGTCGGTGCGCAAGATCCGCCGGGTCATCTCCTCATGGTCGATGCCGCCCTCGAAGAGATCTTCCGCGGAGTGGCTGAAGGGGGCGTGGCCGACGTCGTGGAGGAGCGCCGCGGCACGGATCAGGCGGCGTTCCAGCGCGTCCTCTCCCACCGGCAACAGGCCATCGCTCGCCCGGGCCAACCGGTCGTAGACCCGCCCGGCGAGATCCATGGCCCCCAGGACATGGCTGAAGCGGCTGTGTTCCGCGCCCGGAAAGACCAGGTTGGCGAGCCCCAACTGGCGAATGAAGCGCAGCCGCTGCAAGGGGCGGCTATCGATGAGCGCCTGCTCCAGGGGGTCGGCACGGATGAAACCGTGGATGGGATCGCGGAAAGACAGCATCAGATAAGCTCCGGGCGGGCGGATCATATCAATGGTTTCGCACCGAGAACCTTGGGGAGACCACCATGCGGCGATTTCTTTTCCCGTTGGCTTGCTTGAGCTTGCTCTTGGCGACCGCCTTCACCCCCGCTGTGGGCCTGGCGCAGGAGGGCGCCGGTTCGCCGGTGGCGGAGGCCCTCCGTCGGGGCGATGCGGCCTGGGAACGCCGCACGGAGGGGCACCAGGGAATCCGGGCCGAGCCGGCACCGGTGGCGGAGGCCATCGCCGCGTACCAGGCCGCCCTCGAAGCGGAACCCCGCAACCTGGAAGCCCATTGGAAGCTGATGCGGGCGCTCTATTTCCAGGGGGAGTACACGGTGGCGGAGGCCAAGGAAAAGCAGGCGATCTACAGTCGGGCCACCGACCTCTTCGCCCGGGCGACGGTGATTCTGAAGGAGCGGCTGGGCACCCAGGTCGATCTCAACGAAGGTGAGCCGGAAGCCATCGCCGACGCCTTGGGGGACGTCCCGGAGGCGGCCCCTCTCTACTTCTGGGCGGCGGTGACGTGGGGTTCCTGGGGCGAGGTCCACGGTCGTCTGGCGGCGGTCCGCAAGGGGGTGGCCACCCGGGTGCGGGACTATTCCCAGGTGGTGATTCTGCTGGACGAGACCTTCGATGAAGCCGGGGGGCACCGGATCCAGGGGCGGCTCCATGCGGTGGCTCCCAGTGTCATCTTTTTCACCGGCTGGATCGACCGGGATAAGGCCGTGGAGCACCTGACTCGAGCGATAAAGCTGGCGCCCAACAACCCGGACAATCGGGTCTTCTACGCCGAAGCCCTGCTGGAATACCGGAAGGCGAAGAAGGCCGAGGCGCTGGGCATCCTGCGGGCCGTGCTGGCGGGACCGACGCCGCCCGGTCGAGAGATGGAAATGGAGCGCTCGCGGCAATCCGCCCGGATCTTGCTGGAGAAATACGCCCGCTGATCCCTGCGGGATCGACTATTGGAACTCGATACTGCCGGAGAAAAGACCCGCCAGCGATGCCGCGGTATTCGTCGCCCAGCCGATCGCCAGCCCGCTGAGCAGGGTCGCGGCGACCAGGGCCGGTCGGCGCAGTCGAGGCGGCAGCCAGGGAGTGGCGGCGAAGACCATGGCGGCGGTGCCGAAGGTGACCCCGGCCCCCTCCCGCAGCAGCGTAGCCCGCACCAGCGCCGGTAGCGCCCACAGGTAGACGCCGACCGCCAAGGCGGCGGGTAGGGAGAAGATGGGGCGCCCCGAGCCCGGGGCCAGCGCCTCGGCGGCGGCGAGGCCAAAGAGGGCGTGGGCCAGCACCGCCAGAACCATCTGGGGGACCGTATTCGGGGGGCCTTCCCCCATCCGCAGCATCTCCAGCACCGCCGCGGTGGCGCTCCAGGCCACCAGCCCGAACCCCGCTGCCAGCCACCACCCCAGGGTGTCCAATTTGTCCCAGGCGAAGGCCAACAGGAGGTTGACCAACGCCAGCGCCGCCACCAGCAGTACGGCCAGGCGGGCCAACTTGCCCCCCTCGGTCCAGGAGTGCACGCGCACCACTAACGCCGCGTCCGGGTGGGCGCGCAAGGTCCAGGCGACGAGACCGAAAGCCAGGAGGAGAGTGGGGATCGCGAGCACGGCCCACGCCCGTCGCCCACCGCGGGTGCCCCGTCGCAGCCGCCAGGGCACGATGGCGAAACACCCCCAGGCCATCAGGGTCAGCGCGGCGAACAGGCCATCGGTCAGCAATGCCATCCGGGAGGCTCCATTCTCTCGACCCAGCCATCGTGGTCCGACGAGGTCACCAACCGCGCCAGGGCCTCGCGCGGGGTCTCGCCGTCCGGTGGTAGCGGCAGATGGGGCGCCACTTCGGCCAGTGGCTCCAGGAAGAAGCGGCGGTGGCACAAGGCCGCATGGGGCAGGGTCAACTCCGGGAAGGAGCGCTGTAGATCCCCGAAGACCAGCAGGTCGATATCCAGCACGCGGGGGCCGTGGCGTTCCCCGCGACGCCGACCCGCCGACCATTCCAGCGCTTTGGCAACGGTGAGGAGGGCTTCCGGAGACAGCCCCGTGGAGCCCACCAGCACGGCGTTGAGAAAAGGTGGTTGGGGCCGGGGTGTGTGGGCTTTGGAGCGGTAGAGGGAGGAGACTTCGAAGGGTGCGATCCACTGGGCCAGCCGGTCCACCGCGGTGCGCAGCGCCACGGTGGGGTCTCCGACATTGGCGCCGAGACCGAGGGCCACGGCTCGTCTTCCGGGCAGGTCACACCCCTCAATCGTCTTCGTCGTCTTCGTCGTCGTCCTCGATATCGTCGTCGTCATCCTCGCCAATGACGAGAGCGACATCGACATCGTCGTCATCGTCGTCATCGTCGTCATCAACATCATCCACATCATCGTCCGGCGCGAGGACCTCGTCGCTCTCATCATCCCCACCGCCCCGATCCTTCTCGACCCGTTGTAGGCGACTGCGGCTGCTCGCCACGGGTGGTTTGACCGGCTTCTCCCCCGGTTCAACATAGATCTTGCCGCATTTTGGGCACGCGGCCTGGCTCTTGCCCAGATCATAAAACCTGGTTTCACACTCGCTGCACTGGATTTTCCGACCCAGCTTGACCTCGGTCATGGCGGCGATTTCTCCCCGAAAAAGTGATTGCCTCTCGAACGGCCCGGAACGTAGCATTCGGTGGAAAAGATTGTCAATACTCGCCTCTGCGGGCGGCCAGTCACCGCCTTGACTTCACGGCGGATCTCCGACAAGCTATCCAATCTGATGCGCAGGTGGGGCGGTGGCCTTGCCAACGCCCGTAGGAAGTCCGCGCACGGCCCATGCAGATCCCCAGAATCCATCTCTCTTGGAGGAACTGAGCGGCATGGTTTGTGTGTCCTTGACGGGAGTTGTGCGCACTTTGCTGAACTAAGTTTTCCGGAGAAATGAAGCCTATGCCCATCTCCTTATTTGCCTTGACGGCAGCAGCCGCTCCGACCTGGTATCAGGGGCCTTTGCCCTTGATGGTCATCATTTTTGTCATCTTCTACTTCTTGTTGATCGCCCCGGCGCGCAAGAGGGAGAAGCTGCGGCAGGCGATGTTGGAAGCCGTCAAGAAGGGAGACAAGATCATCACCACCGGGGGCCTGTTTGGCGAGGTGGCTGCGGTAGAGTCCCACACCGTCCTGATCAAGATCGGGGACGGGGTCAAGGTGCGTCTCGCCAAAGCGAACATTGCCGGATTGCAGGGCGATCCGGAGCAGGGGGGTACGAAGTGAACAGCAGTTTGATGAGCCGAGGCCTGGTCATCCTGGCGATCGTGGTGGTGTTGGGCCTTTCCGCCTATCCACCGGGTGAGAAGATCAACCTGGGACTGGATTTGCGCGGGGGTATGCACCTGGTGCTCCAGGTGGAAACCCAGGATGCCTTGAAGGCGGAGGCGGACCAGGACATGAGCCGACTGATCGCCCTGTTGGACTCCGAGGCTGGGGTGAAAGGAGCGCGGGGGGTCCTGGTGGAAAACGAGGGTGACGGCGAAGACGCCGCCGAGGATGGAGCTGGGGCGTTGGAATCCAGCTTTCGTATCACCGGGGTGAGCGCCGCCAACGCCGCCAAGGTGCGGGAAGTCCACGGCGACTTTTTCAACAACAGTTGGGATATCGCGCGCCAGGGCGACGACTTCCTCTTCACCATCAAGCCACCGGTGGCGCGCCAGATCGCCGACCAGACCGTGGAACAGGCGATGCGCAACATCCGCAACCGCATCGACACCTACGGCGTCGCCGAGCCGGTCATCCAGCGCCAGGGCTTCGGTGGCAACGCCAATCGGATCGTGGTCCAACTCCCCGGAGTGGACGACCCGGAGCGCGTCAAGGCGTTGATCAAGAAGACCGCCCTGCTGGAGTTTCGCCTGACCCATTTGCCCTACGACGGCCAGGGAGCCTTTCCCACCCGGGAGATGCTCGTCGAGACGCTGAAGGCCGAGAACCAGGGCGTGATCCCCCCCGACATCGAGATCCTGGAAGGCAATGCCTTGAACGAACTCGGCGAGGTGGCGGGCACCAACTACTACGCCGTCGCCCGCAGGCCCACGGTCACCGGTCGTGACCTGAAGGGTGCGCGGGTCAGTCAGAACCAGTTCAACGAGGCGGTGGTGAACTTCACCTTGACCCAGGAAAAGGGCAAGGATTTCGGCGACGTCACGGGCAACAACGTCGGTCGAGGGCTAGCCATCGTCATCGACGATCATGTGCTCTCCGCGCCGCGGATCAACAGCAAGATCAGCTCCGATGGCATGATCGAGGGCAACTTCAGCTTCGAGGAGGCCACCGACCTGGCCACCGCGCTGAAATCCGGCGCCCTGCCGGCGAGCATCACGACCCTGGAAGAGCGCACCGTCGGCCCTTCCCTGGGCCAGGACTCGATCGATCAGGGGCTGCGCGCCGGGATGATCGGCGGCGGGCTGGTGGTGCTCATCATGTTGGTGATCTACCTCCTCAGCGGTATCAACGCGATCTTCGTGCTGTCGCTGAACGTGGTTTTCGTGTTTGGTGCCCTGGCGGCTTTTGGCGCCACCCTCACCCTGCCCGGGATCGCCGGCATCATCCTGACCATCGGTATGGCGGTGGATGCCAACGTGCTGATCTTCGAGCGAATCCGTGAGGAACTGCGAGCGGGCCGCACCGTCAAATCGGCCATCAGCGCGGGTTTTGAGAAGGCCTTGTCGTCGATTCTGGACGCCAACATCACGACCCTGATCGCCGCGCTGTTCCTGTTCAACTTCGGTACCGGACCGATCCGCGGTTTCGCCGTCACCCTGTCGGTGGGCATTCTGGCCTCGGTATTCACCGCTGTCTTCGTCAGCCGCTGGATCTTCGACCTCTGGTTGTCCCGTCGGCAACGCCTGGAGAGACTTTCTATCTGACGTTCCCGATGCCGCGGCGATCCCGTAGGGGGGAAATCCGACGCCGAGGCGTTGCCGGGAGGAGTGAAAATGCAATTCCTGACCGATACCAACATCGACTTCATGAGACTGCGCAAGCCGCTGGGGATCTTTTCGACCCTGCTGGTGGTCGTGGCGCTGGCTTATGTCTTCTTCATCGGCCACCTCAACATCGGCATTGATTTCGCCGGTGGTACCCAGATCGCTCTCCGCTTCCAGGAGCAGCCGGAACTGGATCAGTTGCGCGACCTGCTGAATCAGGCAGGGATCGAGTCGCCGCAGATTCAGCGCTACGGCGTGGAATCGAAGAACGAGGTGTTGATCCGCACCGCCACGGTGGCCGGTAGTGAAGAGGGCAGCTCCGCAGCGTTGCTCGGCGCCCTGGACGCGCAGTTCAACGCCGGGCAGGCGGCGGGCTTCGATCTGAACCGCGAAGGTCCAGAGTCGCTGGCGGCCCTTCTGCTGCGTCTCGATCCCTCCGGGCTGAACCCCATCGAGGGAGCGGACAATCCCTACGTCACGGTGGCGGATGAGATCATCGATCTGCGCCGGGACCGTGGGTTGATCACAGAGTGGAGCGAGGTCCAAAGTCTTCCCGGGGTGAGCCCCGAGGTGGCAAGCGCGGTGGAACAGAACTCCCGGCTCGGTTCTTACGCCATCTTGTCGGTGGAGAACGTCGGCCCCCAGATCGGCAACGAGTTGCGGGAAAAGGGCGTCCTGGCCGTCCTCTTCTCCTTGATCGGCATGCTCATCTACATCGCTCTGCGCTTCGAACTGCGGTTCGGGGTCGGGGCCGTGGTGGCCATCATCCACGATGTGGCCATCACCTTGGGCCTCTACGCCCTGATCCACTACGAATTCAATCTCACCACGATCGCCGCGTTTCTGACCCTGATCGGGTATTCGGTCAATGACACCGTCGTGGTCTTTGATCGTGTCCGCGAGAACATGGACAAGGTGCGCAAGGAGCCGCTGCGGTCGGTGTTGAATCAGAGCCTCAACCAGACCCTGACCCGCACTGTGATGACCTCCGGCACGACGCTGGTGGCGGTGGCAACACTGTATGTCCTCGGTGGGGAGGTGCTGAAGGGCTTCTCCTTCATTCTGATGGTCGGAGTGATCGTCGGCACCTACTCCTCGGTCTTTGTGGCCAGCCCAGTTGTGCTCCTGTGGGAGCGTTGGGTGCACCACCGCCGTGCGGGGTCTGCGGGGTAAGCTCCCTCCCCCGCTGTGGGGAACCAGGGGGGGCTGCAAAAGCCCCGGGAAATGAACGACCGGCCTTCTGGGCCGGTCGTCTGCTATTTACCCTATAATGCTCCCCCCATATGCCAAACCGGAACCCTCCTCCGTTGCCCATCGAGGCTATTCATGTCGATTCCCTGGAACCGATCCTGGAACGCCTGGATTACCATGGGCGGCCCTACGACGAAGGGTTCTTGCGGTCGATCTACGATTTCTCCGCAGAGATGCACCGCGATCAAAAGCGGCGATCTGGGGAGCCCTACCTCCACCATCCCCTGGCGGTGGCCTACCTGCTGGCGGCCTGGAAACTCGACGAAACCTGCGTCGCGGTGGGCTTGCTCCACGATGTGGTCGAGGACACCCTGACCACCTGTGACGTGGTGGAAAAGAAATTCAACGCCGACATCGCGGAATTGGTGGATGGGGTGACCAAGATCGGTCGGCACGCGTACGTGCGGCGGGATCAGGCTCAGGCGGAAACCTTCCGCAAGATGATCCTCGCCTCGGCGCGGGACATCCGGATCATCCTGGTCAAGTTGGCCGATCGGCTGCACAACATGCAGACCTTGGAGCACATGAAGCCAGAAGCCCGGCGGCGGATCTCCCGGGAGACGTTGGAGATCTACGCGCCCATCGCCCACCGGCTGGGGATGGCGCGCGTCAAAGGAGAATTGGAGGACCTCTCCTTCTACTTCCTCTATCCTCACCAGTTCACCGAACTCCACGCCAAGATTGAGGAGAAGATCGAACTCGGTCGCGATGCGGCGGATCATTTGCGGGATCGGCTGGTGGACAGCCTGCGGGAAGCCGGCCTCGAGGCGGAGATCAGCTTTCGGGTCAAGCGCCACTATTCGATCTATCAGAAACTGCGGCGCCAGGGCATCGACATTTCCCAACTGTACGACTATCTGGCCTTCCGGGTGATCACGGGTACGGTCAAAGACACCTACGCCGCCCTCGGGGTGGTGCACCAGGCCTGGCGCCCGATTCCCGGTCGGTTCAAGGACTACATCGCGATGCCCAAACCCAATCTCTACCAGTCGCTACACACGACGGTGGTGGGGGATCGGGGGCAGCCTTTCGAGGTGCAAATTCGCACTCGGGAGATGGACCTGGTGGCGGAGGAAGGGATCGCCGCCCACTGGCGGTACAAAGAGGGGCGGATGCGTCCGCGGGGGCCCGGAGACCCGAACATCCTGTGGCTGCGTCAGTTGTTGGAATGGCAGCGGGAGGTCAAGGACGCTCGCACCTTCATGACCACTCTCAAGATCGATCTCTACCCGGATGAGGTCTATGCCTTCACGCCCAAGGGGGAAGTGATGTCCTTTCCCCGGGGCGCCACCCCCGTGGACTTTGCCTACAAGGTCCACACCGAGTTGGGGCACCACTGTGCCGGTGCGCGGATCAACGGTCGGCTCATGCCGATCCGGACCCCGCTGACCAATGGCGACATCGTGGAGATCACCACCAACCCCGGGCGTACTCCCAGCCGCGACTGGTTGAATTTCGTCGTCACCTCCCGGGCCAAGAGCAAGATTCGCCACTGGCTGAGCGCCGTACAAAAGCAACGGGCGATGGAGATCGGGCGACCGATGCTGGAGAAGGAACTGCGGCGCTTCCGGGGAGTCAGCCTGAAGAAGGTGTACGACAGCGACGCCATGAAGCGCTATCTGGAGGAGGAGGGGATGTCCACCCTGGACGAGCTCTTCAACCGGATCGGCTTTGGCAAGGTCTCGGCCCGGCGGGTCGTCTCCCGGGTCCTGGATACCGAAGGGATGGAACCCGCCGCCGAACCGGGAGCGCTGCGCAAGGCGGTCAACAAGATCATCCCCTTCGGGGGACCGGGGCCGGTACTGGTGCGAGGCCACGGCGACCTGCTGGCCTATTTGGCCAAGTGCTGCAATCCCGTCCCGGGCGAGGAGATCGTCGGCTACGTAACCCGTGGCAAGGGTGTTTCTGTCCACTCGGTGGAGTGCGCCAACGTCAAGAAGCTGCTCTACAATCCCGATCGCGAAATCGAGGTCAAGTGGGCCCGTTCCGAGGAGGGGAACTACCGGGTCAGCCTGATCATTCAGGCCACCGACGAGCCGGGCATGCTGGCGAAGCTCGCCGAGCGCATCGCCAAACTGGACAGCAATATCGCCCAACTCGAAGCGGATACCACGGTCGAGACGGGGGTTGGCTTGATCGAGGTGGTCGTGCAGGTGCGCAACCGGCGTCACCTGCAGAAGTTGCTTCAAGGTCTGCGCGGGGTACGGGGTATCCTGGATGTCCAACGTCGCCGTGATGCGGGACATCGAGCCATCAATTGATCCTGCGGAGCCGCCGCATCGGAACCGGGCAACGCAAAAAGGACGCGCCGAGGCGCGTCCTTGATCCTTCGTTCCGTCGCTCGCTTCAGGCGGTCGTCTCTTCCGGCTGCCAGTCGCGGACCGGCGGCTTGGTGACCTTGCCGCTGCGCAGGCAACGGGTGCACACCCAGATACGGCGCACCGAACCATCGATGAGCGCGCGGACGCGCTGCAGGTTGGCTTTCCAGGTACGGTTGGTCACGTTGTGGGCGTGGCTGATGCTGTTGCCGAAGACCGTGCCCTTATCGCAGTACTCACATCGCTTTGACATAATTTCCCTCGACTCCTTCCAGATCGATCCACAGCGCCCGACAGTAGCAGAAGTGCCACCAGGGTACAAGGGGAAACCGCTGCAATTTAGGGGCTTTTCCTGGGCCAGATCCTGCGTTACGATCAGGTTGGATGATATAGCAATACATGCATTTTGATCTTGACACCGGAACTTGATCCTGCTAGCCTCCACCGAAGCTTTAAAGATTTGGTGGTAAACTCGCATGATATCGGGGCTTTCGCGGTTTTTGGTGCGGAACTGAAAGGGAAGGAAACAAAACGTGCTGTTCTCTCGCCCTAAAGGGGTCGTCGGGTTGGACATCGGCAGTTCGGCGGTGAAACTGGTCGAACTCAAGGAGCGAAAGGGTGAGTTCACCCTGGTTCGTCTGGGCGTGGAGCCACTATCCCCTGAGGCCATCGTCGATGGCTCGATCATGGATTCCTCGTTGGTCGTGGACGCCATCCACAAGCTGAACGACGAGACCAAGGTCAAGGCCGCCAATTTCGCCACCTCACTGTCCGGTCACTCGGTGATCATCAAGAAGATCCAGTTGCCGATGATGAGTGAGGAGGAGTTGGGCGAGTCCATCCAGTGGGAAGCGGAGCAATACATCCCCTTTGATATCAACGATGTCCGTCTGGACTACGTGACCCTCTCAGGGGACGACCCGACCCAGGAGCAGATGGAGGTCTTGCTGGTCGCGGTCAAGAAGGACAAGGTCAACGACTACCACTCGGTGATCAGCCAGGCCGGAAAAAGCCCGGCCCTCATCGACGTGGACGTCTTCGCGATCCAGAATGCCTATGAGGTCAACTATGACCTGGACCCTCTGAAGGTGCTGGCGCTGATCAATATGGGTGCGGGTGTAACCAACATCAACATCCTGGCCCGCGGCGCCACGGTCTTTTGGCGAGACATCACCATCGGGGGGAATCAGTTCACCGAAGCGCTGCAGCGCGAGTTCAATCTCGCCTACGAGCAAGCCGAGGCACTGAAACGGGGAGAGCAGGTGGGCCGCTACTCCTTGGCGGACGCCAAGCCGATTCTCGATGCGGTGTCCGAGGAAATGGCCTCCGAGATCCAGAAGACCTTCGACTTTTTCTCCGCGACCTCCTCCGAAGGTTCGGTGGAAGAACTGGTACTCTCTGGTGGCTGTTCCCTGACCCCCAATCTGCAACAAGTGCTAAGGGATCGTTTCGGGGTCCCCACGGAGTTGCTCAATCCGCTACGGCGGGTGCACTACAAGGAATCTGACTTCAATGGTGAATGGCTACAATCTATCGCGCCCCGTCTCGCCGTCGCCGTGGGCCTGGCCATTCGCAAGGTGGGAGACTAATCCGCCATGATCCACATTAATCTGATCAGCGAGGGGAAGCGCCCCACGGCGGTTCGCAAGAAGAAGGACCTGAGCGAACGGTTGAGTGGCGAAAACACCGCCGGGATCCTCCTCCTGGTGGCGATTCTCCCCGGGCTTCTTTTCACCGGGTGGGAGTTCTGGTCCCTGCGGGCGGACCTCAAGGAAAAGACCGCCTACGCCGGTGATCTCCAGCGACAGTACGACTCCCTGAAGTCGATCATCGCTGAGGTGGAGGATTTCAAGAAAAAGAAGCAGGAGTTGGAAAACAAGATTCGGGTCATCGAAGACCTGAAGAACAACCAGAGGGGGCCGGTCCAGGTCATGGAACAGGTTTCCCGCTCCCTGCCCGAACTGGTGTGGCTGGATCGGATGGAGGTCAACCGCAACACCATCCGTCTGGTGGGACGGGGGCAGAATGAGAACGCGATCGCCAATTTCATCGACAACCTCGACAAGGTGGAGGGCTTCGACGAGCCTGCAATCCGTGCCATGCGAGCTGTCGGTGGAGGCATCTACAACTATGACATGACCGTCACCTATACCCTGAAGCCGCCGGAAGGCGTGGGTGTGGGAGAGGCCTCCGAGGTCTAAGGGGAAGCGATGGAAACGGGTCTAGAAGGCAAGCCCTGGTACCTTGGCGCGGGCATCGGTCTCGTCCTGGGGATCGTCTTGGCGTTCTTGCTCCATCAGTATGCGTACCAGGGAAAGCGGGACCAGATCGCTGCCCAGGAAAAACGCATCTCGGATTTGCAGCGCAAAGTCCAGGAAGGCCAGAACGCCAAGCGGCAGTTGCCGCAGTTCCGCGAGGAGGTGCGTCGGCTGGAACTGGATCTGGACAAACTGCTGCGCATTCTGCCAGCCCGCAAGAACACGCCCGATTTGATCCGCCGCATCCGCACCCTTACGGAGCAGGCCGGTTTTGACCTGAGAGTCTTCGATCCGGCGGAAAAGGAAACGGACCGGGAGTTCTACCGGGAGTGGCCCATCAAGATTGATCTGCAGGGTGATTATCACGAACTGGCGCTGTTCTTTGATCGGATCAGTCGTTTCTCCAGAATTATCAACATTGATAACCTCCAGGTCACGGCGATGAACAATCCGCGCCACACGGTTCAGGCCCGGTTTACCGCGAAGACGTTCGTCTACAAAGAGCCTGAGGAAACGGGCGGACCGTAGAGGAAATGACGATGAGAGAACATGGTTGGATTTTGGTCCTGGTCCTGGCATGGGGCGCCTTCGCGGTCCCTGCCGGAGCCCAGCAGGGGGAGCCCGCTCCCGAGGCAGAGCCCCCGGACTCCACCCTGGAAGAGGACGGAGAGGGCGGCGAAGGTGGCTTCGCCGACAACATCGAGGCGATCCTGGAAGAGGACGAAGCCGTGATGACCGGCTCCGGGTACACCTACGACTCCGCGGGTCGCCGGGACCCCTTCAAGTCGCTGGTGCAGAATCGGCGCAGCACGGTGACGCGTCAGGGCCCCAGGCCCGAAGGAAAATCGGGGCTGTTGATCGACGAGGTCAGTCTGACCGGGATCTTTCAGACTCCGACGGGGACTTTCGCTCAGGTAAGGGGCGGTCCAAGGAACAAGAGCTACCTTCTGCAGGCCGGCGATCAACTCTACGACGGAGATGTGGTCGAGGTCGATCGAGGGGAGATTGTGTTTAAGCAGTTGATCAATGACCCGACGGCAATCAAGCCGTTTCGGGAGGTCGTCAAGCGCCTGTCTAATGAAAATGAATGAGATGGCCTTGAGGTCCAACGGGAGGCGATCCTGATGGGAGATGTCCAGAAGCATGGGGCGGGAATTCTAAGCTGGAGGAGCCAGCTTTCGGCGCTGGCTATACTGGCGGTGGCGGCGACCGGGTGTGCCTCTTCCGGCGGGGGGCAAGCAGTCGAGCCGGGTGGAACCGCGCCATCGGCGCAGGAGGCCGCGCCAGCGACCTCCACACCACGGCATATCGAAGCTATGGAGCTGCGGGAAGGAGCGCCCTCGACCTACCTTGACATCGTGGCGGACGGGCCATTGGTGTGGACCAGCTACCGGGACGCCGACGGGAACCTGGTCATCGAACTGCCCAACAGTGTGCCCCAAGCCGGGGTCGGCAGTCTTGATCAGGGGGAAGGAATCGTTCTCGCGGTCAAGGTGCAGCGCGAGGACATCGCGGACCGTCCTTTGACCCGGTTGACGGTGGTAACCCGTGGGGAAGCGGAACACTCCCTGGACGCGCAAGGGGAGCGGCTGCGTCTCGAACTGATGCCCGTGGCCCGGGACCGCATGGCGGATCAACCGACGGAGACCGGGCCTTCGGAAGGGCGCTCCATCGATGCCGCCGAGACCTCCTACGAACCCCTGCCGGTGGAAGAGACCCGGCTGACGGAAGTTTCGACTGCGCCCGGTAGCGCCCCTTCGGCGTCGCCGTCTCCGGCGCCCGTGTCCACCCCGGGGGCCTCGGCCCCCTCGGGACCCCCGGCCACGGTGCTGGCTGATGTGTCGGTCCTGTCCAAGAATGGCGGGGCAGAAATCAAGGTCAGCGGCGATGGAACCTTCCGGTACTCGACCTTTCAGCTGAGCAATCCCGAGCGCTACGTGATCGACCTGGACGGCGTGGTCAATGCCAGCCCTCGGTCGGTGGTCGTGGTGGAGGGGGGCGGGCTGGAAAGAGTGCGGGTGGCTCAGTTCAAGGGCTTCCCGGATCCGGTTTCCCGGGTGGTGTTCGATTTGACGGAGGGTGGCGTGCCCCGGATCGAAGAGACCGCCGATGGCCTGGTCGTGCGGTTTGGGTCCGCGGCGGCGCACAGCGCTCCCAGTAGCGCGGAGCCGGAAGCCGAGATGGCCGCCATCGAACCCTCGGAAAGCGCGCCAGCGGCTACCGAGACCGTTGCCACGGCGGACGCCGCGCCACCGATGCCGACCGCGGTGGAGTCGGCCCCCCCGATGGAGCCCGCCGACCCCGCCGAGTCTTTGGACTCTGCGGCGG
>Ga0055474_10000003_pt1 | contig 44519 bp, 35 predicted proteins | sample Muzzi_PWA_D1_FD_57680 | JGI IMG/M metagenome (GOLD analysis project Ga0055474, IMG submission 57680) | Wetland microbial communities from San Francisco Bay, California, USA, that impact long-term carbon sequestration - Muzzi_PWA_D1 | ecosystem: Environmental > Aquatic > Marine > Wetlands ... | reverse complement strand
GCTCGACGAAGATCTCCAACAGGCCCCCGGCGAGCGTTCGCTGAAGCTGTTGCTGGCCCGCCTGCTGAGTTCGGCGCCCCGGGCGGTCGAGCGCGACATTCCCCGGGCGCGGCGGCTACTCGCCGAGACCCAGGACAGCACGGATGTGCTCTATGCCGAAACCACGGCCATGGTGGCCGCAGCGGAGGGGCGTTTCGGCGAGGCCATCGCCTGGCAACAGGCCGCCATCGAGACTCTGGCCCCTGTCCGGCCCCGCACCGCGAGCCACACCGCCCGCCGACGGTTGGTGCTCTATGAACGGGACGAACCCTGCCGCACGCCCTGGGAGGCCCGCGAGGCCTTGGTGCTCAAGCCCGTCCGGGCTCCCATGGCATCACCCGGGGGGCCTGGATGAGGGCGCCAACGCCGGGCGGTTGGATGCGGTGGGCGGGGCTGCTGGGGATCCTGCTGCTGGCGGCCTGCGGCGGATCGACTGGATCGACTGGATCGACTGGATCGGCACCGGATCCGGCGACCGGGCCGGATCCGGCGACCCGACCCGGCCCGGAGGGTGGTGCCCTCTTTGTCGATATCGCCGCCGAGACCGGCCTGGACTTCACCCATGACAACGGCCACACCGGGCAGCTGTACTTCGTCGAGCCTGTGGGGGCGGGGGGCGCGCTGGTGGACCTGGACAACGACGGCGATCTCGATGTCGTCCTGGTCCAGGGGCGGCGGCTGCAACCTCCCGGGAGCCCGGAGCGCGGCCCGGAGGCGGGGAGGGGCACTCGGCTGTTCCGCAACGATCTGCGGGTCGATGAGCAGGGCCAGCGCCACCTGCGCTTCACCGATATCACCGCGCAGAGCGGCCTTTCAGCCCAGGGCTACGGCATGGGGGTGGCCACCGGAGACTTCGACAACGATGGCCGCATCGACCTCTACCTCACCACCTTCGGTGCCAACCAGCTGTGGCGCAACCGCAGTGAGGGGGACCAGGTGCGCTTCGCGGAGGTCACCGCCCAGGCGGGGGTTGACGATTCGCGCTGGTCCACCAGCGCCAGCTTCGTGGACCTCGATGCCGATGGCTGGCTCGATCTCTTCGTGACCAACTACGTCGATTTCCGGCTCGCCACCCACCGGCAATGTCGCTCCGCCGCAGGCCGTCCCGACTACTGCGGCCCCCACGCGTACCAGGGCGAGTCCGACCGTCTGTTCTGGAACCGTGGCGATGGCACCTTCCGGGACATCACCGGCGATGCCGGGCTACTCGACCACCCCGGCAGTGGCCTGGGAGTGGTGGCCGCCGACTTCGACCTGGACCATCGCAACGACCTCTACGTGGCCAACGACCTGCAGCGCAACTTCCTGTGGCACAACCTCGGCACGGCGGGCGCAGAGGGCGCGCCGAGGTTTGAAAACACCGCCCTGGAGAGCGGTTGCGCCGTCTCCATGCTGGGTCAGGCGCAGGCTTCCATGGGCGTGGTGGCCGGGGATCTGGACAACGACGGCGACGACGATCTCTTCATGACCCACCTGAGCGCCGACACCAACACCCTGTATTGCAACGATGGCCATGGGCTGTTCCAGGATCGCACCGCCACCAGTGGCCTGGGTGCGCCGAGCCTCGAAGGCACCGGCTTCGGCACCGCGCTACTCGACATCGACAACGACGGCTGGCTGGATGTGGTCGTGGCCAACGGTGCGGTCAAGGTGATCGAGGCGCAAGCCCGGACCGGGGACCCCTTTCCCCTCAAACAGCCCAACCAGTTGTTTCGCAATCGTGGCGGTGGAGCCTTCGAGGATGTCAGCGCCCTGGCGGGGCCGGATTTCCTCCGCCCGGAAGTCAGCCGTGGCATCGCTGTGGGCGACGTGGACAACGATGGTCGGAGTGACTTTCTGCTGACCAACAACGGCGGCCCGGCCCGGCTGCTGCACAACCGGAACCGGGACGACCACGCCTGGGTGGGCTTGCGCCTGCTGACCCGGGACGGCGGGCGGGATGTATTGGGCGCCCGGGTCGCGGTGGTGCGCGCCGATGGCTCCACCCTGTGGCGCCGCGCGGCGAGCGACGGCAGTTATCTGTCGGCCAGCGATCCCCGGGTCCTGGTGGGCCTGGGGAGCGATCCGGAAATCGTGGCGGTGCGCGTGGTCTGGCCCGGCGGCGCGGTCGAAACATGGACCGGCCTCACGGCGGGTCAATACCATACGCTGATCGCCGGTCAGGGTCCGGCGACTTATTAATAAGGTAGAACAACATGCCAAGATACTTCCCCATTCTGGTTCTCCTCCCTCTCTGGGGGCTCCTCGCCTGCGCCGCCGCGGTCGCAGAGCCCGGGGGCGACTCGGCCCCCGTCGCCACCTGGCACGGCGGCAGCCTTTCCCGAGCGGATTACCAGAGTTGGCTGGAGTTCCAGGGGGTTGAGGACAGTCCCGAGGCCATCCGCGAGCTCGTTCTGGTCCAGACGCTGGCGGCCATCAGCCGGGAAAAGGGCCTGGATCAGGAGCCGCGGATGCGGCTGGAAGTCGAGGCGCTGGATCAGCGGCTGCTGGTGCCCGCACTGCGCCGCGAGGTTCTGGCCGGGGTCAAGGTCAGCGATCAGGAGGTCGAAGCCCTCTACCGGCAGAACCCACAAGCCTTCCAGGGACCGCGAAAGCTCCGCCTGCTCAATCTCTACAAGCGTCTGGGGACCACTCCGGACGGGGCGGCGGCGGTGCGGGGGCGCATGGCGGTACTCCATCGCCAGTTGCTCGAGGGGGCGGATTTCGAAACTCTGGCGCGCCGCGAATCGGAGTCCCAAACCCGCTTCCGGGGGGGCCACCTGGGCTATGTCGATCCCGACGCCCTCCCTCCCGCCGTGAGCGCGGTGGTGCGCGACCTGAAGCCGGGCCAGATCAGCCCGCCGGTCGAGCACGGCGATGGGGTGACGATCTTTCTCTGCGAGGAGGTCCGCGCCGCCCGGACCCCGAATCCGGACGCGGTACGGGAGAAGATCCGCACGCAGCTGGCCCGCCGCCAGGGTCGCCAGCGGTGGGCCGAAGTTGAGGCCCTGTTGCTGGCCACGGGGGCGCCCCGCCTGACGCCGGACTCGCCCAAGACCGTGCTCGAAATGTCGGACTACCGGATGAGCGCCGAGGACCTGGCCACTCTGGTGGCGATGCGCCTGGACGGCAAGAAGCCCACCGATCTCGACCGGGCGCAGCGCGAGAAGCTGCTGCGAGACTGGGCCCAGGGAGTCTTGAATGTGCGCCACGCCATCGCCTTGGGGTTGCACCAGGATCCACGGATCGCCGCAGCCTTGCGCTGGCAGAGATTGCGGCTCCTGGCCAACCGCGAACTGGTGCGTCGCGTTGAGGCGCGCTTCCAGCCGCCGACGGAGGAGGTGATCCGGGCTCACTTTGCGGCCCATCGGAAACGCTACCAGGAACTCGCCAGCTACGATCTGTCGCTGATTCACTTCAGGGGTGAGGACGACCTGGATGCTGGACCAGGATCTGCCTCGGCGGAGCGCATCGCGCAAGCCGAGACCGTGGTGCACCGCATCGAGACCGGGGAACTCTCCTTTGAGGAAGCGGCCCGCCGGTATTCGATCCATCCATCGGCCGCACAGGGTGGCCGGATCGGCTGGCTCCCCCAACGTCAGGCCGTCGCCTGGGGGGCGACCGGCATTCATGCGCTGCGTCAGCTGGAGCCTGGTCAGCAGAGTGGCCTTCTGCATCTCGAGTCCGGCCTGTGGCTCTTCCATCTGCACGCCCGGCGGGAGGCCCGGCCGCTCTCCTTCGAAGACGCCCGGGAACAGATCCAGCAGGAACTCGGCCAGCAGCGGGTCACGGCCCTGGAGAGCGCCCTGCGCGAGGAGCACCTTCACGAGATTGGCCTCGAGATCCCATCCACCGCCGCGCCACCCAGGGTTCTGCGCTGGTCGACGGCCAACGAGTTTGAAAACTACGGTTACCACGTCTACCGCGGTCTCCAGGAAGACGGTCCCTTCGAGCGCCTCACGGAAGAGGTCATCCCCGGGGCTGGAACCACCGATCTGCCCCAGAGCTACCGCTTTGAAGACCCCACCGCCGAGCCCGACGTGGCCTACTACTATTACGTGGAATCGGTCTCCACCAGCGGTCAGCGAAAGCGCCTGACGCCGGTGCGTCGGGTCGGCGAGAAAGAGCCGTGACGTCGGCCCACCAGCCCGCGCCGCAATTCTCTATCACGCTATGGGTTGCCTCGCATGCCGTTTCGCCCTAGAATACCGCCCATCGTTAAAAACTGGTCCACGTGTCCATCCTGGCAGCCCTGTGTACAAAACGTCTTGAAAGGCGAGACCATGTTCTCCAAGCATTCCCTGCTTTCGGTAATCATCCTGACTACTCTGCTCCTGGCGGTTCCCGCTGCCCACGCAGGGATAATGACCGCGGATCTGTCGATCACCAAGACCGATGGCGCCGCGACCTCCATCCCGGGGACCATGGTGACCTACACCATCGTCGGTGCCAATGCCGGTGCCGCAGACGTCTTGGGGGGAACGGTGGCCGATACTTTCCCGGCCATCCTGACAGGCTGTACCTGGACCTGTGTCGCCTCGGCGGGTTCGAGTTGCACAGCGGCGGGGGCGGGGGATATCAACGACGCGGTCAACCTGCTCAACGGCGGCACCGTGACCTACACCGCCACCTGCGGTATCGATCCCTCGGCCACGGGAGTTCTGAGCAACACGGCGACGATTTCGTCCGCCTTGACAGACCCCAACATGGCCGACAACTCGGCCACGGATATGAACACGCTGACCCCGATGGCGAATCTGGTCATCTCCTCCGTGCTGACCCCGAGTCCGGCCACCGCCGGGCAGATCTTCACGGTCGATGTGACGGTGACCAACAATGGGCCCTCGGATGCCACCAGCGTGACGGTGACCAGCACCTTCCCGCCGGGCGCCATCTTCAATTCCACCACGGGCTGTGCCGAGGATCCCAACGGGGTGCCGACCTGCACGCTGGGTACGATCCCCGCCGGCCAGGCGAGCATGTTCAGCATCTTGGCCACGGCGCCGGCCGCAGCGGGCAACGGGTCCTTGACTCTGGCGGCGGCCTCGCCGGTGGCGGATCCCACGCCTGGAGACGAGACGGAGATCATCCCGATCGCCTTCAATGTCGAGATTCCGACGGTCAGCGAGTGGGGTCTGATGCTCCTGGCCCTGATGCTCGGCGGCGCAGCCCTCTGGCGGATGCGGCGCTAGGGATCGAGCCGTCGAGGTCCCCGGGACCGGAGCGGCAGGGCGGGGTCGCCCAGCAGATTGTAGAGATGAGAGACGCGGGCGGTGCTCGTTGAACGCTTCGCCGCAACGATGGCATCGCCCAACGTCTCCGCCTGCAGAAGAGCCCTGATCAGCGATTCACCGAACGTACGGGGCGTGGACAAAGAAGCCGAGGCGCCAAGGAAAGCAATGGCGCCTCGGCTTTTTTCTAGCACCATGACTTCGCCCAGGGAATCCGCGTTGGGGTGATCGAACGGTGCCGTGGCACAGGACACACTGACCGCGATGGGCCATCGATCCATGGCTGCCAGACGCAGCACATCCTCACGATCAAAAAACGAATCAGACTGCGGATTCTTGGGATCTCCCAACTGCCACAGATAGCGGCTGCCATGGCCGCCGAAGTACACCAGGTCGGGTTGTTGGGCAAAGGCGGCGAGCACCGCATCGGCGGTGACCTCGTCGGGAGCGTTGGCGGGAAAACGGAGTGCGATTTCCGTACCCTCCAAGGCCTTGAGCAACCGTTCCTGGCGCAGCAGGGAGCCTCGGCTGCTGTCGCTGAGCATGAGGATGGAGGGCTCCCCCGGGGGAGCCGGGCTCTTCGCATGGGTCAAGATCTTGGTGACCATCGTCTCCAACTCTGCGGCGTCGATCACCGGCAATCGACCCACGGCAAAACGCGCGAGCGCCTCGTTGTCGGGATCCATCGCGAAATAGTGGTCACTCGCCGCTGGGCCGTAGTCGGACAGGAAGGTCCAGGTCGGAATCCGGTTGCGGGTCGATGGCTCGGGGTGCCGGTAGGGGGTCCGATCCTGGGCCAGGAACCAGTCGGCGTCCCCCACCAGCAGCACGTACCGGAGGGCGCCGGACCGTTCATACAGGTCGTTCAGAAAGCGGCGGATCGCCGCGGGACTCTGTTCGCCACCCCCGAAGGCATCGTACACAGCGTTGATGTCCACCGTCGCTACCCGCAGCCCTCGGCGGCGGTGGAACGCCGCCAGCCGCTCGGTACCGGGCAGCAGGGCGGTGGGCGCCAGCATCACATAGTCGGTATCGGCCGCCAGAGCCCGCGCCCCGGCGGTCAACGGCTCCAGTGCCAGGGGCGTGCGCAGTCCATCCTCGTCGATGATCCACAATTCGGTCGCCGTGGCCGTCGCGGGCAGGAGCCACCCCGCCCCATCCCGGCGTTCTGCGGACCACCCCGAGGCGGAGTACAGGCGGCTGTCCGCAGGGCTGGTGGCGTCCGCCAGCCAGCGCGGCTTGTCTGCCGCCTCCAGCAGCAGCGGTGCGGCGGCATCGACCAGGGGAGGAGCCGGGCGATACCGCACCTCGACGCGATCCACATAGGCGATGTCGATCAGAGGATCGTCACTCTCCGGCAGGGTTCGCCGGGGGATCTTGACCTGCAACCGGTTCGGGGTCGCCCGCAGCAACTCGGTGGGAACGTGGAGGCGAATCTCCCGGGGTTGACGACCGTCCCAGCGATCCCCCCCGACCTTCTCGCCATTCCACAGCACCTCGACCTCATGCTGGAAGGCTCCCTCCGGGGTATTGCTCAGCGACCAGCCCAACAACCGGATGACGGCCTCGACTTCCGGGTCGTTCTCCGTGGTCCGGTCCGTCAGAGGCCCCACCTCCACAACGTGGGTGGACGAACTCTGCTGGGTGATCATCGCCCAGTACCACAACGAGTCCACCTCGGGACGCTCGCCGCGGGTCACCGGAGCGCGCAAGACATCCTGCTCCAGCCGCAGCATGCGTTCAACCGCTGCGGCTGGCCTTGCACGGAGGTTGCGCGGGATCGATTCTCCGGCAGCGGACGGTGGGGGAACGGGACCCGTCGGGGTGCCCGCCGGAGGATCGGAGGTCAGCAACAGCACCGCCATGGGCCGGGTTTCCTGGGGTTCGGAAGGCTGAAAGAGATCCATCGCTGCCACGAAGATCAGCCGCCCGCCGGGACCGAAACGCGGATCCGTCTCGATCCAGAAGGGCACGGGGTGACCGCGATGGGATAAGCCCAGCGCCTGGATCGGGGCGTCCGTCAAGGTTCCGCCACTGGCCTCCCGGAGGTGTTCCAGGGACACGGCGTAAACCCCGGGCCGATCGAGGTAAATCTTGGTACCAGGAACCTCGCTCAGCGCCGGGGTCCCCAACGCCCCGGTGAAGAGAGCGAGCGCCAGGACCACCGGGCGCAGACAACGCCCCCGGCGACGGTTTCGCCCCCCCGGGCGGGTCTGGTCTGCGACGAGTTCCACGACACCTCCCATTGTGACTTCCATGCGGGCAAGTGTAGCCCGTGAATGGCAGGCAAAGCGCGGCGCCGGGCCGACGGTGCCCAGACCCGAGCCCACGGGGCGGGCCGTCGCTGGCGACACGCCGCCAGAATTCGTGGAAAGGGCCGGGCATGCCCGGTCGTCCGGCGCAGCCCCAGAAAATAATCCCGGTTGGCCAACCCGGTACCCTCAGGAGGCCTTGGACGTGCTCGGCAAGGTAGCGTCCAGCGCGCCCCAGCACCGCAGCCCTTGTTCAAATCATTCGCCGGAATATGCTACTCTCCCCTTCATTCTTATCGAGACAACTTGGGAGATTTGCCAGCATGTCGGGATTCCGCAGCCTGTCCATTCAGCGAAAGCTGACCCTTGTCGCCATGTTGACCACGGTGGTCGCCCTGATCCTGGCGTCGGCAGCGTTTTTCATCTACGACATCCTGACGTTGCGGCAGCGCATGGTGGCGGATCTGGAGGTGGTGGCCCAGACCATGGAGGCCAACACCACCAACGCCCTGGTGTTCAATGATCGCCAGACCGCGACCGACAACCTCGCCTCCCTGAAAGTGCAAACCGGGGTCGAGGCGGCGTGTATCTACGACCGCCAGGGGCAACTCTTCGCCACCTACTTGCGCGACGGTGTCTCCGAAGCCGTGCTTCCGGCGGGTCCGGCCCCCGCGGGACACACCTTCGAAACGGACCATCTCAGCGTGTCGCGCAACATCACCTTCGGCAACGAAACGGTGGGGACCTTTCACATCCGCTCCGATCTGGGGGAGATCCGTGATCGGCTGGTGCGCTACAGCGGCATCCTGGTGGGGGTTTTCGTCACCGTGATCCTGATCTCGCTGTTGCTCTCCTCGCGCCTCCAGCGGGTGATCTCGAAACCGATCCTCGATCTGGTGGAGGTCGAAAAGGAGGTCATCGAGAAGCAGGATTATTCGGTGCGGGCGAAGAAGAATTCCGACGACGAGATCGGCTTGTTGATCGATGCCTTCAACCTGATGCTGGCGCAGATCGAGGCCCGGGACGACGAGATCACCATCGCTCGGGACCGGGCCGAGGAGGCCAATCGCTCCAAGAGCACCTTCCTGGCCAACATGAGTCACGAGCTTCGCACCCCGTTGAACGCCATCATCGGCTATAGCGAGATGCTGGAAGAGGACGCGGAAGACCTGGGGCAGGAAGACTTCATCCCCGACCTCCAGAAGATTCGCTCCGCAGGCAAACACCTGCTGTCGCTGATCAACGGCGTCCTGGACCTGTCGAAGATCGAAGCGGGCAAGATGGAACTGTATCTGGAAGACTTCCCGGTCAGCGACCTGGTGGAGGAGGTGCGGGCCACCGCCGCGCCGCTGGTGGAACGCAACGGCAACGCCTTCAAGATCACTCTCGATCCCGGCGCCGACGGCCCCATGCGCGCCGACCTGACGAAGACCCGACAGATCCTGTTGAATCTGCTCTCCAACGCCGCCAAGTTCACCCGCGCCGGAGAAGTTCGCCTGGAGGTGGCCCGGCGCACCGCCGGGGGGACCGATTGGGTCCGTTTTCGGGTCACCGACAGCGGCATCGGCATGAGCCCCCAGCAACAGGCGAAGGTCTTCGAACCCTTTTCCCAGGCGGATGTCTCCACCACTCGCAAGTACGGGGGGACCGGCCTGGGTCTGTCCATTTGCAAACGCTTCTGCGAGATGATGGGGGGGGATATTTACGTCGATAGCCGACCCGGCGAGGGCTCCACCTTCACGGTGCAACTGCCCGCCCAGGTGTTGGACGACTCCGATAGTGGCGTTCGCCGGTTGCGGGAGTCCGTCACCCGGGACATGCTCGATTCCCGGGAACTCCCGGCCTCCGCCTTCCAACAGAAACTGGCGAAGACCGGCGCGGGGACCGATCGTCGGGTGCTGATCATCGACGACGACCCGACGGTCCACGACCTGCTGAAGAGCATTCTGTTGAAGGAGGGCTTCCAGGTCAGTTCCGCCCTCAACGCGGCGGAGGGACTGAAGCTGGCCCGGACCTTGAAGCCCACCCTGATCACCCTGGATGTGCGCATGCCGGAGCGGGATGGCTGGCACGTCCTGACGGACCTCAAGAGCGAGGCGGATCTGGCGGACATCCCCGTGATCATGGTGTCGGTGATCGAGGACCGCAAGACCGCCTTCGCCCTGGGGGCCGCGGACTACCTGACCAAACCCATCGAACGGGAACGCCTCACCGCGCTGCTCGCCAAATACGGCAGTGGGGGCAAAACGCCCGCCACGGCGCTGGTGGTGGACGACGATCAGGACGCCCGTCACATGCTGGGCGGCATGCTGGAGCGGGAAGGGTGGCAGGTAGTGGAGGCGGGCAACGGGGTCGAGGCCCTGCGACGGGTCGCCGAAGCACCGCCCCACCTGATCCTCCTCGACCTGATCATGCCGGAGATGGATGGCTTCGGTTTCTTGACGGAGTTGCGCAAGACCGCGGCCTGGCGCACCATCCCGGTGGTGGTGATCACCGCCATGGACCTGACCCCGGAGGACACCGCGCGCCTCAACGGCGGCGTAGACAAGGTGTTGCAGAAGGGTAGTTTCGATCTGGATCGTTTCAAAGCGGAGATCCGTTCTCTGGCCCACGCCAATACCGAGGGCCACGAAGGTTGAACAGAAGAGGGAAGAGATCATGATGTTGAAAATCTGCAAACCGTCCATTCTGGCGATGGTTCTGGCCCTGGCGGCCCTGCCGAGCCCACCGCTAGGCGCCCAGAGCGGCACCTCCAGCGGCCTGGGGGAAATCGCCTTGTTCGGGGAAGAACTCACCGTTCAGGCCGCCACCAAGACCGAGATCCCCATCTCGAAAGCCCCGGGCTCCGTGTCGGTGATCACCGCCCAACAGATCCGCGAGTCCGGCGCTCAGACCATCCCGGAACTGTTGCGGCTGGTCGCGGGGGTGAACGTGCGCTGGAATCCCATGGTGCAGACCATCGACATTCGCGGCTTTGGTGAGAATCCCTTCACCAGCCGGGTCCTCTTGCTCATCGACGGTGTGCCCTACAACTCCTGGAACAAAGGGGGCTTTCCCCAACACCCGGGATTCGACTTCTTCATGCTGCAAAACATCAAGCGGATCGAGATCCTGCGCGGGCCGGGTTCCGCTCTCTACGGTGAGAACGCGTACTGGGGCGTGATCAACATCGTCTCCATTTCCGGCGAGGATCTGGAAGGGGGCAAGATCCGCCTCTCCGGTGGCGACCTGCTCAGCCAATCGGTGGACGTGGCCTACGGGCGCACGGTGGGCAACGGCTCCTTCCTGGTCTCCGGGCGTCTCTTCCGGGGCCAGCTGCCCGTGCGCTTTTGGTTCGATGAGGCGGACTCCGAGGTCCAGGGCTCCGATATCCAGTTGAAGGGCACGATCGGCGATGTGGAACTCTCCTATTACCGCCACGAGGACGACGTGGACGGCTTTGACATGCCGGGCTTCATTCCGGGCACCCGCTTCCGCAGCGCCGACAAGATCAGCCAGAGCATCGATATCTTTGCCCTCAAGTTCAGTCACAAATGGAACGACAAGATTTCCTTTGCCGGGGACGCCTCCTTCGCCCAGCGAGACGGCTCCCGTTGCGCGGCCTGCCACGCGGCTCCCCAGAACCCAAGCTTCTCGGACACCGTGGACCACGGCAGCCAGCTGATCGGCGACTTCCGCATCAACTGGCGCCCCACCGACCGCCACGACATTCTGCTCGGCCTGGAAGGGCGGCGAGTGGATGCGGGCGCCCACACCGACGAGTTGCTGCGTCCGGAGGACACCACCGCCAAAGTGGTGCTGGACTACACCAAGTTCGCGGCCTACGCGCAGGACCAGATCGCCTTCGCCGACGACCGTTTCCGGCTCACCCTGGGGGCGCGTTTCGATGGCAGCAATGATCTCTTCGACAGCGAGATCTCCCCCCGCCTGGCGGCGGTGTATACCCCCAATGACCGGATCGTGCTGCGCGCCGGTTGGTCCACGGCCTTCCGTTTCCCCAACTTCAGTGAGCTGTACCAGAACAGCTGGTTCCTGGGCCTGGATTTTGGCCCCTTCGCGACCCCCATCCAGGTCTTCCAACCGAACCCTGAACTGGAACCGGAAGAGATTCGCACCATCGATGTGGGCGCCGATTTCCGGCTCACTCCGACCACTTCCCTGAAGGTGGACCTGTTCCAATCGAAGGTCAAAAACTTCATGGTGCTGACCTTCAATGGCAGTGGCCCGACCCGGTTGCAGGTGCAAAACCATCCGGATGATGGGGAACTCCTCGGTGGCGAGGTGGAACTCCGTTTCCGCCCCTCGGACAAATTCACCGGCGTGGTCAACTACAGCTACCAGGAAACCAGCCGGGATGATGCCTCCATCGTGGCCTCCGATGGGCGCCCCCTGGAGCTGGTCTACGCGCCGGAAAACAAGATCAACCTCGGCGCCTACTTCGGTCCCTTCGCGGGGTTCCGGGGCTCTGTCGAGGCCCAGTGGCGGGATGAGAGACTGGGGCCGAGTTTCTGGAATTTCGCCACCGGCGGCACCCAGCCGGGGGTGCTGGATTCCTACACTCTGTTGAACATGAAAGTCAGTTGGGACGCGCCCTTCCATTTTGGACGGGCGGGGCGGGGCCTGCGCCTGTCGATCTACGGCAAGAACCTGCTGGATCAGGACGACATTTCCGAGACGTTCCTACCCATCGACTTGAGACTCTCGGAGCGAACGGTCTACGGTGCGGTTGAGATCCTGTTCTAGGCAGCGGCGCGCCGCCCTCGCCGGGCTGATCTGCCTGATCTGCCTGGGCGCGGGGGTGCGCCCCACCGCCGCGCAGGGGGAACGGGATGTTCCGGAAGTGGTGCGGGAACTCCTGGACGCCGCGAGCCGCGCCCAGGAGCGGGGGCGCCTGGATGAGGCCATCGCCAACTACCGCCAGGCCCTCGAACTGGGACCCCAGGTCGTCCGTGGTTATGTCGCCCTGGGGGCGCTCTACCACCAGCGGGGACAGCGGGAAGAGGCGCTGGAGGTGTTTCGCCGCGGCCTGGAGCAGGCCCCCACGGAGCAGGCCCTGCTGACCAACACCGCCGCGGTGGCCCTGGAGTTGGGGCAAGCGGAGCTGGCCCTGGAACTCGCGGAACGGGCGGTCGCCGCCGCGCCCAAAGATGCCGATCTGCGCTTCCTCCACGGCGCCGTGCTGCGGCGTCTGGATCGTGCCGAAGAGGCCGTGGCGACCCTGCAACAGGGCCTGAGCCTGCGTCCCAAGGACCCCCGGCTCCTCTTCTCCCTGGGCAACGCTCACCAGCAGCTGGCGCAGTTGGAACCGGCCATCGCCGCCTTCCGTGCCGCCATCAAGGCGGATCGCGACTATTTGCCGGCGCACTACAACCTGGGCGCGGTCCTCTTCGAGGCCCAACGTTTCGGCGAGGCCCAGGAGGCGTACGAGGTGGCCCTGGCGCCCCTGGACAAGGCCCTGGCCCAAGGCGAAGCGGTGGACCCGGTGCATGCCCAGGCGTACCTCAACCTGGGCGCCATCTTCCTTCAGGAGAAGGACTGGCGGCGGGCCCTGGACGCCTACGGCAAGGCCGCGCGCCTGACTCCCGACAGCGCCGTGGCCCATTTCCACCTGGGCTACGCCCTCTTCCAGTTGGGCGACACGGAGGCGGCCCGCACAACCTACCAGCGAGCCCTGGCCCTCGATCCCAACCTGCCGGTGGCCCATCTGCACCTGGCGGAGATCGAAGCCCAGAACCAGCGCCCCACCGCCGTCATCGATCACCTCCGGACCGTGGTCGAGGAACTCGCGGGGGCCGACCAGGAACGGGCCCTGGTGCTGCTGGCCACAGCCCACCAGGAGACCGGCGACGACGGTGCCGCGGAGGCGGCCTACCGACGGCTGCGCCAGACTCGTCCCACGGACCCCGCGGTGGCGGTGGCCCTGGGACGCATTCTGCGCCGCCAGGGCCGGAGGGAGGAGGCCCGACCCTTCCTGGAGGAAGCCCTCGCCACCTCCTCCCACGGCGTGGTCGCCGGGCTGGAACTGGCCGCCCTGGCGCGGGCCAGCGGCGATCTGGCGGCGGAAAAGGCCGTCTACCTGCAAGTGCTGGAGCATCAGCAGGACGACCCGGCGTTGCTGCCGGTGCGCATCAACCTGGCCCTGGTGCTGCTGCAACAAGGGGACCGGGACGCCGCCCGCCAGCGCCTGGAAGGACTGCTGCCAAAACTCTCTGGCCACCACGCTCTGCGCACCGTCTACGCCATGCTCCTGCTGGCGGAGGGAGAACGGGACACCGCCGAAGAGACCCTGCGGGCGCTGCTGCGCCAGAGCCCCGCGGGCGGCAAAGCCGCCACGGCGGTCGCCGCCGCCGTGGCGGCGGGGGAGGCTTTCCGGGGCGACGCCAGCGCGGCGGTGACCGCCTTCCAGAGCCAATGGGACGCCGCCACCGACGACAGCGGACTGCTCGCCCGGGCCAACCTGGGCCAGGCGCTCTGGCTGGCGGGACGAGGCGCCGACGCGCGCCCCCATCTTCAGGCCGCCTCGGAGGCCTTCCCCCGCTGGCCCGGGCTGCGGGTCGCTCTGGGGGAAATTGCCCTGGCGGCGGATGACTTGCCCTCCGCCCGCGACCATCTGGAAGCCGCCCTGGTCCTCTGCCGGACCGGCACCGGCGACCACAATCCCATCGCCTCGACGACCCCGGCGGAGGACGGCGATGGCGGGCGCACCTTCCGCTTGCTGGTCCAGAGCCCCGGAGCGGACGCGGCACTCTGCCAGCGGGCGCGCCAGCACCTTGGCGCCGTCGAAGCCCGGCAGGCCTTCCAGGCGCTGAGCCAGAACAACGGCGGGCGCGCCCTGGCCCTGGCGGAGCGGGCCCTGGCCGCCCCCCTCGCCGCACCTGAGCGGGCTCTGGCCCACCTGGCTCGCGGCTCCGCCTTTCTTCTACGAGGCAGCGACGAGGCGGCCCGGCGCGACCTGACCGCGGCCCTGGGCGGCGACCTGGCACCCTCGCTCCGACCTCTGGCCCAGAACAACCTGGGGGTGGCTCTGCATCGCTTGGGGCGCACCGAGGACGCCCGGCGGCAATTCACCGCCGCCAACACGGGAAGCACAAGCCCCGCCGCGACGCTCCTCAACCTGGGAATCACCGCCGAGGCGGAGGGGGATGGCGCCGCGGCCCTGGCCCTCTACGAGCGCTACCTGGCCAGCGACGCGGGCCGGGGCGCCCGGCGCGCCGAAGTCGCCGAGTGGGTGGACAAGTTGCGGCGGGTGTACCGATGAGATCTGCCGTCGCCACCTGGCGCGCGGTCGTCGTCGGCCTGCTCCTGGGGTCCCTCGTCCCTCTGGGGCTCGGCGCCCAAGAAGCTCCGGAAGCCGCCAGGCCCATCGCCCTGGTGCACCTGCCCGCCTTGCCGGTGGAGACCGCCAACCGCGCTGCGGAAGCCGTCAACGCCCTGACCGACGCCCTCGCCGCGGGCGTGCCGGGACTCTCGGTGGACGTGCAGCTCTTCCGGCGGCTGGAGGATGCCCGCGCCCTGTACGCCGCGGATCCGGCCCGCATCGCCTTCATCCTGGCGGAACCGGCCTTCCTCAAAAGCCTGCCCGACGCGGGGCGCTTCGAACCGCGCTACCGCTTTCGCCGCGGGGGTGAGGAGAACTACCACCGGCTCCTGGTCGTCCTCCGGGACCGACCCGAGCTGGCCACCCTGGAAGATCTGGCGGGCAAAACCTTGAGCTTCGTCGAGATCGCCGGGAGCACGCCGGAGACCCACGGGGCGTACCTCGGTGAGGCCCTGCTGCCGGGCACCATCGTCACGGCAGCGGGGGGGGCGGCGACCACCTTCTTCCAACTCTCCGCCGTCCAGGACGACTTCACCGCCGCCGCCAACGTCGTCTTCCGCCAGAGCGACGCCGCGCTGGTGGCGGAGCACAACCCGCTCCTGCAGAGCCATCTGGGGGAGTTGCGCATTCTGCACACCTCGCCCCCTCTTTCGCTGCCCGTCCTCGCCATTGCCCGGGGGGCGCTGACCGAGGCCCAACTCCAGGCTCTGGACGACACCGCAGTCCGGCTACGCCCCGGCGCGGGCAACGCGAGCCGGGAAGCGCTGGCGGAATTGAAGCTGGAGGGCCTGGCCCTGATTCCTCCGGCGGAACGCATCGCGTTGCTGCACGGCCAGTCCCCCACCGTGCGCCGACCGGAAATCGCCCTGCCCGACGCTGGGGCACTGTCGCCGGTGGCCTTGCCGCCCGTGGACCCGGCGACCCTCTCCTTCGCGCTGACGGTGGAACTGCCCGAGGTGCCGATCCTCCAGGGTGATCCCGCTTCACCGCCCTGACGGGAAAGTTTCCAGACGCTTCCGCCATGAATCCCCTCGACCTGAGGCGCCAAGGCGAGTAAGATGGCTATGTAGATAGACATCTTGCATCGAGAGGTCCGAAATGCTCAAGCAATATTCGATCGCTGCCGCCCGCAACCATCTCCCGGCCATCGTCCATGATGTGGAGAGCGGCCCAGCGGTGGAACTGACTCGTCGTGGCAAACCGATCGCCGTGCTCGTATCGGTCGAGGAGTACAAGAGGTTGCGACCCGACAAGCCGGATATCTGGGAGACGCTTTCGAGGTTTCGGGAGGACACCGACCTCGAGGCACTCCAGGCTGCGGAAGTCTGGACGGACGTCCGAGACCGCTCCGTGGGCCGCGAGCCCGAATTTTGATCATGCGCTACCTGCTGGACACCAACATCCTGTCCGAGCCCACAAAACCGGAGCCCCACCCCTTCGTGCTCGAACAGATCCACCGCCATCGGAAAAGGATCTGCACCGCAGCGCCAGTGTGGCACGAATTGCTTTTCGGCGTCCGGAGACTACCCGCGTCTCGGCGACGAAAACGGCTGGAAGCCTATCTCCGCGAGGTGGTGGAAGCCTCCATGGACATCCTGCCCTACGACGCGGAGGCTGCCCACCAGCACGCGGAGGAAAGGGCTCGCTTGACGGGAATCGGCAAATCGCCGGCCTTTGTGGATGGTCAAATCGCCGCCATCGCTCAGGTGCATGGTCTCGTTCTGGTCAGCCACAACGTGGCCCACTTTGCCTCGTTTCGGGAATTGGCCCTGGAGGACTGGCTCGAACGGTAGGGCAACCCCTGCCCTTACCCGATTCCGGGCTACCGCGTTCCAGGCGGATCCCGGCTGTACTACAATAGCGGGCTGAAGCAGAACCATGAGTAAACTCCTTCTCGTCGAAGACAACGAGATGAACCTCGACATGCTGAGTCGTCGGCTGAGACGGCGCGGCTTCGAGGTCATCACGGCCACCGATGGCGCCGAAGGGGTGGAGTGCGCCCAGACCCATTTGCCGGATCTGATCCTGATGGACATGAGCCTGCCCGTGATGGATGGCTACGAGGCCACCCGCGTTCTCAAGGATAGCCCCCGGACCCGTCACATTCCCATTCTGGGTCTCTCCGCCCACGCCATGTCCGGGGATGCGGACAAGGCCCTCAAGGCGGGGTGTAATGATTACGACACCAAACCGGTGGAATTGCGTCGCCTGCTGGACAAGATTGAGACCCTACTCCAGGGTCCGCCCACGGAACCGTTCCCGATCGTGCCCAGAACCACGACGGAGCGCCCCCCCGAGAGAGCGCTCCCCTCGACACCGCCCAGCGCGCCGAGCCGCCACCCCACAAGCCTGCCGACCGCCGACACAAGGCGGTTGCCACAATCCCCCGCCGCGACCATTCCCCTCCCCCGGACAGCGGAGACCGCAGTGCAAGGGCACGCCTTGTTGGTCATGCCGGACGGGGTCCCGCGGCGACAGCTCGGCGAACAGCTTCAGGAATTGGGCTACACCTTTGAGAGCGCAAACCCGGAAGAGGGGGAGGCGGGGGTCCTTCGTTCGGTGGCCCATCGCACCTTTCATGCCCTCTTCTTCGACCACCGTTCCCCGGGTCTCAATGCCGAACGCCTGGTGAGAACCCTACGGTTGGAGGCGATCAGTCGGGATCTACCGATTCTCCTGGTGGGCTCCGTGGATGGGCTGGAGAGTGCCTTTCAGCTGATCAAGTTGGGCGCCAATTTCTTCCTGCCGCTCCCCGTCTCCAACCATCTCCTGGAGACCCGGCTGAAAAGCGCTCGATCCCGCCACTCCTGACCGACCGCGGCAGCGCCGCCGAGCTACTCGTCGTGGTCCGGCAGCCAGATCGGTCGGGGCTGGACCACGGTCGGGGCCTCGTAGGCAAAACTTTCGTCCTGCATGGGATGGGGTGGTGTGATCGACGGGGTGGGAACCCTTGGTGCCAACGGCACCGACGGCACCGAGGGCTCCACCACCCGGGCCGCAGCTGCCCTTCGATCCGCCTCCAGAGGTCGCGGGCCATCCACCGGCAACCCCAGGGCCATGGCCAGTTCCCTACCGAAGAGTTCCGCCGTGGGCCGAAGTTCCGGATTCTTCGCCATCGCTTGCTCCAGGACCGCCTCCAGGGTGAGGGGAAGATCGGGCCGCAGCGCCCGGATGGGAAGCGGTTCTTCCTGCACCTGCTTCATGGCCATGGCCACCGGGCTGACGCCCGAATCATCACCGAAGGGCAGTTGGCCACTGAGCATCTGGTACAGCATGACGCCCAGGCTATAGACATCCGTTCGCCCGTCGTAGTCGTCCCCCTTGACCCGCTCCGGAGCCATGTAGGCGGGCGTCCCCAGAAGGCTGCCGTCCAGGGTCGTGCTCTGCTCCACGACCGAATCATTGAGCAGCTTGGCGATGCCGAAGTCCAGCACCTTGACCACTTCCCCCCGGCGGTTGCGGTGCAGGAAGATGTTGGCGGGCTTGATGTCGCGGTGGATGATCCCCACGCTGTGGGCCTCCGCCAACGCCTCGCAGACGGGCAGCAAGATCTCCACGCAGCGCAGCGGCTCCATCGGACCTTCCAGCAACATCTCGTTCGACAGCGGCTGGCCTTCGAGCAATTCCATGACCAGAAAGGCGACGCCGTTGGGGGTGACGCCGAAATCCAGCACCTCCACCGCGTTGGGGTGCCGCACCCGGCAGGCGCTGACCCCCTCCTGCTGAAAGCGGGCCAGCGCTTCCTTGCCCATCTCGAAATTGCTCTGCAAAACCTTCACCGCCACGGGCCGCTGCAAGGTCAGGTGGACGCCTTCGAACACGGCGCCGAAGCTCCCGGCACCGATGGTGCGGTCCAGACGATACTTGTCCGCCAACACCATGCCCGGGGTCGTCTCGCCGCCATCCATTTTCACGTCCTCCGCCGGACCGCCGAACTTGTTCCGGGCCGGTACTTTGGACCGTAGCTGAGAATGCACCCGGGCCAGGACCACGGGAAAATCCAACGGCTTGGTGACGTAGTCGTTGGCCCCCAGATCCAGGGCCTCCACCATGTCGTCGCTGCCGTCCTTGGCGGTGGCCATGATGATGGGCAAATCGTTGCCGCTGCGGCTCTTGCGCACCTCCCGCAGCACCTCGACCCCGGAAAGACCCGGCATCATGATGTCCAGCAGCACCAGGTCGATGGGCTCCCGGGCGAGAATCTCCAGCGCCTTGTAGCCATCTTCCGCGACCTCGGTGGCATACCCCTTCCGCTGCAGGCGCCGGGAGAGCATGTCCCGGTTCATCTCGTGGTCATCCACCACCAGGATGGTAAAAGGGTGTTCCGTCATGGTGCTTCCGATACACTTCCAGGGTGCGGCTGCCCAGCCGGTCGTGACTGGACCCGTTGGCTGCGGGTTAAGGTGTGCCAGCATATCCGAACTCTCCTTCGAAGGCCAAGGTGCATCTCCCCGGAGGGTTACGCTAGATCTACAGAAAACCCGCCATGAACGTGATAGAGGAACCCCATGAGCTATCCAGAAACCCGTCTTCGCCGCTTCCGCCGGACCCCCACCCTACGCCGCATGGTGCGGGAGACGCGCCTCGCCGCGGAGGATCTGGTCCTGCCCCTCTTCGTCTGCCCCGGAAGCGGGGTGGAAAACCCCGTGGCCTCCATGCCGGGAGTGGCCCAGCAGTCCGTGGACAAGTTGGTGGAGACCGCCAAGGCGACCTTCGACGAAGGCATTCCCGCGGTGATCCTCTTCGGTCTGCCGGAGACCAAAGACGCCGTGGGTGCCTCCAGTTGGGCCGAGGACGGCATCGTCCAGCGGGCCCTCGAAGCGCTGGCCCGGGAGGTGCCGGATCTGGTGCGCATCGTCGATGTCTGCTTCTGTGAGTACACGGACCACGGCCATTGCGGAGTGCTGACGGAAGAGCGCAAGGGCACCGTGGACAACGACGCCACGGTCGAGAATCTGGCCCGCCAGGCCGTCTCCCTGGCCCGGGCCGGGGCCGATATCGTCGCCCCCTCCGACATGATGGACGGTCGGGTGGCGGTGATCCGCGAGGCCCTGGACGACGCCGACCTGGGGGAGGTGGCGATCCTCTCCTACGCCGCCAAATTCGCCAGCGCTTACTACGGCCCCTTCCGCGACGCCGCCGACTCCACCCCGGCCTTCGGCGACCGCCGCAGCTACCAGATGGACCCCGCCAACGGCCGCGAGGCGATCCGCGAGGTGGAGCTGGACGTGGAGGAGGGGGCCGACGCCCTGATGGTCAAACCCGCCCTGCCCTACCTGGACATCCTGAGCGAAATCCGCCAGCTCTTCGATCACCCCCTGGCGGCGTACCACGTCAGCGGCGAATACGCCATGCTCCACGCCGCCGCCCAGCGCGGCTGGATCGACTACGACCGGGTGCTGCTGGAAACCCTGACCAGCATCCGCCGCGCCGGGGCCGACATGATCTTGACCTATGGCGCCCGGGACGCGGCGCGGCTGTTGGATTCACACAATAAGGTTGTGTAGAATGGGCGTGCCGTTTTCGACGGCGAAAGGAGGCTTCGAACATGGCGACCAATCTGGCTCTGGACAACACCCTCATCGAAGAAGCCAAAGACCTGGGCGGGCATCGCACCAAGAAGGCGGCGGTGAACGAGGCCTTGCAGGAGTATGTGAACCGCAGGAAGAGAATGGCCTTTCTGGAACTCCTCAAGAGTGGAGAAATTCAGTGGGACCCGGAGTATGACTACAAGGCCCTGCGGCGGATGCGGTGAGAATCCTGGTGGACACATCGGCCTGGTCTCAGTGGCTTCGCCAGGATGTGCGTTACTCGAATCCCATCACCAACCTGCTGGAGCGCTGCTTCCAACGCAATGAAGAGATCCATTTGACGGCCCTGGTCGTCCAGGAAGTCTTGCAAGGGTTGCGGCAGGAAAAAGAATTCCAGAGAGTTCGCCATTTCCTGGACGCCTTTCCTCTCCTATCTGTAGACCGTGATCAAGCTGTACTCGCCGCGAAGATTCGCCGACAATGCGCCGTCAAGGGAATCACCGCTTCCTCTGTTGACTGCCAGATCGCCGCGGTTGCCATCGCCTATGACTGCTCCCTTCTAAGTGCAGACAAAGACTTCGACCACATCGCACGCATTACCGAACTCCAACTCCTCAAGGATTCCACACCATGACCACCGCCACCCAGACCCCCATGGAACGTGCCCGGAAAGTCATCCCCGGGGGCGTCAGTTCCCCGGTGCGGGCCTTCAAGGGCGTGGGGGGAGACCCCGTCTTCATCCGCGCCGCCGACGGTGCCTACCTGATCGATCTGGACGGTAAGCGCTACGTCGATTACATCTGCGGCTACGGCCCCCACATCCTGGGCCACCGCCATCCGGCCATCGTCGCGGCGGTCCAGGAGGCCCTCGGTCGCGGCACCACCTTTGGGGCGCCGACCCTGGAGGAGGTGGAGTTGGCGGAGACCATCCTCGCCGCCATGCCAAACCTGGAGATGGTCCGCCTGGTCAACAGTGGCACCGAGGCCACCATGTCCGCCCTGCGGCTGGCCCGGGCGGCCACCGGTCGGGACAAATTCTTGAAATTCGAGGGCTGCTACCACGGCCACGCCGATCCCTTCCTGGTGGCCGCCGGTTCCGGCGCCAAGACCCTGGGCACCCCCTCCTCTCCCGGCGTGCCCCAGACCGTGGTGGCCGATACCCTCCTCGCCCCGTACAACGATCTCGACGCCGTCGAGGCCCGCTTCCGGGAGCATGGGGAAGGGATCGCCGCGATCTTCGTGGAACCCATCGCGGGGAACATGGGCATGGTCCTTCCCCAGCCGGGCTTCCTGGAGGGGCTGCGCCGCCTGTGCGATGCCCACGGCGCCCTGCTCATCTACGACGAGGTCATGACCGGCTTCCGGGTCGCCCACGGCGGGGCCCAGGCCCTCTTCCCCGGGGTCAAACCCGATCTCACCACCCTGGGCAAGGTCATCGGTGGCGGCTTGCCCATCGCCGCTTACGGCGGACGGCGCGACCTGATGGAGCAGGTCTCCCCCGCCGGTCCCGTCTACCAGGCGGGCACCCTCTCCGGCAATCCCATCGCCGTGGCCGCGGGGATGGCGGCGCTCACCACCCTGGCGGCGGATGGGGGGGCCGCCTACGAACGACTGGAGACGATCGGGGCGCAGCTGGTCACCGGCCTTCAGGAAGTCGCCCAACGCCGCTCCATCCCCCTCTCCATCGAGCGCCGGGGAGGCATGCTGGGCTTCTTCTTCACCGCCGGGCCGATCACCTCCATGGCGGATGTGGATGCCGCGGATCAAAAACGCTTCCGCCGAGTCTTCCATCGGTTGCTGGGCGCCGGGGTCCATTTGCCCCCCTCCCCCTACGAGGCGCTCTTCTTCTCTCTCGCCCACGGCGACAGCGAAATCAGCCACACCCTGGAAGCCTTCGATCAGGCGTTGGCGGCGGAGTAGAGGCGGCGCTATAATCTTCACAGCGTCAACCTGCGACCCCTTTTTGAGCAGTTGGAAGGAGACCGTCGATAATGACTCATATCATCACCGAACCGTGCGTCGGCACCAAGGACACCGCCTGTGTCGATGTCTGCCCGGTGGATTGCATTTACGGCAAGGACGAGGACTGGGATGCGCTCTACATCCAGCCCGAGGAATGCATCGACTGCGGCCTCTGTGTCGATGCCTGCCCGGTCCAGGCAATCTACCCGGAGGAGGAGGTTCCCGAGGAGTGGAACGGCTGGATCGCCAAGAACTACGAGAAATTCGGTCTGGAAGCGCCGGAGTAGATCGACGTTCACGCCCCGCTCTTCACCCCACGGGTGGAGCAAAGCGCGCCCCGGGAGTCCGGAGCGCGCTTTGTGTTATTGGATGTTCAAGTTCGGATCAAAGCCACCCGCCATCCAGTCTCTACTGGACACGCTTAACGATACGGCACGATCTGAAGCCCTGGGACCCGTTGAAAATGTCGTTGGTTGCTCGTCACCAGAGGCATTCCATAGGCAATGGCAGTAGCGGCTATCCACAGATCGTTACTGCCGATGAGACGCCCATTATCCTGCAGGTAACGGTACGCTCTACCGTATTCCCAACACGTTTCCAGGGTCTCTGGCAAAACCCGAAACGGACCAACAAACGCTTCCCATCGCTGCCGATTCGCCATGGATCGACCGCAGGCCAGTTCACCAACTATCGTGGTGGTCAAACAAAAGGAGTCTTGCTCTCGGACGGCCAGAAACTGGTGGGCGGCTCCCTCCTGTTGGCGCCCGCTCTCGCGTTCCAGGTCGATGAGGAATGAGGTCTCCAGGATCAGAATCGCGCCCACTTATCCTCCGCCGGTCGATCCTGAGCTTGGAACCGCTCCATCTCATCCAGATCCTCCTCGGTGAAGAACGGTCCCTGCTCGCGACAACGGCGTAGCAACTCACCCCCGGTGACCGTCACCTCCGGCCAGTTTGCCCGCAACACGACCTGGCTGAAGGACTCCCCTGGGTGACGGCGCGCGCGCCGGAGTTTTTCGTAGGCATCCATCCGCAAGGAAATCGTCTTCGTCGCCATGCATGCAGTATGCATGGTCTGTGCGCTGTTTACAACCCCTGCGCCACCCCCACCACCCGATCCACCCCCGGCACCGGCACCTCCTGGCGGGTTCCACCGGGCCAGATAACGGTCAGGCTCTCCACCGTCTCGTTCTCCCCCAGGCCGAAGGTCACCGGCAATTCCACCTGGCTCTGATAACTCTTCGTGGGCATCACCTGGCGACGTTGGGTGACGCCACCAGCGGTCACTTCTACCCAGGCGCCGATGGCATCGCGGTTCACCCCCTGGGCGGGATCGCCCTGGAGTTTCACCCGCAACCAGTGATGGCCCGTCTCCTGGTTGTTGCGCAGCAGGAGCGGTGGGCCACCCGTCTGGGTCAGCACCACGTCCAGGTCGCCGTCACCATCGATATCGGCGTAGGCGGCACCCCGACCGACGATGGGATCCCCCAGATCGCCGGTGGCCTCCGTGGGGACCGCTGCGAACACCGACCGACCCTCGCGATCGAGGTTCAGGAAGAGCTGGGCGGGTTGCGGGTAGCTTTGGCTGGGATCCACCTGGTTGATCTCGTCCTCCAGATGGCCGTTGGCCTGGAGTAGATCGAGGCGCCCATCCAGATCGGCATCGAAGAGGAAGAGGCCGAAGGTCAGCCGCGTCCGACTGGGAGCGCCGATGCCCGCCGCGATGGCCTCGTCGGCGTAGATCGTGGGATCCCCCTGGGAGACGTAGACCGAGGTCATCTCGTTGGCGAAGTTCCCGATCACCATGCCGACCTCGCCATCGTTGCGGAAGTAACCCGAGTCCACCCCCATGGCTCCGGTGGCCTCGCCGCCACGCCCGTAGGCCAGGCCGTAGAGCGTCCCCTCCTCCGTGAAGGTGCCATCCCCCTGGTTGTGAAAGAAGAAATTGCCCACCGTGTCGTTGGCCACCAGCAGATCCATCCAGCCATCGCCATCCACATCGATGGGACCGAGCCCCAGGGCCTTGCCCGCGGGCTCCCCGGTGGCCGGATTGCTGACCTCGATCCCTGCCGCCGCCGAGACATCGGTGAACGTTCCGTCGCCCTCATTGCGGTAGAGATAGGAATGGCTCCCGGCATAGTTGACCGGCGGTCCGTACGCCCGCCCGACGCCAGTGAGCCGGTAATCCACCGCGAAATCGATCTCCTTCGACCACTGGACATAATTGCCCACGAAGAGGTCCAGATCGCCATCGTTGTCGTAGTCGAAGAATCCGGCGCTGGTGGACCAGGCGTCCGGGGCGCCGGCCACCCCGGCGGCGGGCGTCACTTCCGCGAAACGCCCGCCATCATTACGGAACAGGTGATTCTCCCCCACTGCCGTCAGGAAGACATCGGGGTCTCCATCGTTGTCGTAATCCCCCACCGCCACCCCGGTACCGTAGAAGCTTCGATCCAGACCCACCGCCGCCGTCACATCGAAAAACCTGCCATCCTCGTTCTGCTCATTGCGATACAGCGCCAGGGTTGCGGGGGCCGCCGGTGCCAGACGATGAGGCCACGGCGCGCCGTTGGTCAGCAGCAGATCCTGGTCCCCATCGCCATCAAAATCGAAGAAGGCCGCGCCGCCCCCCATGGATTCCGGCAGCAATTTATCGCCGTAGGCACCGTTGACGTGGAGGAAGAAGACCTCCGCCTCGTCGCTGATATCGGTGAAAGGCAGGGCCAGCGCCCTGTCCGCGCTATCCCCTTGGGAGGAGATCTGCTGCGGTGCCTGCGCATCGATCGCCACCTCCGGGCCTTGTTTCGACAGGTTCCCCACCAGGAACACCACCGCACCCACCAACACTGCCAACACCACCAGGACGATCAGGGAACGCCGTAGGGCACGTCCAATGACGGCATCATCCTGAACTTCCGAAATCTCTTCAAATTCTTCTTCCACGGGCTTCTTGGGATCGGTCACGCAACGCCTCCTACAACAACATGAATCTCCGGGGGATCCCGGCGAAGGGAGTATTGTACCCCCTCCCGGGGATTCATTCCCCGAGGACCGGATCGGCAATCCAACCTTCCAGCGGGTCGGCATGACGGGGAATGCCTCGGTCAGTCCGCTGGCTGGCCCACGCCGCCTGCACGGCGCAGAGCAGGGCGTCCAGGCGATCCGCCGGGTGCTCCTCCACCAACCGCTCCACCACCGGTGGATCGAGGGCCACCACCACGCCGTAGCGGTGCCGCAGTTGCCCGGAGCCCAGCCCCGCCAACAGATCGGCCCGGGCTTGCCGCCGCTCCGGGGTATCCCGGGCTCGGGTCTCCGTCTTGTAGCTGCGCCGCCCGATCAGAGTCCGCGCCACCAGCGCCGGATAGCCCTCCAACACCGTGCGCGCCGGGTCACCCCCGGGGCGCAGCGGCAAGACCTGGCAACCGGAGCGCAGCAGCCGAGGGGCACCCTCGAAGAACATCAACCCCACGGGGGTGCCGTAGACCGTCATCGGACTCTGGGAACGGCTCAGGGCGTCGATGGCCCGGGGGTGCTGCTTGTCGCCGGGGGGGCGCGGATCCCGGTAGGCTTTCAGGATCTCGCGAAAGCGGGCTTTCGACCCGAACGCCGCCACCCGCTCCACATACCCGGCCCAATCATCCGGCCAGCGGAGATTCTCGATCAACTTCCGGGGTTGGCCAAAGGGAAAGTCCATCGCCGCGAGCCACGGGCCGGGGCGTTGCAGGAAGGCTTCAAAGGCAGAGAAATCCAGAAAGTCCTCGAACGCCTCCACCACCAACCGATCCCCATCGCGACGGCAGCGAGCGGCGGTAATGGGTTTTTGTTGGCGCGGCGCGCTGGTGAAGTCGAGGCCGTAGAGAGTCGTTTCCATCTTCAGGGAGAATACGGGCGCTCCCCCACCCAGTTGCCGGGGGGGGAGTAATCACAGACCCAGAGCTGCCAGCGAGGAAATTGGGGAAAGGGAGAGTTCTTCTGGCAGTGGACCACAGCGCAGCCGACTTCCCGGGTATCCCGCCAGACCACCTGGGTGTAGTGGCCGCAGACTGCACCCGGGTCGCAGCGATTGGCTTCCAGGTCGTAATCCGCCGCCTCCGCGACCCAGTTGCCCACCGCCTTCCCCACCGAGCCCGTGGCGTCGCTGAAGGCGGCGAGATTCTCCCCCAGCTTCTGGTCTTTCAGATCAGGGTTGTGCTCAAAGCGGCACTGCTCCGCCCACTGCCGGGCAACGGTCGCCAGAGCTTCGGACCACGAGAGCGGCGGCAGGGGAGGCCGCGCCGGGGGCTTCACCGCAGTCCGCGCTCGATTATGAGCGGCCACGATTTCCCTGGCGATGGGGTTGTCCAGGGCACGGGATGGGGGCGCGGCGGGAGGCGGGCTGGGATCCGGAGCAGGGGGCGCGGAGGGCTCGCAGGCCCAGCTGGCGAGCAGAAGGAATGGCAGGCAACGTTGAAAACCCATGGGGCGTTTCTAACACATTCCGAAAGCTGAACCCTTGGCCCAGAATAAGTGATGGCCGAAGCCCCCGCAGGGACTCCGGCCACCGGAGCGAACAAAACCATCCAATCCGTCGGCTGACCCGTTCGCCGATCAACGACCGACCGGCGAACGATCAGAGACCGATCAGTTCTCGCAGATCGACAGATCGTCGATGCCGCACTCCACGATGTCGCCGGGGCCGGCACCGTCGGAGCACTGCACGCGAACGTCGATGTTACCGGCCGGGACCTGGGCGGTCGCGTTGGTCCAGGCGGCGACGGACTGCACGTCACCCCGCGAAACCACGTTGACCCAGCTACCCCCGTTGACCCGGTACTGGACGTTGAAGAAGTCGCCACTGGGATCGTCACCAGCGTCGCGCTGGCCGTGGAACCAGTTGATCGACAGGGTCGATGGCGCGGCCACCACGTACGGGTTGATGGTCTCGACCACACAGTTACCACCATCAACGTCGTTGACGCCGGCACTGCTATTGGTCGCGGTGAAGATCGAGTGCACACCGGAGGCCGAGCCGTTGGGCTGGGTCACGACCGTGCTGACCTGCTGCGTCGGGTTGCCATCGACATAGGTACCCGTGGTGCAGGTCGAGGTGCCGATGATCCAGTTGTCGGTGTTGGCCTCGAAGTCATCGTCCACGGCGCAGGTGCCGCCACCTGGGCCGGAATCCTCGTAGATCCGCACGCACTTGAAGCTACCGTTGTTGTTGAGGGTGCCGGAGTCCTTGTCGTTGGCGAAGAGCAGACGACGGGAGCCCGTGTAGTACTGACCCACCGGGATGGTGTAGGTCTGGAAGGAGCCACCGCCGGAGTACTTCGGCGTCCAGTCGATCTTGCCACCACCGGTCCAGTTCTGGGTGCCCCAGAATTGGAAGGTCGCAGGCTCATCGTTGAGGGAGTCGTCCGCATCGAAGCCGATGCCGTGGATCTCACCCTGCGAGGTGGAAGCGTACTGGAACTCGATCACCGTATCGGCGGTGATGGTGAAGTTGCCAGTGCCGCGCACCCAGGTGTTGCCGGTCAGCTGGAGGGTGTCGCCACCGTCCAGAACCGCCGTGCCGTTGGTGACGTTCTGGTTCGAGTACGACGTCAGCGCGAAGCTGTTGAAGTCGATGGAACCCGCCGGGCAGCTGGACTGACCCGCGACCGAGACGGTCACGGAATCCTGGGAGCTGCCGCAGGAGGTCGTGGCGGTCACCGTGTAGACGGTGGTGGAAGCCGGCGAGACCGTGATCTGCGCCGTCGTGGCGCCACCCGGCGACCAGCTGTAGGTGGTCCCCGCCTGGGCCGCCGTGCCGATGGTCGTCGAACCACCAGCGCTGATGTTCTTGTCCGGACCCGCGTCCGCGACCGGCTGCGGCGAGCACTGGCAAGCCGCCGGCACGTTGAAGCCGTTGGTGGCCGAGGTGGAACCGGAGCCGCCCGTGGAGGCGTCGGTGCCCAGACCGTAGGCCGCGAAAGCGGTCCACACGTCGCAGACATCCGCGCCACCGAAGTTGTCCGTGGCGGCCTGAATGATGCCATCACGGGTCTGGAGGAAGGTCGGCGAACACGCGGTGTTCTTGAGACCCTCGTTGACGTAGAGCAGGGCGCGCTCGCTGCCCGTGCTGCCGGGGGTGATCAGCTGATCGCCCGCGGCGAAGCCGTGCTTCGCGACCAGCGCCCAGTAGACCTCCCAGATGGCCTGGGCCCAGCGGGAACCCACGCCGTGGGGGATACCCGCGCCGCTGATCGAGCTGTAGGTCCAGTTGTTGATGCTGTTGTTGGTGGAGTAGGGCAGGTCGCGGATACCCGCGCCGGTCGGCCCCTGACCGAAGAGGTAGGTGCCGATGCCACGGCTGTCGGTGCCCGCGTCGCCGTTCTCGGCGGTGTAGACCAGGCCGAACCAGTCGGACCAACCCTCACCGGGCTGCTGGGTGTTGTTCAAGCAGCTGGAGTTGCCCGGGCCGCCCACCTGGCGGATGGAGATACCGTGGCCGTACTCGTGGACGATCACCGCGTTGTCCAGGTCGCCGTCCCGCGCGGGGCTGGCGTTGGTGCAGGTGTACATCTGCATGCGGGGGTTGCCGCCATCCGTCGGGGTGGAGAAGTTGGCGTTGCAGTTGCCGGAGCCGTCCTGGGCGTCGGCGTTGACGGAGTCCGAACCGTTGCCGCCGTTGCCGAAGTTGTTCTCCTGGAAGTTCCCGCCAGCCTCGTCGAAGCCGTACTGGTACTGCACATCGTGGATCAGGTTGTTCCAGTAGAACAGGTTGGCGGTGGCCGCCGGAATGTAGTTCGAGGGCGACTGGCTCAGGTTGATGGAGAAGTTGCAGGTGGTGCCGGAGCACTGCGGGTTGGAATCGCAGGCGTTGTTGGCCGGGCTGATGTCCGGGCAAGCGGTGACGTTGTTACCGGACATGGTGCCGCCGGTGAACCAGCCGTTCGGGGAGGCGGTGGCATCTTCCGGGTTGGACACCAGGGTGCGACCCGCAGTGCCGTGCAGCGGGCTCTCATCGGGCTCTTTGTAGACGTTGTAGGTGCCGGAGTTGGTCCAGTCGAAACGGGTCCAGACCTGGCCGTTCTCGGCATCGACCGTGATGTCATACCAGTGGTCGTAGTCGAGGGTTTGCACCTGGAAGTTCCAGGCCAGACGGACCTCGCGGGAATTCACCGGCACCCAGACGAGCTGAGCATCGATCTTGTCCAGAGAGAGAGCCGGAGCCTCGAAGGTGTGCACACCGTTCGCCGACGCGACGGCCTTGACGGGAGCGCCGAGGTCAACACCCAGGTGCTGCGCGACGCTGTCCACCGCCAGGCTGGCGGCGAGCTTCGGGGTGGCGGCGTTCACCGCATTGGCGATACCCGGCACGAAGAGATTGTTGACGCTGATGATGCGTCCATCACGGTTGATGTTGACATGCAGCTGGGCGTTGTACACCGGGATGCCCGCATGCATCTGCTGCCAGTAGATGTGGGTGGCGCCGGTGACCTTGGTGAAGACGTTGTCGGTCAGCCGGTACTCCGCCAGATCCTCCTGCTGGAGACCCAAGGCGGCCAGGTTGGCGCGCACAAAGTCCATGCCGGCGAATTCGGCGGAGTGGGAGGCGCCCTTGAGGGGCTCCGACAGGTAGCCCGTCATGTTGTAGAGGGTGCGGGTGACGCCGAAGTCCGGATCGATGTAGAACATCAGATCCGGAATCTGACTCTGCATGTCCTGCAGGGTGCTGGCCTGGATCGGCGCAGCCTTCGCAGGCACGAGCATTTCATTGACCGCGAGGCGCGCATCGTAGTTGCGGCCCTCGTCGGGAGTGGTGACGTGACGCAGTTGCGCGGTGGCCGACCCGGCCAACATCACACCGGCCACAAAGGTGGCGATTGCGAATTTTCCAATACCAGGAAAATTTCGCATTGGAACTGCTCCAAAGACGGAAGTGAGTTTCATGAGACCTCCTTCGAGAAATGGTTCACGGAATGCCTTAAACACGGCAGAATCCAGTGGACATGATTAGAAAAGCGGGCTGGAACCTAGCACATCAAAGTGGGTTATGGCAACTCCAAAATACCGACCTTTTCGCAAAACAATGAAGAAAGATTGTTTTAATGGCCAGATAAAAATTGATTGCTTTCTTGCGCCTTCAGGCGGGGCTATTCCGGGCTTGGAAAGCCAGCCTTTCCCCACCTGATCGAGAAGATTGTTTTTCGACCGATGGCGGGGGGAATTAGCAACCCGTGGCGAAAGTCGGTCGCATGCGAGAGCGAGGAACTTTCGGTCCGATCGAGGCGGAAGATCGCAGGAATATCCGCGATCTTGCGAGATTTCCCAACGCCCATCTGGCCGAAAAGGCCCGCTCGGAGCGCGGCGCGAGTCTTGCCATGGGTTGTTAGTGCAACGCCCCGTCGAGAACCGCCTCCGGCACCCCCTGGAGAGCCTCCAGGAGGAGTCCGGGGCGAGCATCCGGAAGGTGGGCATTTTCCGCCAGGTGCCGTTTGAAGGCGCGGGTGCCTCGGCAGCCGGCGAAGAGTCCCAAAAGGTGGCGGGTGATGTGCTTCAGGGCGACTCCCCGGCGCCCCTGCGCCTCCGCGTAAGGCACCATCCGCTCGACGATCTGCCGCCGGGTTGGGGTCGGGGTGGTCTGGTGGAAGACGGCCTGATCGACCGTGGCAAAGAGGTAGGGATTGTCGTACGCCGCCCGGCCCAGCATGACGGCATCCACATGGCGCAGGTGTTCGCGGATGGCCGGGAAATCCAGAATGCCGCCATTGGTCTCGATCTGGAGGTACGGAAACTCTTCCTTCAGACGATAGACCTCCTCGTGACGCAGCGGGGGCACGGTGCGATTTTCCTTGGGGGAAAGCCCCTGAAGCCAGGCCTTGCGGGCATGGACGCTGAACCGATCACAGCCGCTGGCGGCGACGATCTCCACGAAGCGCGCCATATCCTCGTAGCGGTCGATGTGGTCGATGCCGATGCGGTGCTTGACGGTCACCGGGATGGCCACCGCCGCCCGCATCGCCGCCACGCAAGCCGCCACCACCTCCGGTTCGGCCATCAGCCGCGCCCCGAAGCGCCCCTTCTGCACCCGCTCGCTGGGGCAGCCGACGTTGATGTTGACCTCGTCGTAGCCCATGTCTTCGGCAATGCGGGCACAGGCGGCCATCTCTCGGGGATCGTCGCCCCCAAACTGCACCGCCACAGGCTTTTCCTCCTCCGAAAACCCCAACACCCGCTCCCGGTCGCCATGCAGCACCGCTCCGGTGGTGACCATCTCCGTATACAGCAGCGTCCGGCGGGTGATGCCCCGCAGGAAATAGCGAAAATGCCGATCCGTGCGATCCATCATCGGCGCCGCGCTCAAGAGCGGCGAGGGGGCCCGCGGGGTGGGCGAGGGTTGGGGGGTGGCGGCCATCGGGGCATTGTATCGGAAGTGATGTAAGATAGTGCTGTACCTTAAGGAGACCGCTATGGCAACGACAATGCACCGACTGCAAATTTCCCTCCCCCACTGGCAGGCGGACTTTCTGGCCGGGCGGGCGCGGCAGGAGGGCACCAGTGTTGCCGAATTGGTCCGTAAATTGGTGGCGCGGGAGGCGGAGGCGCGGAGCGATGAAGATCCGGCCACCTCGATGCGCAAGATCATCGGCATGGTCCGCGACGACAAGCCCTTGATCCATGGCACACCGATCAGCGAGAACGTCGATCTCTACCTGGCGGAAGCCGAAATGCCCTCTCGAAAAGACGCACGCGAGGATTCATGACGGCTCGGCTAGCGCTGATCGACACCAACGCCATCGTCGCGGTAGTCATCGAGACCGAACGTCATCACCCGGCAGCCAGAGACTTCCTCTTGCGTTGGCTGGATGACGGCAAGCGCTTCCTCCTACCGGATCTGGTCTTCGTAGAAACGATGAACCTGTTGAGGTCGAGATTCGCGCCCGCCGTCGCGATTAACGTCGGCCAGGAACTCCGATCCAACCGCGGCTATATCGCCGTGCGTTCAGAGCCCCCCATCGAGCGCGACAGTTGGGCCATCTTCCAGCGCTACCAGGACAAGAGCTGGTCCTACACGGATTGCCACCTTCTCGCCCTGGCCCGCAGCCTTCAGGTGCCGCGGGTTTTCACCTTCGACCACCACTTCCAGCAGATGCCCGAGGTGGAGCGCGTTCCCTGAAGCAGTTCCCCTCCCAGGCGCGATATGATCCTGCCTCCAGAGACCCGTAGAACCACGAAGGGAGGAGCGCACTGTGCCATCGAAAAGCCGCAAACCGATGAAGAAGGTGCTGTCGCCGTTCCAGAAGTTCGCCAAGATCGAGGCTTCCGGCGGCATCCTGCTGATCGTCTGCACCGTGGTCGCCCTGCTGTGGGCCAACCTTTCCAAGGAGAGCTACGACGCCCTCTGGCACCTGCCTGTCACCATCGGCTTTGGCAGCGGTGACTTCCTGCTGCAAAAAGACCTGCTGCACTGGATCAACGATGGCCTGATGGCGGTCTTCTTCTTCGTCGTGGGCCTGGAGATCAAGCGCGAGGTCCTGGTGGGAGAACTGGGTTCCGCCAGACAGGCGGTGCTGCCCATCGTCGCCGCCCTGGGCGGCATGGTCGCCCCCGCCGCGCTCTACCTCGTGTTCAATCCTGGTGGTGAGGCCCACGCCGGGTGGGGAATCCCCATGGCTACCGATATCGCCTTTGCCCTCGGTGTGCTGGCGCTGGTCAAGAGCCAACGCGTGCCCCTGGCTCTCAAAGTCTTCCTCACCGCCGTGGCCATCGTCGATGACCTGGGCGCGGTGTTGGTGATCGCCGTGTTCTACACCGACGATGTCTCCCTCACCGCCCTCGCCTGGGGCGGTGGAGCCTTCATCCTGCTGCTCGTCGCCAACCGATTCGGGATCCGGACCCGTGGGGTGTACGCCGTCCTCGGTATCTTCCTCTGGCTGGCCTTCCTGAAATCCGGGGTGCACGCCACCGTTGCGGGGATCCTGGCGGCCTTCACCATCCCGCTGAACACGCTCATCAACACGGAACAATTCTTGGAGGAGAGCCGCAGCCTGCTGACCAGGCTGGAAAACGCCGCCGACCCGCAGACCTCCGCGTTGCTGACCAAGAAGCAGCAGATCTACATCCAGGCCCTGGAGGAGCGCTGCGAACTGGTGGAGCCGCCCCTCCAACGCCTGGAGCACACCCTCCATCCGCTGGTGATCTTCCTCATCATGCCCATCTTCGCCCTGGCCAACGCCGGGGTCACCCTCGATGTTGCGGCCCTCAACAAGGTCATCACCGCTCCGGTCTTCTGGGGCATCTTCCTGGGTCTGTTCGTGGGCAAACCGTTGGGGGTCGCGGGCGCCTGCCTGGTGGCGGTGCGCTTGAAGCTCACCATGTTGCCCGACAAGGTCACCTGGCGCCATCTGTACGGCGCCGCCTGCCTGGCAGGCATCGGCTTCACCATGTCGCTGTTCATCGCCGGGCTGGCCCTGGACGACCTGCTGCTGACCGAAGCCAAAATGGGGATCCTGGCGGCCTCGCTGGTCTCCGCCGTCGTGGGTCTCCTGGTGCTGCGCCGGGCGCCCCTGGTCGAGAACTCATGACGTTTCCGTGACGCCGACGGTTTCGCGACAACGGGAAGGCTATACTCCCGTCCTATGGAACGACGCGCAAAAATCATGGCCACCATTGGCCCTGCTTCCGAGAGTGCCGAGGTCATCCACCGGCTCCTGGAGGCCGGGGTCAATATCGTCCGTCTGAACCTTTCCCACGGCACCCACGAGCAGCACGGTGCGGTGGTCGAACGGGTGCGGGCCGCCTCCCGAGAGTTGGGGGTCCACGTGCCCGTGGTCTTCGACCTCATGGGTCCCCGCTACCGTCTTGGGCAGATCGCCGACGGCGGGCTGGAGGTGACCGACGGCGAGATCGTCCACCTGGGGGAGGATAGCTCCGAGGTCGAGCTGCCGGTGGATGCCCCGGGGCTCCTGGAGTACTTGCAACCCGGAGAGCGCATCCTCATCGACAACGGCCTGGTGGAGTTGGAGGTGGACTCCAAAGCCGCCGGGGTGATCACCGCCCGGGTGATCCACGGCGGCGTGGTCAGCACCCGCAAGGGCATCAACCTGCCGGACAGCACCCTGCCCTTCCAGGTTTCGAAGAAGGATCGGGACGATATCGCCTTCGCGGTGCAGGCCGGGATCGACTACCTGGGGGTTTCCTTCGTCGGCAGTGCCGAGCACCTGGAACGCTTGCGCGGGGTTGTCGAAGGGGTGGGGGGCGAACTCCCCCTGATCGCCAAATTGGAACGCGCCGCCGCCATGGAACACCTGGAGGCCATCGTCCAGGCTGCCGACGCGGTGATGGTGGCGCGGGGGGATCTGGGGGTCGAGGTGCCGCTGGATCAGGTGCCGGTGATGCAGAAGAAGATCATCGCCGCCGGTCGCAAGGCCGGGCGTCCGGTGATCGTCGCCACCCAGATGCTCGAATCCATGATGGAGCACCCCCGCCCCACCCGCGCCGAGGTCTCCGACGTGGCCAACGCCGTGCTCGATGGCGCCGACGCCGTGATGCTCTCCGGTGAGACCGCCGTGGGCCACTTCGCCGTGGAGACCGTCCAGACCATGAACCGCATCATCCACCAGGCGGAGACCTTCCACGAAGGGGCCACGGACCACCATCTGCGCCCCTTCGATGTGGCCAAGGATCTGGGCCGCGACCTGGGCCGGGAAGGCTCCCTGAACATCGCCAACGCCATCTCCATCGCCGCCGTGCAGGCCGGGGAGTTGCTGAAAGTGCGCCAGATCGTCGCCTTCAGCCAGGGCGGTTTCACCGGTCGTCTGGTCGCCCGTTACCGCCCCTCCGTGCCGGTGCTGGTCTTCACCCCGGAAGAGGCCGTGGCCCGCCGACTGCAACTGCTGTGGGGGGTCAAGCCGGTGGTGCTGCAAGAGAACTTCAACCACCACGACCAGGTGGTCAAGGCCGTGGACCGACGCCTGCTGGACGATGGCCTGGCGGAGGTCGGCGAAATCATCATCCTCCTCATGGGCGACCCCATCCCCGAGCGCCCCCGCACCAACCTGATGCGCATCCACCGGGTGCGACCGCGGCGGAAATGAGTCGGCTGATAGAATCAGCCGCGATCAGACCCAGAGGAGGCAACCGATGCAAACCCACAAGATGCGCGTCGTGATCCCGAAGGATCACCGCCTGGTCGTCGAGGTACCGGAGACCATCCATTCCGGTCCCGCCGAACTGATCTTCGTCTCCTATAGCGAGAGCCCACCGCCGGTCTTGCCTCCCCCCAACGAGGAAGCCCTCAATCGATGGGATGCGGTCATGGCTGCATTGGCGACCGACAGCCGGGACTTCCGTGAACTCTCTCCTGTAGAACGCGAGCAGCGAATGCAGCAGGTGCGCGGCATCGGTAGAGGGATCCTCCCCACAAGTGAACAATTCGCTCGGGAAAAGAGACAGGAAATCGAACTCGAGGAAGCCAGGTTTGGCCGCTGATTCTTGCTACATCTTTGATGCCTGTGCCGTGATCGCCTGGTTGGATGGCGAGCAGGGAGCCGAGACGGTCGAGAGGATTCTCCAAGAGAAAGATGGCCGGTACTTACTACACACCATCAATGCCTGCGAAGTCTTCTACCACATCTACCGTAGGGCGGGTGAAGCCCGCGCCTTCCAGTTAGAAACGTTGTTACAACGCCTCAATTTCACCCTGGAGCCATCCCTGTCCTCGTCGCTCTGGCACGAGGCGGGAAAGCTCAAGGCGGCGTGGAGCCGCGTCTCCCTGGCGGACTGCGTCGCTCTCGCCCTTGCGATCAGGGAGAAAGGCATCCTGGTCACCAGCGATCACCATGAGTTTGATCGCATCGCGAAAGCCGACCTGTGCACGGTTCTATTCATCCGCTGAAGTGCGCTCATGACCCAGGAAACACCGATCTTCAAACCCGCCCCCGCCCTCCCCCACTGGCTCGCGCACCACCTGCCCTTCGAGCGCCGCTTCTACCGGCTACAACACGGCGAGGATGCCGACAAGAGGATCCACTTCCTCGATCACGGCGAGGGCCATCAGCCCGTGGTACTGCTGCACGGCAATCCCACCTGGTCGTTCCTGTGGCGCAAAGTCATCACGGCCCTGATGGCGGACGGTGGATCGACCCGGTACCGCGCCGTCGCGCCGGATCTCCTGGGGTTGGGGCTCTCCGACCGCTTGCCCAGTATGGGGAGTCATTCCATCGCCCGCCACGCCGAGGCCATCACGGAGTGGATGGAAGCGCTCGAACTCCAGAACCCCATCCTCGTCTGCCAGGACTGGGGCGGCCCCATCCTCACCGCTGCGGGCCGCCGCTGGGTGGAACATGGTCACACTATCGGCGGGTTGGTGATCCTCAACACCGCCGTCATCGTCCCGGCCCATCCCCGGAACACCGCCTTCCACCGCTTCGCCCGGCGCCCCCTGGTCAGCGACCTCGTCTTCCGCGTCCTGGGCTTCCCCGTCAAACGCCCGCTGAGCACGCTGCACAAAGTCCAGGGCGACCCGGCCTCCATCCGGGGGGAAGTCGCCCGCGCCTACCGCTGGCCGCTGCGAGGTTGGCACGATCGCGGCATCGCCCTGGCCCTGGCTCGCATGGTGCCCAACACCCCCGACCATCCCAGCATGGCGGAGTTGCAAGCCACGGAAGCCTGGTTGCGGGGCTATGGGGGACCCGTTTCCTTCGTCTGGGGCGAGAAGGATCCCATCCTGGGCCGCGCCCTCAAGCGCCACCGGGAAGCCTTCCCCAACGCCGCCGTCACCCGCACCCAGGCCGGGCACTTTCTTCAGGAAGAGGTGCCGGAGGAGATCGCTGCGGCGGTGCGGGGGCTCCCCAGTTCATTCGGGACGTGCAACTGAGTCAATGTCCTGTAAGCCAGGACGCCCCGAGAAACTTCGGGGCGTCCTTCCCCCCCATCCTCAGAGTCCCTACTCCGGCGCCAGCTTCCCACCCACCCACCCGAGGGCTGCGCCACCGGGCAGGTAGTAGGCAAACTGCTCCAGGCCCCACCAGATCCAGATCTTGGCGGGCAGATTGAAAATGCCCCACCAGCCCGCCATGAAGCAGCAACCGATCACGCTGAGGATGACGCCGAACCACAGACCCTTTTTCCAACCCGGGCCGGAAAACGCGCCGCGGATGCAGCCGTAGACCGCCGCCAGGACGAAGGCAGTGATCAGTCCGGTGGTGATCCATTGGGGCATCAAGGCCCCCATGTCCGGCGGGTCCTGGTTCAGTTCAGGCCTCCAGTGGCCCTCATTGGCCTGATAGGTCTCCTTCAAGAGACCGTCGTGGATGATCGGTCCCGTGGCGAACGAGACGACAAACATCACGATGTAGAACACCAGCCCACCGACCACGATCAGTTTCCAGTTCATGGTGCCTCCTTGGTTGGAGAGTTTCCTGCTCAGCGATAATTTTCCCGATTGTAGCATTCTGCGCCGAACAGGCTCCCCGCAGGGTCGCCACAGCCCTTCCCTCTTCCGGCCTCCCCCCTTTCTCAAAGGGGGGACCGAGGGGGGATTTTTGCCTTGGCTCCGGCCTCCCCCTCTCCCCCTGGGAGAGGGGGACCGAGGGGGTGAGGGCTCTCCACCGCGACCCCGGATTCACACCCGGGGCTACCCAATGGCACCCTAAAGGGTGCGGAACCAAGCCAGGGAACAGGGCAGGCACAGGGGCCTGCCCCTACACCTCGCTTCTCGTAGGGGCGGCCCCCCGTGGCCGCCCTGCCTTTTCTGCCTTCCCCCCTTTCTCAAATGGGGGACTCTTACTGGAAGGACCGGGGGGATTTCTACCCCAGATCGATCCCCGGCAGATCTAGCCCGTGCTCTTTGGCGCACTCTTGGGCGATCTCGTACCCGGCGTCGGCGTGGCGCATGACGCCGGAGGCGGGGTCGTTCCACAGGACGCGGGCGATGCGCCGGTCGGCGGCCTCGGTGCCGTCGCAGCAGATCACCAGACCGGCGTGTTGGGAGTAGCCCATGCCGACGCCGCCGCCGTGGTGGAAGGAGACCCAGGTGGCGCCGCCGGAGGTGCTCAGCAGGGCGTTCAGGATGGGCCAGTCGGAAACCGCGTCCGAGCCGTCCCGCATGGCTTCGGTCTCGCGGTTGGGGCTGGCCACGGAGCCGGAATCCAGGTGGTCGCGACCGATCACCACCGGCGCTTCCAGTTCGCCATTGCGGACCATGGCGTTGAAGGCCAGGCCCAGGCGGTGGCGCTGGCCCAGACCCACCCAGCAGATGCGCGACGGCAGGCCCTGGAAGTGGATGCGCTCCCGGGCCATGTCTAGCCAGTTGTGGAGATGGGGATCGTCGGGGATCAGCTCCTTGACCTTGGCGTCGGTCTTGTAGATGTCCTCCGGATTGCCGGACAGGGCAGCCCAGCGGAAGGGGCCGACGCCGCGGCAGAAGAGGGGACGGATGTAGGCGGGCACGAAGCCGGGGAAGGCGAAGGCGTCCGCCACCCCCTCGTCCTTGGCCACCTGCCGCAGGTTGTTGCCGTAGTCGAAGGTGGGGACCCCCTGAGCGTGGTAGGCAAGCATGGCCCGGACGTGTTCCGCCATGGATTTCTTGGCGGCGGCGGCGACCTCCGCCGGAGCGCTCTCTTGCTTCTGCCGCCACTCTTCCACGGTCCAGCCGATGGGCAGATAGCCATGGACCGGGTCGTGGGCGGAGGTCTGGTCCGTCAGGGCGTCGGGACGGACGCCCCGGCGCAGCATCTCCGGCAGCACCTCGGCGATGTTGCCCAAAAGACCCACGGAGAGGGCTTGCTTTGCGGCGGACGCTTCCTCCATCCACCCCAAGGCCTCGTCCAGATCGGCGGTCTTCCTGTCCACATAACCGGTGCGCAGGCGGAAATCGATGCGCTCCGGATCGCACTCCACCGCCAGCATGGAAGCCCCGGCCATGGTGGCCGCCAACGGTTGAGCACCGCCCATGCCCCCCAGGCCCGCGGTCAGAATCCAGCGCCCGGCCAGATCGCCGCCGAAGTGCTGCCGCCCCATCTCCACGAAGGTCTCGTAGGTGCCTTGGACGATGCCCTGGCTGCCGATGTAGATCCACGACCCGGCGGTCATCTGGCCGTACATCATCAGGCCCTTGCGGTCCAACTCGTTGAAATGCTCCCAGGTGGCCCACGCCGGGACCAGGTTGGAGTTGGCGATCAGCACCCGGGGGGCGTCGGCGTGGGTCTGGAAGACGCCCACCGGTTTGCCGCTCTGCACCAGCAGGGTCTCGTCCCCCTCCAGGCGCTCCAGGGTCTCGACGATCTTGTCGAAGCTGGGCCAGTCCCGGGCGGCGCGGCCGATGCCGCCGTAGACCACCAATTCCTGGGGCCGCTCCGCCACTTCCGGATCGAGGTTGTTGAGCAGCATGCGCAGGGGGGCTTCGGTGAGCCAGCTCTTGCAGCGCAGGGTCGTGCCCCGAGGGGCGCGGAGGGTGCGGGTGGTGTCGATGCGTGGATTCACGGTGTTGTCCTCTATCCTGTTGGTCTACGGATTCATCGCGGGGATCGGGTGCCGGGGGCTGGAGCGCAACGAGCCCCCAGAACGTAGCGGCTGCCGGGGTAGGTCAGGACCGCGAAGGTCACTACCCGCTCGCCGCTCCAGGTGCGCCGCTCCAGGCGCAGACATGGCGCCGTGGGTTCAATGGCGAGGGCCGCGGCGACGGCGGGGGTCGGCAGGATCGCCTCGACCACGTGTTCGACCTCCTCCGCCGGGAGCGTCTGCAGCAGGTGTTGGGAGGGGGTGACGGTTTCGAAGTCCACCTGGAGGAAGTCCGGCACCATCTCCAGATCCACCCAGCGTTCCTCATGTTGGATGGGCAGATCGTCGCGGTAATGGATCAGGATGACGTGGGCCGCCTCGGTGCCCACCGGTCGTTCCATGGCCGCCGCTGCCGTGGCATCCAGGGACACCCGCCGCCGCGAGCACAGGCGGGCGTGGTGCTCGGCCCCGGCGGCTCGTACTTCCTCGGCGATGTCTTTCAATTCCATCAGGCTGGCCCGGCGGGGAGGTTCGGCGACGAACGTTCCCAGCCCCGCCACCCGCTCCAGATGACCTTCCTGGGCCAGTTCCCGCAGGGCGCGGTGGACCGTCATGCGGCTGACGCCCCACTGGCCCACCAGTTCGTTCTCCGAGGGGATCTTCCGCCCCGGTCGCCACTCGCCATCCGCGATGCGGCGGCGGATCCGCTCCTGGATCTGCCGGTAGAGGGGCACGGTGGAATCGGGATTCAACATCGCTCAGCCCTCTCCACGGGGGAGGAAGCGACCGGCCACCCAGCGACCGGCTCCGGGATTGAGGCCCAGGTTGGCGACCAGCGCCGCCGGTTCTTCGGCATCCCAGAGGGCCAGATCGGCCCGTTTGCCGACCTCCAGGGTGCCCACCGCATCCTGCACGCCCAGCGCCCGGGCCGCTTCGAGGGTCACCCCCGCCACCACTTCCTCCGGCGTCAGATGAAAGAGGATGCAGGCGAGATTCATGGCGGTGAGGAGGGAGTGCACCGGCGAGCTGCCCGGGTTGAGATCCGTGGCCACGGCGATGGGGACCCCGTGGCGGCGCAGGAGTTCCACCGGCGGCTTCTGGGTTTCTCGCAGGAGGTAGAAGGCGCCGGGCAGCAGGACCGCGACCGTACCCGCCGCCGCCATCGCCTGGACCCCCGCTTCGTCCAGGTATTCCAGATGATCGGCGGACAGAGCACTGTGCCGCGCCGCCAGGGCCGCGCCGCCCAGGTTGCTCAACTGCTCGGCGTGGAGTTTGACCGGCAGCCCATGCCCACGGGCGGCGGTGAACAGCCGATCCACCTGCTCGGCGGAAAAGGCGATGCCCTCACAGAAGGCGTCCACCGCATCCGCCAGTCCTGCCGCCACCACCCGGGGCAGCATCTGGTCGATCACCAACGCCAGGTACCCGTCCGCATCCCCTTTGTATTCCGGTGGTACGGCGTGGGCCCCCAGGAAGGTGGTGTGCACGGTGCACGGACTCTCCGCACCCAGACGGCGCGCCACGCGCAGCATCCGCGCCTCGGTCTCCGTATCCAGACCGTAGCCGGATTTGATCTCCACAGTGGTGACGCCCTCCGCCAGGAGGTTCTGGAGCCGCCGCCGGGCGCTCCCGAAGAGTTCCTCCTCCGACGCCTCCCGGGTCGCCCGCACGGTCGAGTTGATGCCGCCCCCCTGGCGGGCGATCTCGGCGTAGGGGACACCGGAGAGGCGCTGTTCGAACTCCGCGATGCGGTCGCCGCCCCACACCAGGTGGGTGTGGCAGTCGATCAGTCCCGGGGTCACCAGGCGGCCTTCCAGATCCTCCTCGGTGGTAGCGGTGGCCCCGGCGGGCAGCGCGCTGTCCGGCCCGACCCAGGCGATGCGCCCACCCCGCAAGGCCACGGCGCCGCGAGGTATCAGACCGTAAGGCACTCCTCCCTCGACCAGGGTGGCCAGGGTGGCCAACCGCCCGTTGCGCAACAGGTGATCCCAGCGTTCCATACCCTCTATAGTTGCATCCGGAGACGGGAACTGTCTAGACTTGTCTATACAAGTTGACCCCAAGAAACGGAGATCCATGCAACCCCTCTTCATTCCCACACTCTTCACCGGCCTTGCCGGGCCTGACGGCTGGCTCCGGAATGTCCGCCTGGAGTGGGATTCCGAAGGGGTCTTGACCGCCATCTTGCCGGGGTCTTCCCCCGAGGGCTGCCACACCGTGGCAGGCTGCGCCGTGCCCGGCATCCCCAACCTCCACTCCCACGCCCACCAACGGGCCATGGCGGGATTGGCGGAACGATCCGGCGGCCAGGAGAAAGACTCCTTCTGGAGCTGGCGGACCCGCATGTATGGCCACCTGGAAGCCATGACCCCGGACGACCTGGAGGCCATCGCCGCCCAGCTCTACGTCGAGATGGTGGAGGCCGGGTACACCGCCGTGGGGGAGTTCCAGTACCTGCACCACCAACCCGACGGCACCCCCTACGCCGACCCGGCGGAGATGACCCTGCGCTGCCTGGCCGCCGCCCGGGAGGTGGGCATCGGCTTCACCGCCCTGCCCGTGTTCTACGCCCACGGCGGCTTCGGGGGGGAAGCGCCAACCCCGGGGCAACGGCGCTTTCTCCACACCGTGGACGCTTTCTTACGATTGGTGGAACGGCTGGAAGGGGAGATTCGTGCGGCGGAGGGTTCGGTGGGCATCGCCCCCCACTCCCTGCGGGCGGTGGCGCCGGAAGAGCTGACGGCCCTGGTGACCGCCTTCCACGGTCGGGGTCCCATCCACCTGCACATCGCCGAGCAGCGGAAGGAGGTGGAAGACTGCCTCGCCTGGTGTGGCCGACGTCCCGTGGCCTGGCTGCTGGAGCAATTCGCGGTGGACGCATCCTGGTGCCTGATCCACGGCACCCATCTGGACGACGGGGAAGTCCGCGCCCTCGCCGCCACCGGGGCGGTGGTCGGCCTGTGCCCCACCACCGAGGCCAATTTGGGGGATGGGATCTTCCGCGCCGCCGACTTCCTGGGCGCCGGGGGGCGCATCGGCATCGGCTCCGACAGCCACATCTCCATCAGCCCGGTGGAGGAGTTGCGCTGGCTGGAATACGGCCAGCGCCTGATCACCCACCAGCGCAACGTGCTGGCGACAGAAAACGCCCCGGCCCACTCCAGTACAGGCCGCCGCCTGCTGGAAGTCGTCCTGGCGGGAGGCGCTCAAGCCTGTGGCCGCGGCATCGGCGGCATCGGCGGCATCGGCGGCCTGCAACCCGGCGCCCGGGCCGATTTCGTGGTCCTGGACACCGACCACCCCCTGCTCATGGACCGGCAAGGGGACGAGCTCCTGGACAGCTGGATCTTCTCGGGCAACCGAAATCTCGTCCAGGAGGTGTGGATCGGTGGCCAGCCCATCGTCCAGGAAGGCCGCCACCCCCGTCGGGACGCCATCGCCGCCCGCTTCCAAACCACTCTGCAACGCTTGAGGAGACGCACTGCATGAACCCTTTCCACCTCCCCCTGCGGGCCGGAACCCTGACCCTTCCCCAACTGCGGCGCATCGCCGCAAAGCCGGTGCGCCTGACGCTGGAGGACGACTCCTGGCGGGCGCTCCGAGCCGCTCAGGAAGTGGTCGAACGGAAGGTGGCGGCGGGGACGGTGACCTGCGGCGTCAACACCGGCTTCGGTCGCCTGGCCCAGGCTCGCATTCCCGACGATCAACTGGGGGAATTGCAGAGCCGCCTCATCCAATCCCACGCCGCCGGGGTTGGGGACCCCCTGGACGAGGCCACCGTGCGGGTGATCCTGGTGCTCAAGATCAACTCCCTGGCCCGGGGCTTTTCCGGGGTCCGGGAAGTCGTGGTGCGCCACCTGCTGGCGCTGCTGGAACACGCCGTCTACCCCGTCATCCCCTGCCAGGGTTCCGTGGGGGCCTCCGGCGATCTGGCCCCCCTGGCCCATCTGAGCCTGCCCTTGCTGGGATTGGGAGAGGTCTCGAAAGAAGGGGAGCGGATCCCTGGAGCCCTCGCCCTCGAACAACTCGGCCTGGAACCGTTAGACCTCCATGCCAAAGAGGGGCTGGCCCTGTTGAACGGCACCCAGGTTTCCACCGCCCTGGCGCTACAGGGACTCTTCGCAGCGGAGCGCAACGCCGCCGCCGCCCTGGCCGCTGGCGCTCTGTCCGTGGAAGCCACCCTGGGGAGCCGCGCGCCTTTCGATGCGCGCATCCATGCCGCCCGGGGACAGCGGGGGCAGATCGCGGCGGCCACGATGCTGCGGGATCTCTTGCAGGAGAGCGAGATCGGCCGCTCCCACGAAAACTGTGACCGCGTGCAGGATCCCTACTCCCTGCGCTGTCAGCCCCAGGTCATGGGCGCTTGCCTGGACCAGATCGCGACGGTGGCGGAGCGGCTGCGCATCGAGGCCAACGCGGCATCGGACAATCCCCTCATCTTTGTGGACGAGGGCGACATCCTCTCCGGTGGCAACTTCCACGCCGAGCCCGTGGCCCTGGCTTCGGACAACCTGGCCCTGGCCATCGCCGAGATCGGTGCCCTGTCCGAGCGGCGGGTGGCTTTGTTGGTGGATGCCTCCTTGAGCCAGCTCCCCCCCTTCCTGGTGGCGGAGCCGGGGGTCAACTCCGGCTTCATGATCGCCCACGTCACCGCCGCGGCGCTGGCCAGCGAGAACAAATCCCTGGCCCATCCAGCGAGCGTCGATTCCTTGCCCACCAGTGCCAACCAGGAAGACCACGTC
>Ga0055474_10000002_pt1 | contig 45845 bp, 39 predicted proteins | sample Muzzi_PWA_D1_FD_57680 | JGI IMG/M metagenome (GOLD analysis project Ga0055474, IMG submission 57680) | Wetland microbial communities from San Francisco Bay, California, USA, that impact long-term carbon sequestration - Muzzi_PWA_D1 | ecosystem: Environmental > Aquatic > Marine > Wetlands ... | reverse complement strand
ACCCCCTCAGTCCCCCGTCTTACCAGGAAGACTGGGCGAGGGGGAGGCCGGAAGGGGAAGAGGCACCCTCTACGGTGCCATTCGGTAGCCCCGGGGGTGAACCCGGGGGCGCGGTTTCCGATACCATGGACCCTATCGATCCACTGTCCAGAAGGAGTCCCATCCCATGCGTTCTCCCAAGATCTCGTTCGTTCTTGCTGGCCTCGCGCTCCTGGTCTTTGGCGGGCTGCCGACGGCGGCACAAACCCGTCTTGAGTTCACCGAAGCGCGGACCGAGTACATCCGATCCCACTACACCAAGTACGAGTACCGCATCCCCGTCCGCGACGGCGTGCGGCTGTTCACCGCCGTCTACGTGCCCAACGACGCGGGGCCGGACCGACGCTACCCCATGCTCATGGTGCGCACGCCCTACAGCGTCGCCCCCTACGGCGCTGACCAGTACCCGGAGTGGTTGGGACCGTCGGAAAGATTCGAGCAGGAAGGCTTCATCTTCGTCTTCCAGGATGTGCGAGGGCGGATGATGTCCGAAGGGGAGTTTGTGAATATGCGCCCCCACCGCGCCCAGAAGAAGGGGTCCCAGGATGTCGATGAAAGCACCGACACCTACGACAGCATCGAGTGGCTGCTCCACAAGATCCCCCACCACAGCGGTCGGGTGGGCCAGTGGGGGATCTCCTACCCGGGGTTCTACACCTCCGCCGGGGCCATCGATTCCCACCCCGCCCTGAAGGCCGTCTCCCCCCAGGCCCCCATCGCGGACTGGTTCTGGGACGACATGCACCACCACGGCGCTTTCATCCTGCCGTTGGCTTTCAACTTCTTCTCCTCCTTCGGTCAGGCGCGACCGGAACCCACCACCGAACGCGCGGAACGAATGGACCACGGCACCCCCGATGGCTACGCCTTCTTCCACCGTCTCGGCCCCCTGAAGAACGCCAACACGCGGTACTTTCACGGCGAGATCGATTTCTGGAACCAGATCGTCGCCCACCCCAACTACGATGATTTCTGGCAGTCCCGCAACCTCCTGCCCCATCTGAAGAACATTTCCGCCGCCGTGTTGGTGGTGGGGGGCTGGTACGACACCGAGGACCTCTTCGGCCCCCTGAACACCTATGCCGCCATCGAACGCCAGAACCCCGGGGCGGAAAACTCCATCGTCATGGGCCCGTGGATCCACGGCGGCTGGCGGCGCACCGCGGGGGATGCCCTGGGACCGGTGGAGTTCGGTTACGCCACCGGGCCGCAATTCCAGGACGAGGTGCTCTACCCCTTCTTCCATCACCATCTGAAAGGGGACGGTGCGGACGACCCGCCGGTGGCCGAGGCGCGGATGTTCGAGACCGGCGCCGACCGCTGGCGCTCCTTCGACCAGTGGCCCCCCAAGGCGGCGACGACGGCCCATCTCTACCTGCGGGGCGATGGCGCCGTGGCCTGGGATCCACCGCCGACGGGAGAAGAGGCCCCGGACGCCCACGACACCTACGTCAGTGATCCCGCTCGACCGGTGCCCTACACCCAGGAGATCACCAACGCCTGGGCCAAGAGGTACATGACCGAGGACCAACGCTTCGCCGCCTGGCGGCCCGATGTGCTGGTCTACGAGACGGACGCCCTCCAGGACGATGTCACCCTGGCCGGTCCCCTGGACGCCGAGTTGTGGGTCTCCACCACCGGGGGCGACGCCGACTGGATCGTCAAGGTGATCGATGTCTATCCGGACCGGCTACCGGGATGGGAAGACAAGGCGGAGCGGGAACGGCGGGAGGAGGCCGGGGAAACGGATCTGGGGGGCTACCAGCAACTGGTCCGGGCGGAGGTGATGCGCGGTCGGTTCCGGGAAAGCTACACGGTACCGAAGCCCTTCACCCCCGGGGAGATCACCGCGGTGAACTTCCGCCTCCACGATGTCCTCCACACCTTCCAGCGGGGCCACCGCATCATGGTGCAGATCCAGAGCACCTGGTTCCCCTTCGTGGACCGCAATCCCCAGAAATGGGTGGCGAACATCTTTGAGGCCAACGCGGAGGACTTCACCCCCGCCACCCACCGGGTGTACCGCTCGCCGGAGCACCCCAGCCGGATCCAGGTGGGCATCCTGCCCCATTGAAGAGACCGAGGACCCCGCGGTGGGCCAGCCCGCCGCGGGGTCGCGCGGTCAAAATTCTCCCGGGCCGTCGGTGGCGGTCCAGCTGCCGGGATCACCGCCTTCGACCATACCGCCAACTTCCTGCAAAGGGCGACTGATCACACAGTTCAGAAACTGCTGCGTTGTTCCGGGGGACCCGACCGCCATGGCAAAGTTGTTGTTGGGCATGCTACCGGATACCTGACCCGTGATCTGGTCGGTGTCCTCGTTGTACACACCGGTGGCCTGCTTCCAATTGTCCCCTTCCGAGCCCATATCCACCGGGAAAAACTGCACGTCAGTCTCCGTCCCGGAGATGGTCAGCGTGCCGCCTGGAGCGGCCAGATCGGTCTCCAAGACCAAGAAAACGTTCCACGTATTCTGGAAATTCTTGAAACTCAAACTCCACCTCCCTTGGTTCGATCTGTAGATCCCACCGGGCGATGCGGTGGGCCTGGTTGTTGTGGTTACTTTCCTGTTAGGTGTTTCGCGGGGCGTCTTGTTTCGCCCTATCGCCAGTCGCCCTGAAACAGGAAGGCCGCCCAATGATAGGGATCGGTGGAGGACCGCTGCCGGTACAGGCTCAGTTGGGCCTGCCGCAGCGCCTGGGAAGCGGGTAGCCCGGCCTTCAAATGCCCGTTGTAGAAGCGGGTCATGAGTTCCGCGGTGGCCTCATCGGGCACCCGCCACAGACTGGAGACGACCCGCGGCACCCCCGCGTACATGAACCCCCGGGTCAAACCCACCAGCCCCTCCCCCTTGACTTCCCGCCCCAGGGCCGTCTGGCAACCGCTGAGGACGACCATCTCCGCCCCGAGACGCAAGCCGTAGACATCGTGCAGACGCAGAAACCCATCTTGGGCATCGCCCCGCGCATCGACGCTCGACAGCACCAGCCCCGAGAGTTCCGGGCGTTGCGCGTTCAGTTCACCGTGGGTGGCGAAATGGAGAATCCTGTACTGGGCCATCTGGGGATCCAGGGCGGTGGCCCGGCTGGCCTCAAAACCCAGGGCCAGACGACACGCTTGCGGCTCCACCAGGCCGGCGATGGCCTGCGCTTCCCGTCGTGTGCCCAGCAGCCGTTCCCAGGAGGCGCTCCGCTGGGGAGAGCCCTGAGAGTCCCTCGGGGGCGTCGCGGGCCTCTCCGAGGGGCTCGGCCCTCCGGCGGCGAGGCGATCCCCCGATGTCACCCGCGGATCTTCCACGGAAAATACCGGATCCGCCAGCACCGCCAGCACCTTCGGCGCCGGCGCTCGGGCCGCGAGTTGGCGCCGCTGGGCCGCCAGCACCGAGGCCGAAGGCAAGGACACGATCTCGTGCCGCACCAGCAGGGGCGCGCCGTCTCGCCCCGGCAAGGCCGCGAAGGGGATGTACTGCAAGGCACCGTCCGCCACCACCACCAGACGCTGCCCATCCAGTCTGTCTCGCAGCGGCCCCAGCACCAGGTGGGCCAACGCCTCCAGCGCCCACTCCTGCCGCCGGGGCGACCGCAGGTCCAGGTGACTCAGCTCCTCATAGGCGGCCACCGCGGCGGCCTCGATCTCCTTCCGGGGTGGTAGCGAGAAGCTCTCCACCCCTTCGGGGGTCACCAGCCAGAGGTAACTGACCTCCGTTCCCAGGGAGTATTCCAACAACCACGTCCCCGGCTCCAGCAAGCCCCGGATCTCCCCAGCCCGGATGGTGCGACGCTGCACCAGGGCGGAGTAGCGGGGGCTGGCGCGGCGGATCTCGAACTCCACCCGATCCAGTTCCGCCAGGATCCGCTGGCGCTCCTGCTCGACTCTCGCCAACGCCTCCGTCTCGCCTTCCGCCCGGAACAGGGCCGCCTGCTGGTTGGCTTTGGCGTTGAGGCGCCGCCGTTGCACGCGGCGCTGCTTCAGGAGCTCCGCGGGAACCTCCTCCAGGAGACCGCTGCCCGACTCCCCCACCAGATCCAACAAGGTCCGCGCCCGGGCCCGCTCGCTGATCTCCAGCCCGCGGCCTCGCTCCCCGCCCTCGGGGTCTTGCGCCTGCAGTTCCATCTGCCATTGCAAGAGCAACTCGTAGGCTTCCCGCTTGGAATCGAAAAAGGTGCCGCGCAAGAATGGGTTGGTCACCGCGCCGCGCATGGACTCCAGGATCGACACCGCATCTTCCACCCGCCCCAGGGCCTCCTTGAGGTCGCCCTCGGCCCTCTCCAGCCGGGCCAGGAAGAGGAGGGACCGCACCTGGGAAGCCCGATCCCCGGCCCGAGCGTAGAGCCGCAACGCCTCCTCCAGTTCCCACCGCGCCGCCCCCCGATCCCCGGTCAGAAGCAGGTACCGACCGTGTTCCAGGAACCACTCTCCCCGCTGGCGACGACTCTCCCCCTGGCTCTCCAGGACCGCCGCCCGATCGAGCACCGGCGCCGCCGCCGCAGTGTCCTCGCGGTCCAGGTGCACCCGGGCCAGGAGGATCAGGGCCAGGCTTTCTCCCCGGTGGTCCCCCCCCTCCCGGGCCAGCCCCAGGGCCTCTTCCAGATAGCCCAGGGCCTGGGCCAGATCCCCCTGATCCCGGGCCAGGGCGCCCAGATTGATCAACGTCCGCACCTCTCCCCGCTGGTCCCCGACCCGGCGCCACAAGGCCAGCGCGGGCTCGAAGTAGGTGGCGGCGCGCTCGAGTTCCCCCAGGTGCATGTAGGCGTAGCCCAGGTTGTTGAGGGTGTTGGCCTCCAGGTTGGTATTGCCCAGGCGGCGCTGGATCTCCAGAGCCTGACCGTAGTACCGCAGCGCCTCTTCCGGTTCCCCCAGGCGACGATGGTGCACCGCCAGGTTGATCAGGCTCTGGGCCTGGCCCATGGGATCCCCCACCGCCTCCCGGATGGCGAAGGCCGCGAGAAGATTCTCCAGGGCGCGCTCCGGCTCTCCCAGGGTATCGTAGACACTGCCGATATTGTTGAGCAGCACCGCCCGCAATCCCCGGTCCCCGCCCTCCCCCATCTCGCGCAGCACCCCCTGGTAACACTCCAACGCTTCCTGCAACAAACCCCGGGAGTGGGAGAGCAGGCAGAGGTTGTTGTGGACCACCGCGGCGCCCCGGGAGTGATCCAGCTGCCGTTCGAGGGACAGGGCTTCCAGGAAATTCTCTCGGGCCTCCCCATCCCTGCCCAACTTCCACAGGCAGAGCCCCATATCGTTCAAGGTGGCGGCCACCAACGACGGTTCCCCCAGGGTCTGCCACGCCGCCAGGGCTTCGCGGTAGAGCTCCAGGGCGGGCTGCGGTTCCCCCAACCGACGGTGCAAGGTCGCCACGCTGGAGAGCGCCTGGGCCGCGTCCCCGTCGCGCCCCAACTCCCGCCACAGGACCTGGGCCTGGCGATACTTCTCCATGGCCTCGCGCCAGTCCTCGGTGGTCTTGCGGTGGTGGTGGGCACCACCCTCGCTCATGGCCGCTTCCGCCGCCCGTCGGGCTTCCGGAGCGGTGGTGAGATCCGTCACCGTCAACCGGAACCGGACGGCATCTTGCTGCTCCCTGACACGTAGTTCCAGAGCGTAGCGCCGCCCCAGGGCTCCCCCCTCCAGCAGCAACACTTCCGGCGTCGGCACGCCCAGGGGGCCGTCCACCGTCACCGCCTCGCCGCCATCCTCCGGGCGGGCCTCCACGACGAGATTGCCGTTCTTCTGCACCGCCCGGACGCCCCACACCGCCGCCGGGGGCAGTTGCAGAGTGAAGGTAGCGGGGGCTTCCGCCACTTCCCCTTCCACCGCCTCGCCCGGGCGCAGCCCTTCTGCCGCCGTCACAGGAGCGACGATGGCCCCCCCCAGCACCAGGGCCAGTCCGAGGACCAGCCCCCTGAGACCGGGGGGCAACGCGGGAGGCGATGGGGCAGTGCCTATCATGTGATTTCTCGTCAAGGGTTTCCCTTTATATAACACCCACCACCCCTCTGGGGGGCCAGCCTTGGGGCGGAGCGTCCCAACGAAGGGCAGGCGCTGTCGCGCCGGTGGGCCTTCTTCCCCTCGCCGCGGCAGCCTTTCGTCAGCTGCGCTAGAAATCCAGTACAATTCCTCGGAACTTCCATGATCGACCTGCGCCACACCCTCGATACCTCGCCGTCGCGGCCCGCCCAGACACTGTTCCGCTTCGCATTGGAACACAACCTGGGGAAGATCGCTTCGCGGCGAAAGCTGCTGCACCACTTCGTGGAGGCGGTGCAGCTGGGGCTGGGGGCCCGGTGCGCTTTTCTGTACCGCATCAAGGGACGCGCGGGCGGGGGGGAGATGCAGCGCCGCCCCCTGGTGGTGGGGGAAGCGCCCGGCCACGACCCGGCGCTGGTGGCGGCCTTCGTGGCCCAGGAGCGCCCCAGCTTGCCCAACGACCTGCTGCTGGCACCGGTCACGGTGCACGGGCGTCGCATGGCGGTGGTGGGAGCGGAGGGGGTCGAAGATTTTCCCCGAGGCACCGGCTACGAGCTGACCCGCCTGGCGGCGATCCTGGCGGGGCAGTTGACCCACCGAGACGAGGTCCAGGGACGGGAGATCCTGGGGCGCATCAAGGAGGAAGTGCTGCGGGAGCTGCGCCCGAAGGATCTGGCCTACCAGATCCTGGAAGGGTTGCGCCAACTGGTGGGCTACGACCACTCCTCCGCCCTGCTGCTCTACGACGAAGCGGTGCGCACCTTCCGGGTGGAGGCGGAAAAGACCGCCTGGGGACCCAGCCCCTCCATCGGCATCGCCCGCCCGGCCTCGGAAATCCTGGTGGCGGAATTGCGCAGCCGCGCCACCCGCAGCGAGGAGGCGGTGATCCTGGAACCCCAGGGGGAGCTGGCGGCGGTGCTGGCCTACCTGGACGAGGGGGAACAGAGGCTGCCACGGATCACCAGCACCCTGGCGGCGCCCCTGGTCTTCCACGGCCAGTTGCTGGGCCTGCTGCGCATCGCCGCCTGCGACCGTCGCCCCTTCGACCGCCGGGATGCCCAGGTGGTGAGCGGCTTCCTGCTGGCCACCGCCAACGCCCTGGCCAACGCCCGGGAACGGGTGGACCACGAGCGCCGCGCCCTGGAGGCGGCCCAGGACGGTCATCTGCTGGGGGTCGCCCGGGTGGTGGCCCACGATCTCAACAACGCCATCGGCACCATCCTGCCCCTGGCGGAACAGGCTCTCGCCGATCTGGCCGCCAATCGCCTGCAACCGGAGGAGTTGCAGGGGGATCTGGAGGAGATCCTGGCCAAGGCCCAACTGTCCAAGACCATCTTCTCGCGCCTCCTGCAACAGGCCGGGGAGCGCCATTCCCAGCACCTTTCCGCGGATCTCAACCGCACCGTGCGGGAGCGCCTGGAACTGCTGGAAACCGCCCTGCGGCGCCGCGGCGCCACCCTGGAACTATGCCTCGCCGAAGGCCTCCCCAAGGCGCGCATCTACCGCCAGAACCTGGAGCACGTGATCCTCAACCTGCTGACCAACGCCCTGGACGCCCTGCCGATCCAGGAGGGCGGACAGATCACCGTCTCCACCGAGGTCGTCATCGACAGGCCCGAGAACGGGGACGGGGATGGGGACGGGGATGGAGTTCCCCGACTGCGGCTGACCGTCAACGACAACGGCTCCGGCATCCCGGAGGCCATCCGCGAGCGGGTCTTCGAGCCCTTCTTCACCACCAAGGGGAGTACCGGCCTGGGACTGCCCCTCTGCCAACGCCTGTTGGAGGAGAGCCAGGGAGTGATCGTCTTGGATAGCACGCCCCAACAAGGCACGGCGGTGCGGGTGGAGTTGCCGACGGTGCAGGAAGGGGAAGCCCCATGATGGACGATGCCCCCCGCATCCTCGCGGTGGATGACGACCCCGGCCTGCTGCGGGTGGTCCAGCGGGTCGTCTCCCCCCACTATCCCGTAACCCTGGCCCGGGGTTTTCGCGAAGCCCTGGAGCGGCTGGCGGAGGGGGATGCCTTCGACATCGCGGTGATCGATATCCGCATGCCCGATGGCGATGGCTACGAATTGGGGCGGCGCATCCGGGAGGAACACCCGGAAACGGACGTGATCCTGATGACCGGATCGGTCACCCACCAGGACCAGAAGTTGATGCAGGCCCTGGAGGACGATGTCTTCTTCTTCCTCCTCAAGCCCTTTCACCGCCGGGTTCTGCTGGCGTTGATCGAGCGCTGCCTACGCCAGCGGCGCCTCGATGCGGAGAATCGATTCCACCGCCGCCGGTTGGAGGCGGACCAGGCCCAGGCGCGGGAGATCCAGATCCACCTCCTGCCGGACACCCCCTGCGAGCGCTCCGGCTGGCGCATCGACGCCCGCTTCCGCTCCTGCGACGAGACCAGCGGCGACCTCTACGCCCTCTTCCCCTGCGACGGCTCCGCCCTGGGGGTGGCGATGGTCGATGTCATCGGCCACGGTCTACCGGCAGCGATGTACGGCGGCATGGTGCGGGCGGCCCTGGACGCCGCCTGTCGGGCGGACGCCACCCCCCAGGCGGTTTACGATCAGGTCTATTCCGGCCTCGACTTTTTCGCCCCCAACAGTGGTGCCAGCATGGTCTATCTGCTGCTGGGAGAAAACGCCGATCTCGGCTTCTTCAACGCCGGTCACCCGCCCATCCTGCTGCACCGCGCCAACGGCGATCTGACCGAGCTCCACTCCACCGGCCCCCTGCTGGTGCCGGCGGATTGGGCGGCGGAGATCCCCCGCGGCGCCGGGCAGACACAGCTGGCGCCCGGCGACCGCGCGCTGCTCTACACCGACGGGCTGATCGAGACCAAGAGCCCCGAGGGCAAGATCTTCGGTCCCGACGACCTCCAGCGCGCCCTGCGCCAGACCCGCGCCCTGCCCATCGCCCAGGCCCTCGACCGCCTCCTCGACCACCTGGACGAACACTGTGCCGGGCGACCGCTGGAGGATGACGTGACGCTGGTGTTGGTCGAGCGGGGGGGTTAGGCGGACCTTCGTTCACCTATTCGACAAAGAGAAAATCCGAAAGGGGGGGGCCGTATACACGCTGGGCTCCAGCGCGATCAACATCGGAGATTCTCAATTCTTTACTGCCAACTCCGCCACAAAAGTAGTGCATCACAGATTGCGGATCATAATCCGTGAGGTTAATCGTGCCCCAGATATCCTCCTCCCCGCAGCTTGGGGGGGCACCACTGCGAATATGTTCGTGTCGAAAACCCAGAACATGACCCAATTCATGACGCAGAACTCCGACCGGATCAAAATTCATGTTGAAGTAGGAAGGGTCGATCAAAACGCGCCATCTGTACTGAGGATCATTTGGGAAGAAAGCCGCAGCAATAAACTGTCCTCCGGCGTTGATCCAACGAACCGGAAAAACAACACCCTCCGGATTGGTACCCTCAAAATCATCAAAGTCGCGCCTGTACTCGAACCTGATGCCACAGACGCTCTCCCAAGCTTGCGTCGCGTGTCGCATGTTTTCGGTAACTTCCTGGTATTGCGACTCACTAGGGAACGTGCTGCGCAGAATACAGTAAGTCAAAGTCTTGCCTGGCTCCCAACGAACAATCTTGCCACCCTCGACAATCCCGATGAGTCTCGCACCGCTTCCCGCAAGCAAATCCGCGTGACCGAGCCTTTCGGCTGCCCCCAATGCTTCACGGCGAGCGGCATACAGCATCAATTCATCTTCGTCTAGTAGAAGATCACCCTCTGCTACGTACACTTGCTCGCCGTCAATTTCGACTGTCTTGAGTCTGCTTCGGAGGCTGGAATAAAGATCCAACTGTTTGAAGGACTCGCCGAGTTCAGGATTCTCTTGTAGAAACTCGGCGGCAAAACTCTGATTCCTCTGGCCCATTTTCTTATCCTCCAAAAATTGTTCTAGATGTCTCACTATGGGTCCCCCAAGAAGTCCCACGCTTATCACCTTGAGTAGACGGACAAAGGGAGGTTCTTCCCGGGCACAACGAAACGATCCCCCAGGCACAACGACAATACATCTAAATTCTAGATTATACTTAATTGTTATCTAATAATGATTTGACACTGCTTCCGGCATCTCCAACAAGCACCAAAGCCGATCCTGATTCAACTCGCTCAGCCGACTATCCAGAACATACTGAATATCCTCGATGTCCTTCGAACGACCGGCCAGAATCTTTGAAACAACCAGGTCTTCCGGACTGATCACGGGGACCTCGTGACCTTCTATGCTCACTGGGCAAGCCCGGTCCAGGAACTCGGCTTCCAGACCTGGACCGGCAAAAACCAGGTCCAGGGGGATTCCGGTAGTCTCATGGACCAGAGGCAGCACTCGGGTTCTCCCAACGAACTCCGGAATGTCTTCAACCCGCGCGCGAAAACCATGATGGGTGAAGATTGGCAAGAGTTGTGCGACTTCGAAGGGGGCCATCTCGATGGTCACGTCGAGGTCCGCGCTCATGCGCGGACGTCCCCAGATTGACACAGCCTGCGCTCCAAAGATGTACCAGCGCACCCCCACCGTGGCCAGCGCCGCCCGTAGCGCGGCCAACAACTCAGCGGCGGCGGTCGAGCCGGACACTGCGCAGCGCCTCCGAGACACGAATGTGGGTGGCCAGGTCTGCTTGCCTTTCCGCCTCGGAAGGCCAGTCCGGGTGTAGGCGCTGGGCCTGCACCCGCAGATCGTCCAGCAGACCAAAAATCTCACCCACGGACATCTCCGCCTTGCGCTGAGCCCAGAAGCGGCCCAGGTCCGCCTCCTTGTCGTCCCAACCCCGGTTCAGGTACGCCTCGATGTGCTGTCGCTCCATGACGCCATCGTATCAAGGGATGGCATCGCCGGAGAGATCACGGCACCTCTGGGCGCCTCAAGATCGGCACCTCACGGGAGCAGGCATCACCCAGGGGAGTTCCCCGATAACCCACACTGAAGCGCCCGGAAGCCTCGGAGATCGTGCCCACCCACGCCTGGGCGAAGGGATCGATCTCCACCCCCGGAGCGCGCCCCGGAGCCGCCAGATTCAGGTAGAGCCAGCCAAAATCGAAGACCAGCGGCATCGACGGCCCCCCCGCTTCGACGGAATTCGCCGCCATGAGAAAGGGATCCGGATCGGCGAAAATGGGCGCGCAGAAGTACTGGAAATCCATCTCGTAGCCCGTCTCATCCTCGTCGAATTCTGCCATCTGCCCCTCTTCCAACATCCTGGCTCCAAAGTTTCCGCAGTCGAAGGGCTCCGGCTCCCGGTCGCCCCCCCGCCAGGCGATCACCTTGGTGCCGCCATTGAAAGCACCACCGACCATGAAGCGCGTCATCCACACCGCCGGGAGCGGTTCCCGGGCGTCGCTGGTGTCCCCGGCGATCCGGCGGTAAAAGGTCAGATCATCCGCTGCGAAGCGGTCCGGCACGGCCTCGATACGCACCAGCGTCTCGCCGTGGGCGAAGTCCTCCGAGGGGTCGATCTGAAAGTACTCCCCCCACAAGACGTTGTCGAAACCCAGCACCCCATCGGCACCGAAGAACCCTTCCTGGTTGGGCAGCAGGGCGGCACATCGCCGGGCCACATCGATGGTGACATAGCCCCGCGCGATGCCATCCCCGCGGCGGAGCCCGCCGCATTGGTTCCCAAAGATCGGCGAGGGGTCGCCGGTGTGGAAGTTCCGCACATGGTCCCTGAAGATCTGAGGCAGATTCCCCAGGGGCAGAAAATCCGCGCAGCCGGGAAACGTCTCGTTGGCGAGAGAATAATCCCCCGCCGGGACCAGGTCGGAACCCGTCTGAGGGATGATCCCCTCTGCCAGCACATCCCGCAGGTTGACCGTCACCACGTCGTAGCCGGTCAAATAGAGATGAAACGACAGGCTTGGCACCCCAAGATCCGTCCACAGGGTCACGATGGCCAGATGGGATTCAGCAGCGGCATTGGCCACCGAAAAGAGCGTGGTTTGCCCCCCGGGATTTTCCAGATCGATTTCAAAGTACGGCAGCAGGAGCGTTGCCGCCGGTACGTCGTCGATGGCACAAGGAACGGCGAGGACCGGCACCGTCGAGAACAAGAGGCCGAGCCCGAGACTCGCAAGGATTCCAATGACCAAGGGGTTCCAACGCATGACTTCTCCCTCCAAAATCGTTGCTTGTAATGATTGATGCTTTCACAGCATATGCTATTAACTCATAGAAAGCAATGATCTCAGGACATTTTTAGCCATCGAGCCGCTGGCCATGGGCGTGCCGAGACCTCTCCCTTGGCCCAGGAGACCACGACATCTGGTAGGATCCATGCTCATGAACAACGACCCCTTGTGGTTCCCATCCACCTTTTGCTATCGTCCGCCCTTATGCTGAAACTCGAACGCCTCGAACTCTCCGGCTTCAAATCCTTCGTGGATCCGGTCACCCTGAACTTCGCCGGAGGCATCACCGCCATCGTGGGTCCCAACGGTTGCGGCAAGTCGAACATCTCCGACGGGATGACCTGGGTGCTGGGGGAGCAGAGCGCCAAGAGCCTGCGCGGTGGCCGCATGGAAGACATCATCTTCAACGGCTCCGACGCCCGCCGTCCCCTGGGGTTGGCGGAGGCCACCCTGACCTTGCGCACCGACCCCTCCTTCCCCCGCTCCATGGAGGGCCGCATCACCATCGGTCGGCGGGTTTTCCGCTCCGGCGAGGGGCAATACAAACTCAATGGCAAGACGGTGCGCCTGAAGGAGATCAAAGACCTGCTGATGGACACCGGGCTGGGCATCCGCGCCTACTCCGTCATTGAGCAGGGCAAGATCGGCATGATCCTTTCCGGCAAGCCCCAGGAGCGCCGCAAACTCCTGGAGGAGGCCGCGGGCATCACCCGCTACAAGGCGCGCAAGCGGGTGGCGGAGGTCAAATTGGAGGAGGCCACCGCCAACCTCCTGCGCCTCGACGACATCATCGCCGAGGTGGAGCGGGCGCTGCGTTCCCTCAAACGCCAGGCCGGGGCTGCCCGGCGCTTCAAAGAGAAACAGGAGGAGTACCGGCAGCTACTCCACCGGGTCCTGCTGGGCCGCTGGAGCCTGCTCCACGGACGCATGGCGGAGCAACAGCAACGGCTCACCGTGGCGGTGGCGGACGAGGCGGAACTGGCCGCCGCACTGCACCGCGATGAAGCCGCCCTGGCGGCGGGCCGCGAGGCTCTGGAACGGCAGAGCAGCGTCCTGGCGGAGGCCCACCAACGGCGCTCGGACCTGGCCGCCACCATCCAGGGCCGCCAGGAATTCCTGAAGAGTTCCCGCCAGACCCTGGAAGAGATCGGCGAGCGGGTGCTGTCCGGGCGCACCCTGGCGGAACGCCGCCAGGCGGACAGCGACGGCAACCGGCAACGGCTGGTGGAACTCCAGGAGCGCCGGGACGAATTGCTGGCGGAACGGGACCAGGCCGCCAACGCCGTGGAGGAGGACGAACGGGCCCTTCACGCCGCGGACCAGGATCTCAAGGGGGCCGAGGCCCGGGTCGCTGGAATCCGCCAGGAAAGCTTCGCCACCACCGCCGCCCTCTCGGGTTTGCGCACCCGCCTGCACCAGGGGGAGATCGAGCAGGAGCGGGGCAATTCCCGCCGCCATCACCTGGAAGAGGAGCTGGCCACCGCCGCCTTCGAGGTCGAGCAGATCGGCGAGACCGTGGCCACCACCCGGGATCAGGTGCGGGAGTTGGACACAGCCCAGACCGCCACCCGAACCGAACTGGAGCGCACCGCCGCCGCGTTGGAAGAGACCCTCGCCCAGGAGGTCGCCGCCGGGGACCATCGCCGCTCGGTGGCCGACGAACTCACCGACCGGCGCCAACGGGCCAAGCTCCTCCAGCAGTTGAGCGCCGCTCACGAGGAACGGCGGGTTTCGTTGGAGAGTGCCCTGGCCGCTTCGGGGCTCGACAGCCCGCGCTACCTGGCCGGGGAGATCGCCGCCGTGGAAGGGTGGGAGCAGGCCCTCGATTTCTACCTGGGCGCCCTCACCGACGCCGTCATCCTGCCCATCGAGGAAGCCTCCGTGACCCTCGCCCGGCATCTGGCGGGCAAGCTACAGAAGAGCGGCGGCACCACCCTGCTGCGCCCCGCGGATTCCACCGATGGTCCCGCACCGCCGACCGTCGAGACCCTGGATGACGACGCCGTGGTCCTCTCCCTGGGTCAGGCTCTCAATCTTCCCGACGGCCTCGCCCGGGCCCTGCCCCCCGCCTTCCTGGTGGAGAGCGCCGCCGACGCGGAGCGCCTCGCCCGCCAGCATCCGGGCCTCGATTTTCTGAGCCGGGACGGCATCTGGGCCGCCGGTGGCGCCCTCCACGTCCAGGGGGATGAAGCCATGCCCGGCGTCCTGGAACGGCAGCGGGAGATGGAGAAACTGAACCGCGCCATCCCCAAGTTGGAGACCCAACTCCAGGCGGCGGACACGGCCATCGAAGAGCTGGTCGCCCGGCGGGCCGAGCAGGCCCGGGCGAAGAATGAGCAGGAACAGCGCCTCAACCAGGTGCGCCAGGATCTGGCGGTGGCCCAGGCCCGCCTCCAGGACGCCCAGGGACGCTACGAGCGCAAAGCCCAGGGCCAGGCCCAACTGACCGAGCAACAGGAGAAGTTGGCCACCCAACTGGCCACCATGGCGGAACGCATCACCGTCTTGCGGGCGGAACTGACCCAGACGGAGGAGCGGGAGCGATCCCTCAAGGAGGGGGTCGAGCGGGCCACCGCCGAGGTCGATGCCGCCAAGGGCCACCGGGAATCCCTGCGCGCCGCCAGTGCCGGTCGCCGAGGCCGCCTGGAAGTCCTCCAGGAGCGTCTCGACTCGGTCCAGGGGGAGGCCGATCGCATCGCCGGGGAGATCGCCGAGGAGGAACGCCAGGCGGCCTTGTGGCGCGACGAGTCCACCCGCCTGGAACGCCGCCGCACGGACCTCACCACCCAGCGGGAGACCGCCGAGCAGGAGTTGAAAGCCGCCCTGGAAAACCAGGACGTGGCGGACGAGCAGGTGATCGTCGAACAGGAGCGGCTGGACGACTTGCGGAGCGATATTCGTGCCCTGGAAGAACGCATCACCGACTGGCGCGACCGCCGCGATACGGTGCGTTCCACCATCGAGAGCCTGCGCGTCGATGGCGCCACCCTGGAGGGCCACGCGGAGCACCTGGCGGAGCAATTCCGCGAAGCCTTCGAGGCGGATCTGCCGCAGGAACCCGAGGCGGCGCCGGCGGAAATGCCCGAGTTGGAAGCGGACATGGCGCGCACCAAGGCCATGCTGGAGCGCTTCGGCCCGGTCAACGTCCTGGCGGTGGAGGAGTACGCCGAGCAGGAGGAACGCTACGCCTTCCTGACCACCCAGCGCACCGACGTGGCGGATTCCGTGGCCAGCCTGAAGCGCACCATCCGCGAGATCAACGACGAATCCAGCGAGCGTTTCCTGGCCACCTTCGTGGAGGTCAACAAAGCCTTCGGGGAAGTCTTCACCCGTCTCTTCCGGGGCGGCGAGGCGGATATGCGCCTCCTGGACGAGGAGGATCCCCTGGAGAGCGGCATCGACATCATGGCCCGCCCACCGGGCAAGCGTTTGCAGAACATCATGTTGATGTCCGGCGGCGAAAAGGCCCTGACCGCCATCGCCCTCCTCTTCGCCCTGTTCCGCACCAAGCCTTCGCCGCTGTGCATCCTGGACGAGGTGGACGCTCCCCTGGACGACGCCAACACGATCCGGTTCGTGGAGATGTTGCAGGAGATGGCCACCGACACCCAATTCCTGATCATCACCCACAACAAGATCAGCATGGAGGCCGCTTCCACCCTCTATGGCGTCACCATGGAAGAACGGGGCGTCTCCAAGCTCGTCTCCGTCGAGATGGACGAGCTCCAACCCGCCATGGAGCAGCGGGCGACGGCGTAGGAGAGGGTCGCGCCGCCCGATCCATGCCCGGCCAGCAGAACATCAAGGCGGGCTCGCCGTGGGTAAGAAGACCAGGCTTTAGAGAGGTAGGCGGCGAATGCGGATGCGGGAATCCTCCACGGTGACGACCGCCCCTTGCTGAAACTCAGTGTCCAGCAGGTTCAGAGCCACCGCCAGGCGTTCGATCACATGGGGGGTTCGGGTGTTCTTCAAACGGAACAGAATGACCCCTGCTCCTTCCCCACCACAGAGTGCTGCGATTTCGCCAAAATCAAGATCGAAGGTCAGCACCGCACGCCCTTCCGATATCGCCTTGCGGAAGACCTGGTCATCGGGGAGAGTTTTGAGCCCCTCTTCCCTCAGGTGGACGGTGTCAAATCCCTTCTCCCGCAGCCAAGCCACGACACCCAGGGACACGCCCATATCGGCCAGAAAACGCATCAGGGATCAAGCGATGTGCACTTGTTCCTGGGTTAACCAGGCAGCATATTCAATGGCCTGCTGGATGTCTTCCTGCACGAGATCCGGGAAATCCGACAAAATCTCCGTAAAGGTCGCGCCATGGGCGATCTGCCCTACGATGACCGAGACCGGGATCCTCAGGCTTCGGATGCAGGCTCGCCCCCGGAGGATATGGGGATGAAAGGTAATGCGTTCGAACATGGTCACTCCTTGGCGCCATTCTAGCGCATCCTCCATTGTGCCCTGCGCAGCCCGTCGTATCCTCAAGAGGGTCTCCGTCGAGATGGACGAACTCCAACCCGCCATGGAGCAGCGGGCGACGGCGTGACCCCCAGCGGAAGAACCGCTACACTGGTGCCATCATGCCCAAGGAACTGAAAATCGTTGTCGAGAAGCACCCCGATGGGTACGTCGCCTATCCTCTGGGAATCGAAGGCACCGTCGTCGGCCAGGGGGAGAGCTACGAGGCGGCTCTGGCGGATGTGAAGTCGGCCATCGCTTTCCATGTCGAGACCTTCGGCGTGGAGGTGCTGGAAAATGAGGACCCGGTCCTCGAGGCTTTCGTGGCTGAGACAGCCTTCGCCGTGTAATGCCACCCTTTCCTGTCGATGCACCGCTGCGCAGAGTTCTGCGGACCCTGGAGCAACTCGGCTTCCGGGTCGTCCGACAAGGCAATCACATCGCTTTGCTGCGCGAGAATTCGGATGGGACCCGCACTCCCATGACGCTCCCCAACCATCGCACTCTCTAGAGCTCCACCCTGAGAACAATCCTGGGCCGAGCGGGGATACCCCGAGACGATTTCTTGCAACTCTTCCTGAAGATGTGACGGAGGGTCGATGGACGAGCTCCAACCCGCCATGGGGCAGCGGGCGACGGCGTGACCTCCGCTGGCTTCCCATCGCCATTGGGGATATTCTCCCTGAGCAATGGCCAAGATTCTGATCGTTGATGATGAGCCGGATCTCCTGCTGGTGGTTCAGGAGACGCTGCGCCTGGCGGGGCACGAACCGATCACGTGCAGCAACCCACAGATGGCTCAGGACTTGCTCGACAAGGGCTCCTTCGATGCCGCCATCCTCGATGTGCAAATGCCCGGCATGACCGGCTTTACCTTGCTGGAAATCTTGCGCCAGGATCCGCGCACCGCGTCCTTGCCGATCCTCTTGCTCTCCGCCCAGACCCGCTCCGAGGATCGAGTACGGGGCCTGCGCCTGGGGGCCAACGATTACCTCGGCAAGCCCTTCGACACCGAGGAACTGCTGCTGCGCATCGCCAAGCTCTGCGGTCACCAGGCGGAGGGACCGCAGCCCGGGTTGTCCGGAGACCTGGCGTCCTACAATGGCACCGACCTGCTGCAATCGCTGGCCCAGAGTGCCCTGTCGGGTACCCTCAATTTCCAGGTCGATCGCCAGCCCGCCTGGGTCGAATTGCAAAAGGGGCGGGTGGTGGATGCCACGTACGGCAGCCTGCGGGGAGCGGAAGCCTGCTATGGCTTGTTGAGCCTGCATGCCGGACGTTTTCGGTTCCGCGAGCATCCCGTCTCCACCGACCACGAGAGCACCGCCACCACCACCCTGTTGCTCTACTTTCATTGGCTGGAGGACGAACTCCAACGGCGCCGCGCCCGGCTTCCCGAGCCCCACCAGGTACTGCAGCGGGTGGCCGAGGGTAGTTTGCAGGACCTGCCACCGAACTTCCGCGCCCTGCCCCTGGATCCCGTCCTCCAGGAGATCGAGGCTTCTGGCCCGACGCTGGAGGAATTGCGGGACAAGGCCACCCATGCTCCCCTGTCGGTGGAACTGGCGGTGGCCGTGTTGGTGGAATCCGGCGTCGTCACCGTCGAGGACGACCCCTCCGCGGAAGGCGGTCGGCAACAGCAGTCTTCCCTCGGGGCTCTGGATCTGGGGCTCCACAAGCTGGTGCGGGCGGCGGCGCGGCAACAACCCGCGGATCGAGCCCGGGTCCTGCTGGCGTCGGTGGGAGAATGCTGGGATGATTTCGTGCGCCTGATCGAGGGCACCCCCGCGGAGGTCCGCTCCAGCGATTGGGACCGTTTCCGCCAACGCCTCGACCTGCGCCGGGGCGGCAGTTGCCGCCTGCGGGCACCGGAGAGTGAAGTGATGCTCCATGTTCTGGAGTTGGGTCCCGACACGGTGGGCCAGGCAGAGTGGCTGTTGCCGGCCTGCAACGGCGCCATCGTCTGGGTCGGGCAGGGTGACGACGCGCTCTTCCGGCAACTGACGGTGGCCCTCGAAGGTTCCTGGCGCAACACCACCGGCCTCCTGGTGGTGGAAGACCCCGACCGACGGCAGGCACTAGAATCCCGCAAGCTACCCTGGCGCCTGTTGAGCCGCGCCCCCCGGGATCTGGGCACTGCGCTGGGCCTGCTGCAATGACGGAGGGGATGTAACGATGGATCGGGTTGTCCTGCTGATCGACCAACACCCAGAGCGGCGCGCCGCTCTGGGGCGTGGGTTGGCGGAGGTCGGCTACGAGGTGATCCAGACGGTCAGCGCGGAACAGGGCCTCAGCTACGCGGAAGCCCTCGATGTGGCGCTCGTCGTGGCCGATGAAGAGACGCTGGGGGAGAAGGTCTCCGTGGAGGACCTCCTGCTCCGCTCGACCACCAGTCTGCTCCTCCTCTCCGACCGCAACGAGTTGGATGAAACCCTGCCCGAACAGGCGCGGCGCCTGCCTCTGGCGGCGGTGGAAGGCGCCCAATTGGTGGACCGAGTGCGCCTGATGCTGCTGGCCCAGGAGTTGGGGTTGGAACCGGACCTGGACCTGGCGGGCCTGGTGGGTGAACTGCAACACGACCCCTTCCTCAAGATCACCCTCAAACTGGAATCGATCCGCTTCAGCGGACGCTGGGAACTCCCCCGGGGGAACATTCTCTGGTACGCCGGCGAGGTGGTGGAGGTCGTGGCCGGGACCCACAAGGGGGGGAAGGCTTTCAGTCGGCTCTCCACCCAGGTGGCGGGAGCCTTCCGTCTGGTGCCCAAAACCCGCCCCCCGGCGGAGAGCGAACGCTTCAGCGCTCGGGAACTGATCGATCTGGCCATCGACGAACACCTGGGGCGCCGACCCGCCCCCCAGCGGCGCTTGCACCTGGCGACCATCTCCGGCCTCGATGCCTCGGTCTATACCCCTCTCGGGCAGAGCATCCTCGAGACCGCCCGCCGCGGTGACACGGTGCAAGAATTGCTGGAATCGACCCAGTTGCCGGACGGCGAGGTCCTGGACTACCTGGCCTACATGACCGGTCGAGGCTGGGTCGAGGTGCAGCCGGAAGGCCCCCACCTGACCGTGGTCACGGATTCCACCGCCGATCTGCCGGGAGATCTGGCGCGGGAGCACGGGATCCATATCGTCCCCCTGGCGGTACTGTTCGGTAGCCAGGGGTTCCGCGACGGCGTCGATCTCACCAATGCCCGTTTCTACGACCTGCTGGACTCTTCCCCCAACGCCCCCACCACCCGGCCCCCCTCGGAAGCGGCCTTCTTGCGGCAATATCAGGCTCTGGCCAACTCCTCCGCCGTGGTCTCGCTGCACATTTCCGGGAAGCTCTCGGAGACCGTCACCAACGCCCAGGCGGCGGCGACGGCCCACGGCACGAGCATCGAGGTGGTGGATACCGGCCAGGTCAGCATGCCCCTCGGCTTGCTCGCCCTCTTCGCCGCCCGTATGGCCCAGCGGGGGGCCAGCGCCCAGGAGATCGTGCGCACCATCCACTCGATCTCCGAGCGCATGGTGAGCCGTTTCGTGGTCGATTCGCTGGATTATCTGGTGCGCGGTGGGCGGGTCGGCAAGGCTCGCGGCATGCTGGGGAAACTCCTCGGTATCAAGCCCATCCTCGGGGTTGGGGACGGCGAGGTGGTCCCCGTCGGTCAGGTGCGGGGCGGCAAGGCGGCCCAGCGCAAGATCGTCGATCTGCTGGCCCAGGAGGCGAAGGGGCAGCGGGTGGTAGCGGCCATCCTCCACGCCCGGGCGCCGGTGTGGGCCGACCGGCTGCGGACCCTGTTGGCCGCGGAGTTGGACATCGCCGAGCTGATCCTCTCGGAATTTGGGCCGGTGGTGGGCACTCACACCGGGCGCGGCACCGTCGGCGCCGTGATCTTCGCCCCCACGGCGGAGGAATGGGCTCAGATCGGCCCCTTGGGCTCCCTGGGGACGTCGTCCCAGCCCACCGACAGTGCCGGGTAAAATGCTAGGATTGTCGTGCTATGCCTGGACCGAAGGAAATCATCGCCCGCATTCAGGAGCACCAGACGGAGTTGGAGGAGTTTGATGTCACTTCCCTCCGTCTCTTTGGCTCCGTCGCTCGCGGCGAGGCCACGGCCACGAGCGACATTGATCTGCTCGTTGCTTTTCGAAAACCTCCCTCCTTCTCGCGTTACATGCAACTGCGTATTTTCCTGGAGGACCTTTTGAACGCCAAGGTCGATCTGATCACGGAGAGCGGGCTGAGGGACCGTGTTCGACCTTATGTGGAACGGGACGCTATCCGTGTCGCGTGACTTCCGCCTTTTCCTGGATGACATACGAAACAGTTGCTTGAAAATCGTCCACTATGCCGCGGATCTTGACCGCGACGTAGTCTTCGCCGACTCCATGCGTTTCGAAGCGATTCTGTTCAATCTGCACGTCATTGGTGAGGCGGTCAAACAACTGCCCGAGGACTTGAAGTCTCAACACCACAAGATTCCCTGGCGGGAGATTGCCGGATTACGAGATTTCGTTGCCCATGCCTACTTTGCCCTGGATCTCGATATCCTGTGGAATGTGATTCAACAGAGCATCCCGACATTGCTCGACAGGGTTGACGCCTTGATCGAAGATCGAGATCGGTAGCGGCTCGACCGTCATCCCCCGGAATCAGCCCGCCTCGGGGGTATCCACCGGGGATAGCGACGGGGCCACCATCGATCTTCAACCCGGGCCGGGATCATGAGACAATAGCGCCTCATCTACCATCAAGCGCCGCGCATTGGAATCCATGGAAACGACCTGTTGGGAGAATTGAATGTCCGAGATTCTGAGCAAAACCTTTTATGGCAACACCATCGAGCAATGGTTGATCTCCTTCGCCATCATCGTCGCCGCCGCCCTGGTGGGCAAGATCCTGTACTGGTTCTTCTCCACCGTCGTCCGGCGGTTGACCGCCAAGACCCAGACCAAACTGGACGACATCATCATCGACATGATCGAGGAACCCATCGTCGTGGCGGCGACGATCTTCGGTATCTGGAAGGGGCTGGACCGGCTCACCTTCACGGAAAACCAGCGGGAGTGGATCGCCTACGGCATGGAAGGGTTGATCATCCTGAGCGTCACCTGGCTGGTGGCGCGACTGGTGGATTCGCTGATCCGCGAATACCTGGTGCCGCTGGCGGAGACCACCGAGACCGACCTCGACGACCAGCTCTTGCCGATCCTGCAACGGGGCCTCAAGGGTGCCATCTGGGGTCTCGGGGTGGTCATCGCGCTGGACAATGCGGGGATCAAAATCGGCCCCGTCCTCGCCGGTCTGGGCATCGGCGGTCTGGCCCTCGCCATGGCGGCCAAGGACACGGTCTCCAACGTCTTCGGTGGCTTCACCATCTTCACCGACCGCCCCTTCGCCCTCAACGACCGCATCCGCTTCGCGGGCTTTGACGGCAACGTGCAGGAGATCGGCCTGCGCTCCACCCGGGTTCGCACCCTGGACGGCACCCTGGTCACGGTGCCCAACGCCAAGTTCGCCGACTCGCCGGTGGAGAACGTCAGCGCGGAGCCCTCCCGCAAGGTCGTCCTGAAGTTGGGGCTGACCTACGACACCACCCCGGACCAGATGCGCGACGCCCTGGCCACCCTGCGATCCATCGCCGAGGCCCAGGAGAATCTGGAGGAGGACGTCAAGATCGGCTTCAGCGAATGGGGCGACTTCGCCATGGGGATCCTCTTCATCTACTACATCAAAAAGGGCGCCGACATCGTGGGTACCCAGTCCGACATCAACCTGGCGATCCTCGACCAGTTCAACGCCAAGGGCCTGGAGTTCGCCTTCCCCACCCAGACCATCTACCACCAGGCGCTGGGGGCGAACTGAGGAAAGAACCCAAAGCAGAGAATTTGTTCAGACGTTTTGTGCATCGCGCGGCGTTACCCCGCGCTACCCTGGAGGTCGCTTCCTGATGAGAGTACGCCTCTCGACGGAATCCTCCTCCTTACGAGCCGCCCCACCCTGGGGCGGTTTTTTTTCTTCCCGGGCACCATAAAAAACGGCGGGCTGGAAGCCCGCCGTTTTCCATCACCTCGCGGTGAATCCGTCGTGGGACGGACTTAGTTGAAATCCACCGAAGCGCCGCTCAGGTCGAAGGCGTCGCCGGAGGTGAACTGCTCGTAGGTGGTCCCGGTGACGGAGAAGCCACCGCCCGCGGAGAGATCCGTCTCCCCGGGGTTGGAAGCAAAACCGCCCTCGGTCACACCGACGATGCCATCCTGGGCCGCCACCGCACCGTAGTCGAGACTTACAGAACCGTCAGAGCCCAAAGTCACCGAGAAGGTGTTGGTGGTCGCGGCGAAGAACTCCGGCACGCCATCGAAGGTGATGGTCGCCGAATTGGCATCCGCCTCGTAGATCACCGAACCCGCCTGGTTGGGGCTCAGGTCGTCCCACAGCATGGCGACGCGCGGCAGCTCGTTCAAGAACTCCGAAACGCTCTCGCTGAAGTCCGTGTCGCCACCCCCGAAGGTCAGATTGCCGTTGGAGTTGACGAACACGCTGCTGTAGTTCCCACCCTGGTAGGGGAAGGAGAACGGCAGGTTGACCTCGAAACTGGTGTCATCGCCCAGGGGCAGCAGGAAGCCGTTGAGGCTCTGCACGTCCAGGACGTAGCGCCCACCACTGCCACCGGCACCGGTGAAGCCGCCATCCCCGAAGGTGGTGACCGCGAGCACGTAGGTGCCGGTCGCCGGGATCGGGAACTGAATCAGCGACAACAGGCCGCTGCCGCCATCATCGTCCACCGCCAGCAGGTTGCCGTTGGCGTCGAACAGACCGATCAACGAATCCAACTGGCCCGCCACCACTTCCGCCAGCAGGGTTTGCCCGCCGGTGGCCTGGAAGCGGAAGAAATCGATATCACCACCGGTGGGCTCGATCTCCGTGTAGTTGGAAAGGTCGATACTGTTGAAGGGCAAGTTGATGTTGCGCGCGCTGCCCAGGGTGTTGTTCGGCTCCGCCCAGTTGTCGTTGTAGTCCGTGGTGCCGTTGTAGCGCACCGTCGAATTCCCCAGATCATTGGGCGCGGAGGCGGTGAACTGCTCGAACACCGCGGGCGCGTTGTGCAGGTTGATCCGGCTCGGCGCGAAGGCCGACAGATCCGTCCCCGTCTCGAAGCTGGAGGTAATGGCACCACCACAGCTGACCCCGACGATGGCGTCCGCAGCACTGATGTCACCGTAGACCACGTTGATGTGGTTGGAGGAACGGTTCAGGGTCACCGTGAAGGTGTTCGCCCCCGTCGAGAAGAACTCCGGCACGCTGTCGAAGGTGACCGTGAAGTCGTTGCTGGTCTGGGAGAAGGAAACCGTCCCAGCCGCGGAGGGATTCAGGTCGTCCCACAGCAGAGCGATGCGCGGCGGGCCGCTCAGGAACTCGGCGACGGACTCCGAGAAATCCGTGCTCCCGGCACCGAAGCTCAGGCTGCCGTTGGAGTTGACGAACACCGCGTTGTAGCTGGTGCCGCAGATCTCGAAGGCGAACGGCAACGCCAACTGCACCGTGTCGTCATCCCCCAGATCGATCTGGCCAGGGCCAAGACCGTTGAAGATGATGTCGATGCCCGTGTTGGGCACGCCCGCGGTCGTGCCGATGTTGACCGAATCGTGAGGATCATCGGTCGAGGAGTCGCCGGACTCGTTGGCACCGTTGTAATACTCCTCCGGTCCCGGGAAGGTCGCCAGCGGCGGCGTGCTGAAGCCACCGGCCAGAATCTGGTCGATGAACACCACGTAGTCCGCACCCGGGGTCAGGCCGTGGATGGTGTAGGTGCCCACCACGGGATCCGACTGGGTCGTGCCGTCGGTGTAATCCCCGGAGATCGAGGAGACGGCATCGTTGAACGGGTCCGCCACGTTGCGGGCGATGATGTTGACGCCGGACAGCCGGGTCGTACCGTTGGAGGCCAGCACGGCGCCTTCGATGGAACCGGTGCTGGAGAAGAAATTGGCCTCCGGGTAGAGCTCGGAAACCGACGCCATGTCATCCTTGTGGAGGGTCTGGGTACCGGAGCCAGCCCCGAAGTAGAAGGGGTACATGCTCTCCACCTGAGTCACCACGGCGTTGCCGAAGTCATTGAACGGCGACGGGCCGCTGGCATCAGCAAAGCCGAGATTCTGGCCGTTGACCACGGTGTGGGCCAGGTTGGTGTAGTGGCCGAACTCGTGGACCATCACGTCCAGGGCCGCCGTCAGGTTGGTGAAGGACGGACCGTTCAGGAAGGACACACCCTCCGTGATGTCACAGGTCACCGTGTTCACCCATTCCGGACCCGCGAAGCCGAGGATGCCGGAACCGGGGCCGAACAGGAGGTCGAAGATCTGACCGTCGTCATCGAAGACGATGGCGGAAAGACCGTCCGGGGCCACCGGATTCAGGTACGGACCGAAATTGTTGATGTCCACGTCCACCGGCAGCACACCGGCGTTGACGTAGGCGACCGTCGAGGTCGGGACGTCTTCCCAAACCTGGAACGCGTCCGCTACCAACTGCACCGCATCGACAGCATTCACCGGACCCAGGTCACCCTGGTCGGGGTTGAAGGGGATGGCGGAACCACCGGCGGGCCACAGGTAGGGCTGACCGGAGTTGCACACCGCCAGCGGGCCACCAGCAAACGCGGGGGCCGTCAACACGGCGGCGAGAAGCAGGACAAACAGAACGGGAGTGACGTTGAATTTCCTCATGATGCCACTCCTTTACTGCGCCACGGCGGCGCGAATCGCGTCCACCAGTTCGTTGTAGGTCACCGGGCCGGAGCCATGAGTACCACCCATGCCCGCGAAGAGACCGTTGTTATTGAACTCGTTGACCACCATCTCCACCTTCGACTCCTCGTAGACGCGGAAGGCGCCCTGGCCGAGGCCGACGGTGGTGGACAGGCCGATGGCGCTCTCCGGAGTGGTCATCAGGATGTACTCCCCACCGACCTCGAGGTGCGGCAGGGTCGGCAGCGACACGACGGCCTGGTAGTCACCGACCTGGGCGCCACCCTGCTTCAGGGTCCCGACCATGGTGAATTCCATCACCAGATCACCCTTGTTCTCGGTAAAAGTACCCTTGAGGGCTTCGTTGACCAGCGCCTTGTAGGTCACGGTCGGCAAGTCGGCTCCACCCACCTGGATCGAACCCGTATCCATATCGACGATGGTCACATGAGCGACCTTACCTGCGTTATTACAAAGATCTTCCAGGTTCATCTGTAGCAGGGTGGTAGCACCGAGCGGCAACACAACAATCAGAGTGAAGGCAAGCGCGGACAGGGTCACCTTGCCTAATCGAAACTTCTGCATAGTTCCTCCTTAAAGAAAACTTCCTACATGAAAGCTACTGGCCCGAAGAGCCAGCGGGGGGAGACAACGACAAACAAACGCAACCATTACAGAACATGAAAATTGACTCTGTGACATAAATTGCCGCGTTCCAACGTCGACAAATGCAACTGAGTCCAGACGTCATGGTAGCAGAATGTCTATTCGAAGGAAAGTTTGAGTCACAACAACAATATTCTATTGTTTCGCATAGTGCCATGCAGCCATATCGCCATCGGGTTTCACCCGCCAGGAAAACAGGACTCGGAAATACAGCCCTGCTACGATGCCAACCATGAGCACTCGAACCACCGATGGCGCCACCGACCTCTTTCTGACCCTGACCCCGGACCGGGTCCTGCAGGCCGTCGAAGCCGCTGGCCTGACGGTGACCGGACTCTGTTACCCCCTGAACTCCTTCGAGAACCGGGTGTATGAGGTGGAACTGGACGACAAGAGCCGGGTCATCGCCAAGTTCTACCGGCCCCAGCGCTGGACCGAGGCGCAGATCCTGGAGGAACATCAATTCCTGCTCGACCTGGAGCAGGAGGAGATCCCCGTCTGCCCATTGCGCCCTTTCCCGGACGGTTCCACCCTCAAGCGCCAGGGTCATATCTACTACTCCCTGGCGGAGCGGCGCGGGGGCCGGGCGCCGGATGAGTTGCGGGATGACGAGGCCGAGCGGTTGGGGATGTTGGTGGGGCGCATGCACGCCGTCGCCGTCCGCCGGGAAACGCAATACCGTCTGCCCTTGACCACCGACACCTACGTGCGGGCCAACCTGCGATGGTTGGAGGAGCACGGTACCGTCCCGCCGCGGCTGTGGCCCCGCTACCGCGCCGCCGCGGAAGCCATCGCCAAGATCACCGATCAGTGGTTGGAGGGGGTCCCCGTCCACCGCCTCCACGGCGACCTGCACCTGGGCAACGTTCTGCTGCGGGATGGCCAGTTCAACGTCCTGGACTTTGACGACATGGTGGTGGGACCGGCGGTGCAGGACATGTGGCTCGCCCTCCCCGGTCGGGACGACTACGCCCGCCGCCAGCGGGGTCTCTTCCTGGCGGGGTACGAGACCTTCCGCCCCTTCGACGTCACCACCCTGCGGCTCATCGAGCCCCTGCGGGCCCTGCGCCTCGTGCACTACGCCACCTGGCTCGCCCGCCGCTGGCACGACCCCATTTTTCCCGCCACCTGGTCCCACTTCGGCACCGAGGGCTACTGGGAAGAGGAAAACGCGGGCCTCGAAGAGCAACTCCGCATCATCGAGCGGGAAGCCTCCCCCACCGGCGTCATCCCGGCGGACGAGGAACCGGAACTCACCAACAAGGATTTCTTCTGGGATATGGAGTAAGGAGGCGCGGGTCTCTTTCCAGCCGGATCAGCTCCCAGTTCGGAGCCAAGGATTCCGCCCAGAATCGCCCTGCCCAGATTTCCTCGAAACCAGCCGCAGAACCGCAGGTTGGGTTCCAGGAGGATGGGAAAAGCAGCCTGGAGTTTGAGCCAGGGTATTCCACCCCACCCCCAGACCCTCCGATGGATGTCTTGCGGGAACCGCGAAGCGCTCTATCGCGCCACCACCACATACTGCCAGGGCAACTCCTCTTCCCGCACGGCGCCCTTGAGCCCCCCCGCCCCCAACTCCTCGATCACCTGTTCCGCCGTCAACCGATGCTCCACGGCGGGGCCATTCGGGCTTTCCTTGGTGAAGTCCACCACCCACACTTCCCCACCGGGGGCGAGGGCGGCCTTCAACTTGGCGGCGTAGGCGCCGCGGTGGTCGATGTGATGCCAGGTGTTGACGATGAGGAGGCGGTCCACGCTGCCGGGGGGCAGTTGAGGATCGTCGTAGGGAATCTTGCGGGCTTCACAGTTGGCCCAGCCTTCGTTGGCGATGCGTTCCTGCATGAAGGTGACGAGGTTGGGCTCCACGTCCAGGCCCAGAGCCTTGCCTTCCGGTCCCACGGCTTTGGAGAGGTGGGGCAGAAAATAGCCCGTTCCGGCGCCCAGATCGACGACGGTCATGCCGGGCTCAATGGCCAGCAACTCCACCAGATAGGCGGGCTTCTGGTACTCGTCCCGGTCGGGACCCTCGAAGCGCTCCAGCCATTTGTCCACGTCACTGAAATCGTGGTGCACGCCTTCTTCACCGTGGTGATGGCCCTCGTGCCCATGGCTCTCGTGCTGGTGGTGATCGTGCTGGGCCATGAGGATCGTGGGGAAGAGGAAGAGCAGCCCGGGAAGAACGGGCAGCACCCGCCGGAACGCCTTTCCCATCATGCGCCCGCCTCCGCCAGGGCGGCTTCGCTGTCCTTGTGGCGCTGCACGAAACGATCCGGATCGCTCATCACCTTGGCCATGTTCCATCCCTTCTTGACCTCCTTCAGCGACACCTTCCCCAGCGCCACGGCCGCGCCCAGTTGGAAGTAGGTGCGGGCCTTGCCGCGCATCTTGTAGCGCACGTTCATGGCGTGACGCCACAGGGCGGTGTATTCCTTATAGAAGTCCTCCAACGGCATGCGGGTGGGGAGCACCGTGTGGACGATGTCGTACATCTCCCAATCGCGGCTGGTGACGTTCTTCTCCACATCGCTCCAGAGGTCCGTACCCGGCAGCGGTGTCAGGATCGAAAAGCCGCTGTTGTAGGTGCCGTGCTCGTCGATCCAGCCCTTCAGGCGTTCGAAGTCCTTCTGTTCCCAAGCCGGATCCACGATGAAGTTGCAGGTGAAGCCCACCCCCAGATCCTTCAGGATGGCGATGGCCTGCTCGTTGTTGGCCAGCGTGTTCTTCTTGTTGACCGCCTCCAGCCCGGCGTCGGAGACGCTCTCCACCCCCAGGAAGATGGCCAGATCGCCGCAGTCCTTCCACATCTCGATGAGATGGGGGAATTTGCAGATGATGTCGGTGCGGGTCTGGACGGTGAAGTACTTCTTGATGCCCGACGCCTTGATCTGCTTCGCCATCTCCTCGCCCCGCTTGACGTTCATCCAGAAGATGTCGTCGGTGATGAAGATGTTGGGCGCCTCGATGGTTTGCAGTTCCTGCACCACTCGCTCCGGGGACTTCTCCCGGAAGGTGCTCTCATGGAATTTCCACACCGAGCAGAAGTTGCACTTGAACGGGCAGCCGCGGGCCGTCTCCATGAGCGCCAGGGGGCGGCGGAAGTTGATGTAGTACTGATCGGCGTAGTGACGGATCAGGTGCCGGGCGGGCAAGGGCAGGTCGTCAATATCCCGCCGCGCCGGGGCATGGCCCGTGTCCACCTGGCCGTCTGGGGTGTTGAGCACCAGCCCGGGCACCCCGCCCAGGTCCCGGTCCTTTTCGAGGGCCTCCACCAGGTGTCCGATGATCTCCTCCCCATCCCCCACCGCCACGCAGTCGAACACCGGGTCCGAAAACCACGCCGGATCCCGGGAGGCATCGTGCCCCCCCACCACCACAAACGCGCCGGGCATCTCCCGCCGGATCCGCCGGGCGGCATCCACCGTGCGGTAGCGTTCCGTGGTGAAATTGCATTGCAGCCCCACCACATCCGGCTGAAAATTCCGGCACGCCTCGACGCCCTGTTCAAGGCCATCGATGCGCAGATCAAAGATCGCGCACGTATGCCCCTCCGGCTCCAGCACCCCCGCCACGCACTCCAACCCCAACGGTTCCACGAAAGTGATCAGCTCCAGCCCCAGAATCCCCTGGTTGGCGGGTTTGACGAGCGCGACGCGCATGGTGTGCCTCCTCCTGATGAGTGAAGGGTAGAGGCTAGCACAGGCGAGCATCCTCTACAGTGGGGAAACAGGCTCCAGGATGACGTCGAGGGTCTCCGGTTCCTCATTTGGCATAAGGTCCAGGTCACGTTGGCGCGAGGCAAAGCCCGCGCCCTGGATGACCACGAGGTACCGGCCAGGAGCCACCCTTGCAAAATGGGCGATCCCGCCCTCGTTGGTCGTTCGCGCCACCTGGACTTGGTCGACCAGGGGGTCGATCCCAGCGGGTTGTAGAGTCACCCGAGCACCCGGGATCGATACGCCTTCGGCGGTGCCGACCCGAACCGTCAGCGCCACGGGCCAGAGGTCGAGCACTACGACCCCGCCAGGCTCGATCTCCTTGGCCTCGCGCACTAGCAACCCGGATTCCGGAAGCAGAACTTCCAAGGTGATGGGGCCGGACTGCTGATCCGGAATCTCGAAAAGACCATCCCGTTGCGTGATCGCTCGGGAAATCGGTGCACCCGCTTCAGGGCGCACCGCGATACGGGCACCGCCCACCGGGGCACCGTTCACGATCAGTTGGCCTTTGAGCACAAAATTCCGGTCGAAGTCGAGATCCACCCTGGCCTTTGGCGTCCCAGGCTCGATGACGACCGACTCCCGGGCCCTTCTGCCGCTCGTGGGAGAGTAGGCCACGACATCCCAACGTCCGGCCGCCAAGGCATCGAACCCAAACTCGCCAGAAAGGTTGATCTCACCGAATCGGGTCAAGAATCCCTCCCGTTGCGCCCTGATTTCCATGGCCGCCAATTCCTGGGTACCAGGGCCCACAAGGTGGCCCCAGAGGCTCCCGACGGATTGCAGACGAATCTCCAACCCCTCGACGCTTTCCTGTTGAATAGCCAGCCTCTCTTCCCCCGACTCCCCGGCGGAGCCCTGGGCGACCAGGCGAAAGGTGCCCGGGGCAAGCCCCTGAAAGGCAAAGCGGCCCCCATCGGTGGATCTGGTCCTTCGAGGGGGCGAGGATGTCGTCAGGGCGTCCAATTGGAGATCGATCCCAGCGACGGAAGATCCGTCGGAGTTCAAAACCCGTCCCTCAAGGTCGAAGCCCTGATCCAGGACGAGGTGGATCTCGGCCGCGTCTTCTTCCACCGTGAAACTCTCCCGGTGCTGTTGAAATCGCTCGTGGGTCGCAAGCAGCGAGACCGAACCTTTGGGCACGCCTGGGATCTGGAAACGGCCCAGATCGTCCGTGGTGTCGGCGTATAGCCGGTCTCTGGAGATTTCTGGTTCCGGGAAGGCCACCTCGACGTGGACGCCGGGAATGGGATTCCCATCTTGATCGGCGACAATCCCAAGAATCGTGGCACCCGGAAGCAGAATGAGCGCCAAGTCCTCCCGAACCTCGCCGGGGTCGAGATGCAATGGCGGCAAGCGAGTAGGAGAAAAGCCGGGAGCCGAGGCCCGCAGGGTCACAATCCCAGGAGTCACATCGCTGAGGGCGAAGCGCCCCTCCGCATCGGTGGATATGGCACGGCGGGAAGTTTCCAGGTATCGCCGACCGCCGGGAATCGCGACCTCCCCCCGCTGTTCCAGGATGTGCAGGATGCTGCCCGGCACGGGACCGCTTCCCGCGCTCACCACGCGACCGCGAAGGGTCACGGTTGGCGAGAGCACCACCCGCAGAGGTTCCTGAGTGGGGGCCCGGACTACCGGCACGGCGGCATCCGCATAGCCTTCTTTTTGCAAACGAAGCGGCAAGCGCTCGCCCTCCAGGAGGCCGGTGATCCGGAAGCGACCCGTCCTGTCGGTGGTCCCGGTGGGGATGCCACCACCGGCGAAGCGTCTGGCCAGACCCGAACTCCCTTCTCCAGTGGTCCCAAGCGCCACTCGCACCTCGTTCACTGGGTTTCCCTCTGGATCCACCACGATTCCCTCGATGGCAACGCCCGCACGGAGAGTAATCTTCCCAAAATCGAACGCTGATTCCGTCCCCCGCAGTTCCACCCCCGCGACCCAGGTCGGCGCGTAGCCCTCCCGATGGACGACGAGGGCGTAGGAACCGGGCTTGAGATCCTCCAGGTGAAACAACCCGTCCGTTCCAGACAGAGTCGCCGCCGCCCCGAGCACTGCCTCCGCTGCCCGGTCGGCGTCTTCCAGAGAGTTGTCGTCCAGGACGGTCCGCGCCCCGGAGACGGGTTCGTCGTCCTCATCGACAATCCGACCGAACACCTCAACGCCTGCGGCGAGCACCAGCCGCATGGGTACCGTGGATTGGGGGCTGGCCTGGGCATCCACCACCGCGGGGGCGTGGCCCTCTTTGCGAGCGATCACCCGATAGCGACCACCGGGCTCCAACTCGGGCACCAAAAAGTCCCCGGTGGAAAACGTCCGGGAGCGGACCTGGACTGCCTGAGTCTCCTCCCCGGGCTCTCGCTTGACGATCCACAGTTCCGCAGCGGTGATCGGCTGACCGGTGGCATTGACCACCACCCCGGAGAGACGTCCATCGGCTGCCAACGGCAGTTGGAAAGATCCGCCGTGCCAATCCTCGGCGGGGATGGCCGCAGCCATGTACCCGGGAGCAACGGCGCCTAGCGGGGCTTTCTCATCGGTCGGTCCAAAGGCCAGGAAAACCCCACTCTCCGCATCACTGACACCGAAGCCGAACGGACGGCTGCGGATCCAGACGAGCGCCCCGGAGAGGGGCCTGCCGGTCTCCTGCTGACGCACATGGCCCGCCGCTCGTTTTAGAGTCGGCCCCTGAAGGACGGTCCGCGGCAGAGTACTGGCCGCCAGCCGCTGAATCGCGGAGGCACCGTCCTCGGTCCAGACCTGCACCGTAAGGTCTCCGGCCCCCGGCGCCGTCACCTGGCACCACCCGGCTTCGTCGCTCAGTCCTTCTGGCCAGTACCCTCGCCCGATGCGCACGACCGCGTTGGCGATGGGTCCATCCGCGCCCATCACGCGGACGGGCCATCGTTCGCTGGGCTGCAAGTGGATGGAGCGTTGGACCTCGCCCCCCCCTGTGCTGCCGCCATCCTCCAGGAAACCAGGCGCGAAGGCCAGGAAACGCAACGACTCTTCTTCCGCGCGAGCCAGATAGACTGTTCCCCGGTCGTCAGCAAGGGCCCATCGCGGTAGGGGGCGCCAGTCGTCCCGCAGGGCAGCGCGCCACAAGGCTGGCGACAAGGTCTCCGCCCGCGCCTGGATGCCGGTCCAAAGCGCCTCCTCTCCCCTACCCCGGACAGTCAGGCGCAAACCTCGGTCATCCAGTAGCTGCACCGTAGGTAGTTGGAGATCCTCCACCACCGCGACAGCGGCCTGTTCCATGGGCACCAAGCCCGTCGCGCGGACCTGAACCCGCCACAGGCCGCGGGGGATCTTGGTGAATTCGAAATAGCCTGATGCGTCGGTCGTCGCGGTCCACTGGCCTGCTCTGTGCCGCGTCTCATCGAGGCCCAGCAAGGCCAGGCCTTGCTCATAGGGCGACGGGACTGGACCGAGCCAGATCTCCGCCCCAGCAACCGGGTGGCCACCGGCCTGTTTCACCAGACCACCGACCCGGAAACCCTCGTCAGGAGCGGCGTGCCCCGGTGCCAGGGCTATCCAGGCAAGCCAAAGGAGCCCGACCCACAACTTGCCGGGGCAGGATCTAGCGGCTAGCAAGGGGTGGGGGTGCAGCAGGTCTTGACCCCATCGCATTTCACCCAGCCCCCCGAATCGCTGCCCCGTTTGCAATCGTTCTTGAAACTGGTGCAACTCACACTGCCACCAGCGCCACCGGAGCAATTCGTGGTCACTGTGCAAGAAGCCGTACCGCTGCCCCCCCCTGTTCCGCCAGATCCGCCATCGTCGGTATCATTGGGGCAGAAAGGGTCGTCGTTGGAGATACCGCACCCATCTCCCGGATCTTGACTAAACGGACCGGCAAAGGCGACCGGCACGAAAAGCAGAAGACAGCCAACAAATGAGAACACAAAGCAGCATCTCTTCATAAATATCCTCTCGTGAAATTATTCAGTAATTCTAGGTCAATACTTAAGAAGGATCAAGAAGCTAATCTCCTCACCTTTTGGCCCTCAATACCGCGGCACCTCCGGGTCAATATGCAGGCTCCAATCGTGGATCCCCCCCGACAGGTTCCAGACCTTCTCGTAGCCCTTGTCGCGCAGGAAGAGCGTCACCTGGGTGGAGCGGGGGCCGTGGTGGCAGTGGACGACTATGTGCTCGTTCTTGTCCAACTCGTGGTGGCGGTCGGGGATTTCCTGGACGGGGATGAGGCGGGAGCCGGGGATCTGGGCGATGGCCTGCTCCTGGGGGGTGCGGACGTCCAACAAGGTGAAGTGGCGACCGGATTCTTTCCACTCGTTCAAGGTGTGGACGTCGATGTCCAGGCCCTCGGGGTGGACTTCCTCCACACCGATGCCGCAGAACTGCTGGTAGTCGATGAGCTCCGTCTGGGTGGGGCTTTCGGAGCAGACGGGGCATTCGGGGTTCTTGCGGAGCTTCAGTTCGCGAAACTTCATCCCCAGGGCGTCGAAGAGAAGGAGGCGACCGATCATGGGGTCGCCCGCGCCCAGGATGAGCTTGATGACCTCGTTGGCCTGGAGGGCACCGACGATGCCGGGCAGGACCCCCAGCACACCCCCCTCGGCGCAGCTGGGGACCAGGCCGGGCGGGGGCGGCTCGGCGAAGAGGCAGCGGTAGCAGGGGCCTTTTTGCCCCCAGAAGATGGAGACCTGGCCCTCGAAGCGGAAGATGGAACCGTAGACGTTGGGCTTGCCGGTCAGGACGCAGGCGTCGTTGACCAGGTAGCGGGTGGGGAAGTTATCGGTGCCATCGACGATGATGTCGTAGTCCTTGAAGAGGTCCAGGGCGTTGCTGGAGTCGAGACGGGTCTCATAGGGCTCGATCTTGATGTGGCGATTGATGCCCCTCAGGCGCTCCGCGGCGGCCTCGATCTTGGGGCGCCCGACATCGCTCTGGGAGTAGAGGACCTGGCGCTGGAGGTTCGATTCATCCACCACGTCAAAATCGACCACGCCCATCGTACCCACCCCGGCGGCGGCGAGGTAGAGCCCCAGGGGGGAGCCCAGGCCGCCGGTGCCGATCATCAACACCCGGGCCTGCTTGAGCTTCTTCTGCCCTTCCATGCCCACTTCCGGCATGATGAGGTGGCGGCTGTAGCGTTGGATCTCTTCCTGGGTCAGTTCGACTTCCGTGGCGGTGCCCCTCGGGAAACCCGTGGTCGCTTCGGCGATGCTCACGATGCCACCTCACCCGCATTCCCACCGGCAATACTGGGAATGATCGCCAGAGTGTCGCCATCGCTGACAGCGGTGCCCTCCTGGCTCAGGTAGCGGACGTCCTCATCGTTCAGGAAGACGTTGACGAAGCTGCGGAGCTTGCCGTCGTCGCCGTAGAGATGGCGTTCCAGCGAGGGGTGCTGCTCCACCAACTGGCGCAGCGCCTCCCCGACGGTGCCGCCCTGCACCTGGACTTCCCCGGCGTCGCCGGTGAAACGGCGCAGGGGGGTGGGAACTTGTACGGTCGCGCTCATGATGCTCTCCTGTTGTGGGCCACCGGGACTTCCGCGCCCAGGGCCGCCGGATCGAGGGTTTCCTCGGCAAAACGTTGCCGATCATCCGTCAGCTGCCAGCTGCGGGAGTCCACCACCTTGCCCTTCTCCACCGACACGATCAGGTAGGTGAGACCCGGCCAGGCGTGTTCGCGGTCGAAGTCGCTGGGCACCGCCGGACAGTCTGGATGGGAATGGTAGTAGCCGATGACATCCGCCCCGGTGGCCCGGGCCTCCTTGTGGGCCGCCAGGACCGTCTGCGGGTCGATGACGTAGCGGTTGTGGCGGCTCGCGTCCTCCCGCTGGTTGTTGGCGGAGAGAATGCGCTCCACCACACCGGTAGCGGTGTCGCCTTCCTCGGCGCGGCGACCGATAAGAATGCCGCAGCATTCCTCCGGGTAGGTCATGGCGGCATGTTGCTGAATCGTCTGCAGGTGACGGGGGCTCAAGACCAATTTATTCATAGATCATCCCAAAAGCGATCAGAGAGGTATTTGTCGGCGTTGTCACACAGGATCGTGACGACGGTGCCAGAGTTGAGCTGCTCCGCCAGGCGCAGGCTCGCGGCGACGTTGCCTCCGGCGGAAACCCCGAGGCGCAGACCGCAGGTACGGGCCAGGCGCCCGACCATGGCGTAGGCATCCTCGGTGGCGAGGGGCCAATCCTCGTCCGCCAGGGAAGCATCATAGATGGGGGGTACGAGGGCGCTCTCCATGTGTTTCATGCCTTCCAGGCCGTGCATGGGACCGTCGGGCTGGACGGAGATCAGCCGAATGGCGGGGTTGCAGTCCTTCAGATAGCGCCCCACGCCCATGAAGGTCCCCGTGGTGCCGAGCCCGGTGATGAAGTGGCTCACCTGGCCGCGAGTTTGCTGCCAGATCTCGGGGCCAGTGGTGCGGTAGTGGGCCTGCCAGTTGGCGTCGTTGCCGTACTGGTTCAAGTAGACGTAGCGCTCCGGCGCTTCCTGGACCATCCGCCGGGCCTCTACGATGGCGCCGTCGCTGCCATCCAGAGGATCCGTGAGGATGACCTCCGCGCCATACGCTTTCAGCACCCGCTTGCGTTCCGGACTGGCGTTGTCCGGCAGGCAGAGGGTGACCCCGTAGCCCGCGGCGGCGCCGATCATGGCCAGAGCGATGCCAGTATTGCCGGAGGTGGAATCAAGAATTCGGCGCTCCCTCCCCGGCTGGAGGAGACCTCGCGCCTCTGCATCCCGCACCATGGCGAGGGCCGCCCGGTCCTTCACCGAGCCTCCGGGGTTGGCGAACTCCGCTTTCGCATAGAGGTGTACGTCAGGCGACTCCACCAGGCTCGACAGATCGATCAGCGGTGTGTTGCCGATCAGTTCGAGCACTGTCCGGGGACTCGCGACCGGGTTGACAGACAAATCGGTCGGCGCGACGTCATCGCCAAGAGCGGGAGGGGCAGTGGCCACAGTATTTGAGATCATGGCACCATCATGGGATCGTTATTTCAACCTGTGCGCCCCCCAACGGGGCTGCCTCAGGCTAGCAAACGGCAGGTTCTTTGTAAAGATGATCGACTTGGTAACTATTTTGTCGAAACCGGAGTATGAATGTTCTGCTACAGTATGACTGGCGGGTCTAGATCGCACAACAGCCTTGGGGGGAAACCGGTATGAGTCATCGAGTCGGCCAGAAAGGCCAGGTTGTCATCGAGAAAGGCATTCGGGACACCCTGGGCATCCAACCGGGTTTTGTCGCGGTCCAGGAAGTGGTGGCAGACCGTGTGGAAATCGCCTTCTTCCCTCCGGAGCATCATGAGTCCCTGCGCGGCATCCTGGCGAACCCGAAAGGTCCCAGCCTTTCCGAGGAAGAGTTCGGCGAGGTACGTCGTCAGGCCTGGGCGCGTTCGATCCCCGTGGATCGTGCCTTGAATAGGGAACTCTGAGGCGGTATGGCCTCTGTACCCTTCGTTGATACTAGCTTCCTGGTGCGCTACCTCACCAACGATCCGCCCGAGCTGGCTGCGAGGGCCGCAGAGGTTCTCGACCGAGAGCCCCATCTGACGATCAGCCCCGTGGCTCTCGCGGAGACAGCCTTCGTGCTGGAATCGTTCTATCAGTCACCCCGCGCCGCGGTGGTGGACGCCCTGATCCGGCTGGTGCAGAAAGCCAACCTTGAGATCCTGCACCTCCCCAAGGCGCGCGCTCTGATGGCCCTGGATAAATGCCGTCCATCCCGTCGCCATTCGTTCGCCGATGCCTTGATCTGGACCGAGGCGGTGCATGCTCGGGCGTCCGTGATCTTCTCTTTTGACCGCCGGTTCCCTCGTGGCGAGGTCAAAATCCGCAGCTAGAAGTTGACTCCCGCCAGCGAGAGCAGGAAGCGCACCGTCGTGAAGACGATGGGCGCGATGCTGGCCACCAGGAGCACCAGGCCGATGAGCAGGTGGTCGCCCCGTTCCTGTCGCATGGGGTTCAGGACATGCGCGATACCATAGCCCCCCGCCAGGCCCCCCAGGTGCGCCCAGTTATCGACGCCCTGCATGATGAAACCGAACAGGAAGAGCACCACCGCCCAGGTCTTGATCTGCTGGTTCAGGTGCGCCCCGCCACCACCGCGCCGACCATAGTAGAGAAGCGCCCCCAGGAGCCCGAAGAGCGGGGCGGAGGCTCCCACGGTGATGGGTGCGCCGCCGAAGGGCCACGGCAAAAAGGGCAGAAAATAGCCGACGCAGGAGGTGGCCAGAAAGCCGGTGGCGCAGGAGGTGGTGTAGATGATGGCGGTCCGTCCGGGGCCATAAAATTCCACCGTCAAGGCACCCAACTGCCGCACCCACATCAGGTTGAAGAAGATATGGAGCAAGGAGCCGTGGAGCCAGCCGGCGCTCAACACGGTCCACCAGCGCCCGTAATGGAAAACCGGTAGCGCCCCGGAGGCGCCAAAGCCGAACAGCGCCTGCCCGGAAGGCGAGAGGAAACGAAAGAGGCCGCCCCCTCCCCCAGCCGCTGATGGATCTGCCGCCAGGGACGCCAGGAAGAAGAGGACACAGGACCAGGTGACGAAGGTCACGAAGCCAAAATCCGTCCCCAAGGCCCGCAGCCCACCAGCAAAGCCAAACATCCCCGGCGCCGGGCGGCCGCAATTATAGCATTTCTTGTCGTTAACCCCCACGAGCTTGCCGCAGGAGGGACAGACCACGGAACCGGTGCGTTGGCGTTGGAACATGGGCGGTATCTTATCCGACGGTCAGTGCAAAGTTTCGGTGGCTAGACCCGGACAGCAAAAACGGGGGCCGAAAGCCCCCGTTTTTGTAACAACTCGATTGAAGAGATCAACGGCGGGGCGGCTTGCCACCCTCCAACTCTTGAAGCTTCTTCTTGATCTCTTCTTCCTGTTTCATCAGAGCGTTGTACTCTGCCTGTTCCTTCTCGGCGTCCTGGTTGTGGGCAGCGATTTCAGAATTCTGCTGCGCCGCCGCCGCCTTGGCCGTATCTCCCGCGTTGGTGTACGCCTCGGCGGCGTCCTTGTAGCGCTTCTGCTCCGTGTAGACGAACCCCAACTGCCCCCACACGCGCTTCTTGTCCTTGTCCGGGAGTTGGACGGAGAGAGCCCGCTTCAAAGAGGACTCCGCTTTGGAGAAGTCGCCTTCCTTGAAGTACGCCTGGCCACTATAGAAGTAGGGTAGCCAGTCGGACGACTTCCGGGCGCTGGCCTGCTTGAAGCTCTCCACCGCGTCACCGTATTGGCTGGCACCCAACTGGGCCTCGCCCAGCAGGAGGTAGTTTTCATAACTTGGCTTCTGTTCGACCAGGCTCTTCGCGGCCCCGGTAGCCTTCTGGTAGGCGGTCGCCTTGGCAGTTCCCTTGCTCTGGCGGCCTTGACGCTGCAAAGCGTTGATGTAGGCCTCCAACTTGGTGGCGTCCTTACCGTCCAGCTGGACCGCCTTGCCCAACGCGTTGACCGCGTCACCGGTGCGACCGGCATTAAACAGGGCCGCGCCATAATTGTACTGGGAATCGGCGTCATTCGGATGGGCCGCCGCCGCCTTTCCCAGAGCATCGATCGCCTGATCCCCCTGGCCAGACTTGGTCAGAGCTGCAGCGTAGGTCTGGTAGAAATCCCCGCGCTGGGCCGCTGGTAGAGCATTGGCGTCCACCTTGCCCAGCAATTCAGCCGCCTCGCGGAAACGGTTGGCCACGGCATAGGTCTTACCCAAGGTGTACTGGTACTTGACCTCGCTGGGCTTCAGGTCGTACGCCTTGCGTAGGGCATTGAGGGCATCGCTGCTGCGCCGTAGCTTCAACAGAGACTGTCCCAGCATGTAGTACCCGTCCGGCCAGTCGGGATGTTGCTCCGTGACGCCCTGGAATTCGCGAGCTGCCTGCTCGTAGTTCTTCGATTTCAGGGCGGCAACACCCTCCTCCCACCCGGCCTCCGCCGCCCCCCCGCTGCTGAGCACCAGGATGAGGGCCAAGATCGTCATGAGGTTGCTGCGTTTCATTGTCGCTCCTTTCGTCTTCAGCCAATCCATTCCTCATTCGCCCTGCCATGAGATGGCTCTCCACCGACTACCAACCGGAAAGCGGAGAGATTTGTTCCGACTCAGGCGTTCTTCATCTCTTCGCTGACCTTCTCCATGAATGTCTTCGCCTGGTTGGGACCCAGGGCGGAAGAGACGAGCTTTTCCAAGGAACGGATCTGATCGAGAATGGCATCGGCGTGACGGCCAGCATCCATCTCCGCCTTACATAATTGATGAACCTTTTCAAGTTCTCCGGCGACCTCGTGATCTTTCAACGCTTGCTGGGCGAGGCGAAAGATCTTGACCGCCACCAGGGATTGCTTTTCCAGGGACAGATCCTTGAGGTGCTCCGTGGGCAGAGAGGCCAGGCTCTCCCGCAGAGCCAGCAATCCCGACGTGATAAGCCCATAGAGCAACTTGCAGACCTCAAAGGGGCTCATGCCGACGGCCATCGCCAACTCCTCGATGGTGCGCCGTTCGTCAGTCTTACTGATCAACATCCACTCTTGCGGTGTCAGTGACACCGAGGTGGTGGTGGCCTGATTGGTGAACACCGGCACCATCTGGGTGGAGGGTATTTTCTTCGAGAGCACGGACCACTCGTCAATCCGCCGAGCTGCCTCCATCAGGAGGTTGGTATTGGAACGCCGAATCGAGGTCAATTCGGTCTCTTCCCCCGGCAGGAAGACGAACTCCCCATCCCGCCAGATCGCCATTTCGTAGACGGCTTCCTCCTCGCGGAGTTTACCGACCTCGGCATGCACGATCTGGCCATCGCGGAGATAGATCTCACCACTGGCACTGCCGCTATTCAGGGAAAACATTCCTGTTTTCCCTGATACGGAGACCAGTTGGATAATATCCGGTAGTGGCAGCTCTTTAAGCGACCCCTGAAAGGCCATAGATGGCTACTGCAACGTAAAGTTAACCGTCAGATTATAGTAAACGTCCACGGGCTTACCATTCAGCGTGGCCGGTTCGAATTTCCATCTCTTGATGGCTTCGACGGCAGCCTGGTCCAGACCCATGGGAAGACCCTTCAACACCTGCACGTTGGTGACGTTACCGGCTTTGTCGATGATCGCCTGCACGATAACCACACCTTGGATGCGCGCCTTGCGGGCGATCTCCGTGTACTGCGGCTGGGGCGTGCTGATTTTCACCGGTGCGTTGACATCACCACCGACGTGAATCGGTCCCTGGGGCGCCACCTCCGGCGGGCCCTCGGGGATATCGAAGATCACGTCGGAGTCCGGCAGGTCGATATCGGGCTCGATCTCGTCTTCTAGACGAATCGGCTCCGGCTCATCTGGAGTGGGATCCGGAATCGGAATCTTCTTGGCCTTCGGCTTGGGAATCTCCTGCTGCTTGGGAGGCGGCGGCGGCTTGAACTGCACCTGCTGCACCACGAAGACCTTCTGCTCCGGCTTCTCCACCTCAGCGTCCGCCTTTTGGGACGGGAAGTAGATAAAGAGGAAGATCGCGTGCAAGGCGATCGCCACACCATAGCTGATCCACTGGTTGCGCCGATCCTCCTTCATCTCCAGGGCGAAGACGGAGTATTCAACGTCGGTAGCACTGTCCTTAATCGGTTCCGGGGCCTTGCCCTTTACATCTTTCGTAGCCATGGCTTACTCCCGTTCTACAGCCAGAATCGGTCGATCTCTCGTTGTGTGGGAATCGATACATTGACTTCGTGGTCGATCTTCTCTTTGCCCTGCCGCAACTCATCGAAGACATTCACCATGGCTCCATAGGGGGCCGTCGGATCAGGCTTGATGATCACCGGTTTTTTCGGGTTGTTGTCGAGCTTCGGCTTCAGGTAGTCAAGGATCTCCTCGACGCGCATCGGCTTGGCATCCACCAGGAGATCGCCGCCCGGTAGAATCTCGACCAGGACCGAGTCTTCCGGCTCGATCACTGGCGGTGAGTCGTCATCCTCCGGTAGAGCGAAGTCCAGACCGCGAGTCGCCGCGAAGGTAGTGGTCAGCATGAAGTAGATGATCAGCAAGAACGCGATATCCGCCATCGAAGAGGTGGGGATCTCGTCGCCGACTTCTTTCTTCTTGAAATTCATCTCTAGATTCCTTCTACCGGACGATTGACTTATTGATCGACTGTTTCCGCCTGCGACAACAGGTAGATCACCCGCACGTTCGCCTGCTTCAACGAGTCCATGATGGTATCGATGTACTTGTAGGGCACGGCGCCGTCCGCCTTGAGGGCGAACTCTTTATCGGGCTGGATCGCCACAACTTCGGCAGCGAAGGATAGGACATCCTGTTCCGGAATCACCGTGCTCTGGCGCTCACCGTCTGAAGCACGGATGACTCCCTGCTCGGTAACGGAGATGTAGGCTGCCTTCTTCGGTACCTCGAACCGTAGTTCCGTACGCGGCAGCGTGACCTGCGTGCGATCAACCTCCAGCGTAAAGGTCAGCATGAAGAAGATGATCAGCAGGAACGCAATATCCGCCATGGACGCGGTCGGGATGACCGGAGGGGCGGCTTTGGAGGCGTGCATTTTCATGAGTTAGCCCCAATCCGGGATTATTTCCCGCCCTTGTCGCCAGCGCCGACGTCGCCGGTGATGCCACCCTGCTCCATCTCGTTGAAGGTCTCGAGGAGCATGTTGGCCGCCGTCTCGATGTCTCGGACGAAGCGGTTGATGCGACTCATGAAGTAGTTGTAGCAGACCTGCACCGGAATGGCGACGGCGAGACCGCCCGCCGTGGTGGTCAAGGCCTCTTTAATACCGGAGGCGACCAGGCCTGGATTCGACAGACCCGCGGCGGCGAGGGCGTCAAAGGAGCTGATCATACCGGTCACCGTGCCGAGGAAGCCGAGGAGCGGCGCGACGTTGGCGATCGTGGCCAAAACGGTCAGACCGCGCTCCAGGCGCCCCATCTCGAACATGGCGGCGTTCTCGATGGTCTTCTCAATGTCCTCTTTGGACTGGCCGTACTTCAGCAGGCCAGCCTTCATGATCGAGGCCACCGGCCCCCGGTACTGCTCGCAAACCTTTCTGGCTTCAAGCACCGAACGGTTCACAATCAGAGCCTTGCGGATCTTCTGCAGGAACTCGTTAACGTTGATCCTCGCCCGCCATAAGGCGATGAAACGCTCGACGATGAACGCCAGGGCGATGACCGAAAGACCGACGAGCACCCACATGATGATGCCGCCCTGGTTGATCAACTCTAGGAAACGAAACTTGTCGTCCACGTCTTTCCTCCTGTACCAGCGTGTTTGACCCACCTAAGGCGGATCGAGTTCCCAAGCCAAATTTATTGATGACCACGATGCCTGAACCGATGGCTCTCAAGAACCATACACCGGACCCGTTGGCCCGTGGGGACACCTCAGTCTTGTAACCAAGCCACCGGAGCTTAGCACAGCGGAAAAAATTGGGTCAAGGAACCTCAATTTTCCGATAAAGGCTTACCCTTCAGTTACTTGCGACCGCTACGAATGGCTTCAAGGTGTTCAAACCGGAGCCGCCGAGCACAACAGATCGCCACGGCCAGAGCGTCGGTGGTGTCCTCCGCCCAACCCGCAGCGGAAATACCCAGGAGGATTTCAACCATCCTGGCGACCTGTTGTTTGTCGGCCCTACCATTGCCGCTGACGGCGGACTTGACCTGTGCGGGAGCGTATTCGTGGATCGCGATGGTCCGCAGGGCAAGGGTGGCCAGCAGCGCCCCGCGGGCCTGCGCCAGGACGATGAGGGTCCGACTGTTGATGCCGTGGAAGGGCGTCTCCAGGGCCGCGACGGTCGGTTGGTGCACCTCCAAGAGTGCATCGAGTTCCGACGCCAGGTGCGCCAGGCGTAGAGGCAAGGGCTGCCGCGCCGGGCAGGAGATGCGTCCCTGGGCGAGGAGCCGCAGGGCCGATCCACGCTTCTCCAACACGCCGTAGCCGGTGTGGATGCTGCCCGGATCGAGCCCCAGGATCCGCATGGCACCCGCTCAGCCGTCGGCGGCGGCCAGGTCCGCGTCGTCGATGTCCAGATTGGCCCAGGTGTTCTGCACGTCGTCGTGATCGTCCAACGCTTCCATGAAGCGAAGGGCTTTGGGCACCTCCTCACCGGTCACCTGGACGCTGTTCTGGGGTGCCATGATCAGCTTCTTGGCGACCAGGGCGATCTCCCGAGTTTCCAGCTCTTCCAGAACGCGGGTGTAGTCCTCCGGAGCCGAATACAGGACGTAGCCCTCTTCATCGTCGGTGGACAGATCGGCCACCTCCAACTCCAGCGCCAGTTCCATGAAGGCCTCCTCTTCCATGGAGTCCCGATCGATGACGAAGTAGCCTTGCCGATCGAACATCCACGCCACGCAACCGTTCTCCCCCAGATTGCCACCGTGGCGGGAGAAGATGTGGCGCACCTCGGAGACCGTGCGATTCTTGTTGTCCGTCACCACTTCCACCAGCACCGCGACGCCGCCGGGGCCGTATCCCTCGTAGGTGTACTCCTCGTACGCCTCCCCCTCCAACTCCCCGGTACCCTTCTTGATGGCCCGATCGATGTTGTCGTTGGGGACATTGCCGGCTCGCGCCTCCTGGACGGCGGACCGCAACCTTGGATTGCCCGCTGGATCGCCACCGCCCAACCGAGCGGCTACTGTGATTTCCTTGATCAGTCGGGTGAACAGTTTGCCCCGTTTGGCATCCACCGCGGATTTGCGGTGCTGGATGTTCGCCCATTTGCTATGACCTGCCATGTTGACTTCTCCTCCGGCTTCTCATCGGTGGGACCTTCCTCCTGGGCAAGTCCCGCTCTGTTTGAACAGAGGCGGATTGTACAGGATTTGCCGCTCTCGGCCCGCCCGCCTGCTAGGATGAGCGAGCCACGTTACCCGAAGCGCTACCCTGGACGGACCCCCGACGGACCACCGGCGGACCACCGGCGGAAGATCCAGTGAATGCCATAGACCACAACGCGAACCGCCGAGGAGTACCTCCATGCCTTCCTTCTTGATCGTCGAACGCGACGGGCCTGAACTGGAGCTGATCCGCCGCGCGCTCAGCGCCGAAGGGTGGCAGGTTCGCGCCTACCAGAATCCCCTGGAGGCGGTGCGAGCGGTCCAGGAGGATCCGGCGGACCTGGCCCTGATCAGCACCGAAGTACCGGGAGCCCCGGCGGTGGTCGCCGAGTTGCGCCCCGCCGTGGTGCTTATCGGTGCCCACCAGGAGGCCCTCAACGCTGGCCTCCTGAAGGCGGACGGCGAACTGCGCAAACCCTTCACGGAGGAGCAACTTTGGGCGGTGGTGCGAAGGCTCCTGGGGGCCTCCGGAGCGCCGGAACCAACGCCCGTGGATAGCAGCGAGATGCTCACCTCCGAGGACATCTTCGGCGATCTGCTGGCCGAGGTGGAGGGCGGGAACGACGATCCAGATCCGTTCCCGAGGACGAGCGCGCCGGTGACCGAGGTCCGGGCGACCCCCGAGACGGCCTCGCCTCCGGTCGCGCCATCCGCGCCATCCGCGCCGTCAGCGCCACCAGCGCCGTCCGAGCCACCGGCGCCCTCCGAGCCACCAGCACCGGCAGCGCCACCAGCACCGGCGGCATCCGCACCACCAGCACCGACAGCGCCACCAGCACCGGCGGCACCGGCGGCACCGGCCTCCAGGACCGCGGCCACGGATGCCATCAACAAGCAGCTCGAAGAAACCCTGTCCGGTGTCCTCGACCTGGGCAAGACCCGCCGGACAGCATCCCGGACGGAGGCCCCAGCCCGTCCCCCGGCGGCGAAACCGACCCGGCGCAGTGCCGAAAGTGATGTCGAGGATCTCCTCAGCAAGACCCTATCCGGCCTCGACTTTCCTCAGCGCAAGCGGCGGAAACCGGAAAAACCCGCCACCGCCGGACTTCCCGCCACCGGGCGCAGCACGGTGGAATCGATAGACGCCCTGGCCACCACCGCTTTCTCGGTGCCCGAAGATCTGCTGACGCCGCCGCCCCAGCAACCGGCCGAATCCGCCAAGTCCGATGAAGCGGGAACGCCCACGGAGCCCCGAGAGCCCGAGAGCCCCCCAAGAGCGGTCGAGGTGGTCGAGGCGGTCGAAGCGGTCGAGGCGGTCGAGGTGGTCGAGGCGGTCGAGGTGGTCGAGGCGG
>Ga0055474_10000001_pt1 | contig 47287 bp, 46 predicted proteins | sample Muzzi_PWA_D1_FD_57680 | JGI IMG/M metagenome (GOLD analysis project Ga0055474, IMG submission 57680) | Wetland microbial communities from San Francisco Bay, California, USA, that impact long-term carbon sequestration - Muzzi_PWA_D1 | ecosystem: Environmental > Aquatic > Marine > Wetlands ... | reverse complement strand
ACGAGGGCGATCGCCCCTGGGAGTTCAATATCGTCGGTATCTACGACACCGCCGAGGGTAGCAGCGCGGACAAGATGACCATGTTCTTCCGCCAGGACTATCTGGAAGAGGCGCGCACTCAGGGTAAGGGTCTGGTGGGCTGGTACGTCATCCAGGTCAACGATCCGGAGCGCGCCGATCAGATCGCCTTGCGTCTCGACCAGATGTTCGCCAACTCGTCGTACGAGACCAACACCTCGACCGAGCTGGCCTTCGTCCAGGGCTTCGCCCAGCAGATCGGTAACACCACCGCCATCATCCGGGCGGTGCTGGTGGTGGTCTTCTTCACCATGCTGTTGGTGGCGGGCAACACCATGGCCCAGGCGGTGCGCGAGCGCACCAACGAACTGGCGGTGTTGAAGGCCATGGGCTTTACCGATGGCAAAGTCGTCTTCCTCGTCTTGGCCGAGGCCTGCCTGCTGGCGGTTCTGGGAGGGGCGGTGGGTCTGGGCGCGGCGGCGCTGGTCGTCGATGGCGTGGCAGAGACCGTGAGCGCGGTGTTTCCGGTGTTCTATCTGCCCGGGCGCGACATCGCCTTGGGTCTAGCCTACATCTTGCTTCTGGGGCTGCTCACCGGAGCGCTGCCCGCCTGGCAGGCGGTGCGGCTCAAGGTGGCGGACGCCCTGAGGAGGGCCTGAGCATGCGCTGGTTACGCCAAGTCTTCGCCGTCACTCTGCTCAATTTTCAGACCCTGCCCCAGCGCTTCGCCTCGTCCATCGTGGCCGTGGTGGGCATCGCCGGGGTGGTGCTGGTCTTCGTCGCCGTGTTGTCGATCGGGGTCGGTTTCCGCAAGACCATGGTCGGTTCCGCCGCGGCGGAGAACGCCGTGGTGTTGCGCGCCGGCGCCACCAGCGAGATGAGCAGCGGTCTGACCCTGGAGGAAACTCGCCTGATCGCCGAAGCCCCCGGCATCGCCCGGGCGCCGGAAGGGGGACCCCTGGCTTCGGCGGAGATGTTTGTCATCGTCGATCTGGACAAGCGCAGCACCGGCACCGAGGCCAACGTACCCCTGCGGGGCGTCCAGCCGGAGGCCTTCGAAGTCCGCCAGGGCTTGCGCATCCTGGAAGGGCGCAAACTCATCCCCGGTCGGCAGGAGATCGTGGTCGGCGAGGGCGCGCTGCGCGAATTCGCCGGCACCGACCTGGGCTCCACCCTCCGCCTGGGGCAGGCGGATTGGGAGGTGGTGGGTATCTTCACCACCGGGGGTTCGGTCGCCGACTCGGAACTGTGGGCCGACTCCAAGGTGTTGGCTCCGGCGTACAATCGCGGCTCCGGCTCGCAGAGTGTCTACGCTCGGTTGACGTCGCCGGAGGCGTTCACGGCCTTTCAACAGGCCCTGACCGACGACCCGCGCCTCAACGTGAAGGTCATGCGGGAGGAGGAGTATTACGAGGAGCAGGCTCGATCGATCGACTACATCAACATCCTGGGCATCGCCATCGCCGTGATCATGGCCTTTGGCGCGATTTTCGGCGCCGTGCTGACCTTGTATTCGGCGGTCGCCGCCCGCGGTCGGGAGATCGCGACGCTGCGCGCTCTGGGCTTCGGCGGCAGCCCGGTGGTGCTCTCGGTGCTGGCGGAGGCCATGCTCCTGGGCCTGGTCGGGGGGGCCCTGGGCGGTGGTCTGGCCTACGCCCTGTTCAACGGTTTCCGGGCCGCGACCATGAATTGGCAGAGCTTCAGCCAGGTGACCTTCGCCTTCGCCGTCACACCCTTGCTGGTGGTGACGGGGATCGTCGGAGCCTTGCTCATGGGGTTGGTCGGGGGGCTGTTCCCCGCCCTGCGGGCGGCCTGGACGCCGGTGGCGCATGCCTTGCGAGAGAGTTGATCCGGGGCCCTGTATCGGGGGGCGATGGCGGCTCGGGGAAAGGGGCGCTTCCTTGTGCCCCTTCCCCCTGATAGAATGCCGCATAGCGGCAGAGAGAGCCTGCGGGTTCTCGGTCGCCTGGATCAGACATCCCCATTTTTTGGCCAGTTGGAGACATCTATGAGCACAGCGAAGCTGACCTTGCGTGGTTCGGAGTACGAACTACCGGTAATCGAGGGCTCGGAAGGCGAGGTCGGTGTCGATATCACCGCTTTGCGCAAACAGTCGAGCGCTATCACCCTGGACCCTGGATACGGCAACACCGGTTCTTGCACCAGCGACATCACGTTCATCGATGGGGAGAAGGGGATCCTTCGCTACCGGGGCTACGACATCGAAGATCTGGCGGCGAACTGCAAGTTCACCGAGATCTGTTATCTGCTGGTGTACGGGGATCTGCCCAACCTGGAGCAGCGGCAAGAGTTCGTGGAGCAGTTGACCTACCACTCGTTGATTCATGAGGACATGAAGAAGTTCTTCGAGGGTTTCCCTCCGAAGGCCCATCCCATGGCCATCCTGTCGGCGATGGTGGCGTCGCTTTCCACCTACTACCCGGAGACCGACGACAACCTGGAGTTGAACATCGTCCGGTTGCTGGCCAAGGTCAAGACCATCGCTGCGTTTTCCTACAAGAAATCCATCGGCCAGCCGATCATCTACCCGCGCAACGATCTCTCCTACTGTGCCAATTTCTTGAGCATGATGTTCGCCGTACCGGCGGAGGAGTATCGGGTCAGTCCCGTGCTGGAGGACGCCCTCAATCTCCTCTTGATCCTCCACGCCGACCATGAGCAGAACTGTTCCACCTCCACCGTGCGCATGGTGGGGAGCAGCCAGGCCAACCTCTTCGCCTCCATCTCCTCCGGCATCTGTGCCCTCTGGGGGCCGCTCCACGGCGGCGCCAACCAGAAGGTGATCGAGATGCTGAAGAAAATTCGCGACGATGGCGCGGACTACAAGAAGTACGTCGCCCTGGCCAAGGACAAGAACTCCGATTTCCGCCTGATGGGCTTCGGCCACCGGGTCTACCGCAACTTCGATCCCCGGGCGCGGATCCTCAAGAAGGCGGCGGACAATGTGCTGGACGATCTGGGGGTGGATGATCCGCTGCTGGAGATCGCCAAGAATCTGGAAGCGGTGGCCCTCAAGGACGACTACTTCGTCGAGCGCAAGCTCTACCCCAACGTCGATTTCTACAGCGGCATCATCTACCGCGCCATGGGCATCCCCACCAACATGTTCACGGTGATGTTCGCCCTCGGACGGTTGCCGGGCTGGATCGCCCACTGGAAGGAGATGCGGGACAACCCGAAGTCGCGCATCAACCGCCCGCGACAGATCTACACCGGGCCAAGCCAGCGCGCCTACCTGCCGCTGGAAAAGCGCTGAGGGCTACCCACCGGGTTCCTCCCGGTGGAGCCACCGTCGGATGCGGCGGCGCATCTTGTTGACCCGCCGCCATCCCCTGGGCCAGCGCTGGAACACCTTCCGCAGCGCCTCGTAGGCCATCTCGCTGACCAGCGAGAGCACCGCCGCGCCCGCGAAGATCATCAGCCATCCCTGGAGCACCGGCAGTACCAGGCCGACGATACCCAAGAGCAACAGGGTCCATCCCACAAAGAGCAGCAGGAGCCGCTTCCAGAGCGGCAAAAATTGTGCCGTATTCTGCCGTCGGCGCATTCTCCGCGGGATTCTTGGGGCCTTCATGACCCGATGAGCTTAGCATTGGCCCATAAAGAAAGGGCTTTTCCGTCGGGTGCCGATTGTTGCCGGAAGATACCCGCAGGGACTGTGGAAAACTCTGTGGAAAAGGGGGGCGTAAGAGGGCGGTAACGCCCGTCATTATTGGCCCAGATACGGTTTGCACAATATCTTGTGCATCCTGGTCAAGTTGTTTGTTTTCAAGGCCTTGAGTTTTTCCCCATCGCGGATTCGAAGGGTCTCAGGGTTCTTGCCCGCGGGACTTTTCCACAACAAACCCTCAAGTGTTACTTGAGGGTTTCTCTAACCTCCTGTTTGGCGGGGACTTAGCGCTCCTCGAAACCTCTCTTTGGTGTTGTGAGTAGCCTTGCAAGTCCGCCCAGGGAAGGTTGAAGAGTTTTGCATTCTTGTCACAGCGTAGTCACGGGGTTTACCGCCCCTCCCCTGAACGAGTCGGTCCTGAACGGTCCTGTTGGGCCCCCGGTGGTGCTAACATCGGGCCCCCACAGGAGGAGAAGATTTGGACGGCAAGAAGATCCGAAAGGTACTGATCGCCAACCGTGGCGAGATCGCGGTGCGGGTGTTGCGTGGTTTGCGGGATCAGGGGATTCGCACGGCGGTGGTGTATTCGGAGGCGGACCGGCGCGGACTGCCGGTGCTGCTGGCGGATGAGGCCTATCCCATCGGTCCGGCACCGTCGGCGGAGAGCTATCTGCGGGGCGAGGCCATTGTGGCGCTGGCGCGGCGGATCGGCGCGGACGCCATCCATCCCGGGTACGGTTTCCTGTCGGAGAACGCCGCGTTTGCCCAGGCGTGCGCCGAGGCCGGAGTGATCTTCATCGGGCCGCCGCCCACCGCCATCGCCGCCATGGGGTCCAAGGTCGAAAGCCGTCGTCTGATGATCGATGCCGGAGTGCCCGTGGTGCCCGGGGGGCGGGATCCTCTGAAAGACCTGGCGGAGGCGCAGAGCTTCGCCGCGAAGATTGGCTACCCCGTGATGCTCAAGGCCGCGGCCGGGGGCGGGGGCAAAGGGATGCGTCGGGTGGCCGACCCGGAGCATCTGGCGGCCGCCTTTCGCGCCGCCCGGTCGGAAGCCCAGGCCAGTTTTGGCGATGACGCCGTCTACATCGAAAAATATGTCGACCAACCGCGCCATGTGGAGATCCAGGTGCTGGGGGACCACCACGGTCGCGTCGTCTCCCTGGGAGAGCGGGAATGCTCCCTCCAGCGCCGCCACCAGAAGGTGGTGGAGGAGGCTCCGTCCCCCATCGTCGATCCGGACATGCGCCGCCGCATGGGGGAAGTGGCGGTGCAGGCCGCGGCGGCGGTGGGGTACACCAACGCCGGGACCGTGGAGTTTCTGGTCGATGGGCAGCGCAACTTCTACTTCCTGGAGGTCAATACCCGTCTTCAGGTGGAGCACCCCATCACCGAGATGGTCACCGGCATCGATCTGGTGGCGGCCCAGTTGGCCATCGCGGAAGGGGCGCCCCTGGCCGCAATCCTGGGAGCGGATTTCACCGCCATCGAGCCCCGGGGGCACGCCTTCGAACTGCGCCTCTACGCCGAGGATCCCTACAAGGGGTTCGCGCCATCTCCCGGTCGTTTGCAATTGTTGCGCTGGCCGGACGGCCCGGGGGTCCGCATCGACGCCGGGGTGTATGAAGGGGATGAGGTGAGCATCCACTACGATCCGATGCTGGCCAAGATGATCATCTACGGAGCCGATCGGCAAGAAGCGCTGCGGCGCATGGGGCGGGCTCTGGCGGAGATTCGTATCGAGGGCATCCGCACCACTCTGCCCCTCTACCGGGCGTTGTTGGAGGACGCGGACTTTCTCGCCGGGAACCTGGATATCGCCATGTTGGACCGCAAACTTGCCGCCGGGGAACTGCGCCCGCCAGCGCGCGGAGGGTTGGAGGATTTGCCCTTCATTGCCGCCGCCCTGGCCCATCACACGGAGAGTCGCCGCCGCGCCGCCCGCCCCACCAGCACCGCTGGAGAGGCGGGGCTGCGCAGCGGCTGGCGGCAGGCCGGACGCACCGGTTCTCTACGGCGGGGCGCCTGAAGGAGGGGATGATGGAACTGGTTGTTCTCCATGGTGATCGGGAAGAGCGCGTGCAAGTGCGCCGCAAAGAGGGCCAGTTCGCCATTCAGGTGGGGGATCGGGAGTACTCCGTGGATGCCGTGGAGGTGGGTCCGGACCACCACAGTCTGCGCATCGGGGACGATCAGTACGAGGTGAGCATCCATCGGGAGACCGGGCGGGCCGCCAACCGGGATGCGGGCGTGGAGCGGTACACCATCGGCGGTGCCGACGGTAAGCTCTCCGCCAACCCCGGTGGCGATCTGGTCGAGGTGATCGATCCTCTCACCCATCTCGCCCACCAGACCCTGGGCGGCGCCGGAGCTGGGGGTCGCCAGCAGGTGACCGCCTACATGCCGGGACGCGTGGTGGCGCTTCTGAAGGCGGAAGGGGACCCCGTGGAGGCCGGAGAGGGGGTCGTCGTCCTGGAGGCCATGAAGATGGAAAACGAGATCCAGGCGGAGAGTTCCGGCACCCTCAGCAAAGTGTTGGTGAAGCCGGGGCAGGCGGTGGACGCGGGCGACCCCCTCTTCGAGATCACCTAGCAGCGGCAACGTCAAAACGGCAGGAGCAGGATCATGGCTCTCTTCGGTAGCAAACGCAGCACAACCCAGACGCTGGAGGCTTCCGGCTGGAATAGCCCGGAGGAGCGGGCCGCTCTGCTGGAGGATCTTCGCAAGAGTCCTCCCAAAGCGGTGGAGGTGGTGCCCCTGCTGTGGCATCGGGAAAGCGATGTGCGCAAGGTGGCGGCGGCGGTCTTTCTGCCCCACGCGGACGAGCCGGGTATCCAGGCGCTGATCAAGGGCCTCAACCAACAGTCGCCGCAAGTGCGTTCCGTGCTGGCGCCGATGCTCGCCCAACTGCCTGCGGCCTTGTTGCGCACCGCCCTCGATGGGCTTCTGGAAGAGGGCACGCCCCAGGCCCGGCGCATGGCCTGGGAGACCGCCCTCTCCATCCCCGGCCCCACCCGCGCGCAATACCTGAAACGTGCGGTCTTCGAGGCCCCAACGGCCTTGCGTATCAAGGCCATCGAAGAACTGATCGGCAGCGAGGATCCCCGGGCCAATCTCGACACCCTGGTGAAGCTCGCCAAGGAACGCGACGCGCAGATCGGGCCGGTGGCGTTGAAGGCCGTGGCCACGGTCCACGACCCCAAGGTGCTGGAGCTGATGCTGGATCGGCTGGCGGAGGGGGACGAGGCGAGCCGATCCATCGCCGATGGCTACCTGCGCAAGGAGGCCGCCAGCCACCCCGACGTGCTGCGCCGGGATCTCCTCGAGGTCCTCACCCGGGGGCGGGACGAGACCCGCCGCATCGCCATCGAGATCCTGCTCGACTCCAACCCCCCGGAGAAGGTGGTGCACCAGGTGCTGGAGGTGTGCAACCGGGTGGCGGGTTGGATGCGCTCCCGCATCATCGAAGCGTTGCGGGCCGCTGGGGAGCCCGTCCTGCGGGCGGCGGTCAAGCTGATGGGCCATCCCCAGGAAGGGATCCGCACCAGCGCCATCATGATGCTCGCCGAAGGCTTCGACGACAAGCGGTTGGTGGAGCCCTTCTGCGCCGTCCTGAAGGACCCCGACTGGTGGTTGCGGGTCACCGCCTGCCAGGTGCTGGGCAACCTCGGGGATGAGCGCGCCGTGCCCGCCCTGGTCAAGATGCTCCAGGACGAGGACACCCGCTGGGCGGCGGTGGATGCCCTCGCCCAACTGGGGGCGCCCTCCGCCCTCCAACCCTTGAGCCAACTGCTGCGGGACGGTCGCCAGGAAGTGCGCATCGAGGTGCTCCAGGCCTTCAGCCGCTTCGATGACCCACGCCTCTTGAAGGTGGTCCAGACCGTGCGCGATCAGGATGCGGATCCCTCGGTGCGCAACCGGGCCAGCGAAGTGCTGCGGGAGATGAGCCGACGGCTGGGCCAGGGGGAGGTCGAGGGCGGCGGCAAGGTGGCCTACGACAAGCTGGCCAACCCCCTGGACCGGCTCCTCGCCCGGGTCCGGGAGATGGGGTGCAGCGATCTCCACCTGACCATCGGTGAACCGCCGCTGATCCGCCTCCACGGGGTCCTGCAACGGATGCAGAAGATGGGCAAGATGGACCCGGAACAGACCAGTCTGTTCCTCCAGGCCATGCTCGACGAGGACCAGCGGAAGGAATTGGAGGAGGCCGGTTCCCTGGACTTCTGCTACGTCGTGGATGGAGTCGGTCGCTACCGGGCCAATGCCTATGTGCAGCGGTTGGGGTTGTGCGCCTCCTTCCGCACCGTCCCGGCCACCCCGCCGACCTTCGAGGACCTGCGGCTGCCGGAGCAACTGCGGGAATTGATCGACTACCACCAGGGGATCATCATCATTTCCGGTCCCGCCGGGTGCGGCAAGAGCACCACCTTGACGGCGCTGGTCAACCTGATCAACGAGACCAAGCCGGTCCATATTCTCACCCTGGAGGATCCCATCGAATTCGTCCACACCCCCAAACTGGCCCTGGTCAACCAGCGCCAGACCGGGCGCGACACCTCGGCCTTCCACATGGGGTTGCGGGCCGCCCTGCGCGAGGATCCGGACGTCATCGTGGTCGGGGAGTTGCGGGATACGGAGAGCATCCGCCTGGCCCTGGAAGCGGCGGAGACGGGCCACGTGGTGATCACCACGCTGCACACCACCAGCGCCGTGCAGACCATCGACCGGCTGGTCTCCAGCTTTCCCTCCGACGAACAATCCCAGGTGCGCACGGCGCTGTCCGAATCGATGAAATACATCGTTTGTCAGCGCCTGCTGCCGCGCAAGGATGGGCAAGGGCGGGTGGCCGCGTTCGAGGTGTTGAAGGGCACCATGAGCATCGGCAACATGATCCGCAAGAGCGAGACCTTCCAGATCCCTGGCCTGATGCAGATCGGGCGGAAATTGGGTATGCGCACCCTGGATCAGGCCCTCGCCTCCTTGGTGGAAGCGGATCTCATCGCCCCGGAAACCGCCTGGCAGACCGCCGACAAGAAGGAAACCTTCGCGCCGCTCTGTGACCCGGACGTCCTGGCGCAGGAAGAGGAGGTTCAGGTATGAGCACCGAAGGCCCACCGACCCCGCCCCCGGCACCCGAGCCACCCCCGGCCCAAGCCGCGCCGCCTCCCGCCGCCGCGCCGACACCTCCCGCCGCCGCGCCGACCCCACCGGCCACCACCGGCTTTGTCTCCGCCCACCGCGTCGATCGCTTCCTGAAGCTGATGTCGGATCGCGGCGCCTCCGATCTTCACCTCTCCTGCGGCCAGCCCCCGATGCTGCGCCTGTCGGGACGGTTGGAGGCGGTGCGCTACCGGGTGATCGACGATCGCGACTTCGCCAGTCTGATGAAGCCCATCACTCCGCCCGCCCTTTGGCAGCGCTACGAGGACACCGGCGACGCCGATTTCGCCCACGGCGTCGAAGGGCTGGCCCGTTTCCGCGTCAACATGTTCCGCCAGGAGCGGGGTCCCGGGGCCGTCTTCCGGCTGATTCCGGACAAGATCCTGACCCTCGACGAATTGGGCCTGCCCGCGTCCATCCGTCGCCTCACCCGGCTGCGTTCCGGTCTGGTCCTGGTCACCGGCCCCACCGGTTCCGGCAAGAGCACCACGCTCGCCGCGGTCATCCACGAGATGAACAAGACCCGACCGCTGCACTTCATCACCATCGAGGATCCCATCGAGTTCGTCCACGACAACCTGGAGTCGCTGATCAGCCAGCGGGAGATCGGCACCCACGCCCCCAGCTTCTCCCAGGCCCTGAAGATGGCCCTACGGGAAGATCCCAATGTCATTCTGGTGGGTGAGATGCGCGACGTGGAGACCATCGAGATCGCCCTCAATGCCGCCGATACGGGGCTGCTGGTCTTCGGCACGTTGCACACCAACTCCGCCTCCAAAACCGTGGACCGCATCGTCAGCGTTTTTCCCGCCAGCCGCATGGACGAGATCCGCAACATCCTGGCGGGGGTGGTCAAGGGCATCGTTGCCCAGCAGCTCCTGCCCCGCAAGGACCGCGGGCGGGTGGCGGCGGTGGAGATCCTGCTCACCACTCCGGCGCTGGTGTCCTCCATCCGCGAGGGCAAGAGCCACCAGATTCCCGACGTCATCTCCGGCGGTCGCCGCATGGGGATGGTGGCCATGGATGACAGCCTGAAAAAGTTGGTCAAGGCGGACATCGTAGAGGCCAGCGATGCCTACGACAAGGCCCTGTCCAAGGACCTGATGCGCAAGTGGCTGAAGGAGCAGGGCGCCAAGTTGCCAGCGGATGTGGATGAAGAGGCGCTGGGGTAGAGTCGGTCCGGTCGCGGCGGGTCTGCTAGACTAGAACCACAGATCACGCTTCAATGCGCGATTTCCGAGCAATGAACCAGAATACCCATTGAACACCCTGAGGGGGACTTTATGTCTGTAGCCAAAGTTACCGAAATCACCGCTTCGTCCGACAAGAGCTTCGAAGATGCCGTCAAGACCGGCATCAAGCGCGCCAGCAAGACGCTGAAGGGCATCACCGGTGCCTGGATCGCCGAGCAGAAGGTCCGGGTCAAGGACAACAAGATCACCGCCTACCTGGTCACCATGCGCGTCACCTTCCTGCTGGAAGACTGATTCGCCTTGCCGTCGAACCCCGCGGCGAGCCACCGGAGGTCGCCCGCGGGGTTTGCCGTCCCCTTGCGGTACAGTGCGCCCATGCCAAGAATCACCAAGGTCTACACTCGTACTGGCGATGCCGGAGAAACTGGCCTTGGCGGTGGGCAGCGGGTCCCCAAGGACTCCCTGCGCATCGAAACCTACGGCACGGTCGATGAGTTGAATTCCGTCCTCGGCGTCGCCCTCGCCGCGGGGCTCGACGAACGCCTGGCGGAAGCCCTGGGGCGCATCCAGAACGAGCTGTTCCACCTGGGTTCCGACCTCTGCATTCTGGAGGAAGACAAGGCCCGTCTGCCGGTACCCACCGTCGAAGCGCGCCACGTCGAGGCGTTGGAAGCGTTGATGGATGCCCTCTCAGAAGAGTTGGAGCCCCTGGCCAACTTCATCCTTCCCGGCGGCTCCGCCGGAGCTGCCCATCTCCACGTCGCCCGCACCGTCTGCCGCCGCGCCGAACGCTCCCTGGTGGCCCTGGCCCGCGAGGAACCCGTGGGCGCCCACACCGTGCAATACCTGAACCGTCTCTCCGACGCCCTCTTCGTCATGGCGCGGTATGAGAACCTGAAGCGGGGCGCGGGGGATGTGCTGTGGGATAGCCGGGCTTGAGGGTGCCAGGTGGAACAGGCGCGCGAATTGTTGAAACGCTTGGGGATCAAGCCATGAACACCATGAAATACAAGGGCTACACGGCAAGGATCGAGTTCGACGAGCGAGACGAGATCTTCGTGGGTCGAGTGCTCGGACTCAGGGCTATCATCGGCTTTCATGGTCAGACCGTGGAAGCGTTGCGGGCCGCCTTTGAAACCGCCATCGACGCGTTCCTGCTCGACTGCCAGGAGGAGGGCGTTCAGCCCGAGAAACCCGTCTCCGGCAAACTCCTCCTACGGGTTCCGCCAGAGATTCACCGGGCGGCGCTGGTCGCCGCGCAGGCCCGAGGCAAGAGTCTGAATCAATGGGCCACGGAAGTTCTCGAAGAGGCCGTACTCGCCTGATTCTCCCCTCCTGTTGAACCGACCCCACAAACCATGGCCGAACGCACCCTCATCGTCATGCCCGCCTACAACGCGGCCAACACTCTGGAGCGGATCGTCGCCGACATTCCAGCAGGGTGTGCCGACGAGATCTTGGTGGTGGACGACGCCAGCCGGGATGGGACGGTGGAGATCGCCCGGCGGCTGCCCGTGACCCTGGTGGAGCATCCGGAGAATCGCGGCTACGGGGGCAACCAGAAGACCTGCTACCGCACCGCCCTGGAACACGGCGCGGACTATGTGGTGATGCTGCACCCGGACTATCAATACGACGCTCGGGTGATCCCGGCGGCCCTCGAAATCCTCAAAGTCGGGGTCTGCGATGTCATCCTGGGCAACCGGATCCGCACCCGCGCCGAGGCCCGCGCCGGGGGGATGCCGTGGGTCAAGTATCTGTCGAATCGGGGCTTGACCTTCATCGAGAACATTCTGGCGGGCCAGAACCTGGGGGAGTGGCACAGCGGTTTCCGGGCCTACCGCCGTGAGGTGCTGGAGACCCTCCCTTTCGAGGCCAACAGCGACGATTTCGTTTTCGACTCTCAATTCTTGGTGCAGAGCGTGCACTTCGGGTTCAAGGTTGGCGACATCCCCATCCCCGTCCGCTACTTCGACGAGGCCAGCTCCATCGGTTTCCTCCCCGCTGCCAAGTACGCCGTTCAGACGATGGGCGTCTTCGCCCAGTGGTTCGCCCACCGGTTGGGGTTGCGACGGAGCAGCCTGTTCACCGGGGATGGGAGACCCGAGCATGCCTGAAACCACCGTTGCGGACCAGCTCTTCGACTTCTGCCGTGCCCTGCCCGGGGTCACCGAAGATGTGAAATGGGGCGACAATCTGGTTTTCTCCGTGGGGGGCAAAATGTTCGCGGTCTTCGACCTGCCGGATGGCGAACCCCTCAGCTGCAAGGTCGCCCCCGGCGCCTTCGACAAACTCACCCAGCGTCCCGGCATCCGGCCCGCGCCCTACCTGGCCAAACACAGCTGGATCAGCCTGGAAACGTGTACCACCTTGCCCCTCGCCCTGCTCCAGGATCTCCTGGAAGAATCCCACGCCCTGGCGGCGGAAAAGCTCTCCCGGAAGCGGCGTGGGGAATTGGGGATCGGAGAAGGCGAATGATGAAGCCGGTGTCCTACCGCACGGCATCCTCGGACGAGGATCTACACCAGATCCTCGCGCTGCAACAGCGCAACCTGGAAGAGGGGCTCAGCCCGCGGGAGGTGCGGGACCAGGGGTTCGTCACCGTGCGCCACGATTTTGCGCTGCTGCGCGCCATGAACGACGCTGCGCCCCACATCATCGCGGTCAGCGACGGCCAGGTGGTGGGCTACGCCCTGGTCATGCTGCGCTCCTTCCGGGACCGCATCCCCATCCTGCAACCCATGTTTGCCACCTTGGGGCGGCTCACCTACCGGGAACGGCCCGTCAACGGGTATCACTACTGCATCATGGGGCAGGTGTGCATCGACAAGCCGTGGCGCGGTCAGGGCGTCTTTGGCGGTCTGTACCAGGCCCTGCGGCGGCATTATTGCGAGGAGTACGACCTGGTCATTACCGAAGTCGCCCAGCGCAATGGGCGCTCCATCCGAGCCCATGAAAAAGTGGGTTTCGAACTCCTGCACCGCTATCCCGCCGCCGATGGTGAGGTGTGGGACCTGATTCTCTGGGATTGGCAGAAGTAGGGGGCAACCTACTCCGGTCGAAGATTGTGGGGCGGTCAGGCGGGGTCGAAATGCCCTGGCTGCACCGAGAACTGCTCTCCCTCTGCTGCCTGGCGAAGGCGCCGATCCAAACACACGAAGGATTGTTTCTCCGGGGTGCCGAGGCTCCAGAGTTTTGCGGCGGCAAGTTGCAGGGCATCCGCTGCTCTCAGGTTGGGATATTTTTCCAGCAGCCGAATCGCGAGAGTTCGTACAGTGTCCAGGGTCCGGATCTCAAAGACCGACTCCTCGAGTTCTCCCAGAGATGCAAGGATTCTGTCGCGATCCTCGGGTTGGATTCGACCTTCGAGGAGAGAGCGCGAGATCGCGCTGCGAATTTCCACGGAGGTCCCCCACCAAACCACAATCTCCGGATCCTCTTCGAGGAGAACCTGGAGAACGGTGGTGAAGGGCTCTTGGATCAGGAGTGGAACGAGGGCGGATGTGTCCCAAAACCGCAATTATCGGTCCTCATCACGCTCCCGCAGAAGAGCGGTTCGAACCGTCCCTTCCGGGTCCTGCACGCGCGAGCGGCGGAAGAAGGCTTCGACATCGAGCCGTCGCTTCGGTGGGATCAAGAAGGGAGGGTAGGGGCGTTCCTCGGCGGAACCGAAAACGGGGACAACTTTGGCGATCGCCTTGCCTTGGTCGGTCAACTGCACCTCCTCCCCAGCTCTGACGAGGGTCAGAACGTCCTTCAACTGGATGGGGAGATCTGCGATCGAAGTCAGCTTCATAAAATAAAGACTAGCACGCCTCTCACTCCGACCCCAACACCGCCATGGGGTCCACCCGTGTCGACCGCGGGGCGGGAAGCTGGCTGGCGAGGCGGCCAAAAGCCGTTCAGCCTACTCGGATTCCCCCATCGACTGTCCGTTCTCGGGACCGGCGGATCCCACGGGCGGACGCTGGCTTCCCACCAACCACCCCCCCAACCCCAGCACCCCCAGGGCGGGCAGCAGGATCCACCAGGGGAGCACCGAGGCGGTGTTCTCGTCGAGGGCGGCGTCGCCGAGACTGGGAAGAATGGCGGCGGCGTTGTTGGCGGCGTGGACCAGGATGGCTGCCCACAACGTACCGGTGGCCAGCAGGGCATAGCCCGCCGCGAGGCCCAGGATGAATGCGATCAGGCCATGGACCGGGTGACCGTGGACGATGCCGAAGAGGAGAGCGCTGACCACGATGGCCGTGCCGGGCTTGAGGCGGGCCAGGAAGGCGCGCTGGATCACGCCACGGAACAGCAGTTCCTCGCACAGGGGCACCAGGATCACCGTCAGGGCGAGGATCCCCGGCGTGCCGATCTGCGCGTCCAGTTCGGCGAACAGCCGGACCAGCATCTCGGTGTATTCCTGGCTGTCCACCCAGCGGTAGAGGCGGGCGGGACCGGCGGCGGAGAAGAGCAGCGCCCCCAGTCCCAGCAGGATCGCCCCGGCCCCCTGGCGGAGGGTGGGCAGGGACAGGGGGAGTTCCCCCACGGCGCCCGCCCCGGTCAACACCAGCAGCGCCGCCACGGCGAAGGCCAGTTCGCTCGCCAGCAAGGTGGCCAGGGCGCGCCCCGGTTCTCCCGGATCCCCGATCCACAGGGCGAAGACCGCCGACACGAACAGCAACGCCAACAGAGCCTGGATGGCGTGGAGGAGGTTCAGGCGCGGGGCCGGGGGCGGGTTCGTCGTCATCCTTCCAACCCCAGCCGCTCGCCGCCGGAATAGACATTCAGGCGCTGCTCGCGCAGGAAGCCCACCAGCGTCATGCCGTGCTCCCGGGCGGTGGCCACCGCCAGGGAGCTGGGGGCGGAGACCGCCGCCAGCACCGGTACCTCCGCCAACAGGGCCTTCTGCACCAGCTCATAGCTGGTCCGACCACTGACCAGAATCAGGTGTTCATGGAGGGGTAGCAGGCCCTCGTCCAGGGCCCAGCCGATCAACTTGTCCAGGGCGTTGTGGCGCCCCACGTCTTCCCGGGCGGCCAGCAACTCGCCGTTGTGGGTGAAGAGCGCCGCGGCGTGCAGTCCGCCGGTGCTCTGAAAGAGCCCCTGGGCGCCGCGCAGTACCTCCGGCAGCCGGTAGAGCACCGACGGCTCGATGCGTGGCCCGGTGGGCAGCCGGGGGGCGCGGCGCATCAGCAGGGCTTCCAGGCTCGCCTTGCCACACAGGCCACACGCACTGGTGGTGTAGAAGTGCCTCTCCAACCCCTCCAGCGGCGGCACCAGCCCCGGGCGCAAAGTGAGTTCCACGATGCCGCTTCCCCCCTGGCGGGCGATCCGTGGCCCCGGCGGGCGGGGGTGGTCGATGGCCACCACATCCGTTCGGTTTTCGAGAACCCCTTCGCTGTAGAGGAAGCCCAGGGCCAGTTCCGCGTCCGCCCCCGGGGTGCGCATGGTCACCGCCAGGGGGTGGACCATCGGCGCCTCCCCGGCGGGCTCGATGCGCAGCCGGATCTCCAGGGGGGCCTCCGTCGCCAGGGTGTCCGGAAAGGGGGTGGCGCGGTCCTCCTCCAGCAGCCAGATATCGGCGGCGACGGTGCTGTGCTGGGTCTCGCGGGCGCTCATCGTGGAGCCTAGAGTACTCTGCTTTGAAACCCGCTGTCCCTCGATGGGGTAAGATTCCACTATGACGGACCCTATTCGACAGCAGCGTCACGGCCTGATCCAGCGTTTCCTGGGCAAGCTCAAATACCCGCAACTGTTCGTGGTGGTGGCGGCCCTCTTCGCCGCGGACATGATCGTCCCGGATTTCATTCCGTTCCTCGATGAGATCCTCCTCGCCGCCATGACCCTCCTCTTGGGCTCCCTCCGGGATCGAGACTCCGGGGGTCCTCCGAAGGATGCCGAGGCAAAGCCGCCGGAGAAGAACATCACGCCCATCGACTGATTCCTCAGTCTCTTTCAGCTCTGTCCCAGGATCGTCCCACGGCGATCCTCAACAAATCGCGCCGGTATTCTTGACAAACTTGATCATGATTATAGAATTGGTCACATGGAACCGATTCGAGCAGAGCTGATCCCGCGCTACGGACAGTCCTGCTTTTATCGCTAGCGGGCGTTGTCGGGTCCCCATCGAGAGCGCCCGCTCCTCTTTTTTTGTTGTTATCGGGAGCCTTACCATGAGCAGTGCCCCCAGCGCCCGTCCTGGCCGACCCGTCCGCAAAGTCCCGGAGCCTTCCTGGGAACTGATCTGGAAACGCAATTACGTCGAGCGGCTGAAACGGGAAAAGATGCCGCTGGATGTCCTGGCCGAACTGCCGCAGCTCATCGAGACGGGCTACGAGGACGTGCCGGAGGAAGATTTCGTCCGGCTGCAATGGTTCGGTCTCTACCACGACAAGCCCAAGGTGGGCCGCTTCATGATGCGCATCAAGCTCCCCGGTGGGGTGCTGACGGCGGCCCAGCTGCGCACCCTGGGGGAGGTCTCGACCCGTTTCGGCCAGGGCTACGGCGAGTTGACCACGCGGCAGAATATCCAGCTCCACGACATCGAACTGGCGGCCCTGCCGGAGATCTTCCAGATCCTGGAAGGCTCCGCCATGACCACCGTCACCGGCTGCGGCGACACGGTGCGCAACATCACCGGCTGCCCCGTGGCGGGGCTGCATCCGCAGGAAGCCTTCGACACCCGGCCCCTGCTGGAGGAAATGGCGACCTTCTTCTACGGCAATCGCGAGTACAGCGATCTGCCCCGCAAGCACAAGATCACCCTCTCCGCCTGCCCCCACCAGTGCAGTGGACCGGAGTTTCACTGCATCGCCCTGCTGGCCGCGCCTCGGGGCGGGGAGAAGGGCTACGCCTTCCGTATCGGCGGTGGCCTGGCCACCTGGCCCCGACTCTCCGATGACCTGGGCGTGTGGGTGCCCGAAACCCAGGCCCTGGAGGTCACCCGGGCGATTATCGATGTCTGGAAGGAAGACCTCCAGAGCCGCATGTCCCGGGCCAAATCGCGGCTGAAATTCCTCGCCGACCGCCTTGGCCCGGAGGCGTACCGGGCCCTGGTGGAGGCGCGGCTGGGCCGTCCCTTGGAAGAAGGCGTTGTCCCGACCCCGCCCGCCGCCGAGCACGAGCACACCGGGGTCCAGCGCCAGGCGCAGGAAGGCTTCACCATGGTCGGTTTCCCGGTCTTCCTGGGACTGGTCAACGGGGAGCAGATGGCCCAGCTGGCGGAGGTGGTCGAACGTTACGGCGGCCCGGAAGCGGAGATCCGCCTCACCCGGCGGCAGAACTTCATCCTCACCCACATTCCGGACGCCCAGGTGGACGCGGTCGTCGCCCAGGTCGCGGCCCTGGGTTTCCCCCTGGAAGGGGGCGGTCTGCGCGCTTCCTCCATCGCCTGCACTGGCGAGCCCTTCTGCAACTTCGCCGTCGCCGAGACCAAGCACAAGCTGGCGGAGATCGTCCGCCACCTGGAGGCGGTCTTCGGCCAGCGGGTGGCCGGGCTGCGCCTCAACCTCGATGGCTGCCCCAATTCCTGCGCCCACCACTGGATCGGCGATATCGGTCTCCAGGGCACCACCCTGCGGCAGCGGGGGCCGGCCGGGGAACGTCTGCGGGGCTACGACATCTTCCTGCGCGGTGGCCTGGGGGCCAACGCCGCCATCGGTCGACCGGTCCTCCGCCGGGTCCCCGGCTGGGAGATCCACCGGGTCGTGGAACAGCTGCTCCACGGCTACTTCGCCCAACGTCAGGAGGGTGAATCCATCCAGGCCTTTTGCACCCGTCACAGCGACGAAGAACTGATCGCCCTCGGCAGCTTGCCGGAAGCGAACTGATGCGGATAAGGAGATTGACGCCGTGATCGAACCCCTGAAGCAATACGAAGACCGGGATTTCCTGGACGATTTTGAAGCCGGTCAGCTGGCCGTCGAATTCGACGATGCCACGCCCGAAGAGTTGATCGAATGGACCCTGGACCGCTGGGGCGACAGCGCCGCCATCTGTACCAGTTTCCAGGCCGAGGGTATGGTCATCCTGGACATGGCTTGGCGCATCAACCCGGCGGTGCGGGTCTTCACCATCGATACCGGGCGCATGCCCCAGGAGACCTACGACATCATCGAAACCGTGCGCCAGCGCTACGGTTTGCAGGTGGAGCTGTACTTTCCCGACGCCGCGCAGGTGGAGACCATGACGCTCGAGAGCGGCCCCAACCTCTTCTACAACGCCGTCAAGTCGCGCTTGCAGTGCTGCAACGTGCGCAAGGTGGAGCCCATCCGCCGGGTGCTGGATGGCCTCGACGCCTGGGTCACGGGCCTGCGCCGGGAGCAGTGGGCGAGCCGCGCCAACATCCGCAAGATCGAACTGGACCACGACCACGGTGGCCTGGCGAAAATCAGCCCCCTGGCGGATTGGACGATGGAAGAGGTGCAGGACTACATGGAGGCCTTCGACGTCCCCCAGCACCCCCTCTACGCCCAGGGCTTCACCAGCATCGGTTGCGCTCCCTGCACCCGCCCGACGGAGGCGGGGGAAGACCCCCGCGCCGGGCGCTGGTGGTGGGAGAAGAACGCCCCCAAGGAGTGCGGCATCCACTGCCCCATCGAGAGTGGCGGCTTCGAGCACGAGGTGGACGCCCTGGTGCACATCGGTCACGCCGCTCCGACCGCCCAATGAGGTCAGGATGACTGCCCAGACCCCTCTCCCCCTGGATGCCGAGCAAAGCCGCCTCCTGGTCCAGGAACTGGACCGCTTCGCCGCCGTCACCGGCGCCGGTGGGCAGTACGCCGCGTTGCGTTCCGCCCTCGAGGGCGGGGCCGTGCCCGGCGCCCTCCTGGATCGCTTCACTCGCTTCCTGGAGGGGCTTTTGGAGAGCGGCACCGTGGGCCGCAACCATGGTCCGGGTCTGGAGCGTTCCCTCCTCGACCTCTACCGCCAGACCGTCCGGGGTGCCGCCACCGCCGCCACCGTGGCGGAGGTCAATCGCGCCTTGTCCGCACTGAAGGGGCAGCGGCTGGAGAACCTCGCATTCCGTGCCACCCTGCCGGGGGCCTACCAACTGGTGGTGGAAACGGACCGTTGCCACCTGCGCCTGGAGATCGACCGGCGGGGTGTCGGCGCCAAGGACGTGGCGGTCACCGCGTAGTTCTTGGACGCAATCGATCATGGCCTACTACCCCGTTTCCCTCGACCTGCGCTGCCGTCTCGCCGTGGTGGTGGCGGACGCCTCCTCCCTGGCCGCCGCCGAGGCCAAGGTGCGCGACCTGCTGCACGCCGAAAGCTGTGTCCGGCTGGTGGCGTCGGAACTCACCCAAACCCTCGCCGCCTGGGCCGTGGCGGGGAAGATCGAGCATCGTGCCCATTCTTTTCAGGCGGTGGACATCGAGGGGGCTTCCCTCGTCTTGAGCGTCCTGCCGCCGTCTTTCGAAGAGGTCAACCAACGCATCTGGGAGGAGGCGACCCGCCGCCGGATCCCCGTCAACATCATGGACGACGTACCCCGCTGCACCTTCATCGCCCCCTCGGTGCTGCGCCGTGGCGACCTGACGGTGGCCATCTCCACCGCGGGCTCCGCCCCGGCGCTGGCGGTGCGTTTGCGCCAAAGGTTGGAGAAGGAATTGGGCGACGAACACGCCCGATTCCTGGAGCTGGCCCGCGGTGTTCGCGCGCCCCTGGCGGCCCAGACGCCGAGCTTCGCCGAGCGCAAGGAGCGGTGGTATCGGCTGGTGGATTCCGACGTCCTGGACCTGCTGCGGGCCGGCGATCTGCCCGCCGCTCGCCAGCGCTTCACCGACATTCTGGGAGTGACCCCCGGCACGCCTGAGACTCCCGGGATAGAGGCGTGATGGCGGGCACGGTCTACCTGGTCGGGGCGGGCCCCGGCGACCCGGAGCTCATTACCGTCCGGGGTCTGCGTTGTCTGCGGCGGGCGGAGGTGCTGGTCTACGACCGCCTGGTTCATCCGGGTCTGGTCGCAGAGGTCCCGGCGGAGGCCGAACGGCTCTACGTCGGCAAGGCGCCCGGGAACCACCGTCACCCGCAGGAGGCCATCAACGCCCTCCTGGTGGCCCGGGCGCTGGCAGGCCACACCGTGGTGCGTTTGAAAGGCGGCGACCCCTTCATCTTCGGTCGCGGTTCCGAGGAAGCCCTGGCCTGCGCCGCCGCCGGAGTCCCCTGCGAGATCATCCCCGGCTTGAGCAGCGCCACCGCCGTTCCCGCCTGGGCGGGCATCCCCCTGACCCACCGCGCCCTGGCCGCCAGCTTCGGCGTCTTCACCGCCCACCGCGCCGCCGACCTCGACGACCTGGACTGGCCCACCATGGCGAGGCTCGACACCCTGGTCATCCTCATGGGCGTCGCCCGCTTGCCCTACATCCGCAACAACCTGATCCGCTGCGGTCGTCCCGCCCACACCCCGGCGGCCATCGTGCAACAGGGAACCTACGCCGACGGTCGCACCGTCACCGCCACCCTGGCGGCGCTGCCGGAGGTGGCGAAAGCCGAAGGTGTCCGCTCCCCCGCGGTGATCGTGGTGGGGGCGGTGGTGGGGCTGCGGGAGGGGGTGTCGGGGGTCGGGTTGGAGACGATGCTGGAGGCGGCCCCGTTGCCGCCTCGGGTGGTGGAGGGGTGGAGCTGAGAAAGCGTTCCGGTCCCTGGGAGATAGTGTCCCCGGCGCCCATCATCGTTTTCCCTGATTCCAGCCATGGTCTTTTCCTCCATGGGCGAACATCATGCGAATTCGATGTCCTGGAGACGGGACGAGAATCGCGGCGCTGGCGTGACACCTCCAGTCCTTTCTGAGGGCACCTTGGATGCCTTGGCTGTCGGAGATTTCGCGATCAGCGGTGAAGCCGCAAGAATCGGCGCGATTATAGGCTCTCCTCCGGGGCATTTTGCTCCGTATGGGGCCCCGGCTCCGTTTCCCACTGGATGGAGATCGGCAGCAGGTAGCCGACCCGTTCATATTCTCGCCGCAACATGGACCGGAATTCGGCACTCTTCATCAGATCGCCCCAAACCAGACCTTGCACTCGCGACAGCACAATACTCTTTTCTCCAGACAACTCGAGCTTCTTGGCTAGCTTGAGTGATGCTGACACTTCCGCCACCAAGGGAGATGGCTCTAGATAGATCGCCTCGATAATCGCTGAATAGGCGAGAGCCTCGAGGTAAGGATCACGAACTTTCAGGTCCGCAAGCCCGTTGAAAACGCTGCAATAGTGGACGCCGATACTGCCATCTGCGGAGCGGGTGTCAGGATAGATAAATCGGATAGCCACCTGAAGGAGCTTCGCTTCCGAGAAGGTGCGCACTGGCGCCGGTGTGAAATCCTTCACCACACCTCCGTTGCTACGGATAAAGCGACTCACGATTTCGAAGGCAGCGGCGTCGAATGCGTCGTCTTGCCGCAGGGCAGCGAGGTACGAATCTGGAAAATCCGGGTCGGCGAGAGCCGCGTTTTTGACCACGTCGGGCACCTCTGCAAGCCTCAGGGTGTATTCAAGAAGAAATAGATAGTTCCTGGTGAGGTCGGCAAGAGGATGGTCGGCGGGTAATTCAGCGACCTCGGTCGAGATGACCGGGCCGTCTCTCCCTGGCAGTTGTACCTTTTCGATCACAAAGAGGTCGCGGTAGTACCCCCTGACTTCATCCGGCGTCAGCGTGGGATCGTGGGTTTCAGCCTGAAGGCCAACAGCGCACGCCAACAGAAGCGCGATGACGATTCCGGGCGAAATACAGTGCGGTATTCTCATCACTCTTGCCTGTTCCCTGTAGGACCTGTCATGGGTCGTTTATGGAAAATCGGCTCAGCCTCTTTCTCGCACAATACTACATTGTCACCTACAGCAGCCTGGCTGCGTCAGTGAAGCGCCGCGTAGGTCTCGTGACAGTCTTGGCAGAAGCTCAGACTGGGGCACCAGCGGAACGCGGCGAGATTGTCGAAGCCGACGCCGCTGGAGGACCGTGGAAAAGGGTGGTATGATAAACTGTCATACTGGAGGTGGGACCATGGGAAAAGCCAAAGTAGCCATCACGCTGGAAAGCGATTTGTTGGCCCGTCTCGACCAACTCGTGGCCGGTCACCATTTTCCCAGCCGCAGTGGAGCCATTGCCGAGGCTGTGGCCGAGAAACTCAATCGGCTTGATCGCAGTCGCCTGGCACGGGAGTGCGCGAAACTGGATCCGCGGTACGAGCAACGGCTCGCTGATGAAGGACTCGCCGAGGATCTCGCGGAATGGCCAGAATACTGAGGGGGGACATTCTGTGGGCGGATCTCAACCCGGTCCGCGGCCACGAACAAGCCGGTCGGCGGCCCGTCGTGGTGATCAGCCAGGATGTCTTCAACGAGCGCTCCGGTACCGTCATCGCCATGGCCTTGACCAGTCAGCCGCCACGGGCGGGTTTTCCCCTGAATTTGGCACTGGACGCGGAGGGGTTGCCAAAGCGATCCTGGGTCAAGATCAGCCAGATTCGAACTCTGTCCCATCAGCGGCTCAGCAAGAAGATTGGCAGATTGATGCCCGAGCAGCTCGACCTGCTTATCGAGGGCCTCAATGAGATTGTCGCCCCTTGACCCGTAGCCCGCCCCCTTCCGGTGCGCCGGCCAAAGGGAGCCGCCGCCACCCACCCCCTCGACCCCGAACGAAAACGCTTCCGCCATATTCGATCCTCTGGGGCTCGACGCTCACCAAGGTTGCCTCGTAGCCCCACCCATCCCGTCCCCACGTCTCGTGAATATCCTGGCAGAAGCCCACCCTGGGGCACCAGCGGAGCCGCACGCTTTTCAGGTTATCGACAGGATCATCCCGCAGTTCCACCACGATTTTGCCACCCTCGACGGGGAAGGTCTTGCTTTCCACGGTGATGCGGCTGGAGAGAACCATGGCGAGGCCGACGAGTACGCCAAAGGCGACCAGCAGGACCGTGGTGCAAGTCAGGAATCCAGTGTGAGCCGAGCGCATGAGGGCCTCCCTTGTGATTTCGTTGGGAGACCCTGGCAGGGAAAATGGTTACGGAGGTGGCGGGCTTGGGGCAAGATTGGGGCGGCTCTTTGCCGCGCAATGATGATCGGTGATCCGAAGGAGCGGCTCCAGTACGCAAGGGGCGGCGGTTGAGTGGGCCTGGAAGACTAAGGTGAACCTTTGGCACCAGCCTGACTCAAAGCTGCCGCAACACGGCCTTGGCGCATTCTTCGATGCCCAGATGGCGGACCATCTTTCGGACATGCCCCAGTTGCACCTCCGGCGTTTTGCTGCGCCGCTTTCCCAGGGGTAAGGCGGGGTAGGACCTGTCTCCAAAATCGATCCGCCAGTGATGCCCAAGCTCGATCCGGGCATGACCCGGAGCGCAATTCTTCAACATCTTCCAGACCGTGGCAGTTTAATTTGACCGAAGGAAGTTATGCGGCGGAAGCGAGGACGGCCTGCTCGTGGGCGTTCTTCTGGGGCTCAAGACCTTCCAGCTTCAGAAGCTGCACCGTGACTCGGGGTTCCGCGTAGCTTGAGGTCACCGGGAGCCAGTCGCCAGCCAGGGTACGATCTTGCCTCAAGGCCGCAGCAGCCCCGAGCCAGGCGTCCGCTTCTCCCGGGGTGGCCTCATGACAAAAGCGTTCGACTTCTTTCTTGAATCCCGTGAAGGACGTGGCGACCGACGCCAGGTCAAACAGGACGTTGCGGTAGCTCTCTCGGAACCTCAGCAGGGCATCGTCGCGGGTGGAGCCGCCCGCAGCGATGGCGCCGGGGTAAACGCCATCGATCCAGAAGCCGCCGTCCTCTTCCTTCATCAGGGCCCGGCCTTCCAGGCGAACCACGGCGACAAAGCCGTTGCCGATCACCGGATCGTGGACATTCAACAGAACGGGATAAGACTTCATGACGACACCCCCAAAGAAACGCTGGGCAAGGCGGGAAGCACGCCCAAGATGTATCATCGAATGATACACCGTTCGATATCGATCAAGCCTCCACCCCAATCCGCGCCCCCAACACCCGATCCGGAATCCCGAAGCCATCCACCAGCGCCAATGCGTGGGGCCGTAGTTCACGGCAGAGCTTGTTGATCTGGTGCCGCACGGCTTTCGACTTGTTGGGCTCCAGGTAGCCGTGCTCCAGAAACCAGCCCCGGTCGATGGCGATGCGGTGCAGAGCGAAGAGGGTGCCGAGGTCTTCCAGGAGGTCCGCGAAGGGGTGGCCCTCGTCCCGGGCCTGATCGATGCCGGTGTGGAAGTCCTCCAGAACGACGCGCTCGACGTGGGCCTTGGCGGTTTCCACCAGGTGGTCCTGGCACTCCAGGATGGCGGCGTAGGCTTCCATGCCGTCGCCGATGCGCTTCCTGAGGCGTTGGGCGAGGGTGGAAAGCACGTGTTCTTCCCGGTAGCGCAAGGCGCCGAGGTGGAATTCCCGGCTGCGCAGGTTGGCCTCGTCCGTCAGGCGCGTGACGATGGGGTTGCGCTCCTTGACGGCGGTGACGGCGTGGTCGGCGACATAGCGCACCAGGCCGAAGAGATTCATGGATTCAAATTGCTTCTTGTAGCCGGTCAGGAGGCCCTTGGCCACCAGTTGCAGGAGCACGGTGTTGTCCCCCTCGAAGGTGGTGAAGACATCCGTGTCGGCTTTGAGCGCCGCGAAACGATTGTCCGCCAGGTACCCTTCGCCCCCGCACGCCTCGCGGCATTCCTGGATGGTGTCCGTGGCATGGTCCGTGGCGAAGGCTTTGAGCCCCGCGGCGCGGGTTTCGACGGCGCGGCGATCCTTGCCTTCGCTATCCACGTATTGCCGCCGCAGATTCGCCAGGGCGAAGTGCAGGGCGTAGGCGGTGGCGAGGCGGGGGAGCAGACGCCGCTGGTGGGTCAGGTAGTCGAGGATGCGGATTTCCGGCTCTCCCGGGGGGCCAAATTGCCGCCGCTTTTCAGCGTAGCGCACGGCGATGGCGAGGGCGGATTTGGTGGCGGAAAGGCTCGCCAGGGCGACGCTCACCCGGCCCCCCACCAGGGTGCCCAACATGGTGAAGAAGCGCTTGTTGGGGCTGTTGATGGGGCTTTCGTAGCGCCCGTCTTGGGTGATGGTGGCGAAACGGTCCAGGAGGTTTTCCCGCGGGACCTTCACATGATCGAACCACAGGCGACCGTTATCCACCCCGTTCAAACCCATCTTGGGGCCGCAATCCTCGATGCGCACGCCGTCCAGCGCCGCGCCCTGGGCATCCCGGATCGGCACCAGGACCGCGTGGACCCCGTGCTCTTCGTCCCCTACCTGCAACTGCGCGAAGACGGTGGCCAGGCGCCCATGGAGGGCGGCGTTGCCGATGTAGTTCTTGCCGGCGGCCTCGTTGGGGGTGTGAATCTCGATCTCATCCGTGGCGGGAAGATAACGGGCGGTGGTCTCGACTTCCGCGACATTGGAGCCGTGGCCGATCTCGGTCATGGCGAAGCAGCCGGGGAGTTCCAGGGTACTGGCGGCCTGGAGGTAGCGTTGGTGGTGCTTCGCCGTTCCCAACTGATGGATGCTGCCCGCGAAAAGGCCGAACTGGACGCCAAACTTCACCAGCAGCGACAGGTCGTGGTGGGCCAGGGTTTCGAAGGTGGCGATGAACTGCCCGGGGTTGTTGGCCCCGCCGTACTCCGTCGGGAAACTCAGGGCGCCGTAGCCCTCCCCGGCAAGGGTGCGGCACCAGCCCAGAACGTGTTCGCGGTAGGTGGCTTTGGTGGGCTCGACGAGGTAGGCGAAGTCCGGCTGGCTGAGCCGTTCCCGCAACTGGCTCCGGATGGCCCCGTGTTCACCATCCAGGAAGCGGGTCAGGGCGGCGGTGTCGAAAGGCGCCTCCGGTAGGGGGGCCGGCTCCGCGGTGCGCAGGGTGGGGAGCAGGATGGCGGCGGTGTCGCGCCGACCCAGTCCCAGGGTGCGCTCCAGTTCTTTCAGGGCCCCCAACTCCGCCGCGTGGGGCTTGCGGCCGGCGACGCGGGCGATCTCCACTCCCAATTCGGAAAGGGAAAGGAGCCGTGCCTCGTCCATGCCCTGGGCGGCGCTACGCACCCGGTTTAGCAGCTGTTGCAACTGCGAGGCGGTCGGGGGGGCCGTCGGATCGAGCCAGGCGCCCAACGCCTCCTGGCAATCGCAGTCCAGCCCTTCCGCCTCCCGGGCCTGGCGGCAGATGGCCTCCGCCTCGGCGTGGGTCAGGTCGCCATCGGACCAGGCGACATAGATCATCGGCAGGAAGGGGAGGATGCGGGGGTCTTCAAGGGGTAGGGATCGGGTGGCTTTCGTCATGGGGTGCTCCTTTCGCGTCCGAGGAGGATGGTACACCGTCCTGGGCGCTTTGCCGCCGAACCGGTGGCCCCCTGGCCGCCGTACTCTCGGATGGACTGAAGTCTGAGGAATCACCATGAACCCGAAGCCAACCGCCGCCGCCGCCATGGCGCTCTTCTCCTTGATGGTCGCCGTGCTCCTGGGTGGCTGCGCTCTCCATCTGCGCTATCCGGATCTGGGCCAGCTCTACGACCGGGCGGCCCAGACCCATGGGCCGGAGCGCAACCCCATCATCGTCATCCCCGGCATCCTGGGGACCCGGCTGATGGAGGAAGGCACGGAACGGATCGTCTGGGGGGCGTTCTCGGGCAAGACGGCGGACCCGGACGATCCCGAGGGGTTGCGCCTGCTGGCGGTGCCCCTGCGCCCCCAGGGCCCCATGCCGCCGGAGTCTTCCCGGGTCTACCCGGCGGGGGTGCTCGATCGGGTGAAGATGCGGTTCCTGGGGATCCCCCTGGAGATGAGCGCCTACCTCCAGATTCTCGCCACCCTGGGGGTCGGGGGCTTTCGAGACGAGGAGTTGGGGATCGAAGGGGCCATCGACTACGGCGATGATCACTACACCTGCTTCCAATTTCCGTACGACTGGCGGCTCTCCAATGCCGACAATGCCCGGATGCTCGACGCCTTCATCCAGGAAAAACGGCGCACTGTGCAGGCGCAGTTGGAGGAACGCCACGGCATCCACGATGCCCCGGTGCGTTTCGATGTGGTGGCCCACTCCATGGGCGGGCTCCTGCTGCGCTACTACCTGCGCTACGGCCCCCAGCCGCTGCCCGAGGATGGCGCGCCGCCGGAGTTGAACTGGAGCGGTAGCGCCTTTATCGACCGCGCCATCCTGGTGGCGCCCCCCAACGCCGGTTCGCTGATGGCGGTGGAGCGGCTACGGAAGGGGGTGCGCTTCGCGCCCTTCCTGGACCGATACCCCGCCGCTCTGCTGGGGAGTTACGCCTCACTCTACGAATTGCTGCCCCGGCAGCGCCACGGGGCTCTTCTGGATACCACCGGGGAGCCCCTCGACCCCCTGGATCCGACGCTGTGGGAGGCACAGCGTTGGGGGTTGGCGGATCCGGAGCAAGACGCGGTCCTGGAACAGCTGTTGCCGGATGTCCCGGAGGCGGCGGCCCGGCGGCGCATCGCCCTGGATGCCTTGCGCCGCCATCTGCGCCGGGCGCGACAATTCCAGGCGGCCCTCGACGTTCCCGCAGTGCCCCCGGCGGGGACGGAACTCTTCCTGGTGGCCGGGGACGCGGTGGATACGGACGCGGTGGCCCGGATCGATGGAGGCACCGGCAAGGTGAAGATCGTCCAGAAGGCTCCCGGCGACGGCACGGTGCTGCGCTCCAGCGCCCTGATGGACGAACGCCTCCGGCGCGGCGCCCCCTGGCAGCCGGAACTGGTCTCGCCTATCGACTGGGCCAACGCCGTCTTCCTGTTCACCAATCATCTGGGCCTGACCAAGGATCCGGCGTTCACGGACAACGTACTGTACTGGTTGTTGGAGGATCCACGGCGGGTGCGGAACCCACCTTGACGCATCCTGCACTGCATCATAAGGTGTGGAATATTGATGCTCAAAGAGGTGAACAATGCGCACCACAATTGCCATCCCAGAAAATCTCTACCGCGAACTCCAACCTTTCACCGAAGGTCGGAGCCTTAGCCAGTTCGTTCGTGAAGCGATCCAGAGCCATGTCGCGAGACTGAAAGCCCAGGCCCTGGCACGGGAGATGGCCGAGGGGTATCGAGCGGAAGCGGAGGCGTCCTCGCTCGATCCAGATTGGACCAAGATCGAAACCGAAGGTTGGTCGTGAGACGAGGTGAGATCTATTGGGTTACCTTGGATCCCGTGGTCGGTTCGGAGACGGGCAAGACGCGCCCCGGTCTTGTCCTGCAGAACGATCTCGCCAACCGGTCCAGCCCGACGGTGACGGTGCTGCCGATCTCCAGCCAGGTTGATCGCGTCTACCCCTTCCAGGTCCGGATCCCGGCGGGGGAAGGGGGGCTCGTCGATGAGAGCAAGGTGCTGTGCGAGCAGATCCGCACGGTTTCCCGCCAGCGCCTGGGCGAGCGGATCGGGGAATTGCCGACAGAGCGACTTCAGGAAATCCGGGAAGCCCTGGGCCGCCACCTGTGGTTCGCTCTATAACGGGCTGATCACCCCGCTCCCCCAACAAACCTCTCCGTCGTAGAACACCATGAACTGACCCGGGGCCAGGCCGGAGTCGGGCTCTTCCAGGCGGACCTCCCAGGTTTCAGAATCTGGGATGGGGCTGACGGTGCCCTGGTGGTGGCCCGGGGCATTACCGCCCCGCCGGGATCCAGGACGGCCCGTAGTTGTAACCCGCCTGGGTGAGCCGCCGCAGGTCGGAACCATCGCTCTTGATCCGGTAAATATGGCTGGGCTTGTGGCGGTCTGATTCGAATACGATCCAGGCCCCATCGGGGGAGACCGCCGGGCGTTTGTCATCGGTGTCACCTGTCGTCAGCCAGGTGACAGGGCGGGCGGCGATGGTGTCCATGGAGACGACGGCGAGATCGAAGCTTCCATCCCGCTCGGCCTGGAAGGCGAGACGCTGGCTGTCGGGAAACCATGAGGGCTCCAGCTTATCCCCGGGGCCGGAGGTGATCTGCCGCACTCCCGAACCATCGGGTTTCATAACGTAGAGATTCCAGGCCCCGCCCCGATCCGAGGCGAAAGCGATCCACTGTCCGTCCGGCGACCAGGCGGGGAAGTTGTTGTTGGTGGCACCCTGCGTCAAAGCCACCACCCCGCTGCCGTCCGCTTTCATCTTGAACAGGTGAGTGCTTCCCGCCCGCCCGGAGGCGAAGACGATTTCGCTGCCGTCGGGGGACCAGGTGGGGTAGTAATCCGCCCGGGAACTGTCGGTCAGCTGGCGTACATTGCTGCCATCTGGATCCATCCGCCATACCTTCCACCAGCCCACCCGTTCGGAACAAAACGCGATGCTTCGCCCATCGGGACTGGCCACGGGGTGGCTGTCCTTGGCCGGGTGGTTTGTGATCTGGACGATGCCGGAGCCATCAACCCTCATCCGGTAGATCTCGTCCCGGCGGTTCTGCTGAGAGGCGAAGAGGATGTGCGCCACACTCGCGTCGTCCTCGGCTTGGACGGCAGGCGAACAGGCCAGCCATGGGACAGCCCATGCGAGGGTGAGGAGCGTGGCGGAGAGTTGCTGGGAAAACGGCTTGCGGATCATCGAGGGTACCTCCTGGCGGTGAGGTACGGGGCGGGTGGCGTGGGGGTTGCGAACCGCAGGTCAGCCGATCACCCCACTCCCCCAACACACCGCCCCGTCATAAAACACCACGAACTGCCCCGGGGCCAGGCCGGAGTCGGGTTCATCCAGTTGGACTTCCCAGGTTTCCGCGTTGGGGCTTTCCAGGACGGGCCGCACTGTGCCCCGGTGGTGGCCGGCGGCGTGGCGGACTTTGAGGTCGAACGTCCTCTCGCCGTCGGGAGTTTCTTCGATCCAGTGCAGGTCGGTGACCTGGAAGCGGTCGGGGGCGAGGGTGGGCAAGTCTTCTTTGTGGGAGACGGTAAGGGTGTTGGTGGCGGCGTCCTTGGCCACCACGTACCAGGGGCCGCCGGAAAGCCCCAGGCCCTTGCGCTGGCCGATGGTGTGGAACCAGTAGCCGCGGTGCTGGCCCAGCACCTTGCCGGTCTCCGCCTCGCGGATGTCTCCCGGCTGCTCCCCCAGGTGGTGGTGGATGAATTCGTCGAAGGGGATGCGCCCCAGAAAGCAGATGCCCTGGCTGTCGGGGCGGTCCTGGTTGGGCAGGGCGTAGCGGGCGGCGAGGGCGCGCACTTCGCTCTTGGTGAGTTCCCCCAGGGGGAAGAGGCAGCGGGCCAGTTGTGCCTGGGTGAGGCGACAGAGGAAGTAGGTCTGGTCTTTCACCGGGTCGGGGTTGCGCAGCAGGCGGAAATGTGGTTTCCCAGGCTGAGCCGTTCTCTCCTCGACCCGGGCGTAATGGCCCGACGCCACCTTGTCGTAGACCCCGGGGTGCGTCTCGTCCAGCCAGTCCAGGAAGGCGCCGAATTTGATCTCGCGGTTGCACAGCACGTCGGAGCTGGGGGTGCGTCCGGCTTTCAGTTCCCGCACGGTGTAATCGACGATGCGCTCCCGGTACTGCCGCTGGAAGGGGACCACTTCCAGGGGCACGTGGGCCTGCTCGCAGACGGCGCGGGCGTATTGCAGATCCTCCTCCCAGGGGCATTCCCCCAGGAAGGCGAGTTCGTCCTCCAGCCAGATCTTCAGGTAGAAGGCGGTGGCTTCATGACCGGTGTCGAGCACCCGGCGTAACGCCACGGAGCTGTCCACGCCCCCGGAGAGGAGTACGGCGATCTTCATGGCGCCCGCCTCAATCCCCCAGACAGACGCCCAGGTCACGGGCCGTTAGCACGGTGTCGGAGTCCAGGGGCACGGTGCGGATGCGGGCGGTGGCTTCTTCCAGGGAGGCGGAGCCCACGCCGGTGCCGGTGTAGGTGACCATGCGTCCGAACTCCCCCCGTTCGATCATGCGCACGGCTCCGGCGCCGAGGCGCAGGGAGAGCAAGCGGTCGAAGGCGCTGGGCTGGCCGCCCCGTTGCAGGTGGCCCAGCACCAGGGTGCGGGTCTCCTTGCCGGTGCCCTGGCGGATGGCTTCCGCCACCTGTTCGCCGATGCCCCCCAGGCGGGCATTGCCGCCGGGGATGCCCGCGTCCTGAAACACCATCTTGCCGCCCACCGGGCTGGCGCCCTCCGCCACCACGATGATGTGGAAATGGCGCCCTTCCGCTTCCCGTTCGCGGATCTTGGCGTTGACGGCCTCCATGCGGAAGGGAATCTCCGGGATCAGGATGACATCGGCGGTGCCCGCCAGCCCCGCGTGGAGGGCGATCCAGCCGGCGTAGCGCCCCATCAACTCGACCACCATGGCCCGCTGGTGGCTCTCGGCGGTGGAGTGGAGCTTGCCGATGGCGTCGGTGGCGGTGGCCACGGCGGTGTCGAAACCGAAGGTGACCTCGGTCGCCCGCAGATCGTTGTCGATGGTCTTGGGCACTCCCACCACGGGCAGACCGTAGCGGTCGTGGAGCTGCCGGGCGATGGACAGGCTGCCGTCGCCGCCGATGGCTACCAGGGCATCGAAGCCTTCCTCCCGGAATGCCTCGACCACCTGGGCGCTGCGGTCGTGTTCGACCCCATCGGCGTCCACCATCTTGAAGGGATTGCCCCGGTTGCTGGTGCCCAGGATGGTGCCGCCGCGGTGGGTAATGCCCCGCACGCGATCCTCATCCATGGGGACCAGGCCGTCCTCCATCCCCATCAAGCCGTCGTAGCCGGAGCGGATCCCCCACGCCTCCCACCCCCGGTGCAGCGCCGACAGCACCACCGCCCGGATCACCGCGTTCAAGCCTGGCGCGTCCCCGCCGCCGGTGTTGATGGCGATGCGCTTGGTATCGGTCCCTTTTTCGTTCGCGTTGTTCATAGGGGGATGAGCATACCGTGGGTGGGTAGGCTGGGGGTGGATTGTGCTAGCCTAGGCCAGAGACCTATGCTGGAGGTGCATCATGCCTGGAACGTTGACCGCAAAGATCTTTCGCAACGGCCGCAATCAGGCGGTGCGGATCCCCGTGGAGATGAGCTTCACCACGGATACGGTGACGCTCGAAAAGCACGGCGATGCGCTCATCGTCCGACCGCAACGCCAGGGTGGCTGGGCGGAATACTTCGCCGACGAGTCCGCGCGGATGCCGGAAGACTTCGCGATTCCGGAAGACCTGCCGCTTCAGGAGCGGGACCCCCTCTGATCGCGTCGGTGAACCTGGATGTTCCTTCTCGACACCGATACTTGTAGCTTCATCATGAAGCGTGGATCCCCCGCCCTTCTGGAACGAGTCAAGACCTTCGCGCCGGGAGCCTTGAAAGTCTCGACCATCACGGTGCATGAATTGGAATATGGCGCGGAGCGCAGCGGTTCTCCCGAGCGCTTCATTCCCCGCATCCGGGCCTTTCTGGAACAGGTGGAGGTGCTGCCCTTCCCTCGGGACGGGGCCATTCACGCGGCTTCCATCCGAGCCCATCTGGCAGCCCAGGGGACTCCCATCGGGGCGTACGACCTCCTCATCGCCGGGCATGCTCGGTCTCTGGGCGCAACTCTGGTGACCCACAACCTACGCGAGTTCACCCGGGTCTCGGGGCTGTTGGTGGAGGACTGGTTCGACTGAAGGCGGGAATGTACAAAGCCGCCCATGGCTGGCACAATGGAGGGGTCCGAATCACCGCCCCTTTGGCCGAGGAGAAGCATGCCTCTAGAGCCCACAATCGCCGACCACCCCGACCGCAAAATCTTCGTTCTCGACACTTCGGTGATCCTCCATGATCATCATGTGCTCTCCGGCTTTGAAGAGCACGACATCGCCATCCCGTTGACGGTGTTGGAGGAGCTGGATCACTTCAAGAAGGGCGGCAGCGTCTTGAACCGCAACGCCCGGGAGTTCATCCGCCTGCTGGACCAGCTGTCCCACGGCAATCTGCTTCAGGAGTGGGTGCCCCTCGATGGCCCGACCCGGGGTCGGGTGCGGGTGGTGCCCCCGGCGGCGCCGTTGACCGGCAGTGGTGGCTCGCAATTCTTGAGCAGCGAGAGCGATCACATGATCCTGGGGGCGGCCCTGGCGCTCAAGGAGCGGGAGGGTGGCCGACGGGTCATCCTGGTCAGCAAGGACATCAATCTGCGCCTCAAGGCGCGTTCCCTGGAACTGCCCGCGGAGGATTACCGGCGGGTCCAGATCGACAACATCGATCACCTTTACAGTGGCAAGACGGAGATCGACTCCGTGGACCAGGATCTCCTCAACCGTCTGCACCGGGAGGGCTCCCTGCTGCCGGAGGAAGTGCTGGGCACCACGGCGCCGCTGCCTCACCATTTCTACATCCTGACCAGCACCTACAGCTCCGCCCTGGCCTGGTACAACCCTCGCACGTTGCGCCTGGAGCGCATCGTCAAGCAAGAGGCGTTCGGCATCACCCCCCGCAACGCCGAGCAGACCTTCGCCCTCCACGCCCTGCTCGATCCGGAGGTGCCCCTGGTGAGCCTCTCCGGTCCCGCAGGCACCGGCAAGACGTTGATCGCCCTGGCCGGCGCCCTGGAGAGCAGCCGCAGTTTCCGGCAGATCTACCTGGCCCGTCCCATCGTGCCGCTCTCCAACAAGGACATCGGTTTCCTGCCCGGGGATGTGCACTCGAAGATCAACCCCTTCATGCAACCCCTGTGGGACAACCTGGCCCTGATCAAGAGCCAGTTTGAGCCCGGCTCGCCGGAGTTTCGTCGCCTGACCGAGATGGTCGAGCGGGAAAAGCTTCAGATCATCCCCCTGGCCTACATTCGGGGGCGGAGCTTCTCGCGCATCCTGTTCATCATCGACGAGGCCCAGAACCTCACCCCCCACGAGGTCAAAACCATCATCACCCGGGCCGGGGAAGGCACCAAGATCGTCCTCACCGGGGACATCTTCCAGATCGACACCCCCTACCTCGATTCCCGCTCGAACGGCCTGTCGTACCTCATCGACCGCCTCAAGGGCAACGGCCTCTACGCCCACGTCAACCTGGAGAAAGGCGAGCGGTCCTCGCTGGCGAACCTGGCGAGCGAGATGTTGTAGAGGGATCAGGGAAGGTTGAGGATGCCCAACGCGCTGACGCGTCCGGCCTGGACCTGAACCGGTAGGGTCATCCCTTCGGTCTTGAGAAGATAACTTCCGGGAGGAAGATAGGGCAGTGTGAAACCACCGTCGGCGGCGGTCAGCGCGTACCCCTGTTGGGTCTGGTTCATGGCATCCAAGACCACAGACTGCCCTGTGATCGCCTCCCCGTCCCGTTGCAGAGTTCCCGTCACCGTGGTGTCCGGGAGGTCCAGGAGCAGATCGTGGACGGGGTCCTCGGCAGAGAGGGATACAAGGGGAATGGAGAGGTCCGTTCGCCCATCCGCCCCACTTCGCTGGAGGCGTAGTTGCAGGGCTTCGCCAAGCGTTCGATGCAGGAGAACTTTGCCCTCGGCGTCGGGCCAGGCCACATCGGATCGGCTGGGCGCGGTGGCCTCGATCCACCAGTTGCCGACCGGTCGCGGCATCAGATCCAAACGGAAGGATTCGGTATCTTTCCCCAACTCCACGATGGTGATCTCTCCCGCGTGTACCACCACAGAGCGTTGATTTTGGCCGCCCTGCACCGTGACCAGCGAGCCCCGATTGATCACCCGGGGCATCTGCAATCGATAGGTGCCCGGGGCCAGGGGTTCGGTCAGGGCTTCCCCTGCCTGGTCGGTGATCAAGGGACCGGCGGAGCCCGGTTGGATGGAAACCCGACACCCCACGCAGGGATCGTTGGAGGTCTCCTTCCAGGCGCGCACCAGGATTTGTCCCCCTCGGCTCAGCGAGATGGTCATGGGATCGCCATCTCCCAGGTCCCGAGCGCTCAGGCTGTTCCGGGACTCTGCATACCCGTCCGCCCGCACCACGAAGGTCAGGCCCTCCGGCCCGCCCGCGCGCAGTACAAAACCGCCTTCCGCGTCCGTGACGGCACTGCCGCCCCCGGGAGGAGAGTGCACTTCGATCACCGCCCCTGCTACCGGTTCCTGGCTCTTGGTATCGATCACGGTACCAAGGATTTCCGGGGCCGGTTCCAGGAGGATGGGTTCGATACGGCGGCGGTCCCCCGGTGCCAACGTCAAGGGAATCTGTACGGCGCGGAAGCCCGGCGCGACCACCTCCAGGCGCGCATCGCCGGGAACCAGATCCGCGAGGTCGAAGCCACCTTCGTCGTTGGTGACCGTGTGGGGCGCTGGGCGACCGGAGGACTCGACGACACGGATCGTAACGCTAGCCCCGGGTAAGGGTTTCTCGTCGGTGTCGAGGACTGCCCCCGTGAGCCTGGCCAGCGGTGCTAGCGGGCATTCCAGCCAGGGTGGTGGGACGTCAAAACGTTGGTTCCAACGATCGAATCCCGGCGCCTGACAGACGATGAGTACCGCCTCGTCGGGGGCCAAGCCCTCCAAAGTGCCCCGCCCGTCAGCGCCCACGGTGCCGCGGTATTCCACCAGATCCTCCGCGCTGGCCCCTTGCAAAGCCCCCACCTCCGCGCCAGCTACCGGCGCGCCGTCCAGATCGGTGAGCAGGACTTCGACCCGCATTCCAGGATGGGGTCGAATCTCCCCAAGGTCGAGAACCGGTGCCTGCGGTGCCATTCCCGGCTCGGGTACCGGCGGGGCGGATACCGTGAAGGGCTCACCGTGGAAAAGCTGACCGGAAGGGAAATGAATCTCAAGGCGATATTCGCCCGGGGCGATTTCCGGCAGGTGGAAATCGCCACTCGGCGCCGTGACCGCAGCGTGGACCAATTCCTTATCGACCGCCCTCAGGGGAATGGAAAAGCTTCGTGCCGTGCGCAGATCCGCCGGGATCAAACGCACCCTGGCACCCCCGACCCCTTCTCTGCCCTGACGGCATGACCCCTTCAACGCGTACCCACGGGGAATCCGCAGGGTTGCCTCGGTTCCCCATCGCCAATCCTGTTGTTCGCAAACCACTGGCCCCTGGGGCGCGAAGGCGGCACAAACCATAACCAACCCCTGGGGCGCCTCAGGCACCAGCACCGCCTTGGCCGTAGCTGAGGGAAACACAACCCGGGGCGCCGCCGTCGAAGCGAGAGGCGTCACCTCCACCCATCGCCCCACCACCCCGCCATCGGGGAGATGGATCGTGATGGCGTCTTGGGGGGTTTGGGGGGCAGATTGGGCGCCCAGGAGCAGGGGGAGGCACAGCACCCCTAACCATCGTCCAGTGCGCGTCCTCCCATTCAAGATCGTGGCGGCGAAACGCTGCATACTCGATAGCAGGACAGCGAGCTACAGGCGCACCAACCAGTGAACGCATAGCCGTCCGGAACGCTACAGCCGCAGTGATCCTCGCAACAGTAATTGCAGGTCGTCGGGCAGGTCGATGTCCCCGAACCTGGCTGGCCAGTCGTATCTTGGAATTGGGCCCGGCTGGAATAGCCTCCTAGCGCCAGGACCCCGAACACAAGGATGAGAACGCACCAATATTGTTTTTTCATGGCCATTTCCTTATTGAGTTACAACCCACGGCATCTTCCGGGGTTCGATGGAAGATCAACGATTGCTGCCAGGATGCAAGGTAGATCGAACAACATTCCACGCCATCCAAGGTATGTGTCTTTGCTGACTGCCCCATTTCACTTGAGATGATTTGTACACTCGCCTTGCTCGATTCACAACGCTCTACCAGCAGAGCACTGCCAGCGTTGTCCAAAATAAAGGAGGTCCAGAGGATAGGCGTTGTCTCCTGGCGTCGACCTTCCGCTTTCATCTCTTCGTCCGTGGCGCGGATCCACTGTAGAATCTCTCCAAGGCGAGGATGGACCAGGGTCTCTTCGTGCAGAACTTTCCCTGCGGGGGAGAATGCTGTCAGTTGTCCCGTTAGTGTTTCCAAGGCCCACAGCCGATTCCGTTGCCGATCCCATTTCAGGAAGATGTTTCGCAGTGGGTACATTCCGGGTCCAGATCGCCCGATGAAAGGTCCGTCTGCCTGCCATGTTCCGAGTCGCTCCACAATGCGCTGCTCCGCGAGATCGAAAATGTGAACGGTAGCTGTTCCTTCTTGCATTCCGAGGGCAACACGATCTCGGTCGATCCAGACCACATCTGTCGCGGGGGTTGGAAGAGAGATTTCCCGGTCGCCACCCTTGCCGAACCTGCGGATCACCAACTGGTTCCCCGGCCAATTGATTCCAGCGAGACCGAACTCGGAGTCAAAATCGACCCGTCGGAGTTCCGGAGCACGGAGCGTTCGAACCGGTTCGCCCTGCCCGGAGAACACGCGGAGCAACGCTGCCCGATAATTCCAGGCCCACAGGTTGTCCCTGCGGTCCACCCCGACTTGGGATGCGATCAATGTTTCGGCCACCGGGAGCGGGGACGCCTTGTGATGGCTCGGTTCTCCGGCGGGAACGGTTCCCAAGAGAAGCAAGGCTAGAAATTGCAGCATATCCTCATCCTAACACATGCCTCTTGACCATTTCAGTGGATCAGGCCAAACCGGTGCCATTCTGCCCATGGTAGATTTCCCAGCATCTTGAAGAGCATCGCGATTCTCCTCAATCCTTCCGCGGGTGGTGGCCGGGCTGCGGCGGTGTGGGATCGGCTGCGGTCCGATCCTGCGGTGGTGGGGTTGCCGTTGTTGGTGGGGGAGGATGCGGTGGCGCTGCTGGGGAAACTGGATGGGGCGCTCGGTGATGGGTTGGAGCGGCTGGTGGTGATCGGGGGTGACGGGACCTTGCATCTGGTGGCCAATCACCTGCTGCTGCGGCAGCGGCAGGATGTGATCCTCGGTCTGGTGCCCGGGGGCACCGGCTCGGATCTGGCCCGGCATCTGGGGCTTCCCCGGCAACCGAACGCCGCTCTGCGCCACGCTCTCACCGCGGCCCCCGTGCCGCTGGATGTCCTACGCCTGACCACCGCCGACGGCGCCCGCCGCTTCGCGGTGAATGTGCTTTCCGCGGGCGCTTCGGGCATCGCCGGAGAGATCGTCAACCAGGAGCCGCGGCGTTCCGGCTGGACTTATCTCACGGCGGCCTTCACCGCCTTGCGGCGTTACCAGCCGGTGCCGTGCCAGCTCTTTCTGGATGACGAGGACATCCCCTGGTTCAACGGCGAGCTCCTGCTTCTGGCGGTGGCCAATGGTCGTTTCTTCGGCAAGGGGATGGAGATTGCCCCGGGGGCGCGGAGCGATGACGGTCTGGCGGAGGTCGTCGCCGTCGAACCCATCCCCCTGATGCATCTTCCCTTCAAGGCCCCACGACTCTTCCTGGGCGGGGTGCTCGGTCTGCGTCAGGTGCACCACCGCCAGGCCCGGAAGTTGCGCCTGGAACCGGCGCGGCCGCTACCTCCGTTCGACCTGGATGGGGAGGTGGTGGCCAGCGGTGCGGCGGAAATCGCGCTGGTGCCTGGGGCGCTGCAAATCGTTGGTGCGTAAGTTGCTTGTAACATGCCCCGATGGCCAACGCCGATAGGTACAGAATGCCATCGAGTTCGGTAGACTGATCAGCAAGTGCTTCCAAAAACAACTCCTGGAGATCATCGCGATGCGCAATCTACTCTTGCTCCTGATTCTCTTCCTGCCCGCTGCGGAGGCTGTGGCGCAATTAGGCACCAGCGTGCCCCAACTGCCCTTCAACACTCGGGATTTCTTTGACAAGCAAGGGGCACGGGAGGGCGAGATGGTCGCCCGACTGCGGTTCTCCTACGACTTGCGGGAGGACAACCCCGGGCTTTGCCTGGACTTCGGCTTGCGCCCCGACCCTCGCTCGTTGCTGAAGGGTTTTTTCAGCTTCCTCCATTCGACCTTTCCGGAGATGGGCAAACGGCAGCAATCGAAAATCAAGTTTGCCCTGGCGGGCAAGGGCGTCAAAGAGGACGGGGTGTCCTACTGGAGCGACTGTGTCGCCGATGTCGCGGAACCGCTGGCCAACGATGAGGTGGAGATTCTCATCCGTCGGCCGAAAACTGACATGATTGATATCCAGATCCCCTTCCCTGAACCGGGCCTGTACCACTGGGTCACCGTGGTGCGCCTGCCCAATGGTGGCCTCAGTTGGTCCACCAATGTCGAGGAGATCACGGACGACGGCTAAGGAGTTCGAGCTATGGGCGAAGGCACTTTGCGCAGATGGGCTAATTTACTGTACGTCCTGAAGTACAGCGTGGTCTTCGTCGTCATCTTGCTCTACCTGCCGTTGACCAGCCTGACGAAGGTCCCCGGCAGTTCGCTGCTGGGGGGGCTCTTCGTGGAATTGGCCCCTTGGGCGTTGTTCTGGGGCGCGGCGGGCTTCTTTGCCGCGGCGTGGGCACTGATGATCACCAGTGGATTGCTGGTGGATGGCACCCCCCTGGAACTTCCCGCCAAGGCCGTCGCATTTTTCGGCCTGCCGGTGGAGCGGGGGCCGTTTTGGGTCTTCTCCGCCCTGGGGGTCTGGGGTTGCCTGTGGATCGGGCTCTTCGCCACGGGGGGGCTGGTCTGGAACCTTCTCGCCCTGGTCGCCGGATTCCTGGTGGCCTATCTGCTGCTGCACTTGCTGGCTTTGCCCGCCCGGTGGGCGGAGCCGGGCTTCCGGTTTCTGGTGGATTCCCGCCTGGGGGACCTGCTGAGCCCCCTGGTGGATCGCCCGGCCTTGCGCAGGGTGTTCGGCGGCTTGCGCAATCTTCTATCCATCCCCGTCCGCCTGCTGCGAGTGCGGGCGGCGATGGAGACGGACGACGGTCGCCCGCGTCTGGCGGCGGCACACTTCTTCGCCCTCACCTGCCTGCTCGGCTTGCTGGTGATCTTCCTGGTGGTGGGGTGGGTCTATTTCCCTCCCCGGGGGGTGGAGCCGCACCCACCGGCGGTGCTCTTCCTCTACATCCTGCTGGTCCTGCTGGTGTGGACCGTCAATGGCCTGGCCCACAACCTGACGCCGATTCACGTTTCGCCGCTGGTGGTGCTGTTGCTGATCTTCCTGGTGGTCTACCTGCCCCAGGATGTGGACCATTACTACAGGGCCCGGCATACCGCCCTGGACGAACCCCCCCTGACCCCCGTCGCCGTGGTGCAGAATAGCCGCCGACCGGAAACGCTGGTGGTGATCGCCTCGTCCGGCGGTGGCATCCTGGCTTCCGGCTGGACGACCCTGGGCTTGCAGCGGATGATCCAGGATCGCCCCTGCCTGGCGGATGAGATTCGCCTGCTGAGCACGGTCTCCGGCTCCTCCGTGGGGGCTGCTTTCTACGCCCAAGGAGTGCGGGAGCAGCCGGATCTGGTGACCCTGGATCCGGCGGAGCGGGAAGAGCTGTTCGAGGAGATCTACCAGAACTCCGTGGCCTCGAGCCTGGGTTCCGCCGCCTACGGCTTCGCCTTCCTGGACTTCTGGCGCCTCTTCTTGGGAGACGCCCTGCCACCGCTGGAGCGCTGGGATCGGGGCCTCCTGCTGGAGAACAACTGGGGGCGCATCGCGGACGATCTGGATCTTTCCATGGGGGCGCTGCGCCCGGCGATCCGCGGCGGTCGATTGCCCTCGGTGATCTTCGCCAGTACGGTGATGGAGACCGGCCGCCGGATGATGATCACCCCCCTCGATTTTGCGCCCCGGGCGATCCGGGATCGGGCTGCGACGCTGTCGGAATTCCTCTCCGCGGAGGGCGAGGCGGCGGATGTGGACATCTGGACGGCAGCTCGCATGTCTGCCACCTTCCCGTACGTCAGCCCTGCCGCCAGCGCGCGCTTCGAGGAGGTCGACAACGTTGGGGACGAGGCCCCACCGGATATGAGTTCGCCGGAGGCTGTCCAGCGGCGCTACCACCTGATCGATGGGGGCTACTTTGACAACTTCGGGGTGACCTCGGCACTGGACTGGTTGCAGCCGGTGCTCGAAGCGAGGCTCCGGGGGAAGATCCCCGTCCGGCGCATCTTCATCCTTCAGCTCACTCCCTTCGCGGCACCGAGCGCACCGACTCCGCCCACGGACGGCGCCTTCGCCGCCCTGGCGGGTCCCTTGTTCGGGGTCCTGGGAACCCAGGGTGGGATCGCCCTCTCCCGCAACGCCATCGACCTGCAACGCTTCATCGATTCCTGGAACGTACGCTTCCGTGAGCATCAGGTGGATGCCCTGGTCGCCACCGCAGAGATCCGCCCCGCCGGGGGGATGCCGGAACCCCTGTCCTGGCATCTGACCCCCAGCCAGATCAAGACCCAGCAGGGCCTGTGGCCGCAGAGCCCCGACGACCCGGGCGCCCCGTCGGTGACCGAGGGCTGGCGGGCCATGAAGCGCTTCCTGGCCGATGCGCCGTGCTCGCCCTGAGCCCGACCGCTGATCCGCCCATCGGTGGATCCGCCCATCGACGGAGGGGTCAGGCGGTAGCCACCGCCAGGCGGTGGACGCAGATTCCCTGCAGGGCGCGTCCCACCTGCTCGTAGGTCGGCGCGCCTTCTTCGGCAGCCGTCTCCTTGGCCTCCAGGGCGACATCGTTGAGGGAGAGGAGGCCCACCAGGTGTCCCTCTTCCACGACGGGTAGGCGCCGCACTTGATGCTGGACCAGGAGTTTGAGCGCGTCGGCCAGGGTGGTGTCCGGGGAGCAGGTGAAGATCGGGTTCGTGCCTTCAGTGCCCTGGAGGACATCGGCGACCCGGACCTCCCGGGCGGGCAGCCCCCGCATCCCCAAAGCCATGGCGATATCCCGGTCGGTGAGCAGGCCGAGCAGGCGGCCATCCTGCACCACCGGCAGTACGCCACAGTCGTTCTCCCACAGCTGTTGGGCCGCAAAGGCGAGGTTGTCGTCCGGCAGGACCGTCACCGGCGCGGTGGTCATCAGTTCATGAACTTTCATTCTCGGACTCCTTCTCATGAAGTTCTCCTCCACCCTAGGACGATGGGGGGATCGGCGCACCCATCGACGGGGTGGAGGCGCACCTCCCCACAAGGGCGGGGCGGGTGTAGACTCGGGCGCTTTCAACCGGGGAAGGAGACCTCTTTGGCGCGCATCGGTGTCTACAACGTGACTCTTGGCTACGGCGGGGATGCGCCGTTGCTGGACGGCGTGGGATTTCAGATTCAGCCCGGGGAGCGCATCGCCCTGGTGGGCCGCAACGGCTCCGGCAAGTCCACGCTGATGAAGGTGTTGGCGGGGGAGGTGGCCCCCGACGCGGGGGAGATCACCCAGCCCCCGGGCACCCGCATCGCCCGCCTGACCCAGGAGGTGCCCCACGATATCTCCGGGGAGATCTTCGACGTGGTGGCCACCGGGTTGGCGGAGTTGGGGGTCTTGCTGACGGAGTACCACCACGCCGTCGAAGCCGGGGACCTGGACCGGCTGGAGGAGGTCCAGCACCGCATGGAGGCCACCGGGGCGTGGCATCAAGAACGACGGGTGGAGACGGTGATGTCCCGCCTGCAACTGCCCGGTGAAGGGCGCTTCGAGACCCTCTCCGGGGGGCTCAAGCGCCGCGTGCTGCTGGCCCGGGCGCTGGTGGCGGAGCCCGATCTGCTGCTTCTGGACGAGCCCACCAACCACCTGGACATCCCGGCTATCGAGTGGCTGGAAGAGCTGCTGCTGAATTTCGCGGGCACCCTGCTCTTCGTCACCCACGACCGGGCCTTCCTGACCCGCCTCGCCACCCGCATCCTGGAACTGGACCGTGGGCACCTGGTGGACTACCCCGGCGATTACGCTCGTTATCGGGAGCGCAAGGAGCACGAGCTGGAGGTGGAGGCGCAGCAGAACGCCCGCTTCGACAAGAAGCTGGCCCAGGAGGAGACCTGGATCCGCCAGGGGATCAAGGCCCGGCGCACCCGCAACGAGGGCCGGGTGCGGGCTCTGGAGCGGCTGCGCCAGGAGCGTCGCGCGCGTCGCGCGGTGACCGGCCAGGCGCGGCTGCGGGTGGAGGATGCGGAGCGCTCCGGCAAGCGGGTGATCGAGGTCAAAGGGGTGAGTTTCCAGTATGGGGAGGGGGAGCCGTTGATCCAGGATTTTTCCACCGCCATCGTGCGTGGCGACAAGGTGGGGATCCTGGGACCCAACGGCTCCGGCAAGACGACCCTCTTGAAGATCCTTCTGGGGGATCTCGAACCCACCAGCGGCACCGTGCACCGGGGCACCAACCTGGAGGTCGCCTACTTTGATCAGCACCGGGAACAGCTGGACGAGGAGAAATCCGTCGCCGACAACGTCGCCGGGGGCAACGACAAGGTCACCGTCGGCGGCAATACGCGGCACGTCATCAGCTACCTGGCGGATTTTCTCTTCCCCCCCGCCCAGACCCGCAGCCCGGTCAAGTCCCTCTCCGGGGGCGAGCGCAACCGCCTCCTCCTGGCCCGGCTCTTCACCCGTCCCTTCAATCTGCTGGTCATGGACGAGCCCACCAACGATCTGGATGTGGAGACGCTGGAGCTGTTGGAGTCGCTGCTGGTCGATTTCCAGAGCACCCTCCTGTTGGTGAGCCACGACCGGGCCTTCCTGGATCATGTGGTCACCAGCACCCTGGTGATGGAAGGGGGCGGTCGGGTGGGGGAGTACGCCGGAGGGTACGAGGATTGGCTGATGCAGCGCCCCGCGCCGGAGGCGCCCAAGGCGGCGGAGAAATCCGCCAAGAAGCAGGCGACCGCCGCCGTCGCCCAGAACCGCAAAGCCGCCAAATCGCGCAAGCTCAGCTACCGCGAACGCCAGGAGTTGGAAGCCCTCCCGGCGCGCATCGAGACCCTGGAAACCGAACAGGGGGAGATCCACGCCCGCCTCGCCGACCCGGACCTCTACCGCACCGACGACGGCACCGAGGTGGTGCGCCTCAACGAGCGCCTGGCGGTCCTCGAAGCCGACCTGGCGGCGGCCTACGAGCGGTGGGAGGGGTTGTCGGAGATCGAGGAGACGGGGGTTTGACCGACGGGGCCGGATTCCAATCGATCGCGGGTAGTCGAACAGGCGGTTCTGGAGTTCATCCATCGGCAAGAGCGCGGGGAGCGAGAGCGCCGGGATCTGGAGATGCTCAACGCGATGGCGGTTGATCTCAATCCCGAGATGGAAGATGTCCTCGCCTACCCGATGGAGAGGCGTTAGAGGTTGGTCCAGAAAAACTTTGAGCCCGCTTCCTCCACTCGCCTGGGGATCGGTAGGTCCGTGGAAAACCGGTGGAAGCGGGCTCTACCTGGTCTAGCGGCGGAATCGCTGGAAGGATGTCAACGGGAGGAAAAATTTTTCGCCCAAGGCGCCGTAAGCACCCCCAAGGCGGTTGGTCTGGCGGGGGCGGCAGTGCCAAGGCGTCAGGAGGGAAGGGTAGCGGGGGTAGGATTGGGGCGGAGAACGCGCCCCACAAAGCGGGGGAACCCGCGTCGGCGCGGGCTCCCCCAGGGTACGGCTATCAGGTCTTACATCGGGGGCGGACCGCAGGTCTCCTTACAACCCCAGGACAGCTTGCCATCGACGATCCACATGCCCGAACCGGAATCGTAATAACAGGCAGGCAGGGTGACGCCACAGGGATAGGTCGGGCTACAAGTAGCCTGCGCTTCGCCAATCGTCTCGGCGCGGAAGTACGACTCGGCCGTGGCACAGTCGTTGGCCATGGTCCAATGCGTGGTGGCGCTCTGATAGTAGCCTTCACAGCACGGGATGGCATCCAGGTCTTGTTTGGGGATCACCGCGAGGGTCACTGCGAACACCGCTGCGAGGAGTACACCTAGGGCGAATAACTTCTTCATGCTGAGTCTCCTTCACTGCAAGAGTGAATCTGTTTCTGTGACAAACCGTTACGTTTCGAAAGGGCCCTTTATTCAATGTACGCGGCGTTGGGAGGAAAGTTTGTGGGCAAGATGTAAAGTTTGCCACTCTTCGGTGTTTTGGCGGTGCTCTCAGCCATCGAGAATCATCGAGAGCCGCCCGGATCGGGGCTGGTGCGGAAAGGCGGCGGTCGTGGCTCTGGGGAAGGGTGCTCCAGGGCAAGAAGGTCGAGGCCCAATCCCGTCTGATGCTGCCACACCCGGGGATCAGGAGGTGCAGTCCAGTGCTGGAATTGGGCCTCACCTGGTATAGCGTGAGAATCCAGCCCGCGATGTCACGGCGCAGGAACGCTGCGGCTACAGCTTCAGGTTCTTGAGGGCCTGGCGGATCTTCACCGTCTCCTCGTGCTCCGCCCCCTGGAGGGTCTCGCTGAGGGGCAGAATCTCCCGGTACAGGGCTGCCGCTTCCTGGTGTTGATTCAGCTTCACGAGGGTGTCCGCCAGTTGACGCTGGGTGCGGATCGCCATCGAGTTTTCCAGGCCGGAAGCGGCCTGGCGAATCTTCAAGGCGCGTCGCAGGGCCGCCTCCGCTGCTTGGAGGCGCCCCCGGGTCTGGTCGATCTCCGCCAGATTGGAGAGCGTGGCGGCCACGCTCGGGTGGTCTGGGCCGAGGACTCGCTCGCGGCTTGCGAGCACCTGGCGGTGGAGGGCCTCCGACTCCTCGGAGTGCCCCTGCCGCCAGAGCAGGGCGGCGATGCTGCTCTGCACTTGCAGGGTCCGCGGATGTTCCTCTCCCAGGGCCTTGCGGCGGATCTCCAAAGCGCGGTCGTAGAGTCGCTGCGCTTCGTCAAAGCGCCCCCCATCGGCGGCCAGGCGACCGAGGTTGCTGAGCGATCCGGCGACGTCTGGATGGTCGGGACCCAACACTCGCTCCCAGGTGGCCAGCACCTGGCGGTGGAGGGCCTCCGCCCTCGCGGTCTCCCCCTGGGCGCCGAGGACCAGGGCCAGATTGTTGCGCCCCGCCGTCACCCGGGGGTTGTCCGGGCCCAGCGCTGCCTCCAGGATTTCGATGGAGCGCTCGAAGAGGGGGCGGGCTTCCTCGACCCGTCCCTGGGTCCAGTAGAGGGTCCCCAGGTTGAGGAGGGTGGCGCCCACTTCTCGGTGATCGTCGCCGAAGGCCGCCCGCTGGATCTCCAGGGCGCGCTGGTAACTCGCCTCGGCCTCGCCGTAGCGGCCCTGGTTCCACAAGACATTGCCCAGGTTGGCATGGGCCAGGGAAAGAAGCAGCGGATCCGGGGGTTCGGTGTGCTGGCGCCAATCCAGCACCTGCCGCAGCAGCGGTTCCGCCTCCTGGTAGCGACCGGCACGACGATGGATGACACCCATCTGGTTGAGGCTCTCGACGGTCTCCGGGTGCCCCGGAGGCAGGTGCGCGCGGCGCAGGGCCAGGGCCTTTTCGACCTGCTGCTGGGCCGGTTCCAGTCGGCCCAGGCTGAGGTAGACACTGCCGATGGTCTGGAGGAGCCGCGCCTGGACCAGGGGTTGGTCCCGCAACTCTGTGGGCAACCGCTCGGCGGCGCGGTCGAGAATCTCCCGCAGCGTGGTGCTCTCGCCGGGGGCGGTCTCCGGATCGGAGCCCTCGAAGAGATCCACCAGGAAAGCGGAGACCTGCTCCGCCTCGACCAGGGCCTGCCGTGTCTGCTCCTCCGCCCGGCGTGCCCGCTGGGTTTCCCGGGTGAGGGCGAAGATGCCGACCACGGAGATCAGGAGAAGGAAGCCCACCACCACCGCTGCCCGGGCGTGACGACGGAGGAAGCGACTCCACAAATAGGGCAACGATGGGGGGCGGGCGTGGATCGGCTGGTGCGCCAGGTGGCGGCGCACATCCGCCGCCAGTTCCTCCACGGAACCGTAGCGTCGCTCCCGGTCCCGCGCCATGGCCTTGAGGACGATGGCGTCCAGATCGCCGCGCAGGCGCCGCGCCAGGGCACCCACCTCGAGCCCCCGCTGCGCGGCCAGGGCGTGCTGTTTTACGGGGCTGAGGCTCTGCCAGCGACTGCTGAGCCTGGCCGGTTCCTCCTCGGCGATGCGCCGCAGGAGCGGGCCGATGCCGGAGTTCTGATCGCCAAAGCGGCGAACCCCCAGGAGCAGCTCATGGAGCAGACAACCCAGGGAGTACACATCCGCCCGAGTATCGAGGTCCCGTTCGGCGTCGAGGGTCGCCGCTTCGGGGCTCATATACGCCGGCGACCCGATCATCTGGCCCGCCGTCAGGAAGGTCTCGGCGACCAGCGGCTGGTCCACGGCTTTGGCGATGCCGAAGTCGATCACCTTCGGGATGGGTTTGCCGTCCACTTCCGTCACCAGGATGTTGGTGGGTTTCAAGTCCCGGTGCAGGATTCCCTTCTGGTGGGCGTGCTGGACCCCGGCGCAGACCCCCAGGAAGAGTCGCAGCCGCTGGCTCGGTCTCAGGGTGTGCAGGTCCGCGTAGCGATGGATGGGGACTCCCTCCACCAATTCCATGGCCACGAAGGGCTGCCCCATATGGGTCGTGCCGGCTTCGTACATGGAGGCGATGTTGGGGTGGGAGAGCCGCGCCAGCGCCTGGCATTCGGCCCCGAAGCGCAGTCGGCTCTGGCGATGGGTGAGGCTGGTGGAGATCACCTTCAGGGCCACCTGCCGCCGTA